>JAABUU010003135.1_pt1 | contig 21592 bp, 29 predicted proteins | sample 5559301 | NCBI WGS metagenome assembly JAABUU01 (sample SAMN10711884, study PRJNA513360) | rock metagenome | isolation source: Antarctica rocks | place: Antarctica: Victoria Land, Richard Nunatak white | reverse complement strand
CACAGTGGATCTCGACGCCTTGGCCACGCGCTACAGCGATCCTGTGTACTGGAGCAAGGTGCTGCAGGAAGAGTATGACGAACCCTTGGGCTGATTTTACATTTGTGGGGGTTGGGCAAAAACAGCCGGGTTCAGCGGCGGCCTCGGGGTTGTCGGCGGCGAAGTCGCGGACCTCGCTACCGATAGCGGACTGACGGCCCGTGATGGCCGCCTGTGTCCGGGCGATGTCGGGGTGCAATTCCTGGACGAGGGACGGGTCCATCGGCCGTAACCGCCCCACCGCCTCGCTATACGACACCGCCTCCGGTTGTGACCCGCGTGGGATCGCGTTGAACGCATCGAGCAACTGTTGCTTGAGTCCCTGGAGTTGGGTGTCGGCCGTGCGTGCCGCCGCCGCCAATTCATCAAAGGTCCCAGGCAATGGCCCCGTGGCAGCCGACGCGGCGTCAGTCGTGGCTCCTGTGGCCGTGTCAGTCGTCGCCGTCGTGGCGGGCGGGTTTTGGGCGGTCAGCGCCTGTGTCAGACGGTCGTCGCCCGTCGTGGCAAGAGGGGCGCTCGATGGGACGCCCACGACGGGGCGGGACGGCGCATCCGGCAGCAGGACGGGGGGGCTACCCGTGGGCATTGCCGGTAGGTGCGGCGCTGGTGGCGCTGGGTTGGACCGACCCGACTCTACGGGCAAAACATCGCCCATGGGCGCGTCGTTGTCTCGCGCGCCGGTTGCTTGCCCCGGCGCCGATGTTCCCGTCGGCGCCGGGGCCGTCAGCGCGTGCGCGAGGCGGTCGTCACTTCTTGTGGCAAGAGGAGCAGCCGGCGCCGCTGACGTCGGCCCCATGGCCTGTATGGTCGGGGCCAACGGCAGAGGTGTAGGTGTAGAGGACGCGTGAGAGGGCGCTAGTGGCGCGGATTGGTCGTAGCCATAGCGCGCGGGCCGTTCGACGCCCGCCGCCGCCTGTTGCGCCTGTCGCTCGCGCTGGGCCTGTTGCTGCTGCTCCCGCTGGGCCATGGCCTGCTGAAACTGGGCCAGCACATCGGCGGGCGACTGCGTGGCAAGGCCGGGCGTTGACCCCGCGTAGGCCATGGCCTGCGTCTGCACCTCGACGCGCCGGGCCGTCAGCGCCGCTTGCGTCTGCGCGATCTCCGGCGCCGCCTGGGCTACCTCCACGGGGTCCAGGCGCGCGAGCGTAGCCGACGCTTGCGGGTAGGTCTGCGGCTGCTGGCCCTGCGCCCCGAACGTCGCCGTGACCTGTTGCGCCAGGTGCTGTTTCAGTTGCTGGATCTGCTCGTCGGCGTCGCGTGCAGCGGCCGAGAGCTGCTGAAAGACCGTCAGGGCCTCGTCGGCATCGACGCTCAGGTCGATGGATGTGGATTCGCCTGGGTTTTCGCTCATTGAGTGTGAGCCCTTTGTGGGCTACGGTCAGCGCGTCAAGTGCGCCAACATGTCTAGGGGTCTACGCTATTGGGGGGGATAGAGCGCCGCCTGGGCCGCGAGAGCGTTAGTCCGCGTCTCGACCAATAGGTCGGCGCGTTGCTCTATTTCACACTCAGTCACCGCGAGCAAGGGGGCTATTTGCCCGATAACCTGCCCGGCCAGGTCCAGCACCGGCGCCAGCGTCCGTCGATACTCACCTATGGCGGCTAGGGCATTCGCGACAACGGCCGAGATTTCCGACCACGACACCGCCGCCTGGGTATTGTCGGGCACGCGTACCTGATTGGCCGTGAGGAATAGGTCGCTGAGCGCCTCCTCGACCACCGCATCAGCGGCCTGCGCGAGGCGTGCCAACTGCTGCTGGAGGGCCAATGCCTCCCGCGCCATCTCGCTCCGGCGGGCGCTGATCGCCGCGACGCGCACGGCCGCCGCCCGTTCCTCGGCCAGGAAGTCAGCCACGACCTGCTCCTCTTTAACGTGTGCCACGGTCACTCCTTGCTCACGCCGCTGGTTTTGGGGCATCAAGCACCCGCTTCTGGTCGCGAATAAACGCGACCAGGACATCGCGGTTAAGCGCGGCCACACTGTTATAGCCCATGCGGCGCGCCACGTCCACCAGGTCAGCCCGTAGTGTGGGCGGCACCGGAGTCTGCACGATGTCGGTACACCGCTCGGCCTCACGCACCCGGCGCGGGCGTTTCTCAATCATGTCCAGAAGGCTCCTTCCGCACTAATGAAAAAGCCGCCGGTCATGACCGGCGGCTTCGTTCAACAGACGCTCTGTGCACAATGAAAAGGCCCGGTACACACGTACCGGGCCTTGCGTCTATCTGTTCACTCTAACTATAACATACAAAGTTATAATAGGTCAATAGACCGATGTAGGAAAATGATACTACGCACCCCTGGATGTGGATATTTCCGCAAGACACCACTTCTGTAACCAGCGAAGCCCCTGCCGTATCCGTTTGGACACGACTGGTTGGCTGACGCCTAACCGTTCGGCCATCGCCGCTTGCTTGACGTTCGGGTGCTCGAAACAGCACGACTCGACAACTTCGGACCATTCTGGGCACTCACGACACAGCGCACGCCGCGCCTGGAGAACGATGTCGGCCCGGTGCGCGCGCCGGCGTTGTATGGCGTCGTCCAGGTAGATGGCCATGGATTCGGGTATGGGGTACAAGTCGCACGTCTGGCCAGTCGGCCGCTCGTGCAGGCGCATGAACCGGCTACGCGGGTCGTCGCTCAGATCCATTAGCCAATCGAGCAGCGCGCCGGCTTCGTCCGTTCGCGGACGGCGAGGTACCGCGCCTGTGGTGACGAGATGTACCCTGGGGTCAAGAGCCATGGGGCTGACCTCCGTGCACGTTAAGGCCAGCGCGTCTGAGGCTGGCTTTGAGGTTCGCCAAGTTGCGCCAGTCACTCCGGCTCGACGCCGAGAACACCTGCACGCCTCGGCCTGGCGGTCGCCAACACAAGTGCCCGCCGTGGCGCTGCTCGACGCTCCACCCTTGATGGACCGCTTGCCGGATGAGCTGCTGGAGATCGGTCATGGCGCCCCGCTTTCTCCGCGCAAGAAGTACAGCGCCTCTTTCGCGCGACTATACGCCACGTACATGATGTTCTGCTCCTGTTCGCGTTGCTGGGGCGATGTCGCCTTGGGATGCGGCATCTTGTCAGGCGCGAGAATCCACACGCGGCCGCCCTCCAGCCCTTTGGCCTTATGGACGGTGGAGAGGGACACGTAGCGCCCCTCTTCGTCCACGAATATAGCCGCGATGGCGGCCTTGAGCGCGTCCACGTCGTGGGGCCGGGTGGCGTCGGCGATCACCTGAATCGTCGCGGTGCGGTCTTGGGCCGAGGCGATCGCCATGGCGGCCCACGCCTCATCCCCGCCGGCGTCGCGTTGCTCCCGCTCCAGGCGCGCGACGTGGGCGGCGAGGGCATCGGGCAGACTCCGCATGGTGAAGCCGCGTTGCTTCTCTAACGTCGTCACCAGCCGCACCAGCCCCTTGCCGATGTCACGCCCGCGCACACGGGCGGGGACGCCGGACCGGATAAGCCGATAGGCCAGGCCCACCAGCGGCGCGTTGACGCGGGACAACACCATGTCGCCAACGCGGATCAGGCCGCGCGCGGCGTCTTCGTCCACGTCCTCGATCGTGCCCTCGATGGCCCATGGCGGGCTTTCAACTGTGTTGTAGACCGTGTTGACGAGGGCGGCATGACTGCGGGGCAACCTGTAGCTGATGGACAGCGGCAGGGTGACGGCATTCGTGCGCTCAGCGATGCGCCCCATAGCCCGCGTATCCGCGCCGGCAAACATATACATACTTTGCCGCGCGTCCCCCACGGCGATCACGCGCCCCCCAGGACGCCGCGCCCGTAGCACGAGCTCGCGCTGCGCGGCATTTAGGTCCTGCGCCTCGTCCACCATCACCCAGGCGTACTGGACTGGCGTCAACCCCAACACATGGGGCAACCAGACCATATCGTTGAAGTCGATGGCGTCCTGGCGCGCCAGGAACCCACGGTGAAGGATCGGCTTGACGGCCGGGGCAACCTGCTCCCACGAGGTCAGGTCAAGGCTGTAGTCCGTCGCCATCGCGTACAGCGCCCCCTGGTCGCCGGGGTCCGTCAGGGTCAACTGCGCCAGGCTGAGGACGGGCAGCGTCAGGTCTACGAGGTCGTGGGCCGTTGTCTTGTCGAGCGCACGATCATCGTTCGTGAAGTAAGCCAGCGCCAACGCGCGGTACTTGCGCTGCTCGACCGTGGGGCGCAGGCCCGCCGCGCTTAACGTCTTGAGGCCCATCGAGTGGATCGTGCTCGCGGCCATCGTTGCCGGCAGGCGCTCCCCCAACTCGGTGGCAATATGTTTGTTGAACGCCACGAAGAGGCCGTCATCGGGGATGAGCTTGGCGGCCTCGACAAGCGTCGTCGTTTTGCCCGAGCCGGGGGCGGCATCGACCAGGGCGTCACCCGTACCGTCCGTCACGAAGTCGTAGATGGCCTGCTGATAGCGCGAGGGCGTACGGCGCGGCGCCCCTGTGGTTGGCGGGCGGGGTGGCGCGGCGACGGGCGTCATGACCACACCGCCTGATGTGGCGCGGAATCTGTGACTATGTTCAGTGGCCGCACGGAGCGTTCACGGCAGGTTTTGCACTCCCACCCACGGGTGGTCAACGTACCGCACCCACCCCGACAGGGTTGTCGTGACGCCTCCATTGGCGGGGGAGTAACGGGTGGCGGCTGTGTGATCCCCTGATCACGCATTGCGTGATTCTGGATAGGCGTACTATAGTACACGCATTGCGTGATCAGGGGGGCGGCCGGTTCCCCGGCCGCCCCCTCACGCGCTGTCACGGTATCGGAATCACGCATTGCGTGATCAGGGGCTATATCAGGGTCAGTGGAGATGTCGCTGTCCCGCCCGGTGGAGGCGTCGCTGTCCTGATCACGCAATGCGTGATCAGGGGCTATATCAGAGTCGCTGCCCGTTGGCTCGAAGGGGTCGGGCGTGACGCCGGGGACGACATACTCGCCGGTCTCGCGGTTCACGAACGCGCCGTCGGGGAGTTTTTCGATACTCTGCCCCGCCTGCATCGCATCGACATCGGTTGAGATGGCCTGGCAGTCGAGGCAGATGTGGGCGTGCGTTTCCAATTTCGCGCTGAAGCACTGCGGGCAGCGCGGGGGCTTGTCGCGCTGGGTCTTGGCGCGGGTGGCCACCTCTTTCGCCTCGTCCTTGCTCATGCGCTGGCCCGGCAGCACGCCGTCGTCACGATAACGGAAGCCCTTGACGAGGATCGTTGTCTCGACGGTCTTGCCGCGGTTGTCCTTGAGCGCGATGACGCGTGGCTCCTTCACCTCGTCGCGCGAGCACACGCCGAGCGTGGCGATGTCGGCGAGGTTCCGCGTGACGCTATTGACTTTTGTCAGCCGCTTCGAGCCGTCCTTCTGGGGCAACTCGACGGCGCCGAGTTGGCGTGCGATTGTTTCCGCGCACACCTTCTCGGCCGGCGGCGCGTCGCCCCCCGTCGGCGTGGGCAGGTGAAGGGACAGCGCGATAGCGGTCAGTTTCTGCCCGTCGCTCAGCACCTCGTCGCCCATAATGGCGCGCACCCGATTAACGCGCCGCCGTAGCCGGGGGGCCGCGCCCGACTCCCGTATCAACAACGCCAGCACGCGCGCATCAACGCTCACCATTCCCGCGCCATCCGCGTGCGCGACGAAGCCGGCGCTCGTGTCATCGTCCTGGTCGGAGGGGTCGGCGCTCTCCTCGCCGCCGCTGGAGGCTCCATTGGCCTGTAGGTCCTCCTCGGGGCGCCGCAGGTCCTGCCCGTAGCCCTGATGCCACAGGGTGGATGCCGCGGCCCTGTGGTCCCCCCCGTGTTCCAGTGCGGCGTACGCGCCAAACTTCGAGTACGAGACACCCGGCTCGAACACGCCGCCGTTGGACGTAAAGCAGTAAAATGTTTCCGCCTCGCTGTGGCCGGTGGTCGCGCTGATGCCCCGCGTTTTGCCTGGACGGCGCCACAGCGTCGTGCCGCCCCTCTGGCCTGCCTGCTGCCAGCCTGCGGGCTCCAAAATCTCGGGCCAGGTGACGAGTGCGGCGTACTCATCGCCGGGTCGTGTGCCCTGTCCGCGGGGGACAGCGCGTTCACGCTGGGCCGGCGCTGGCCGAGGTTCCGGCCGATACGTGCCGAGTTGCCGCGCGCAGCTCAGGAGCGTGTCGCGCTCGTCATTAGTGATTAGGGGTACATCCAACAGGTTGCCGCGGCGCAGGACATAGGGCCGCCCCGATGGATGACAGGCGAGCGGACTCCCCGGCAAGAGCGCGTAGCCACCACGACCACGCGTCTCAATGAGGGTATGGCGTTGGAGCACACCCTGCTCGTTAGGGCGCATCTCCTCGGCCAGCTTCTGATTGCCCTGTTCCGTGCCACCGTGCCGATACGAGTAGTGACGGCCGCCGGTGGGGGTTTCGATGTCAATCAACCGGGCGAGCAGTCCGGGGCACTCGTCGTCTACGAGGCGACGCCAGAGTTCTATGAGCGCCGGCGCGTCAATGTCGATGATCTCTTGGCCGTTGCGCATAATCCAGGCCATGCCGCAGCCATCGTCGAACATCGCGTCGATCTCCTTCTCCGACGGGACGCGGTTTTGGAGATGCCCCCATTTACGCGCGGGCGCTTTGAGGCCGTCTGGATTGATGTCAATGGAGGGGATGCCGACGGCGGCTAGCTCATGGGCGAGCGCGCGGCAGGGGATGAACGCGGATGCGGGCACGCCGGGCGCCCCAGTGTTGTCGTGGGGGTGGGCGCTCACTGAGCACCCCCTACCAAAAGAGGGTGTGGACGTGCTACAATAAAGACAGCGCTCATGGCGCGTAACCTCGTTTGACTCTACGGGCCGGCTTCACAAATCAACTTGGCGGGCGAATTGTGACCGGCCTTTTCTATGTCCTGCGATAGACTCGCAGTGGCATTGCGTTGTCATTGACCCCTTGTGACGGTAGTCGTCTGTCGTCTATGATGGAAAGCGACGACACAACGGGCGCTGTGCCCATACCTTTGCCAAGGGGCGGCTCTTCCGAGCCTGTGCCGTCTGGTGGAGTGCGTATCCCCGGTCTCTTTGTCGCTAAACTTGTGGCCGGGGTGCGTGCTTTCTTTTTTATGACGCCATCGCTGGCTCCTTTTCTTTGGCCTTGGTCCGCGTCAGCTTGTCGAGCTCGTCGAGGCGAATTATCCACGCCTTGCGCACCTTGACCGCGGGCAGCACTCCGACCGAGCACCACATCCTGATTGTGGACGGGGCCGTGCCGACAAGCTTGGCTGCCTCTTGTACCTGGACCGCGATAGGCGCGTGTCCGTGTGACGTTACCATTTTTGTCTGCCTCACTTTCCTTGCCTAAATCGCTAGTTTTATTGCCTCTATCCGCACTGTACCGCAATCATTTCTATTTAACTAGCCCAAACATTTAGGGGCTAAATGTTCTGCATCATTAATCACATACCCTGGGCGCACCTAGCGTTTTGTGGGCCTCCCTGAGCCTCGGGGCTTCTGCCCTTGCGCTATCCGCCCTTCTTTGTGCAACGCCCGCACGGTGCGCTTGTTGAGCCCAATTTCCGCGTCCGGCACACGGCACGCTGCCATGAGATCGGGGTATTCTTTCTCGACGATCACCCCAATGAGGTCCTTGCTCATGGGATTGGCTGCAAGAAGCTCGTCATAGTGCTGACAGACGATGCGCGCCGCCTCCTGTCGGGCCACGACTATCTTTGCCTGTCGTTCCTGCGATGCAGTGCTGGTGCCGTAGACACGCGCCTGCTGCGCGTTCTTGAAAAGCCTGCGCTCGATGCGCTCCGCGATTTGCCACTGTGCATGGCCGATGTCCTCCTGCCGTTCTAGCCGGAAGGTTTTCACCTCGTCGTGTTTAAGTAGGAACGGCCATGGATAAGGGGGCGCGATCAGATGAGCGGCGTCGTCGATTGGATCAGGACACCAGATGAGGTGCGCGAGCAACAGGGCATAATGCTTATTGCCGCGGAGGTTGTCGAGACTGAACACGCCCGCGACGAGGCGCTGTCCGTTGAGGACATCCCTAAAGCCGCGATGCCCCGTCTGATTGAGCGGGATGGGAGGTGGAATGAACGGCCAGAAGTCGATGGGTACGAAGTACCCGGTTGCCGCCCACGTCATACCAAGGACTATCTCCACGTACTCGGCCCATGCCTGTGTCCCCTCAACCCGATAGGACGATGACCATTGTCGATGTTGCTGTTTGACCTCGGGTAGATCGCGCCACCACGCGACACCCCCATCTTTCTCCCAAGCGGCGGCGATAATTGGTTGCAGCCGTCCATCCTGCTCACGGCGCTCTTTATCCGTGAAGGTGAAGAACGAGAGGTCACGCGCTACCATCGCGATGCCCTTCCTGCTGTGATGCACATAGCCACTCCCGTTACCCCTGTCCACACATTCGAGTGGCCGGTGAGCTGCTGCACGGCCGAGATGTCCGTGCCATGCGCCGTGTGCGGGGTGGAGCAGGCACGGAAAGCGCTCTTACCGTGCGCCCTCTCTCGTACCACGACACGTCCTTACCGCGGCGCGTCGTGTAGGCCCTCCCCACCGCACGTCACGCTGTCCGCGACGCGCTGCTCGACGGCCCGCTGCATGACCGTGCGCGGCCCCATGCCAAGCGGGACGAACGCTCGGCCCACATAGCCGCGCCAGTCGTCGGTGCCGGGCGTCACGGCGACATAGCCGACGTAGAGATCCGCGCCGTCGGTGGTGGTCACGCGCGCTTCGAGGAGGTAGGGCGACCGCACCATCCAGCGGACTGTAGGTGATGTACTCATGGTGCGAGTCAGAAGGGTATCTCGTCCGTGTCTATGGCCGCGCCCACGGCCATGGTGGCAAGCACACGCGCTCCCCCGTCGTGCTTGCTGGCTTGACGGTTCCTATACCAGTCGAGCGCGAGGACGACGCCGCGATCCTCTGCCTCGTCATCGTGCAGCGGACGCTGTAGATGGCGTGGGGTAGGCCCGCACTGCCAGCAGAGCAGCTCACCACTATCGACCACGGCGTAGTCTCCCTGACGAAAGATGCTGAAGGCGTGACAGTGCGCGCAGTCAAAGTAGGTGTCGCACTGTATTTGTGTCGTCGTAATCGCTGCCTTGATGCTCATAACGCCTCCTTCATCCGTTGCGGGTCGGCCAGGACATACAGAAGGAATCGGCGCATCACATGTGACGCCGACAGATCCTTCTCCTCGGCAAACGCCTCTAAACGCGCCTTAGCCTCTTCGGGGATGCGGGCCGTGACCCACACCTCGCCCTCGCGCACTGTGCGACTGCCGCCAGGGACCGCCTCCCTATTCAGCACCGGCTCAAAGTGGGCGATACAGGCCCGCTCCATCTCGTCGAGCAGGCCAGCGTCGTCTACGGTCATCCAGGCGATGCGACAGCCGCCGTGCTCGTTCAGCTGCTTGAGGCGGTGATGGGCGTCCCATCGTTGGTACAGGTTGGTCGCCTTGCCCACATACAGGACGGTGTCGTCGGACAAGACGAAGTAGATGGCGGCCGTGCCGGGCAAGCGTTTGCGCTCCTCAAGTGGGAGCGAGGGGAGTGCGGCTGGGTTAATGGCAGATGCGGTCATGTGTCACGCTCCCGCCGCCGCAACGTGTCACCTGCCGCGTCCTCCTTCTCGACGCGCTCTATCGCGCGCTCCAACATCTGCCGCACCACAGGACCAATCGTGAGTTCCCGCCGCTCCGCAATGCGGTCAAGGCGCGTGTACATCTCCTGACTCATGCGCAGCGTCACATTCCTGTCGAGCGGAGTTTCCGTTCGTCGTCTTGCCATTTACTACCCTCCTACCCTGCATTATAGCACACAATACCGCTACGTTGGTAGCTTGCATAATGCACGACGCTATGCTATACTTCTAAGTAGGTGGAGAGAGGGCGGCAGTGCCTGAGCCACCGGGCAGCGGAAGGAGACAGGCAATGGCAGTCAAGGAGTTGAGGACGGCGCGGCGGATAAACTATGACCCCTGCTACTGTGGGCGGGTCATGGAGTACACCGACGATGAAACCGCGCCAGAGTTTTGCAGCGCGGCCTGCCGCGCGTCCTATCGAGGGGGCTATACGCAAGGAATGGCAGACGAGCGGAGGGGCAGCGCACAGGCCCGGCTCGACCGCCTCGACACAGCTATACGCAACGATTCCTAGAAGAGTAAGGAGCAGCTAGGCTCCTACAAAAAAGGCCGGTGAGTGTCATTACCACTCACCGGCCGGTAGGTACGGAGGAAGCAAGCAATGCAAGCCGCACCCAGCATCAAGTCTACGGTGAAGAGCACACAGGCTGCCAGTAATTACAAACCCCGCGTCCGTCGCCTCGCCGCCGGGAAGTATTTGGTAGAAAGCGCATCACGCCCCGGCCGTGGTCACACGACGACGGCGACGACCTGCTCCTGCGTCGGCTTCTCGTACCGCCGCCACTGCAAGCATGTCGCCCTCGTACAGGCGCTGGAGCCAGCGATGGCGGCGTGGTACGGGCAGGCCGTCCCGCCCGCGTTTCCGGTGGCCGTGCCGATGTCGGCGGGCGCTCCTTCGGGCATCAAGAGGCCGGTGCGGGGCGGGGTCGTGTCCCACGTCGGCGACGCCGTGGAGCAGGCCGAGCGCCAGCTCGGCGCGGCCCTGCGCGCCCTGGCCGATACCGACCGACAGGCTGACGAGTACGCCGTCTATCTGCACGAGGTGGACGCGTTGGAGCGCCAGGTCGCCGCCGCGAACGCCAGCGCCATGCGGGCAGCGTAGGATGAGCCCCACCACAGCTACGACCACCGGACCGCTTGTAACAATTGTTACAAGCGGTCCGGCCCCCGTCGCCGAGCGCGCCGCGTATATCTACGTGGGCAACGGTAAGTTCGCGCCCGCCAACGCCGCTGCTCTCGCGGAGTGCGCCGCCTGGAATGAGTATGCGGACAGGATCACGGCCCGCAGCACGGCCGCCAGGAGCCTTTGACCATGACCGCACAGCAGCAGACATCACCACCGGCGCCCGCGACGCCCTACGTCCCGTCCTGGGGCTTGTACATCTACGGCACACACGCTTTCTTCACCTATGACGGTCGCCTCATCGCGGAAGCAACCGTGGCAACACCGACCCAGGACGCCCGGATCGAAGGCATCTTTCACCGCCTTGTCACTCACACCATGCAGCAGAGGAGTAACCGATGATGACTGACCACACCGACCATGCCACAAACAGCACGCGCACGCTGGCCCCGACAGAACGCCCGTGGGAGAGCGGCATCCGTCGCGGCCGGGACACCATCGAGGTCGCCATCCCTGACGGGCGCGACACGTCCCCCATTGGCAATCCCATCCATATCGATAGCTACGTGCTCTACAAAGCCATCGAATTGTTGCAAGTTCTCGTGCTCACCCTCGACCCGCTCAAAGATGATGCCGCGGACCTGGGCATGCAGTACCGGCTGCGGATCGCGACCCGGCAGCTCACGACGCAGCTCGAAGAAGCGGTGCTGGCGGATCTTGGGACAGGCTATGGCGAACCATGTCGCGCGGTTATCGCCGAACTTGCCGGCCACGATGAGCACACCGCATAGCCGCAGGCCGTGGGTGCGCGGGTCGCCCTCATAGTCACGCTAGCCCCAGGTCCACCCATTCCGATTTCTGATGACATCAACAGAGATAGATCCCAGGAGACACAGCCATCATGAGTACACCAACAGAGAACACGACACACACGGCGCCGGACCAGATGACAACACCGCAGCAGCAGACCACCCGCACGGCTAAAGACTCCTTGCGTGAGCGCCGCGGCCAAGAGTTAGCGGCCCTCCTGGCCGACGGGCCGGCCCTCCTGGAGCTTGACGACGCGATCGAACTATTCTGGGCGTACCAAGACCGCATTGGGACATGTCACCCTATCGGTGACGACGATCAGGATAAGCAACTTCTCCGCTTGGCGAAGGATGCTGATTTGTTCGCCGGCATCTGCCGCGCGATTGTCGCGGGTGAGGAACTTTTCTGTAGCGACGACAACCGCGCCGCCAGAGCGGCCGCGAAGGAGCAGGCCGACCAGAACCCGCCCCCGCTGCACGCCTAAACGGCATAGGACGCCCGGTAAAGGGCCAGGGGGCCGTAGGCATCACGCCTACGGCCCTCTTTGTTACACTGGCCCCATATGGATGGCAACGAACACGTCACAGTGGCAACTGCCGCCGATCTTGCCGGCGTCCCTGCCAGGACGCTCCGCTATTGGATTGAGACTGGCAAGCTCCCGGCAATTGCCGGCAAGCACGGCCGCCTCGTGCGCCTGGGTGATGTCCGCGAGATCGCGGCTATGACCGGCAAGGATGGCAATCTCGGCAACGGCGGCAACACCTTTGCCGCTGGCAAGGTCATGGCAACGGCAAATGTTGCCGGCAACCTTGCCGCTGAGGTTGCCGAGGGGTCGCAGGCGTTGGCCCAGGAGCGCGGGGGCGCCGCGACTCTGATACAGGAGATGGTCCGCCAGGTCGTCGCCCCGCTCGCCGACGCGAATGAGCGCCTGACAACTGCTAACGAGCGCCAGGCCGCCGAACTGGTCCGCGTGCATGAGGTTGCGCGTCAGCAGGCCGAGGACTTAGGCCATGAGCGCGCCATGCGTGAGACAGCCGAGCGCGAGGTCGCGGAGCTGCGCCGGGCCAGGCGACAGATGCCGTGGTGGATCAGGTTGTTTAGAGGACTATGACGCCTCGCCTACGCTTTGTCGCGCGCCCTCATCGTTTCTCGCAAAAGTGGGCTGTGTATGATGACTTACGCGGCTACGTTGTCAGTGAGGGTAACAACGCCCCCATGGCTAAGTTCATCGCAAACACTCACGAGGCGACCTGGCGTGAGCGGTGTGACCGTTGGCAGCAGGCCGAACACCGAGACAGCACACCCTAAGCGGCCGGCTCCGCGCGGGGCCACGTAGGGCGAGCGGCCCACGGTGAGTAGATCCAAAACACACCGCAGACCGCCCGCACCTTTAGCATGCCACATGGGACGTGCGGGTAGACCGTTCATCGGGGGCATGCATCGCTAGTGGCGGCTCCCCGCACGCGCGGGTGCGAGGAAACGACGGTGATACTATCACCGTCGTTTCGAAGTGGCTTCCCGCGCGTGCGGGCGCGAGGCCAGGTGATGAATTAATTCATCACCTGGCAACAGTGGCTCCCCGCGCGTGCGGGCGCGAGTGCCAGGTAGTGAATTAATTCACTACCTGGCAACGGCGGCTCCCCGCGCGTGCGGGCGCGAGAACAGTAGTGACAATGTAACCGCTGTTTTTGAGAGTGGCTCCCCGCGCGTGCGGGCGCGAGTATCGGGCAGCATAATATTATGCTTCGGGTCCAAGTGCCTCCCCGCGCGTGCGGGCGCGAGGCGACCCATGCCACGACGGCGCACGACGGGCGGCCGCGTCGGGGGTACGTAGTAGTTCTATTTATTTTCCAAGTAGTGAGTGGTCGCGGTCGGTGCGTTGATACGATAGGCCGTGTGTTGCGCAGGGCGGGTACCGCCCGAGAAACGAGTAGACGGCCAAAGGTACGGTTTATCCCGATCGCGGAAAGCCGCCCCGTGACCGTCCGTGGAGCGGCTCTACGCTTTCCTTTGCCTGCGACGGCTCTCTACTGGGAAAAAGATGTTAGGGGCGGCTCGCCTCGGCCGTGGCCACGGCCGGCGCACTCTCTACGATCGGCGTGAGCGTCGGCGTGGCCGGCGTGCCCTCTGTCATAGCCCCCTGTCTGCGACGCAGGCGCGTTCTGTCCCACCGGATAACTTTGACCATGAAGGGCCGTTCGTTGGCCGCGCTGACGATGAGCGTGCCCTTGGGCAGGCCGCGCAGCTCGTCGGCTCCGATCAGCGGCGCTCCGACCTCGCTCTTGCTCCGGCTGCCCCCCTGGGTGAAGAGGCGCTCCCGCTGCCGGGAGGCGCCCGCGCTCGCGCTGACCACCGTGCGCTGCCCGAGCGTGTCGCTCATCCACTGCGCCGTCGTCGGCCCCGCGCCCGCGAAGAACAGCAGGTTATTGCAGCCGTCCTCGAACGCGGCCGGCGCATCGGGGCCGTACTGCTCGACCATCTGCGTCGGCGACTGGAACGCCAACAGAATACCGATGCGCGCCGAGCGGTTCCGGTTGAGCGCGTGCAACAGCCCGCCCACGGTTCCGATGGTGCCCGCCTCGTCAATTATGTTAAGTACGGCGCGGGGAAGCGCCTTGCCGGGGCAGGTGTTGGCAAAGGCGATTTGCGTGTCCCACATTTGGCCGAACAAGGTGGCGACGAATGGGCGCAGGGTATCCTCGCGGCCCGGCGTGAGTTGGATGTAGAGGGCGACGGGCCGCTCGTCGAGGCGGCCCATGCCGACGAAGTCGAGGTCGTTGTGGTCCGTGACCGCCTGAATGGCGTCGCCCTTGAGACCCATAAATCTCAAGGGTAGCCCCGTCAGCACCTTCTCGGCCAGCGTCGGGTCGGCCTTGAGATGCGTCAAGAACCCCTGTGCGGCGTCCCGTGCATTGAGGTCGGGGCTTTCCAGTAACTCGCGGTGCATGGCCTTCACGTCCGTCCGTGAGAGGTACTGCGCCAACTGTGAGAGGGTGCCCGGCCGATTGACGGCGTTCAGGTGCAACGCGCACGACTGGACGAGCAGGAGCACCGTGTCATTCCAAAATCCGCCTTCGCTGGAGTCTACGCGCCGTGTGTTGTCGATCCAGTTCTGAGCGAAGGTTAGCGCCCGCGCCGGGTCATCCCCGATGTGGGCTAAAGGGTTCCAGCCGCAGCCGGTCGGGTCATAAAAGTTGAGCCTGAGCACTCGATGCGTCTTGGAGAGGGCCGCGCTGGTCCGCTCGAACAGCTCTTCTTTTGGGTCGACCAGGACGAGGGAGCGGGGCACGCGCCGGCCTATCTCGCGCAGCAGGATACCGATGATGAGGGTCGATTTGCCGGACCCTGAGCGGCCGACAAGCAGCGTGTGGACGTACACCAGGGCGTCGGGGAGCGCGATCGCGCGGCGCATGCCCACGACACGCCCCAGCACGAACGAGCCCGTCCCGCGCCGTGGCCGCCAGCGACGCGTGTCCCGCCGATCAGCCCACCGTGCGGCACCGTGGGCCGTGCCCGGCGTGAGCTTGCCCGCGCGCCCTATGACGAACCACACCGGCCCCCACACCTTGCGCAGGAGAGGCAGCACGACGACGAGGACGACCGCGGCGACTTCGGCCAGCATCCCCCACCGGACGAGGGTGGCGTGCTGTGTCGCGGCCTGCAAGGCGTGATAGTTCCGCTCGCGCCAGGCGGGCAGCATCCAGCGCGTCCAGCCGACGATGCGCCAGCCTTTACGCTGGGTTGTGGTCAGCCAGTGCGCGTGCTGCGTTGTCTCGTAGGCGCTGACGGCCGCCTGTGCCGGCCACGCCACGGCCACGTACACCGTATGCCAGGCCACGACGAGCAGAGGACGCGCCAGCAGGGCGATCCCGACGCTAGCGGCCACGACTAAACAGGCGAGTAAGAATGCCTTCACGGGGCTCCTCCTGTACGCTAACGGGTTGTGTTGCTTGTCTGCTCCTGGCCCGCTCGACGAGCGCCGCCATATCCTGCTGGCGTGATAGGGTACGAGCCGCGTCCTTGGGTGCGGTGATGCGCGCGGCCATCGCGCGCCCGATCTGTTTGAGTGTTTTGTAATCATGGCCACTGAAACGCAGGTCCATCGCGCGGCCCGTCTTCGGGTTGACCCCGCCCCCGCCGGCGATCATGACGTGGACATGCCAGTGGTTGACGTTCGTGTGCACGGCCGCGACGTACTCCAGGGATCGCCCCAGGTGATCGGCATAACCGGCCATTGTGTCGCGTGTCCATCGCTGTAGGTCCTCGACCGTGTCGAGTCCTAACGAGGCGCGCGGGCTAAGGATGATGCGGTGAAAGTTGATAGCCGGGCCGCGGTTGTCCCACAACAGATCGCGGGCGTCCTTGCGCGTTAGGCCCATCGCGTCCGCTGTGAACAAGGCGCGCACTTCGCAGTGGGTCGGGCCGCCCTCGGCGTCCGCGATGCGCTCCCGTTCCAGATAGTAGACGTCTTCTTGCAGGCGCTGTCGGGCGTGTGGCGAGTTCGTCGGGGTGTAGCGTCCGAACGCAAGCACGTCGGATCTGGCGGCGCTCTCATCGGTGTCGTCGGTCATGATGTGGTGTCCTTTCGGCGGTGGTGGTGGTGGCCGGCGCGCGGGTCATCGGGCATGTACCCGTTTATCCTGCTACATGATCGGGAACCGTCATGCCGTTGGTGCGGGGGGCCTCGATGACGCGCCAGGCAGTGCCCGCGCCTTACTCGGCAAGAGCGCCAACAGCAGCAGGAACGGCGGGAACCACGCGCTCAGGGGAGCCCATACCCAGGCCCTCCGTCCGCGCTTGCCGGCCAACCAGATAGCAGCCCCGATCATGACGACGTACAGGACCAATAGAAACAACATGGCTTTCTCCTTTACCTTTTCCGTCTATCCACCCGCGCCGCCGGTGGCGGCCTTGATACCCAAGCTTGTCGCGCGGCCGACGATGTTCGGCCCCTGTTTGACGACGATCCCCGTCAGGATGTTGACCAGTAGCGGCGCGCTGCCCAACGCGACGATGCCTGCGACGCCGAGCAGCATTTGCAAGACGCCTCCGGAGCCCAGGCCGGCCAGCATCACCGTGGCGACCTTGATGGTCAGCGCGTAGCATGGCCCCCACAGCGACAGGTTGACGTAGGCCCGCAGCCAGGCGGCCGCCGCGCCCCGTGTCGGCCCCCACACCAAACCCACGACGGCCAACGGAGCCAGGGCGTAGAGCGCCGCGAGCAATTCAAGCCCCACAATGCGCGTGATGCCGATGAGGATGACCAGCACGGTCGCCGCGACCAGCATGAGCGGCCCGAACACGACGAGGGCGATCGTGCCCTTGAGTCCGCCGAACGCGCCACCGAACGCCTGCCCCAACGCCCTACTATCGGCGCTCGATCGCATCACCGTGTCCGTGAAAGCGTTACTCAACAGAAAGCCGGTATGCAGCAGGACGGGCAGGCCGTTGACGACCGCCGCCGCGATGGCCGCATACCACACGATCGTCACGGCGTCGCGCGCCGATCCGCGCCACCAGGCCGGGAAGAACGACCAGAACGCCCCGAGTAAGACCAGGGCGCCGAAGAGGTAGTTCGCGGTCGCGCGTAGGTCGTCCTGCAAGACGTTGAGCGGCCCCCACGCGCCCCGATCGCTGTAGTCGGGGGTGGTGGTCAGCATGGATACGATGGGCGTCGTGAGGCTCGTGAAGGCCCCCACGAGGTTGTCGTGCGCGGCGGTGATAGCGTGCGCCCACGACTGGGCGATGACGGCGAACACGTCGAGGCAGATAGGAGTGCCCAGGATGGTCGCCAGATGGATGACGCCGGGCGCGCAGCCGTCCGTGCCCACGCCGGCTGTCCCCGCGCTCACAGGGGGCGGTGTCGGCGAGGGGGATGGAGTCGGCGACGGTGACGGCGTCGGGCTGGCCACGACGATGAGGACGCGCTCCGTTTGGGTTGGCGCCGGTGTGGCCGTGGCCGTCGGCTTACTGGCCGCGCTCGCCAGCAGGGGCGACCCCAACGTCAGCGTGAGGAGGAGCAGGCTGGCCACGATGGGTAGGCGGCGGCGTGTGGTCATACTCTGTCCCCCTCGGCGAGGCGTTGAATCGCCTGCCACATATCGCCCGCGCAGGCCGCGACCATGCGGTCGCGCGTCTGCCTGTCGTCAGGGTCACTCGCATAGAGCCATGCCTCTTCGGTAGACAGTGGCACATTAACGACGCCCCGCGCCGTCCGCGCCGCGTCCCGGTCGCCCCGGATCATGAACAATTGCGCGTAGGACCCCTTGACGCCGGCCAGGCGCTCAATCTGGCCTACCTCGTGGTCGGTGAGCTTCAGCTTGCTTGCCAGCCAGGCGCGCGGGTTCATCCCGTCGCGCTCGCCGCTGTCCTCAATGCCGAAGATGAGATGCACGCTGGCCTGATTGAAGTAGCCCGCCGCCGCCGGGTCGTCCGTGAGGTCCGATAGCTGCTGGCTAATGAACGCCGGTGTGACGCCGGAGTGGCGGCCCTTGCGCCCCAACGTGTTCACCCATTCCCGTGCGCCCCCATGTTTCAACATCCACCAGCCTTCCTCGATCAGCAGGAGGTGGTCGAGCGACGATGAGCCGGCCGCCGTGCTGTGCGCCCGCGCCGTGCGGGCGCGCCGGTTGGCCAGCTCCGTGACGGCGAACATGGCGAAGGCCCGCACCGGGCTCCCCTCTTTCAGGTCGGCCAGGTCGAACACCAGCAGGCGCGCGTCGAGGTCCACCGATGTCGGCCGGTCCACCATGGCGGCATGCAGGCCGTCGTTGACGTAGGGCCGCAGGCGGATCGCCATGCGCCGTATCTGGTGGGCGTCGTCGGCGTGCGCCTCGGTCGCCGCCTTACTCTCTAGCCACGCCACGAACGCGCGCTCTAGCGGCGCGCTCGTGCCCTGCGCATCGCTTGCATCGCTGTGCGCGGCGTAGACGGCGTGTATACCCTCCTCGACCACAGCGTACTCATAGTCATCCAGCGCCCCGCTAGAGCGCGTCAGCAGCATCTCATGGCACGCGGCGACAAACTCTACTTTGCTGGCATACTCTTGGGGCGTCGTCCGTGGGCCGTCCCACATGTTGAGCGCGGCCGTGCGTGGCCCGCCCAGCGCGATCGTCGCGCCGTTGGCCAGGGCGCACAGGGGGCCGTAACCGCCGGCGTTGTCCACGATGGTCACATGGCCGCCGGTGAGCAGGAACCATGTCGCCAGTTTTTGCGCTAAAACGCTCTTGCCGCGACCCGCTTGCCCGAGGATGTCGAGCAGGCGGTTGCGCAGCGCCGGGTCGGCCAGGTCGAGGCGTACGAGTTCACGACCCTCGGCCGTGAAGCCGAGCGGGTAGCCCTGCACGGTGCCGGGGCTGTGGCGCGTCATGGGCAGCGCGTGGGACCAGGTGACGCTATCCCACCTGTACGACGACCGCGCCTCGTCACGCGCCCCTAGACGCGTCGAGCGGTACAAGGGTAACTGGTGGCAGAGGCCATACCCCGGCTTGCAGCCCATGTCGTCGAGGACGTGGAGCAGATGGGCGGTGCGTTGCTCCAACACGGTCCGTGTGGGGGCGTAGATCGTGATGTAAACACCGACACGTCCGAAGGCCAGCCGCCCGTGGCGCATCGTGCGCGCCTGGTCAGCCGCTTCGTCCGCCGCGCCCTCGGCGTCCACGTCGAGCCGCTTGCCGCTGCGCTTGGCGTCCTGGCTCACGTCGTCGATGAAGCGCCCGCGCGTCTTGAGGCGCTTACGCTCCTTGCCTTGGTCAAGCCCGGTCAGATGCAGCGCGAGCGAGCACGGCGTGTTCAGGCCGATGAGCGGGTCGAGCCAGCCGGGATCGGTCGCCGAGGGCGGGGCCACCATGTAGATGCTGCGCGCCCAGTCGTCGGGTGTCTCTATGGCGTCCCTGTGCTCGATAAACGCTTCCGGAAATATTTCCGGAAGCGTTTCCCTGCGCGCCACTGACACACCGGTCCGCAGGGCGATCTGCTCGATGGTGGCGACGGCGCGGGCCAGGCGTACGGCCTCCGATGCCTTGCTGTCGTTCCCGTCTTGCGGCTCCGGCCCGATGGCCAGCGACACGCGCAGGTCCGGTGAGTGGTGGTCGGCGAGCGCCGCGCCCCACCAGTCCAGCCACGCATGCCCGAAGGCGTCCAAGGCAGGCGTCGGCGGCCGCAACTGGGCGCGTAGGTCGCGCACCACGGCGTGTCCATCGAGCGGGTTGCTCTCGATGAGCACCTGCAACTCCTGGCCGGGGTGCAGCGCCGGGACGAGCGCGCCCCAAAATCCCGCGACGCGTTCCTGTGCCTCCGGGTCGAGGCTAGAGAGATTCAGGCCACCCACGGCGAGGATGGCCTGTAGGGGTTGTGCCTGAGTAGATTTACTCAGACAGGGCTGCGTGAGAGTAATATTACTCTTCGTTGCTATCATGAGCCCTGCCCCTTCCGTGCGCGCTCCCGCGTCCGTGCGATGGCGACGGTGGTCAGGCGCATGGCGTCGGCGATGGCCTTACGGGCATAGACGCTCGCTTGCCGGATGGTGTAGCCCCATACCTGACGCGGATAACGTTCCGTCCGCCCCTGGTAGAGCGCGCACACCGCCAGCATCACCAACGTCGGCGGCAGGATGACCACCAGGATGCGCCACTGGCCGGAGACCCCCCCGGCCAGCGCGTTCAGGACCACCGCGACGAGGATCGCCGCGGCCCCGCCCAACAACTCGGGCATGTTCGGCCCGAGTTGTGTCGGTAGCGGGTCGTCGAGGTACTCCGGCGTCCGGTGCGCCATCACTTCGCCGCCTCAAGCGCCGTCGCGATGGCCGGCGCGGCCCACAAGACGGCCATCGCGACGGCCGTGGAGATGGCCACGGCCTTGGCCGCTTGCATGTGAGCCCACATGGATACACCCAGGATAATGAGGGCAATGAGAGTGATAGCAGGGCGAATGTCCGTAATCCAGCCGATGATGAGGTTGACGATCGGTAGAAACGGATTGGCGGCGGCTAGGACGATGGTAGCGATGGCCTCCATGGCGTGCTCCTCTGCTTCTAACGGCCACCCCGACAGCTAATGTGCTATGCTAAAGGTGGTTTACCACACTATACCACGTTATGACACGTTATGGCAGCAGCACGGAGGAGGTGAGATAATGGGGGAAACATATAGCGCCGTTGCGCAAGGGAGTAGCCACCTGGCACGTAAGAAGTCGGAAGGGTACACCTGGGCCTCAACCCACCTACCGCTCGCCCTGGCGGACGACATCAAGCGCGTGGCGCATAAAGAGCAGCGCACGGTGTCATTTATGGTGCGCCTCCTGTGTGCCGAAGCATTGCAGGCACGCGGAGAACTGACGGCGCGGGACGCCGACGAGGACGACGAATAAGCGTCCTCGTTTCTGTTTGCTCTCAATTAAAAAAGAGCCCGGCCTTCTAGCGTCCCCTTTCGGGAATTGCTAGAAGGCCGGGCTCTTTGTCTGTTCAGGGTAGCTGCCACGCGCACTCATAAGCCGCATACGGCGCGCACCGGCCCTAACGGCGTCATTCCTACCGCCGCCCTCTATCGGCCGCCCGACGCCCCCTGCTGATGGAGTGCGCATACAACCTAGAACATATGTTCTATAGCGTGTACAAGTCAGCGCGCCGCACGCGGGTCAACGGCTAGGAGCGCGCCCCGTCCGTACCGTTCGTGGTGGCTGGCTCTTTTATCCTCCTGGCCGGGCAGATAGCGCGTTTGTGTGGGGACGGTAGCCGCGATGCAGGCGGCGCAGTACGGGTGGCCGTCGATGGCTTCGTGGCCGTTGGAGATTGCGGTACCAGTGTAATGATGCGCGCCGACAGAAGCTAGAAACGCTCGTTAACAGAAGCTAGAAACGCTCGTTAGGGGATGTCTTCATTTACCTCTAGTTTTCGCTCACAGCATGGCAGCAAGGGAACGCCTTTGGTAGAGTGCGGGTGCTAAGACCGTCCGATCCAAAGGAGTTCCCTGATGCCCTCCGCAGTCTATCGTATGATGACCCTCCTG
>JAABUU010003134.1_pt1 | contig 21609 bp, 17 predicted proteins | sample 5559301 | NCBI WGS metagenome assembly JAABUU01 (sample SAMN10711884, study PRJNA513360) | rock metagenome | isolation source: Antarctica rocks | place: Antarctica: Victoria Land, Richard Nunatak white | reverse complement strand
GACGAGATCGGTCGGCTGGTGGTTCGGCTCGGGGTCGATCGCCTCGTCGTGGTCGGCCAGGCGGCCAGGGCTCTGCACCTCGGCGCCCACCTCGAAGGCTCATGGGGCGGTGAGAGCGAGATCGTCGCAGATGTGACCGAGGCGGTCACGGTGCTCGAGCGCGAACTGGAGCCCGGTGATGTGGTGCTGGTGAAAGCATCGCGCTCGGTGGGGTTGGATCGAGTGGCGACCGCCTTGCTGGAACGTGGCGACACGAGAGATTGTGGACCTGCTCCTGGGCGTGTGGAGCGAGCGCCCGGTGAGCCGCCGAGCGAATCCACCGGGAGCGAACCGATCAACGAGCAGGAGCGCAGTTGAAGTCGATCATGATCGCGGCCCTGGTCGGGCTGGTGGTCTCGATACTGTTGACCCCTTACCTGATCAAGATCTTCTCGAGGCAGGGTTTCGGCCAGGAGATTCGCGACGACGGCCCGCAGACGCACCTGAAGAAGCGGGGTACGCCGACGATGGGCGGCACGGCGATCATCATCGCCATGTGGGCCGGATATCTGGTCGCGATCGCCGTCCAGCTGCTCGGCGGTGACGGCGGGCCGACCGCCTCCGGGTGGCTGCTGCTCTATCTGACCACCGGACTGGGAGTGGTCGGCGTTCTCGACGACTACATCAAGATCCGCAAGCAGCGAAGCCTCGGCCTGAACAAGCGCGCCAAGCTGATCGGGCAGACGTTCATCGCGGTGTCGTTCGCGGTGTTGGCCCTGATGTTTCGGAACAACAGCGGGCTGACGCCGGCGTCGACGCAGCTGTCCTATGCCCGGGATCTGCAGTTTCTCGGTTTTGGAGCCGTCGGGTTCGTCCTGTTCGCCATCCTGGTGATTGCCGGCTGGTCCAACGCGGTCAATTTCACCGACGGACTGGACGGACTGGCAGCCGGATCCTCGGTGATGGTGCTCGGAACCTACGTCTTCATCGGGTACTACCAGCTCCGCAACGCCTGCTCCGGGCAGCTTGCGGCCGGGTGCTTCTCCGTCCGGGACCCACTGGACATCGCGGTGGTGGCGGCTGCGGCGTTGGGCGGTTGCATCGGCTTCCTCTGGTGGAACGCGCACCCGGCCCGGGTCTTCATGGGCGACTCGGGAGCGCTGGCGCTGGGCGGTCTGATCGCCGGCTTGTCAATCCTGTCCAGAACCGAACTGCTGACGGTGGTGATCGGCGGCCTGGCCGTCGTGGAGATGCTCTCCGTCGTGCTGCAGATCGTGGTCTACAAGACCCGCAAGGTGCGCATTTTCAAGATGGCCCCGTTCCACCATCATTTCGAGGTCGGTGGCTGGACCGAGACCACCGTGATGGTCCGGTTCTGGTTGCTGGCGGCGATGTCGGCGGCCCTGGGTGCGGCGTTGTTCTACGCCGACTGGCTCTCCCGGGCCGGTGGCTGAGCTGCCCCGGCCCGGCGACCTGGTGGTGGTGGCGGGCGGTGGCGTTTCCGGCCTCGCCGTGCTCAGGTACCTGGTCGATCTGGGCTGCGACGTCCTGGTCACGGCCGATCGGACGGCGCCGCAACTTCCGGACGACCTTTCCGGACGGGTGACCGCCGTGGCAGATCTGGCTGCTGTGCCGCAGGGGACCGCTCTGCTGGTCACCTCGCCCGGCTTCCGGCCGACCACCGCGCTGCTGGAAGCTGCGGTCGCGTCCGGTGTGGAAGTGATCGGTGAGGTGGAGTTGGCCTGGCGGCTGGATCATCGGCGCCTCGACCGGGCCGTCCCCGACCAGGTGCTGCCCGACCAGGTGCTGCCCGACCAGGAACGGACGGATGCCCGGGACTGGTTGGTGGTGACCGGTACCAATGGCAAGACCACGACGATCGGCATGGTGGAGTCGATCCTCCGAGCAGCGGGGGAGATCGTCACCGCCTGCGGCAACGTCGGCTGGCCGGCCCTTGACGCGGTGCTGGCCCAGCCCCGGCAGAGCCGGATCGCGGCGGAGCTGTCGAGCTTCCAGCTGCACTACGCGCCCTCGGTCCGCCCTCGCGCGGGCCTGGTGCTCAATGTGGTGGAAGACCACCTGGACTGGTACGGAGGCTCGATGGCGGCCTACGCCGCGGACAAGGCGCTGGCGCTGACCGGCGAAATTGCCGCGGCCGTGGTCGACGACCCGGGCGCGGCCGTGTTGCTGGCGGCATCACCGGCTGCCAGGAAGGTACCGATCACCGCCGGGTCGCCGCCGGCCGGTTCTCTTGGCGTGCGGAACGGCTTTCTGTACGACGACGCGTTCGGCTCCGGAGCGTTGCTGGGAACCGCGGAGATCAAGCCCGCCGGAACCCACAACATCACGAACGCGCTGGCCGCAGCAGCGCTGGCGCTGTCGGTCGGCGTGCCGTCGACGGCAGTTGTGGCCGGCTTGCGGACCTTCACTCCTGGAAACCACCGCAACGTCGAAGTAGCGGCGCTGCACGGGGTCCGGTACGTGAACGACTCCAAGGCGACGAACCCGCACGCGGCCGGCGCCTCGCTGGCGGGTTACGACCGGGTGGTCTGGATCGCCGGCGGCCAGCTCAAGGGCGCGTCCATCGACGATCTGGTGCAGGCGGTGGCCGGTCGACTGGTGGGGGTCGTGCTGATCGGAGTCGACGCGCCGACGATCGACGCGGCACTTTCCCGACACGCACCGAATGTGCCCAGGATCCGGCTGCCGGGGACCGACCATGAAGTCATGACCGAGGTGGTGGCCACGGCCACGCAGATGGCTGGGCGGGGCGATGTGGTGCTCCTGGCACCGGCAGCCGCATCGCTGGATATGTTCTCCTCCTACGCCGCTCGGGGAAACGCGTTCGCTGCGGCCGTCCAGGCACTGGAACAGAACTCGTGACGGCGACCCTGCCGACGCACGACCAGGCGCCCAGCCCGGCCCCTGGAGGACAGTCGCCAGGTTCTGGTGCCGGCGGGTCCGGAATCCGCACTGCTCGCCGATCATTCTCGCCGTTGCCGGTCTTGCGAAGAGCCGGCAAGGACTGGCTCGATCGGCCCATGACGTCCTGGCATCTGATCCTGGCGATCTTCTTCCTGCTACTGGGGTTCGGGCTGCTGATGGTGCTCTCGGCCTCCTCGATCGCGTCGTTCCACAACAACGGCGGGTCGCCTTTCGCCACGTTCAAGAGCCAGGCGGTGTTCGCGGTCATCGGCTTGGGCGGTTTCGTATTCGCCTCAAAGCTGTCGGTCAAAATTCTGCGGACCTACTCGTTCCTGTTCGTTGCGATATCTCTGCTGATGCTGGCGGTGGTGTTGGTGAGCCGGCCGATCAACGGCGCCAGGAGTTGGATCATGCTGGGGCCGATCAACTTCCAGCCCAGCGAGATCGGCAAGCTGGCGATGCTGATCTGGATGGGGCACGTTCTGGCGGCCAGGCGGAACACGCTGCGTTCGATGCGCGCCCTGCTGATTCCGGTCCTGCCCGTCTTCGTGATCATGGTGGCGCTGATCATGCTGGAGCCTGACCTGGGTACCACCGTGACGCTCGGCCTGATCTTCATCGCCGTGATGTGGTTCGGCGGCGCGCCGTGGTGGATGTTCGCCCTTCTCACCGGTGGGGCCGGCGCGCTGGTCGCCTACCTGGCCACCTCTGCGGGGTATCGGAGCCTTCGGATAGCGGCGTGGCTGCACCCCGGCTCGGCTCCCGCGAAAGCTGTCTACCAGATCAACCAGAGTCTTTACGGCCTCGGGCATGGCGGGATTTTCGGTGCGGGCCTCGGGCAGTCGATCTCCAAGACCGGGTGGTTGCCGAATGCCGACTCCGACTTCATCTTTGTCATCATCGGGGAGGAGTTGGGACTCATCGGTGCCGGCCTGGTCCTGCTTCTGTTCGGCCTGCTTGCGTACACCGGCCTGCGCATCGCCAGGCGCAACGTCGATCCGTTCATCAAGATCGTCGCGTCGGCGGCCACCATCTGGCTCGTTGGGCAGGCTGCGATCAACATCGGGTATGTCATCGGCCTGCTGCCGGTGACCGGCATTCCGCTGCCGATGATCTCCCGCGGCGGCACGTCGCTGGTGATCACCATGGTCGTGTTCGGTCTGCTCGCCAACTTCGCCAGGAGAGAACCGCAGGCTGCCGCGGCGCTCCGTTCGCAGGGCCCGGGACGGATGGCGCGATTCCTCGGTCTCGGTCCCTCGGGGCGCACGGCATCGAAGCCACCGAAGCCGCGGCCGGTGCGATCTGCCCGGGGCGCGGATGGAGCGCGGCCGGGAACAGCCGAACGGGATCGCACCGTCGTCGAGCAACGGCCTGCTGGCCGCTCGTCGTCGGCTGATCCTGACCGCGGGAGCTTCCCGGCTCGTCGCTCGCCGTCAGCTGATCCGCGCCGCGGTAGCTCTCCGGCTCGAGGGGTGAGGAACGGCTCGGAAGTGGCCGACCGCCGCGGGAGCTCCCCGGCTCGAGGGGTGAGGAACGGTTCGGAAGTGGCCGACCGCCGCGGGAGCTCCCCGGCTCGAGGGGTGAGGAACGGCTCCGAAGTGGCCGACCGCCGCGGCAGCCGCGATCGTACGGCCCGGCGGTGACCGGCTCGAGAATACTGATCGCCGGTGGCGGCAGTGCCGGCCATGTCCAGCCGGCACTGGCCGTCGCAGACGCACTGGCCGCGGCGGCGCCGAACGTGCAGATCACCTGTCTGGGAACCGCCGGCGGGCTGGAGACGATCCTGGTTCCCGCTGCCGGCTACGACCTGGAGTTGATCCCCCAGGTGAAGTTCCGTCGCAGGGCCGACCTGGAGCTTCTCCGTATCCCCGGCCGCCTGGCCGCAACGGTGAGAGAAGCGAGAAAAGTACTGCGCCGCAAAGACATCGACGTAGTGATCGGCTTCGGCGGCTACGTGTCACTGCCCGCTTATCTGGCTGCCCGCGTGTCGCTCGTCCATCGGCTTCCGGTGGTGGTGCACGAGGCCAACGCCAGAGCCGGTATCGCGAACAGGATCGGCGCCCGGCTGGGCGCCGTCGTTCTTGCCGCGGTGCCAGGATCCGGCCTCGAGAAGGCCACGGTCGTCGGCAATCCGGTACGACGCTCGCTGTCCGGCCTGGACCTGGGCGCGCTGCGGTCGGAGGCAAGGCAGTACTTCGGGTTGGATCCGGACGCACCGACGGTCCTGGTGGTCGGTGGCTCGCTGGGCGCGGTCAAGCTCAACGACGCCTTCGCCAAGATTGCCACCGAACTCGGCCGGGCCGGCGTCGGCGTGCTGCATTCGCACGGCCGGGCCAAACCGGTCGTGTTGCCACCGCCGGAGGACGGCGCACCCCCGTACGTCGCGGTCCCTTATCTCGACCGGATGGATCTTGCCTACGCTGCGGCCGACCTCATCGTGGCCAGGTCCGGCGCGATCACCGTGGCGGAGATCGGAGCGCTCAAGGTTCCGGTCGTGTACGTGCCGCTCGCCTTCGGCAATGGTGAGCAGCGGTTGAACGCCGCTCCTGCGGTGCGGGCCGGTGCCGCGGTGATGATCGACGAGCAGGATCTCGACGAACGGACGATCCTGGACCGCATCGTCCCCCTGGTCAAGAACAGGACGTCGTTGGATGCGATGTCGGCGGCCGCCGGCAGCAGTTCCACCCTCGATGCCGATGAAGTCGTAGCCCGGATCGTGCTGGAGCTGGCGACCGACCGCGAGTTCCGACAACGCCGACCCAAGGGCCGTATCGGCAACAGAAGAGGCACCAGATGACCGATCCGCAGGCGACCACCTCTACCGCCGATCGGACCAGCCGAACACAGAGAGCGCCGAGCACGGCAGACGGTAGCTCACTGGCCAGAGTTCACCTGGTCGGCATCGGCGGCGCCGGCATGAGCACGATCGCACGAATCCTGGCCGCTCGTGGTCTTTCCGTGTCGGGCTCGGATGCGAAAGGTTCGTACGTGTTGACCGGGCTGGCCCAGCGCGGCGTGATCACCGCCGTCGGGCATGACGCCGGCAATCTGGATCTGCTCCCCGGCGGACCGACGGCGGTGGTCGTCTCGACGGCCATCCGGTCCACCAACCCGGAGGTGATGGAGGCTCGACGGCGCGGCATTCCGGTCGTGCAGCGGGCGGTCGCTCTGGCCGCACTGATGGCCGGTCATCGCAGCGTCTGCGTGGCAGGCACCCACGGCAAGACCTCGACCACCTCGATGCTGACGGTCGCGCTGCAGAGCGCCGGGCTCGATCCGTCGTTCGCCATCGGCGGCGAGCTGAACGAATCGGGAACGGGCGCGCATGCCGGAACCGGCGACATCTTCGTCGCGGAGGCCGACGAATCCGACGGTTCGTTCCTGGCGTTCACTCCGCACGGCGCCATCATCACCAACATCGAGCCGGACCACCTCGACCATCACGGCACCGCAGCAGCTTACGAGGCGGTCTTCGATCAATTCGTCGACGGCATCGCTCCGGGCGGCTTTCTGGTGCTGTGCATCGACGATGCCGGCACCACGGCGTTGCGGAACAGGGTGGCCGGCAGGCCGGGTAGCCCACGCATCCTCACCTACGGGTTCGGTGCAGGGGCGGACCTGCAGATCGTCGACCATCGGCTGGTCGGCCACGGCAGCACGGCGACCGTGCGGGTAGCCAACCAGGTCGACTCGCTGTCGCACGTCGATTCGCTGTCGCCGGTCGACCTGCTGGTGCGGGTCGCCGTGCCGGGCGCGCACATGTTGTCCAACGCTGTGGCCGCTCTGGCCGCCGCACTGGCGTTGGGGGTGCCGGCCGAATCGATGGTGGCCGGCTTGGCCGGTTATACCGGCGTGCGCCGGCGTTTCGAGTACAAGGGCCGAGCCGCCGGCGTCTCGGTCTACGACGATTACGCCCATCACCCGACGGAAGTGGCCGCGCAGTTGCTCGCCGCTCGCTCGGTGTTGGCCGGGGCCCGGGGGCCTGGTCGGCTGGTCGTGGTCTTCCAGCCGCACCTCTATTCCCGGACCATACATTTCGCCGTCGAGTTCGCGGCGGCGCTGTCCGCAGCGGACGTCGTGGTGGTGCTCGACATCTACGGAGCACGCGAGGATCCGGTGCCCGGTGCAAGTGGTGAGCTGATCACCTCACGTCTGCTCGGGTCGATCAACGCCGAAGGTCGATCGGGATGCCAGGTGTACTATCTGCCGTCGCTGGCGTCGGTCCCGTCGTCGGTCGCCGGGCTCGTTCGCCCCGGTGACCTGGTCATCACGATGGGCGCGGGCGACGTGACCATGCTCGGTCCGCAGTTGCTCGAACAGCTGGAGCAGCAATGACGACGCTGGCTCCGCTACATGGGGAACGAACCCCGTCCGCACAGCGGCCTCCGCGCCGCCGGTGGCCGTACCTGCTGGCCGTCGGACTGCTGCTGGTGTTGGGCGGCGGTGCCTACGTCGTCTTCCGCACCTCGGTGTTGGGACTGCGGCAGGTGGACGTGGCGGCCCAGAGCTGTCGTCCGGAAGCATCTTGCGGCCCGGTCACGCCAGGGGTGCGCAAGGCGGTGCAGTCGGCGGCCGGAGTGCCCGCGGGCACCCCGCTGATCGGCCTGGATCTCGCTGCGATCAGGAGCCGGGTGCTGGCGGTGCCGCAGATCGCATCCGCATCCGTGACCAGGCATTGGCCGAACGGATTGTTGATCAGCGTCATTCAGCGCGTACCCGCAGCTCTGACCAGCGCGAACGGCGCACTCTGGCTGTTGGACACCGGCGGCACGCCGTATCTGCGGGTGCCGGCGGCCCAGGTGCCCGGTGGTTTGCTGACGCTGGAACTGGCCACGCCTGGACCCAAGGATCCGGCAACACTGGCTGCGCTGTCAGTGGTCACCGGGTTCGACCACGCCACCCGGGCGATCGTCGGCTCGGTCAGCGCCCGATCGCCGTACACGGTCACGCTGAACCTGCGGGACGGTCGGGCCGTGCTCTGGGGAAGCCCGCAGGACAATGCGAAGAAGATGCAGGTGCTGTCGGCCGTGCTGGCCCAGCCCGGCAAGTTCTACGACATCTCCGATCCGGAATACGTCACCGTCCGGCCGTAGCTTTCGTGGACTGCCGGGCCCGAGGTCAGGTCACCGCCAGGTCGACCGCCAGCGCCAGCCCGGCGATTCCGATCGCGATCCGGACCAGGTCGGGCGGCAACCGCCGGACGATGGCCGGCCCCACGACGCCTCCGGCGACACATCCCAGACCCAGCGGGATCACGGCGGCCCAGCGGACGTCCGCGAAGACGACGAACCCCACCGCAGCTGTTGCATTGGCGACGCCGAGCAGAAGATTTTTGGCCGCATTGGCCCGGGGCAGCGATTTTCCGGTCGCGGTCAGCAGCAGGGCCAAGATCATCACTCCGGCGGCCGCGCCGAAATATCCGCCGTACAGACAGGTGAGGAACAGCCCGACCCGCACCCCGACGCTCCGCGGTCGGCGCCCGGGATTCGCGGTAGGTCCGGGTGCCTGACCCGCCGATCGCAGGTCGACGGACCGTACGTCGGCGGACCGTACGTCCGCGGTTCGGGTGTCGGCGGACCGGGTGTCGGCGGTTCGTCGTCCGCGCAGCTTGCGCAGCCGGGGACCGGTCAACAACAGCAACGAGGCGCCGGCGACCAGGTAGGGGACCAGTCGTTGGAACGTTCCTGGCGGCCCGAGCAGCAACAGGGCGGCACCAGCCGCACCCCCGAGCATGGCGACGGGCAGGTGCCGCCGAAGGTCGTCCTGGCCGCGCAGCTCGAGCCGGGAACCGAAGACGGATCCGATGGAACTGCCGATCAGCGCGACCGTATTCGTCACGTTGGCGGTGACCGGCGGAAGCCCGATGGCGAGCAGTACCGGATAGGAGATGAGCGAGGCGAGTCCCGCGGCGGATCCGACGACTCCGGCCCCGAACCCGGCGAGAAGTAGGATCGGGACATCGAGAAGACCTATTTGCGAACCGATTCCCATGATGACCGCAGACTACGGCGCGGCCTGGCGGGAGCTGAAGATGCGACCGACGACCGGACCGCGAATCTGCCGAGTGTCCCGGCGCGCCTTGCACCACCAGCGTCACCGCCCCCCTACTTTTATCTCAGCACTACTTGACATAATGCTAACTATCTGGTTGAGGTTCAGGGTTTCGATCCGAGCGTCGACGTTCCGCACCAGCACGATCCCATCAGCAAGATCCCAAGAAGGAAGGCCAAGGCGATGACGCCACCGCACAACTATCTCGCCGTCATCAAGGTCGTCGGCATCGGCGGCGGCGGCGTGAATGCGGTCAACCGGATGATCGAAGTCGGCCTCCGCGGAGTCGAGTTCATCGCCATCAACACCGACGCTCAGGCGCTGTTGATGAGCGATGCCGACGTCAAGCTGGACGTCGGCCGCGAGCTGACCAGAGGCCTGGGGGCCGGCGCCAATCCGGACGTCGGCCGGCAGGCCGCCGAAGATCACCGCGAGGAAATCGAGGAGGTCCTCAAGGGCGCAGACATGGTCTTCGTCACCGCCGGTGAAGGTGGCGGTACCGGGACCGGAGGCGCACCTGTCGTCGCCTCCATCGCCCGCAAGCTGGGTGCGCTGACGATCGGCGTGGTCACCCGGCCGTTCGCCTTCGAGGGCAAGCGCCGCGGAGGGCAGGCCGAGACCGGCATCCAGGACCTGCGCAACGAGTGCGACACCCTCATCGTCATACCGAATGACCGGTTGCTGCAGCTCGGAGATCTCGGCGTCTCGCTGATGGACGCGTTCCGCTCCGCCGACGAGGTGCTTCTCAACGGAGTTCAGGGCATCACCGACCTGATCACCACCCCCGGCCTGATCAACGTCGACTTCGCCGACGTCAAGTCCGTCATGGCCGGGGCGGGCACAGCACTGATGGGTATCGGGTCGGCACGTGGTGAGGGTCGAGCCGTGCAGGCCGCGGGAAAGGCGATCAGCTCGCCGCTCCTGGAGGCTTCTATGGACGGCGCGCACGGAGTTCTCCTGTCGATCGCCGGCGGCTCCGATCTCGGTCTGTTCGAGATCAACGAGGCCGCCTCGCTGGTGCAGGAGGCGGCCCATGACGACGCCAACATCATCTTCGGAACGGTGATCGACGATTCACTGGGGGACGAGGTGCGGGTCACGGTGATCGCCGCCGGTTTCGACTCGACTCCGCAGATCGTCGGGCCGGATCGTCGGGGCGCTCGCAACGTCGTCGAGGCCGCCGTCGGAGAGGTCCGTCAGCCGGCTCCGAATCCGCCCTACCCTCCTGCGCAACCGGGGCAGGGGGGCTATCAGCAGGGCCAGCAGTCGCCGTACGTTCCGGCCACCGCTGCGCCGGCTCCGCCATCGGCGGCAGGCAACGGTGGCGCCTACGGCAGTTCACCGCGTCAGGTTCGTCCGATCGAGGACGAGGACGATGTGGACGTGCCGCCGTTCATGAAGCGGTGAGCCCCTCGATCGGCGCGTCGGTTCTGATCACCAACCGCCGTGGGCCCGAGAACGCGAAGCAGGCCGGAACTTCGGCTCCGCCGTACGAATGGTTCAACCTCGGCGCCGGTTCCGGTGATGACCCGGCCGCCGTCCAGGCCAACCGCGCGGCGCTGGCGGCGCATCTCGAGCTGGCGCCGGATCATCTGGTGTGGATGTCACAGGTGCACGGCGCCGTTGTCGCCGAGGTGACCGGACCGTCGGCCGACCCCATCCCCGGCACCGACGCCATGGTCACGAAGGCGCCGGGCATCGCGCTCGCAGTCCTGGTCGCCGATTGCGTTCCGGTGTTGGCCGCCGACGCCCGGGCCGGAGTCCACGGCGTTGCCCACGCCGGCCGTGTCGGCGCGGCGGCCGGCGTGGTGCCGGCGATGCTCGACCGAATGGTTCTGCTGGGCGCGCAGATGTCCGACATCGCGGTGCTGCTGGGCCCGGCCATCTGCGGGCAGTGCTATGAAGTGCCCCCGGCGATGCGCGACGACGTCGAGGCTGCTCTGCCCGGGTCTGCGTGCATCACCGAGCGGGGCACACCCGGACTCGACCTGCGCGCCGGTATCCGGCGGCAGTTGAGCGCGGCCGGGATCGGGTCGGTGGAAAGCGACGAACGCTGCACCCGAGAAGATCCGCAGCTGTTCAGTCATCGTCGGTCGGCGCCGACCGGCCGGTTCGCCGGAGTTGTCCGGCCGGAACGCGAATAGATTGGCGCCGCCGATCGATTCCGACACGGCCCTCGCGACCGATCAACATCCGGTGTGTCGCACCGCACCTGGAGCCGGTCCGGCCGATAACCTCAGCGGAGCAGCATTGCCTCGTGGGCAGCGAACCCGTCGTCCACGAGGGAGTTCCATCGGAAGTCAATATCGTTGCAGGCGTTGAAATATCAAGGTCCGGCGCATTCCGCTCCGGCCGAGGAAGGAAGCGGACCAATGGGATCGTGGCGCAAGGTCGGGGCCTTCTTCGGGTTGAGTCCGGACGAGGAACATCACTACGAGGGCGATGGCTACGACGCAGCGCCGTACGAGGGCGGCGACTACGAGCCGGTCGGTCGCAACCGGGACGGGCACGAGAACGCCGGGCAGGCGGGCGGCGGATACCAGGGTGGCGGTTATGGCGGGAACGAGTACGAGGAGGTCGGGTACGACCGAGCCGTTCCCGACCAGGCCCCTGGGGCCCATCCGGCCGGTGCCTATCCGGTCGGTGGCTATCGGTCCGGCGGTGCCGGGTCGACACCCGCGCCTGCCGGTAACGCCGGGCGATCGGCCAAGCGGTCGTTCAGCTCGGAGCCGATCACCCAGGGAGCCCTCGCAATGCAGGCGGATCAGCGTCGAGATGTGGACTCCAGCACGGCTTCCCGCCCCGCCAGTGTCAAGCTGACCGGTTTCGGCGAGGCGCGCATCGTGGGAGAGAAGTACCGCGACGGACAGTCGGTCATCCTCGATATGACCGGGATGTCCGATGGCGATGCCCGCCGACTCGTCGACTTCTCCGCCGGGCTCGCATTCTCACTCCGTGGTTCCATCGAGAAGGTCGCGCCGAAGGTGTTCATGCTGCTGCCGGCCGAGGCCGACATCGCGGGGGGCGCCGCGAACGCGCTCGAAGACGCAAGGGCGTACGTCGGCGCCTACGCCCATCGCTGACCACGCCTGTCATCCGGCGGCGGCGAGATCAGGTAAAAGTAGAGAGTGAACATCGTCTGGCAGATCGCATATCTGCTGTTGTGGATCTTTCGGTTGCTGATCCTCGGACGGATCGTGATCGAGCTCGTCCGAGCGATCGCCAAGACCTGGCGACCGGCCGGTCGGTCGGCCGCCACGATGGAGGTCCTCTACGCGACGACCGATCCGCCGGTGAAGTTGTTTCGGCGGGTGATCCCGCCGTTACGGTTGGGCGGGGTAGGGTTCGACCTCAGCATTATTGTTTTGTTCATTGTCGTCGCCATCCTGATGGGCGTGACGCTGCATCTCGCTGCCATCACGGCCTAGAAGCCTCGTCCGCCTTCATCACCGGTGACATCGCCACACAAGGAGTTAGCAATGCGGCTCACGCCAGCCGACGTGCACAACGTCGCGTTCAAGAAGCCATCGATCGGAAAGCGCGGCTACGACGAAGACGAGGTCGACGCATTCCTCGATCTGGTCGAGGCGGAACTGAGCCGCCTGATCGAGGAGAACAACGAGCTGACCCAGCGGCTGGGTGGCGCTCCGGCGGGCGCCTTCGCCGGTGGTCCACCGTCAGAGCAGCCCCCGCAGCATCAGCCGGAGGTCGCACAGCAGAACGTCGAGCAGCCGCCGGTCGAAACTGCGCGGAGCGCTGATCGTCCCGTTTCGGTGCAGAAGGCGCCCGAGCCGGCCCCGGAGCCCGCGTATCAGCAGGAGCAGGCCGCGCCGGAGACGCCGGCCGCTGCGGAGGCACCGACCGGTCCGGCCGCGCACCACGTCCAGGCCGCCAGACTCCTCGGCCTGGCCCAGGAGACGGCTGAGCGGCTCACCAGTGAGGCCAACGCCGAAGCGGCAAGCACCAGGGAAAAAGCGAAGTCCGAGTCCGACCGCACGGTAGGCGAGGCCCAGACCGAGGCCGAGCGACTGCTCACCGAGGCGCAGGACCGGTCGGAGACCATGGTCAACGACGCCACCGTCAAGTCCGAAGCCCTCGAACGCGACAGCCGTATCCGCGCCGACGCTCTCGATCGGGAAGCGCAGAGCAAGTACTCGCAGGTGATGGGGCAGTTGACGGAGCAGCGAAGCACGCTGGAGAAGAAGATCGACGATCTTCGCGTCTACGAGCGCGAGTACCGCAGCCGGCTCAAGAGCTGGATCACCGATCAGCTCTCACAGCTCGACGAGGGCGGTGCGCCGGCCAGCAATGGTGGTCAGCCGGTCCAGCAGGGTGCCGAGTAGCCGAAGAATTGATTGAGCAGTACGGCGTCGACCCGGCGATCACCGGCGAGCCATTCGGAAGAACGACGCGGATCCGATCCGGATCCACCGATCGCCCTCGGCTTCCACCGAGGGCGGTCGACGTCCACTAGAACCGAACGGGATCGGCCCGTCACAGCCGGAACGAGAGAGGTTCCACCCACGTCGAGCCTGACCGGGTGGAGCAAGCGGGGTGGTACCGCGGTACCGACGGCAGTCGTCGGCGTCGTCCCTGCAGCCGAGAAGATGCTGCAGGACGAGAGGTACCCGAAATGACCGAGGATCGTTATCCACTCGACGGCGGCGCGACCGTTCCGGCCCGACCGGATCTCCCGGCCGCGGAGGCCGAGGTACTTGCGTACTGGAAGGCCGACGGGACGTTCCAGGCGTCCATCGAGAACCGGCCGGCCGGCGAAAAGGGCGCGAACGAGTTCGTCTTCTACGACGGGCCGCCCTTCGCCAACGGTCTGCCGCACTACGGGCACCTGCTGACGGGGTACGTCAAGGACGTGGTGCCGCGCTACCAGACCATGCGTGGTCGACGGGTCGAGCGCCGCTTCGGCTGGGACACGCACGGTCTGCCCGCCGAGTTGGAAGCCGAGCGTCAGCTGGGCATCAAGGGCCGCGGCGAGATCCTCGACATGGGCATCGAGCGGTTCAACGATGCCTGCCGGGAGTCGGTGATGCGGTACGCCCACGAGTGGCAGGACTACGTCACCAAGCAGGCGCGCTGGGTCGATTTCGAGCACGACTACAAGACGCTCGACCCCGGCTACATGGAAAGCGTGCTCTGGGCCTTCAAGACTCTGTACGACAAGGGTTATGTGTACGAGGGTCAACGAGTGCTCCCGTACTGCTGGGTGGACGAGACGCCGCTGTCGAACCACGAACTCAAGATGGACGACGACGTCTATCAGAGCCGGCAGGATCCGTCGGTCACCGTCTGGGTGCGGCTGCAGACGGGAGAGCGGCTGATGGCCTGGACGACCACGCCGTGGACCCTCCCGAGCAACCTGGCGATGGCGGTCGGTCCGGACCTGGACTACGTGGTCGTCGAGCACAGCCCGGACAGCGGACCGACCGAGCGGTACATCCTGGCCGAGGCACGTCTTTCCGGCTACGCCCGCGAGCTCGGCGAGGACGCCGCCGACCACGTCGTCGACCGGCTCAAGGGCAGCGAACTCGTCGGACGAGCCTACGAGCCCCTGTTCGGATTCCTCACCGATGTCGATGTCTTCGGCACCGGAGCTGCGTTTCGGGTGATCGAAGCCGAACACGTCAACACCGACGACGGCACCGGCGTCGTACACATGGCGCCCGCCTACGGCGAGGAAGATCAGACCGCCTGCGAGGCGGCCGGTATCCCCACCATCCTGACGGTCGACGACCGCGCCAGATTCACCGCGATCATCCCGCCGTACGTCGGCATGCAGGTGTTCGACGCCAACCCGTTCATCATCGACGACCTCAAGGAGTCCGGTCACCTGGTCAGGCGCGAGACCTACGAGCACAGTTATCCGCACTGCTGGCGCTGCCGTAATCCACTGATCTACAAGGCCGTCTCGTCCTGGTTCGTCGAGGTGACGAAGTTCCGGGACCGCATGGTCGAGTTGAACCAGCAGATCACCTGGGTGCCCGAGCACATCAGGGACGGCCAGTTCGGCAACTGGCTGGCAAACGCCAGGGACTGGGCGATCAGCCGGAACCGGTTCTGGGGCAGCCCGATCCCGGTGTGGAAGTCCGACGACCCGGCCTACCCGCGAATCGATGTCTATGGGTCGATCGCGGAGCTGGAGGCGGATTTCGGCGTCCGGGTTGCCGACCTGCACCGGCCCTACGTGGACGATCTGACCAGGCAGAATCCCGACGATCCGACCGGTCGCTCGATGATGCGTCGCGTTCCGGAAGTGCTCGACGTGTGGTTCGACTCGGGGTCCATGCCCTACGCCCAGGTGCACTACCCGTTCGAGAACCGGCAGTGGTTCGACGATCATTTCCCGGGCGACTTCATCGTCGAGTACATCGGCCAGACCCGCGGGTGGTTCTACCTGCTGCATGTGCTCTCGACTGCGCTGTTCGACCGGCCGGCATTCTCGACGTGCCTCAGCCACGGAATCGTGCTCGGTGACGACGGGCAGAAGATGTCGAAGTCGCTGCAGAACTACCCTGACGTCAACGAGGTGTTCGCCAGGGACGGCTCCGACGCGATGCGCTGGTTCCTGATGTCGTCCCCCATCCTGCGGGGCGGGAACCTGGTGGTCACCGAGGCCGGCATCCGGGAGGGCGTCCGGCAGGCCGTGCTCCCGCTCTGGAACGCCTGGTACTTCCTGGTCCTCTACGCGGGAGCTGCCGGCAAGGTCGGCCGGATCCGCACCGACTCGTCCGACGTGCTCGACCGCTACCTGTTCGCGAAGACGGCGACTCTGATCGAGACCGTCACCGCCCAGCTGGACGCCTACGACATCTCCGGCGCGTGCGCGTCGGTGCGCAGCTACCTGGAGGTGTTGACGAACTGGTACGTCCGCCGTTCCCGGCAACGTTTCTGGGACGGGAACGACGATGCCATCGACACGCTGCACACCGTGCTGGAGGTTCTCTGCCGCCTGGCGGCCCCGCTGCTGCCACTGACGACCGAGCAGATCTGGCGCGGGTTGACCGGTGGCCGGTCGGTGCACCTGACCGGCTGGCCGGCTCCCGCAGCTGTGCCGGCCGATGCTTCACTGGGCGCAGCCATGGACGAGGTCCGTGAGGTCGCCTCCGTCGCGTTGTCCTTGCGCAAGGGCGCCAAGCTCCGCGTTCGGCAGCCGTTGGCGACGATGACGGTGGCGACACCCGCCGCGAACCGGCTGCAACAGTTCGCTGCGCTGCTGGCCGACGAGGTCAACGTGCGGTCCATTTCGATCACCCCGATCAGCGAAGAGGCTGACGCTCGGGTCGAGCGGAAGCTCACGGTGAACGCCAGGGCGGCCGGTCCACGGCTCGGCAAGACGGTGCAACAGGTGATCGGCGCCGCCAAGAGGGGCGACTGGTCGGTGTCGGAGGATCGGGTCACTGCCGGCGGTATCGAGCTGGCCGAGGGCGAGTACACCCTCGACCTGGTGGCATCGGGCAACGGTACGGACGTGATCGGCATGCTGCGATCGGGCGGATTCGTCTCGCTGGACACCGGACTCGACGAAGAGCTTCTCGCTCAGGGCGCCGTCAATGATCTGATGCGGTTGGTGCAGCAGGCCCGCAGGGATGCCGGGTTCGATGTCTCCGACCGGATCAGCCTGGCCCTGTCGGTTCCTGATGATCTGTGGGTCGCGGTCGATGCCCGCAGGGATCAGGTGGCGCGGGAGACCCTCGCCACCTCGATCGGCCGGGTGCCGCACATCGGGGCGACAGGATCTCACGTGCTGTCCGGTGAGGTGGGGGATCGCTACGCCGTTGTGCTCGCGGTGGCCCGGGCGGCCACGAGCTGAGCGTCGGTGGCTCGTGCCGCCGATCCCTGCCCACGATCGCGACTCACGATCGCTATTCACGATCCTTACTCGCGATCTCGACCACGATCGCTGTTCACGATCCCTACGCACGGTCTCGACCACGAATGTTGGCCGACCCGCCGCGTGGCGTTGGCCGAAGTCCTACTTTGCTCTGATCGGATGGTGATGTTCGGCGCTCGCACGACCACCGCGCCGGCGCGATCGAGAACCGACACGGACGGGGTAACGCGATGGTGCAGAACGGCAGGCAGGTGCTGCCCATCGAGCATGCGCCCTCAGGTGAACGACTGCTGTCGGTCCACCGTGAGCGTCCTGCGCACTTCCTGCTGCATGTGAGCGACACGCACTTCGTGGCCAACGGTCGGCTGTACGGTGAGGTCGACGCGGAGGCGCATCTGCGCGAACTGTTGGAGTCGTTCGAGGTCGCCCACTCCCGACCCGATGCCATCGTGATCACCGGTGATCTGACCGACGCCGGCGACGCAGCGTCCTACCAACGGCTCCGCGGCGTCGTCGAGCCGATCGCCGTCCGGCTCGGCGCAAAGATCATCTGGGTGATGGGCAACCATGACAGCCGGGCAGCGCTGCGGGTGGGGCTGCTCGACGAACAACCTTCCACCGATCCGGTCGATCGGGTCCATTGGCTCGGAGGGTTGCGGATCGTCGTGCTGGACACCTCGGTGCCCGGCCATCACTACGGAGCGCTCACCGCTGCTCAGCTGGCCTGGCTCACGGCCGAACTCGCCACCCCGGCTCCGGAGGGAACCATTCTGGCGATGCACCACCCGCCGGTGCCCAGCGTGCTGGACCTGGCGATGCTGGTGGAGCTGCAGGATCAGCGGCGATTGGCGGCCGTGCTGACCGGCAGCGACGTCCGCTCGATCCTGGCCGGGCACCTGCACTATTCGACCACTGCCACCTTCGCCGGAATTCCCGTCTCGGTCGCGTCGGCGAGTTGCTACACCCAGGACCTGGTCGTGGAAGCCGGCGGCATGCGCAGCCGCGACGGCGCCCAGGCAGTCAACCTGGTCCACGTCTACCGGGACACGATCTTGCACTCCGTCGTACCTCGTGGCGCCTTTCCGGTGGTTGCGACCGTCTCACCGCAGGAGTGCGCCGCTCAGCTCCACAGAGCCGGGATTACGCTGCCCTCAACCGAGCTGATTTCGGCGGCCGCCTTCTCCCAAGGTCCGGCAACCGGGAAATAGCGCTCCAGGAACAATCGGACCGCCGCGGCTCGCTCATCAGCCGGAACCTCCGGAAAGCTGCCGTCGTTCAGGCAGAAGCAGTCGAACGACCTCTTCCGGAGGAGTCTGTCCAGGCTGCGCAGACCGGCCTTCGATGTCGTGTCGACGTACGCTGCCGTGGCGCTCTCGTTGCGCACCGCACGACCGGTCAACAACGCATAGTAGTGGTACAGAGAATTCGTCACCGAGATGTTGGTACTGGCGCGAAATGCGCTGGACATCGTCGATCTGAATTCCTCGGCGAATACCAGCTCCATTTCTGCCATCACCGACTTCCGCAGTGGAGCGGCAGCGTGTTCCAGGTGTCGAGTGGTCAGTCTGCCGAACTTGTCGTGCAGAAGACGACGATTCACCCGAGCAGCATTCTCGAAGCCGCTTCGATCGGAGTTGTTGTCTCCCAACCCAATTCGGTTGGGACCTTCCAGGAATTTCGTCAATCCGCCGGAGGTGAAGAATAGGTCGGGATTCACTCGTCGTCCGAAGAACATGTCGTCGTTCGAGTAGAGAAAATGCTCGCTGAGCCCCGGAATGTGGTGCAGCTGACTTTCCACCGCCATCGAATTGTGCGTCGGAAGCACAGAGGTGTCGGAGAAGAATTCTTCGCTGCGAACGACGGTGACCTTCGGGTGCTCGTCCAGCCAGGCCGGCTGGACCGAATCGGTGACGATGAAGATCTTCCTGATCCACGGCGCGAACAGGTGCACCGAGCGCAGGGCATATTTCAGCTCGTCCAGTTGCCGGAAGCGCGCCTCGTGATCGTCGCCCTCGCCCACCACGTAACTGGCCATCCGCTTGGCTCTGGCCTTCTGCCATTCCAGCGATCCGGCGTCCACCCATGAGAAGACGATGTCGATGTCGAACGTGATGTCGTCGCTGAAATCGTCGAACATGTGCTCGAGGGTGGGCCAACTCTGGCCGTACCGTTCGATGGTGGCGCCGATCAGAGGCTCGGCGAACCACTCCCGTCTGGTCAGTCGGTTCTCGATGGGCGCTCTCGTGCGGTTCTTGCGGAATGACCAGAACTCGAGTTGCATGCCCGCCCCGGAACCGAAGATCAGGCCGCCGCGCAACTCGACTCGTGGCCGGAAGAGCCGGAAAACCCTTGATTTCGGGTCGTCGGCCAGGGCGCCTGCGCCCACCAGAACGGCCGGCCCCCTGCCCCGGTCGATGGCTCGGGAGTAGAGCGGCTCCCTGGTTCCGGCCACACTCAACGCCTCGATGACGCGCCGCCGGTCCTTCTTGTCGACAGCCAGAACCGGTCGATCCTGCGCACCTCTGACCAGCAGGTAACCCACGCCCGCTTCGTCGAGGGTGGCGCGGACGAACAGCAGATCGTCGACCATCGCCTCGTCCTGGGTGAGGTTCTGGTTGATCAGCGAGAACCGTCCGTCGACGAGCACGACGTCATCCCGGGCCAGCAGTTGGGGCCAACTCCCGAGCGGCGCCTTGGGTGCTTTGGGTGCCTTCGGTGACTTCTGGTCGTCGATGATGATCTCCCCCCTCGTGGGTGGACGGGAATGCGGACGTTGCCTTCATCATCACCCTTGGAACACCTCTTGCCGACCACCTGCCGGCCGCGGGCGCACCGACGGAGTGGGTCAGGCTTCGAGTTCGGCGGCCAGGCGTCCAAGGGTGGAGCTGCAGCCCGCCTCGATCTTCCAGTCGGCGAGCTCGTCACCCCTGGTCGCACCGCGATTGACGATGACGATCGGACGGCCCAATCTCCGGGCGTGGCGGACGAACCGGAGACCGGACATCACGGTCAGCGAGGAGCCGGCGACCACCATCGCCCGCGCTGCGTCCACGACGCCGAAGCAGTGCTGGACCAGCGGTTTTGCCACGCTGTCCCCGAAGAACACCACATGCGGTTTCAGCGCTCCTTTGCACCGTAGGCAGGCCGCGATGCGGAAATCCGAGGTGTCGTCGAACTCGACGTCCCCGTCCGGAGCGCTGACCAGGTCGAGGTGAGCACCGAAATCGGGATTGAGATCGGTCAGCCGCTGGTGCAACTCGAGCCGGGGCGTGATGCGGCTGCAGTTCAGACAGATCACCTCGTCGATCCGACCGTGCAGGTCGATGACTTGCCGACTTCCGGCCTGCTGGTGCAGGCCGTCGACATTCTGAGTGATCAGTTCGGTCAGGTATCCGGCGGTTTCCAGGGCGGCCAGCGATCGATGGCCCTCGTTGGGTCGGGCGGTGCCCATCCGCTGCCAGCCCAGGTGGCTCCGTGCCCAATAGCGCTGCTGGGCCACCGGCCCGGACCGGAACTCGCTGATCGTCATCGGTGAGCGCACCGGCGCACCGGGGCCTCGGTAGTCGGGTATTCCCGAATCCGTGGACAGGCCAGCCCCGCTCAGCACCACGACCGAACCGCCCGCCAACAGGTCGACAGTCGCCGCGAACGCCCGCTCGTCCAGTGGGGCACGGGTGGCGGTCAGGGGTGCGAACAGGCCCGAAGATCGCTGCTGAGCGCGGGCCACAGGCACACCTTCAGCGTACCGGCGCAGGCGTGCAAGGCCCACCGAGCGCTTCAGGGCGCAATAGGCTCAGCACCTTGGACCGAACCGGCCGCCGAACCACTGGGAGAACCGTGCGTCAGCTCTACATCATCGGAATCGGGGCCGGAAATCCGGAGCAGGTCACGGTCGAGGCGGTCACCGCCTTGAACAAGGTCGACGTCTTCTTCGTCGCCGACAAGGGCCCGGGCAAAGACGATCTGGTGGCCTTGCGCGCGCAGATCTGTCGTCGTTACATTCCGGACCGGCCCTACCGGATCGTCGAGATCGACGATCCGGAGCGCGGAAGGGTCGGGGACGCCGGCAGCTACGACGCCGTTGTCCAGGATTGGCACCATAGACGGGCCGCCAGATATGAGGAAGCCATGCTCGCCGAATTGGGAGCGAATGAAAATCCCGGTTTCCTGGTCTGGGGAGATCCTGCTCTGTACGACAGCACCATTCGGGTCGTCGAGCTACTGAAGGCAAGGCGGACACTGGATTTCGAATTCTCGGTGATCCCCGGGATCAGCAGCGTGCAGGCGCTGGCCGCCGCGCACCGAATTGTTCTCAACCGCATCGGCGAACCCATCCACATCACCACCGGCCGTCGATTGCTCCAGGGAATGCCGGTCGGGCTGGACAACGTCGTGGTGATGCTGGACGGCGACTTGGTCTGCCGAACGTTCACAGAGCCGGGTTTGGAAATTTATTGGGGCGCCTACCTTGGCACGCCGGACGAGGTGCTGGTGACCGGACCGCTTTCCGAGGTGATCGGATCGATCGAGCGGCTGCGCGCCGAGGCGAGGGCGCGAAAGGGCTGGATCATGGACACCTATCTCCTGCGGCGCCCGCCGTCGGCGGATTCGCAAGGCCCAGGTGTCGACCGCTCAGGCGCCGGTCGTCGTCCCGCGGACCGGGACAACGGGTTTGCGCCTTAACCTGGATCCACCGATCCAGGTGGTGTGTAGCGGCGGGTCGTGACAGCGAGAATGCCCTTGGCGCTGGGAGAATCGGACTTATCTAGGGTCAGATCCGAACCGGCACGAAGGGCATCTCGTAGATG
>JAABUU010003133.1_pt1 | contig 21611 bp, 23 predicted proteins | sample 5559301 | NCBI WGS metagenome assembly JAABUU01 (sample SAMN10711884, study PRJNA513360) | rock metagenome | isolation source: Antarctica rocks | place: Antarctica: Victoria Land, Richard Nunatak white | reverse complement strand
CGCCTTAGCGCCGTCGAGCAGAAGGAAGTAAAAAGCGCCGTAACGACCGCGAGGGAGATTGTCCGTTGCAAGCACGTAGAAGCATCGAGTCGAGCGACCTCAACCCCTCGAAAAAGTCCTCCCAACCTTCCTCAACGCCCCCTCGACGCTCCTCCTCGCCCCACCATCGCTCCCATCACTCGCATCGCTCTCCCGACTCACGACGCTACTCGCACTCCCATGGCGGTGTTGCGCATAATCTCCGCCGCCGCTAGGCCGACGGTCGTCGCTGAACAAGTTCCCCGCGCCGCCGCGGCCGATGTGGTAGACGGGAGCGACCTTGGCGTCGACGATGCGCTGGCGCTCGAGCTCCTCGTCGAAGGAGAAGATGGCGCGCTCGGCGGCGCGGTGGACGTTGCCGGCGCCGCCGCGGCCGGAGGTGAAGGCGCGCGAGGAGGTGTCGGGGGCGGGCAGAGGGGTGAGAGAGGCCGGGCCCGAGGCCGAGGAGGCGGATGTGATGGTCGAGGCGTCGACGTGCTTGAAGTTGCCGGCGCCGCCGCGGCCGGAGTGGATGTAGCTTGTGCGGGGGACGGAGGGGTGTGGTTCTGTGAGGTGGAAGGGGGTTTTCATTTTGTGTGGGTGGGTTGTGGGGTTGTACTGTAGTAGGTAATATGTGAGGAGGAGGATGGATGTGTTGTGATCTTGTTGAGTTCTTTGCTATGAATTGCTATGAAGTATGTCAATCTATTGTATTATGTCGGGTCAGTATCAGTAGCAAACAGAGGCAAGCAGCACTCTTATAGCCGCCCCGCCTCTCCATGTCCACTTTTCAGGAGACAAAATGTCACGATGCCGTTAACTGCATGGTCGCCGGAAAGGGTTTTCATTTTGCAGCACTTTGCCTGGTCACGCTGTCAAGAATAATATTAATCTCCTGTGAGCTGACGCCTTCATGTTTTTGGGTTATGCGCTTTGCAGTTAACTGCAGGCGGAAGCACCATACTTTTCGCTTCCGTCGTTAGCGTCGGTGCTGCTTTGTCAAAGCGGCGTCGATTCCGCTGCGCCTCTGAGGGCCCAGTGCGATGCAGATGGTTTAGCGATCGACGCCGCTTTGGAGGGCTACAGTATTGGCTATGTAACTTATAGGTAGGGGGGCGGCATCAGTTGACCCAGCGCCCACATGGAGGCTATAACGTAAGAAATTCCTCACCCTATACCAAGTACCCTTGCCCTGCTTGTACAGTACTGTAAGTCACTCGAGAATTAGTTAACTTACAATATTAATTAGTACGTCGTATACGAAGCTGGAAGTGATATCAAACCAGGTCGTGTGTTGCAGGGCTGAACGGCGACTGGTTGCTGCGAGTTACGGTACACACGGTACATGTAAGAATCAACAGGCGGGGCAGGTTTTAAGGGGGTAATCGATGATACCTTGACCGGGACTTGGCTGGTCTGGATGGCCGGTCGTGGACTCTCGAATGATGACCACGGCCATGGTCATGCTGACTCGGTGACCATTCACATCGCCATCTCACGTCGTACAGTACCTGTGCCTGCTTTTTGTCGGATTTCCGATCCCATCTTTCATCATCCACAGGTACGGAGCAATATCCGAAGTTTCTCGAAAGAGGTGACGAGTGGTCGAGTCAACGGGTGAGGTCAGGAGTGAGTGGATGATTGAACGGAGGATTGGATTTGTGGATGGATTGTTGACATCCGTCCAAAGGCGGGCCAATAAATCTCTGCAACGCTTACCTGCGGGAACTTGTCGCGGTAAGGTTGTTCTTAGCACTGCTGCGAGTCGGATTCCCCGCATCCAATTGACCAGACTACAAAGTAAGTTACTAGGTAAGGTACTGAAAGAACAACCAAGAAAGCGCCTCAATCAAGAGCACAGTCACCGGACCCCAGGGAAAAAGAAACCCGAAATACAATCAATACGTGGTGTCCTACAGCCACATCCCTTTACAATCTCGCCCGGCGTTCGGTGTATTGTTTGTAAGCAATTGCAGCTGCACGTCTGTTAGCCCGAGGTACAGTATTCGTATCTGTACCATAAGGTATGCGCCAAGGCCTCGACGGTCTTCCGCCAAGACTAGGTAGGTACTCACCAAGCACCACAGCCACGAACCTCGTGGCCGCTCCTCTGGCCGATCCAGCCCCTAACGTCAAGATGTAATTGACCAGACTGAACTTGACCCTCCCGTCGCGGTCGAAATTCGGCGTGAGCGCAGACATCTTCTGCAACTTGGCCAATTTGCCCTGGTAGGGCGGATAGCGGATGCTGATCAGGCTCTCGACCCAGCCGGGCGTGGTGGTGACGCTGCGCCGGTGCGTGAAGCAGTCGAACGACGCTTTTCCGCGGTACGCGCCGTTACCGGAGTCGCCCACGCCGCCGAAAGCGAGGGTGGGGATCGAGGCGTGAAAGTACGCGTCGTTGACCGAGGCGCCGCCGGAGCGGAGCTCGCTGAGGATGCGCTCCGTCTCCGTCTTGTTGCCGAACGGGTACAGTCCCAGCGGGGTGCTGTGTATCTCGCGCGCGATCCGGATCGCCTCGTCTAGGTTGTTGACGGGGAGGATCGGGATCAGTGGCCCGAAGCTCTCTTCTACCAGCAAGCTGTCCTGCACATCGTCTACCACCACCACGGTCGGCTCGATGAACCTCTCCGTCTCGTCCATCGTCCCGCCGAGGATGATCTTGCCATTGCTGTTATCGATCATGCCCTTCAGACGATGGTACTGCTTCTGGGTAACGATGCGGCCATAGTCTGGTGATGCCTTTGCACCATCCGGGTAGAATTCAGCCATTGCCGTTTTGAGTTCGGTGATGAATGCCGGCAGGATCTCCTTGTCGATCAGGATGTAGTTCTGCGACGTGCAAACCTGACCGGCGTTCAAGAACTTTCCCCAGAGCAACCTCCTGGCCGCCAATCTGGAATCGGCGTTCTTGGTGATGATGGCGGGGTTTTGTCCGCCGAGCTCCAACGTCACGGGGGTGAGCGTTTCCGCCGCCTTCTTCGCAATGATTTTGCCCACGGCGCCGCTGCCGGTGTAGAAGATCTTGTCCCATTTCTGCTCCAGCAGTGCAGTCGTCTCCGGGATAGCACCCTGGACCACGGTGTAGCATGATGGATCCAAGTAATCTTTGATAATCCTTTCCATCACTGCCGCCGTAGCGGGAGCGTTCTCGCTCGGTTTCAGAACCACAGTGTTTCCCGCAGCCATCGCTCCTATCATCGGACCTATCGACAGCTGTACCGGGAAGTTGTATGCCCTAATCCACTGATCAGCACTCCCGTTCTCAAACGACTACACCCCGCATGCTCTTCCCAGGTAGATGCATACCCAATAATCAGCACGCATCCCAACGGATCCTTCCTAATCCTCGGGCTCAACGCCATGTTCGTGAGCGGAATATCCGGCGCCTTCTCATCCTTTGCCCATCCCTTCAGCTTGTTGCAGACGAAAACAACGTCGTTCTTGCACCAATCGATCTCGGTGAGGTACGCTTCGAACGCGGACTTGCCCAGGTCCCGCTTGCACGCTTCGACCAAGGCCGCTTCGTTGTCTTTCAACCTGTTTCCACAGACGGATAAGCAGCCGGTCGTTCGAGACGGACGTCGATCGCCAAGAAAGGGGTGCCCTTACCCCCAGTAGAGCTTTCGGAGTTGTACAAGCCTGAATTCTAGCGGTTTCGTCTTCTGCGCGTGGAAGGACGTCCGTACTTCGTTCACGATGCTGGGGATCGCCTGGACCGGGGTGGGCGTGAACTCTGGCACTGCGGCTGCCATGATGTTTGAGAATCTTTTGGTGGTCTTTTTGATGTGCTCGTGTTACAGCGAGGACGAATGAACTCAGAGAAGAGGGAATGAGGTATACTTGGTATCTTGAAAGCGAAACACCTACAATCCCACGCTGTAAAGTTGCCTCGGCTGTTCCTGATCTGGTCAGGCCACTCTCTTGTTTATGTAATCACAAACGCCACATGCAGATTCAAACGCCCTCGTCCGAATGAACCTCATATCATGGTGGGATAAGTGCCCTGTTCTTTGTATTCAATTTTTCAAGTTATGAAGAGGAAGTCTGTGGGTCTGGACCATCGACTTTTTCTGCCTTGTCTGGTTGTACATGTTTCTGCTGCATTGGCTCCCAATCAGACCTCCCTTTAACCGTCTTGCTCTGTTATGCTTTTCAGCGCCTTTAGTCGGTTAAACCAACTGTCCCCAAAATTTCATCGGATGGATTGCTAGCAATTCATCTCAATTCGTCTACTCAAGGCACATATCAAGCTTGATATCACAAATCGCGATACTGTTGATCAAAGCTTGAATTTAATCAAAACTTCTCTGCTATCATCACCACTACCGCTAGGGCTAGTGACTGCTCCCCCAGTCTGGCTATCACGCTACCATTCCCTTGACCTCACCACCCCGCCCTCCACCCTTCTCCCACGCAACCAAATCTAGCTCCCTCGAACCCAGCATCTCCTTGATCCGGGACACCAGATCCGTCTGCCTTTCCATCCACACGCCCCTCTCCGTGATGATATCTCGAAGGTCGGTATGCCTGAGAAAGGCGACCTTCTTCGAGCAGAAATCCCGCCCCGCCACTCGGAGCTCGTCCGTCGGATCGCAGGTACTCGGCAACAGAACCTCGCGGAGACCCCTCTCGATCACCTCCCGCATCAACCAACCCTCCATCTCCGTCCACAACAGCGCGTGCAGCTGGGGGATCTGCCGGTCGCCGCCCTCTTCTTCCTCCTGCTGTCGCTCCTCCGTGATCGCGTTCCAGCAGATGGCGTCCACGCTGAACGACCGTCCAAGCTTCCATGCCAGGATCTCCAGCAGGATTCTGAATCGCTCCTTGCTCTCCGCCGGCTCGTCCGCGACGAGTGCGACCCGCTCGTTATCGTCGAGGACTCGGTAGCGCTTGCGCGCGATGATGAACGAGCCCGGGTCCGGGACGTTCTCGATCTTCCACCACTTCATCCTCCACAACAGCATCACGGCGGGCCGGAAACTCTCGACGTCGGCTACGCCTGCCGCGGCGAGGTCGTGCTTGACGTGGTTCATATCCGCGTCCACGCAGCGGCTGATCTCGTCCAGGAGCTTCAAGTAGCCGAATCCGCCTCTCCTGGCCTCGACGCTCAACCCGGTCATCGGCGCAGCGCAGAACGTCCCGCCGTGCATCCATTGCGTGTCTCTCCTCATCACCACCGCCTGCGCCGCGCTCTCGATCGCCGCCTCCTGCCCAGCGGTCCGTCGACGCTCTAGGCTCTGCGCCTTCTTCCGCCCCGCCAACTCCCCGAACGAGGGGAAACTCTCCGCCGGTCCGAGGACTTTCGCCTCTAGTCTATATCGCTCCTTCAGGAGCACGTTCCAGACCACTTCGCTGTTTGCAGCCCACAGGCTGGCCATCGTGCGACACGTCCCCGAGATGTTCCGTATGGAGTCGAGGTCGGCCAGCTCCAGCACGCGCAGCTTCAGCTCGGCCGGCAGACGCAGGAAGGGGTGGAAGGTGCGGTTCTGGAGTCGCTGGCGTTGCGCGCGGAGGAGTTGGCGCTTGAGGGTGCAGGGGTTGAGGGCTCGGCGTTCGTTGGCGCGGCGGGTCCGCTGCGCGCGTTGGCGTCTGTTGATGCCGCCCATCGTGGTCTGGGTCAATCGTGTCAGAGTTGGAACGCCGGATGTGGAAGCGCATCTCCAACCTACTGTGATGTACTAGCTAGATACCTTCCGGAGCGCTGTCGGTCGGTCAAAGAACCCGGTGCTTGTTTCGAAATAGAAGTCGAAGAATCTTGATGGCTTGGTCCTCAGCAATGTCAGCAAAGTAAAGCGCAAGAGCTGGAAGTGAAGACCTACGAAAATGCGCAAGTGCGTCGAATTCGGGAGTGCGTTGCAAGAGCAAGAAAGTAAAGAGAAAGAAAGCAAAAAGCTCTCAAGTCTTATGAGCCTCTCCATAATTGATTCACCGACCGGCCCAGTCGTGTTAAGTGAAAACGTTTCCCAAATTAGCATAGTACGCTTCTGTCGCGATCCATGAGGTCGACTGATTTCCTGATTCGGCATGGTCCGGAACTGGCGTGGTGTTATCGACGGCTAGTCAGCCCCGCAACGAATCGTTCGCCGACGAGATCGGAATACTGCGCCACGACGTCGAATCGTGTCACCCCACCACGATGCTGGTTTCATCTGAACTTTCGTCTGGTATTTGGGGGATTACGGGACGGTCAGGATGAGTTGGGGGTTCTATGTTGATAGAGCTGTTGACATGATAATACTCGATATGTTATCTGACAGACAGACTCGGATAAGAGCGTCTAGTGGTTCAAGCTGCGCCAGGTCCTTCTCCATGTCCTCATTTCGGTGATAGCTGCTCTAAACTGCTCCATCTACCAAACGTTGCGTTGGTACTCCTGCTTGGCGTCCAAATTCGCCAACTTCCCATTAACTCCACTGATTCTCCTAGCTTCCTAGCTCCTCTGCCTCTTCGGCTTGCCCTCATCATCGAAAGAGTCTGGTCCACAAATTCGATAGATAGGTGGAGCAGCCCTGGTCGAAGACCAACATCCCAAGTCATCAAAGCCGGCAAGCCATCGAGGGTGATGACGCGGACACCATTTGGCCTGGCGGGGTTTCAAGTCTATTTACATCCACGGCCACTTCGCGAAGAATTCCCGCTTCTCATTGTCGTCGTCGTTGGTGTTAGTTTTGATACTCGTGTTGGTGATATGTTGGTGTTAGGGACGTGAAACGTAGAAGCGGAAATTGGGATGAGGGAAGAGATAAAGACGGGAAATTGCAGGCAGATGAGGTGGATTCATTCAAGCTTCACGTAGGTAGGGTCTATCCACCACGCAATAACCGATAACGCGTCTCACGTCTTTGCATCTTGGTGCGCAAATCTCGAGGGTTAGGGTAGGGTGAACTTCATCAAGTCAGCAGATAGCGTAACGTGAACTTAAACGATGATTTCATTTCATTTGCTCGCTGCGCTGAACAGCCGGAGTCAGCTCGCGCTGCGAACCTATAAACAGTTCCGGTTTAGGTAGATGCCATACAGAAAAATTAGATGCAAATGTAAAAGAAACGCTCATTCCATCGTCATCAAGTACGTTTGTAATATGTCTAGCTCTGCAGAATTCTTTCCAGAGCGGGCGGATTTGTCCACAGAAATCCGCCTAGGTTTTCTCTCTTTGTGCCTCCGACAAAACGCCGTCTTATCTGTTTCTAGAAGGTGACGTCTTCGGTTGAATCGATGGCGTTAGGGGAGCCTCGATATCGATGTCTCTTTGGGTTACCGGCCTGGTCAAGGTTATAGTTCCCGGAGGAGGTGATGGGTCTCGGACCGGTCAGTTTGCGCTGAGGGACTTGACCAGACGCGGTAAGTGGGGAATCATTCACCTGCACGAGTCAACGGTGCGTCTTCGAAAGTAAAAAACATGTGTGCGCAAAGGGGATGGTGGACATACTTGCTCATAGCCAGACCCGTTACTGTATCTCTGTTCTTCGTCCGGCACGGCCAAGTGCTCGGATCCCAACTGCGACGGAGCGTTGCCAGCCTTCACTGCAATCTTTGCTGGTCGCTGTGGTACTAACGGGCCATCATCACGTATCTTTGGTGGCCGAGGAGGCGCAGACGCTTCATTGGCGGCAGAAAGTTCGGAATATCCTGCATCTGATATGGGCGACAAGTATCCCGCCCCGCTGTGTCGCTTACTGGGAGCGGGAACAAAGCGGGCAAGGCTCGGATTGGATCCCCATTGATCGGATGTTGGTGACATAGGAGAGTCGAAGTTGTGAGCCTGAGATTCAAGGTGATTCTGGTATCGCTGAGTCGGCCCAGGTCTTGGCTGAGGATGTTGTAGATTTAGTGAATTGCGATGAGCCTGGTACTTTGGATCCTCTGCCACTTGGGAAGGGATCAATGGCGATGGAGGTCGAATCTGGCTCCCGCCTCGCTCGTTTTCGAGAGAATAGCTGGAACGAAGCCGATCCTCATCACGGGCGTCGTAGTGGTCATTGGCATCATAATTCAGCAGCGATCCTGAGCGCGATGCTTCCGAAAGCGGTCTCTCTTTGCGGTTCGTGCTCTTAAAGTTATCTCCAACCGAGGATGCAGTGGTCTTGGACCAGCGTGATATCTTGGGGAAGAAGGATGAGCTACTGGACTTATGTTTTCGGCTTTTGTCCGTGCCGGTCCGTGGCGTGTTATCGTTGCTATGTGCACCGGTAGGGATCTGGACTTGTGGAGGGGTATTCAGTGGCACAGATCCGTGACGAACGTAGTCGCGCGTCGGAGTGAGGAGCTGCTCGCTGTTCTCGAATTGATTGCTCAAGAGAGCTTGCTCGTGCGCGTCGAGCTCCTCGTCACCTTCAAGGACTGTACTGACACGATTCTCGGAGCCGCGACGGCCTTCGTAATTACGCATAACCCCATGTCGTGATGGAGAATTGGAAAGATAGCCGGATTGGTTGCCTGTCGATCCGGTTCCAGCATGGCCTTCCGGCTCGTATCCAGCTTCTGGAGCAGTGGCATGAAGATCGTCGTACGAGTTGAAACTGTTGGTATGTTGGGTACTGGTATTGGGACGCAAGCCTTGCGCAGCCTTGAGGCCCTCCACTTCGCCAAGCAGCGTTTGTAGCATTTCTTCGATCTTCCCAAGATCGTTGGAACTTCTCATACTAAGACCTTTAAGGGCGCGCTTGAATACATTTCTCCGCTTGGCTGGCAGATCGTCCAAGGCCTCGTCTTCGGCAGAGATCCCGCGGGATGCTCGAGAACCGCTATTGGGTTGTGGCCTTGGTCCCCCGATAATCTTCTGCGTCGTGCGCTCATGTTGCTTATCCGCAGTGTCAATAATCATGTCATCCTGTTCTGCAATGAAGCGTCTCATGTCTTCAAAGGAATTTCGCATCTCAGCGGCGCTTCGAACGAGAGTGACAAGGATTTCGGTGTCGCGAGCATTCCGTTGAGCGTCCCGAACGGTAAGCTTGATAGATGTTAGTATAATTATGTCGGCGGAACGTCAATAGTAACTTACATGGTCCATCAAAGCGACAATGTCCTTGGACTGAATCCTGTCGATGCCCTTTCCAGTCGCACTATCATACAGTGGAGACTGCATCCCGTGGGAATTACCACTTAGATGCCGAGCATGACGGTTACTGAGAAAAGGATCCTCGCCAGCGAGAACGTAATCGATGCCATCTATTTCATCTTCGTCCTCGTATCGCAGATCCTTGCTCAGGGGCTCAGGTGTAATGTTACCTGGCGAGCGAGGGTTAGCAGCAGAGATATAGCCTTCGTCTTTAGCCATTGGCGGTGTGGGGACTGATTTGGTGTGCATGAACGGATCGCGATTAGGACCGAAATCCTGAATGCCGCCATGATAGTAGTTGTCGTTCACGGCAGGCTTACTCTCGTAGTTCCCTTCCACCTCATGATCGTGCTCAGAGCCGTTACCGTGGTCGTCAAGCTCGGATTCGTGATTGTGAGTAGTAGCTACCGCAGCAGCACTAAGTAGACCAGCATCCACAGTCTGCAGGCCATTAGGGTCACCATGGTTGCTGCGACCAGAGAAAACATTCCCGTTCGACTGAGGTGGTGTCGGCTGGTATGGCCAGTGATCTCGGCTTCCTTGAGGAAGTCCGCCCATGGGGCCCTGAATGATTGACGGATTGGTATTGATATCTGACTCGGAGTCAAGACCATGCCCAATTTCAGGTATTGGGTCGCCCGCAATTGGGAGGCCACTGGCACCCAAGCGTACAGCTTCTTCGTCTCCCTCTAGAGAGCGAGTGGCACTCTGCGTGGGCGAGCTCATGGCTGAATCGCGAGCAATACGCTGCTGCTTTAGAGGACTACCCTGCTCAGCGGCTGCAAGGCCAGGTTCCGAACCGGCATAATAGTCCCGCGATTCCGGGTGACCTCCGTTCAAAGAATTCTGATAGGAACGCTCACCGCCTTTCGATCTTCCGGATTGAGTAGAGCGGACATCAAGGACTGACGGATCATGAAGGGAGGCTACTGCCGACTCGACCGCTACAGGTGTGTGGATATATTCCGGGTTGGCACCGACGCCACGAACCTCCTGCCCTGCTGTTACCCTGTCAAGGTAGGGTGCATCCGAGCTGTCGTCCGTATAGTTCGTCATGTGCCTCACGTCAATCGTTGTGTCTCTGTAACTGCTGTCCCCTGTGGAGTCTCGGTACCGTTCATTCTCCACGTACTGTTGATGGTACCATTGGTCCATGCTTTCGGCAGTAGGCTCATCCTCGTACCGAGTCTCCAAAGGTTGCGACCGATCAGATTTAAAGACCGGACGACCATTTTGCACGGTGAAAGCTTGTGCTCGTCTGGAACGCGCCAAGTCTGTGCTCGCGGCTGACGACAACGAGTCGATTGACAAGTTGGAAGCTTTGGTCGGTGCTCGTTCGGAAGGAGTCATCGAGCCGGTGCTGTGAGTTCGGATGCGGGAGCGTCGGTCAGGAGGTTCGCTGGTTTCGTCCTTGTAACTTGCAACACTTTGAATCGGGCTCAGGGCACGATTCTGTTCCCTGGGAACATATTCATGCGCGACGAGATCATCATGGTAATCAAGGCGATGATCTGCGGCTAAAACACCAACACCGGCCGTCGTACTCGCCAAGCCTGCTTCTCTGGCTTTGGACTGCTGGTCACTGGCGCTGCGGTGACTTCGATCACTATCCACACTACGAACGCTGAGATCTCCACGCGAATGATTGCTATGATGAGTTCCTAAACCTCTCTGAAGCGCCACTGGAGTGCGGGTTGGGGTCCTCGAAGCGGGTGATGATACCTCCCGAGGTGAACCACGGGATACCTCGTACACTTGTGCGCCGTGATGCCCAGGTGTCGAGGTCTGCGGTCCAGCGGTTCGTTCAGATAAGATCGAGTCCCGTGTCAGCTCCGATTCGTTGATCTCGCTACGCATGGGCATAAGAGGTACGTCGTGCTTGAAAAAGATCTCCTCCGTACTCTGTGCAAGGCTCGCGCTTCGACTTCTGCTGTTTCCTTGTTTTTTTCTTCGCTCCCTCCTACTACTGTCAACGCTTGACCTTGAATCGTGGTGCTCGAGTGCTGCAGCAGTGAGTATGCCCCCGGCGAGCCCAGTAGCTGCAGCATCTCTGGCGCGGTGACCCTCCTTGCTCCTTTTCCGCCTCACTTTCTCCTGTTCCCCAAGTGAAATCTCATCCCTTGGGTCTCGGTTGTAGCTTTGACCTGATACTCCTCCTGAGCCTCCGTCGCGCCAAAAGCCCTTCCTCCCCTTCACGGAGTTTCCTGACAAAGTGATCCCTGGGTCGTTTTCATCACGATTTAGGACCACCTTAGGCTTACCAGCAAAGTCGGGAGCACTAGCATGTTTCGACACGCGGCGGGTGAGACCTTCGCCGGAGGCACCGCTACCAGATCCAATTGAGTCTCGACTGCCACGCTCAAACTTGGTCCGGTTCTGTTCGGTTTTCTGCTCTTTCTTCAACGCGCTGAGCTCGGGAAGAATGAGACGACGGACCGCGTCTTCGACCATATCAAGTAACCGGGGATTGTTGATGGACGACTTCGAAGTGCCGGAGCGAAACGATTGTTGATCGCCAGACTTCTTTTCACCTGATAGTTGTGAGGTTGTGAGAAGGCTTGATTCGGCGCCGCTTGTGAGTTCCTCGTCATGGTGATGTCTGCTGGACCGCCGCCCCGGTGATTTGACGCTTTCTACAATGTGCTCTTTGCTGGCATTACGGCTCCTAGTTTTACTGGCACTGCCGCTTCTATGCTTTCCGCTGCTAACTTCCCTGGGCTTGCTTCCGAGCTTCTCTATAACCTTCTGCGCAATTCTCTCTCTGCTCAAGCTTCGGCTTCGCCTTCGAGAAGGCGTCTTTAGCTTATCCTGAGCAGTGTAAACTTTTTCTCTACTCATACTTCGACTTCGATTCCGCCGTGGGGTGATGTTCCCAGCATTGACATCTAGCATGCTGTCCGGCGGCATCGAAGATATGTCGGATGTGTTCTGGTAAGTGTGCTGCTGACCTTGGACTTGGCTGGCGCCAGAGAGGTCGCTGCCTTGATCTCTATGCAGAACTTCAATCTCAACCGGAGGACCTCGTTGTCCAACATTCGAGTCTTCCGCCGCGGAGGTATAAGAGCTGATACTTCGATCGTCTCCGGTCTCTGCAATCTGCTTGTCTCGCCCGATCTTAGGACCCAACGAGATACGCTGCGAATAGGATGGCTTTCTGGTGCCGCCAGTCTCGCTGATTTGGATATGGTCGCTCGTTTCTTTGATCTTCCGCGCAGCCGAAGGTGTAACCTTGACCCTTACACTCGGCCTCGTACGCAGATTTGGCCCTTTCCCGCCCTCAAAGTATTCGATCAGTAGAGATGTCTGGGAGTGGTGCGAAGCCCGAGTTAGCGTGCCCTCGTTTCGATCTTTATCTCGATGATCTCTTTTGCGTCTGGTCGAGATGGTGATGGGGCTGCCGTCATCAGGGATTGAGTAGGAGGTCTGGTCGGTCCTGCGAGATACGTCTGTCGCAAGATCAGTGCCAGTGATGCTACCGCTGGAGGTGTTTAAGGTGGATGATTCCGTCGGCGCAGGTAATGGTGGCTTCCGAGTATCTACACCCATCTTGAGGATGTCTCAGGTTGGAGATGGCATGTGGTCGGAATAAGATTGTGGTTTGCTCGCCACACCCAGCGCGACGTTCAAAGCTTTTGCTGCGTAAAGAGCTTCCTGTGCTTTAGGCTTCCACAGTCGAAGACAAGATAGAACTCAACGTGCGTTCAGTGCTTATGGCGCGGCAGAGTGAATTGCTACCGAGAGTTTTGAGGTTTGAATTTTCAATGAGTGTTTCCGTAATGCCGATGAGGTGATTTTGTAGATTCTCCAGATAATTGTGGAACGAAACGGAAATCGCAGGTCGGTGGAGGTGAGGGACGTTTTGCTGTCGCCAGCCGAGAGGTGCGCAACGATAACGTTAACCGTCAAACCGCTGCTCAAGGAAGACCCCAACCGTAAAAGAATATGAAGTGGACTTTGGAGTCGTCGAAGAGCGCGAGCTAGCAGGGCGTCCACACTATTGCGCAACAAAAAGTGAATCGAAGTGCGACAAGGTAAGATGCTGGTCCGTCATGAAGGAGAACGGACATGGGAGAAGCAGGCAGGGCAGCGGAAGCTGAATGAATGCACAACGAGTTGATCCTGGGCGGTATTCGGTATACTTCAAAAATACACGGACCTCGATGGGTGTCGGAGGTAGCTTAGCTGAGGGAGGATCCCCAGTATAAAGTCTGGGATATCGAAGATAGGTTCAACAGGACTCGTACGGGGCAGCCTCTTGACGAAAACTGGATACAAGACAACAAACGAAGGAGAGCAACCAGCCTAAAGTGTGTTCGGTCCCTACTAGGTACCCAAATTATGAATTGTTCCAGTAACGTTAGGTTGAGTTAGAAGCAGCGTTAGGATTGTCGGGATAGCGAGATGGCGGGAAAAGATGGTCTGCGCCGCAAGGGAAGAAGGTCTGAAGTCTGGTTGGACAAGACGGCTTCACACTGAGCTGTTTTTAGTTGGCCCGTCGTCCCATTGACCTTGACCTTTTGCCGCTTTACAACTAGATAACTGCATGCACAAAATAATGTACACAAATACAGTACGGCCGGCATCGAATAGAGTATCGAAGACGATGCGAATGAGCCTTTTTACAATCAATCAATTGATCCAGCAATCAAAGCCCGAGTTACACCCACAGTTTTTCCCCTGATAATCGAAAGGGGTTCTCTACCCCGAACATGCAGGTTGCACAGCGTCGTTTACAACATGTCCGTGCCACCTGCGACAGCCACGACTACAAATATCTTGAGACCTTTGCAAACTGTGGATCCCACGCAAGGCTACCTACAGGACCTGAATTAATGTTTCAGCAAAATAAACCTTAGCCTCTCCCAACTGAACGGTGCCAAACGCTTGCTCCAGGCAAGGGTGTCGGCAAAGACGCCAGGCCAGTTGTCTGGACGACGTACTGTTCTGTACCTTGAACGGTCAGAGGAGGTTGGGACGGAGACCGTTTCTATGCACGGTCGATTAACATTACGCTTGACAGCTCATCATGACCGAGACCATGCTACTGCGACACTTTACTCGCGGAACGGAGGAACAACTTCAGCCATGTCTGTGTTTCGATATTTATATCCACGCGCTAAACTCGATCGTCGTACAGGGTAGCCATGACTGATAGGTGGAAAGAATAAACCATAGTACTTCGTGCCCATGTCATATCTTTTGTGCGTGGTATATGAGGGCGATCTACAGATTGCTTGGATACAAGTTGATTGCTGGATTATCTTAGGTATCTACCCCCAGGGAATGATGACCCACCTTCTCTTTCAAAGTTGTAGGCGTTGCCATCGCGCCGCTGGCCTCGTCGGTCTCTCAGAGTGAAATTATAGCTGGACGGGCAGTAAAGGATAGCTTGTCGAGAAGGTCGATTTCTCTGACTGGAATAAGGGAGGCACAAATGCTGATGAGCGCCTCCTGCAATACGAGCATCACTTCCGAAAGGAAAATAACAGATCGCTTTACGGTGGAGCTCAAGGAACAGTTCGCACGACAGTCGTATCCTAATATCAATCCCTTTCGTCATCCCTTTTACGCTTAAACCTTTGCCCTTGCCTGGGCTGACTACCGTACGCTCTCCTGCCTTCCTTCTTCTTGTCTCGACTCATGCTGGCCCCCAGAGTAATGTCCACCCTCGGCGGCGTCTTGAAACCGAAGCCCTTGGCCACTTTGACCAGATCAAGCTTGTGAACGTCAAAAACCGAGCGGAGGCTGTGGGAAGCATACGCCTGAAGATAAGAGCGGTATCCATCTTTGGCGGACTTGAAGTGATGGCGAATCAGTGGTGACCTGTGACCGAGGACCATTGAAGACTCACCTTGTTTAGGTAGTAATTTTGCCCGATGAGCTTCTCAAGCTGGGCCTGCACATTCACGATCCGCTTGGCCGGAAACTCGAACTCGACGACAGGCACTCTTGCTTCACTGAGCTGCTTGAGAAATCCAACCTCAGATGGTTGCAAGAACATTAGACTCCGCCCCTTCCCGTTCGCTCCGCGCGCTGTACGACCCACGCGGTGGATGTAGTCACGCGGGTCGTCGGGTGGATCAAATTGTACGATCCAATCCACGGCAGGAATCTGAGCGTGAAGTCAGCTGAAGAGAAGTATAAACGGAGACCGTAGTCACACATACATCCAATCCTCTGGCGGCCACGTCCGTGCAAATCAACGTGCCTTGCTGGGCATTGCAGAATTCGAAGAAAGTGTTCGTCCTCTTTTGCTGCTTTTGCTTACCATGGAGGTCCAACACGGGAAGATCGATGTAATTCAACAGCTCCGAATGATACTTGACACAGTTGCAACTTGAGAAGAAGACAATAATCTTCTTCTTGAGGTTCCTTTTCAGGAACGAGAAGAGAAGCAGGAATCGCTTGTCTGAATCGCATATGACATAGCCCTGCTCCAAGCCTTCCACGGTGCTATACTCCTTGCGATGGTCGACGTTGATGTACAGCGGCCCCGAACGTAGAGATATCCGCGCTAGATCTTCAACTTTGGTGGTTTGTGTGGCGGAGAAGAGCATCGTCTGCCGCTCATCCTTCGGTAGAATCTTGACAATACTCCGCATTTCGTCCTCGAAACCAACCTCTAGTATTCGATCCGCCTCATCGATGACAAGTGCCTTGATATTCTTGTACACAAAGCCCTGAGTATTTTGTAGATGGTCTAATAGTCGGCCCGGTGTCGCAATCAGTAGGTTGACTCCTTTCGTAAGCTTCTCTGCTTCAGCTCTCCGGTTCGCGCCGCCAATTACTATGCCATACGTCTGCGAGTGATGCGCCATAAGCTCTCGGGCGACTCCGAATATTTGTAGGGCTAATTCTCTAGTCGGAGACACCACAATAACGCCAGTCCCTAGCGCAGGTCAGTACATACACGCATGCTGTTGCGCACGAGGACCCTTCACCATTTCGTGGTTTGAACCGCAAGGCACTCAGCATCTCCACCGCAGGTATCAGGAAAGCCAACGTTTTCCCGGACCCTGTCTTGGCAGCCCCCAAGACGTCTCTACCGGCCAGTAATGGTGGGATACCCCTCTGCTGTATTTCCGTCATGGTTTCGAACTTCATATCTTCAATTGCTTGCATCGTCTTGCTTGACAGATTGAGGTCCGAGAACTTCTGAGGATCTGGTCCTGAGGGTGGAAGCGAAAGAACTGAAGTGGATGGTAGCTCATGGTTGGAGTCATTCGAGTCGACACCTTGGATTGTGCCAGCTTCGGCCGTATTTCCGGTCTGATCGGCATCCTCCTCAGGTTTATGCTGGACTTCTTCGAGCTCTGTGGTCGCCTCGTCGTCATCTGAGCCTTGATCACTTGAAGAATGAATATGCTTGGTCTTCTTCGTTTTTGTCTTTCCCTCTGATGCGATGGGATTAAGAGGGCCGTCGTCTAGCGCGGATGAGGATATTATATTCTTTGCAGAGGCATTTCCATGCTTGCGCTTCCGTTTCCTCGAATGCACATCCGCTCCCTCCATTTCGTGATATGTAAACGCTGTGCTGGTTGACGAGAAAAGTTTCTCCGTCTGTCATTCCCCGCTAAGTTTAGCGGTTTCTGCCCAGAGCGGTGTGATTTAGCAAGCCTATCACGTGGGTCGCTCTCCGATTAGATAATCCACAGCTGCACCTTTACATCAGGATTACTTCGCAACACGATCCAGAAACATCATACGAGCGAACACCAGATACCGTGTTATTACCTTGATGACTACCTAAATCACACACTGCAGGTTGCGTAACCACATGGAGGGGCGAAGCGGTCTTTTGTCTTGATGATAGGACTGGAGATCCCTGAGTGAGCGCGTACCTGTGTCTCGGAATAGCATTGTCATTGTTGCAGGCGCATACATGTGCAAATCATCAGGATCTAGAAATATGCGGTTGTACTCTGAACTCCGTATTGTACTCAGCATACCATCGGGCTCCGATTTGAACTCGAGACTGCCTGACGATAGTGTTGAAGGCCATCTCTGCTGAGGACGTTTATCCTCGGTCCCTAAGACAAGGTTTTCGTACTTTGCACAGTGTGGCTACCTAGGTTCTGATGAGGCTGAGGGTGGCGATGCCTTGGTCCAGCACGGAGCTCACCGGGAGTACCTTAGAGTACATAAGGTACCTGTACTTACCTTACTAACCGATGAATAATAAAGGCACAAGATCTGAATAATCTACATTTATATGAGGTGTCCACTATCTTCATTCAAGATATCTTGATAATAATAATCAGTCATAATTTACTAGGTCAGATACTGTACTGTACCAGGTAGTCATCTTCGTTGCCGCGTCAGCCCTCGTAACGTTAAAGTGCACTTGGTGTTGACCTGCCTAGGTACCTTACCTTAAGTTACCCGAGTTACGCTTTTAGTGCAGGCGTGTCCAAACCGCTTTGGTTTTAGCGTAAGCTGGCTTACTCGCATATGAGAGAGAAATCTCCCCTGAAGTATTTGTACCTACTTATAATGACCATACAGTAATACAATCAAGCGCAGCTGCATTCTTCAACTTTCTCCGACTGCAACTGCACCACAACAGTCCATAATCACCTCTGCTTTCATTATCACCTGTCCCCACTGCGCCAGACCTCTCTGAGGACAGGCAGTCTGTCGTTTGAGAGATCATTACGTCGCTCAACCCAGCGTGCCCCGTGCCTTGGTTGCTAGTCGCCGCTCGCTACTTTCCAGGATTTGCATACTTTGTCCCGGCTTGCGACCCAGTTTGCCCTCGGCTTCAGGACGACCACCAGGACATCGAACCTTTACCGCGCAACTCAGAGCTATTGACAAAGGTTGATCCGATGATCACTTGAAAGTGTTGAACACAGAACGTTGTGCCATACACTCTCACTCCTGCGCGAGCCTGGGTATTCCGGCCCGAGCATCACGCTCTCCTCAACTTCAGTCTTTACTATCTCATCGACTCAAATTGGCCAACATGCACCTCCACTTGAAATTCTCGCCGTCAACGCTCATTCTCGCCGCTTTTCTAAGCATCCTATCTACCGCGTCCGCCCTTAGATTAATCGAGTCGAAGTCTTTGAACCCCTGCCAGGCGAATTCGAGCTTCACTGCGACGCTCTTCAATGTGGTCTTTACTCCTGACAACAATACCCTCGCGTTCGATGTTGTCGGGGTCTCGTCGATTCAGGGCAATGTTACTGCGGAATTGGAGGTCATCGCATATGGATTTACCATTGTCAAGCAAAAGCTGGACCCCTGCACGATGCACTTGCAAGGACTGTGTCCGATGAACACTGGCCAGATCAACATTCAGTCCAACATTATGATTCCCGATAACGTGATACAGAAAATACCTGGTATGCGGCTCTTTCGATTTCTTCGAGCAGCTGCTGACTGGTCCTTTTTGCATAGGCATTGCTTACGGCGTTCCCGATTTGGACGGTCTCGTTAGAATCTACATCAACGACACCGACACGAACGAAAGTGTAGCATGTGTCGAAGCGCAACTCTCCAATGGGAAGACCGTGGCTCAGAAAGCAGTGGGCTGGGCCACTGCGGTCATTGCAGGGCTGGGTCTCCTTGCCTCTGCCGTCACCTCCGGCTTGGGCCACTCGAATACTGCTGCCCACGTAGCTGCGAATGCACTCTCTTTGTTCGGCTTCTTCCAAGCCCAGGCGATGATCGGCATGGCCGGTGTTCCGCTGCCTCCGATCGTACAATCCTGGACCCAAAATTTCCAATGGAGCATGGGCATCATTCGAATCAAATTCGTTCAAGACATCTGCACCTGGTACCAAAGGGCTACTGGGGGAAAGCCGTCCACCTTACTCTCCACTCTCGCAACGACTTCCGTTCAGGTCCAGAAGCGATCCTTGGACGTGGTGCAAGACTTGAGCCAACGAGCTTATGCACAGATGGTCAAGAGGAGCAATGGTAATTCCGCTGTCGCAGAAACCACCAAAGTCATCGTCGTCAAGGGTATCAAAAGAGTTGGCTTCCGCGCACAAATCGAACCGACGAATATCTTCTTGACGGGTCTGATTTTTTTCATTGCATTCGTCGTGATCGTCGCCATTGTGGTTGCTCTGTTCAAGGGCATCTGTGAGCTGACCGTGAAGGCTGGCTGGCTGAAGTCAGATAAGTTCCAGGAATTTAGGAACGGATGGAAGGTGGTCCTGAAAGGGATCTTGTTCCGTTTGGTATGTTTCACGTCCTCAACCTGCGGTCGCTTGAGCATCTTCATACTGACCGCGATTTAGGTCTTGATTGGGTACCCGCAGATGTGCGTCCTGTGTCTGTGGGAGTTGACCATGAGAGACTCCGCAGCCGAGGTTGTTCTGGCTCTATTCTTCTTCATATCCATGACCATTGCGCTCGCCTGGGCCGCCCTCAAGGTCATTCGCATCGCCAAACGATCGGTCAACATGCATAAAAATCCAGCCTACATCCTCTATTCGGACCCGTCCGCGCTCAATAAATGGGGTTTCCTCTACGTTCAATTCCGTGCGACAGCCTACTACTTCATCCTACCGGTCCTCGCCTACATCCTCCTCAAGGCAATCTTCATCGCTTTTGCACAAAGTGCAGGCACTGTGCAAGCAATCGCTCTCGTCTTGATTGAAGGCCTCTTCCTCATCGCCGCATGCGTCCTTCGGCCGTGGATGGACAAGAAGACTAATGCGTTCAACATATCCATCGCGGTTATTAACTTTGTGAATGTAATCTTTTTACTAGTGTTTACGTCGATCTTCAATCAACCTGTAAGTCATCGGAGCTTTGAGATTCATGGACGAAGTTGACGTTACTCCAGGGCATCGTTACCGGTGCCATGGGAGTCATCTTTTTCGTTATGAACGCAATCTTTGCTCTAGTGCTGTTGGTACTGGTTTTGATAGCCTCCATCTACGCGATTGCGTCCAGGAATCCAGACGTGCGTTATCAGCCGATGCGGGACGATCGTGGCTCATTCATCAAATCCCAATCCCAATTGACCACCGAGCTCGATGCTCTAGGTGCCACCGCTCGAGGCGACATCAAAACCCCTTACAAGAATCGCAACTTCGATGACGATGACGATTCGTTTTCGTCAGGCTCGCTAGGTCGCAAGCAATATGATGCCTCTGGCGTCGCCCTACCCCAGTCTACAGCCAATTCTATCCGACCCCCATCTCACCGAGATCCACCACTCTCTCCCGTCGACCCGTCGGTGCCTCTTTTCCCGAGTGACGGCTCCCCACGACACGGACTCCCCGCCCACTACGGAGACCAACCGCGGCCGATGTACCAAAATTACAACGACAGCCGTCCGGGAAGTGACCTGCCACTCCTCAACCCTAGGTCAAATACTGCCTCGCCAGGGCCGAGATACGATTACCAGCAATATAGCCGTACGGCGTCACCGCACTCAAACGGGACGAATTTCAGGCAACAGAACAATCCAAGCCCTTGGCAGAGAGGAGCCGGGTATGAAAGTTAAATGCATATTTTAGACGACTGCAACACACTCTTTGTCTATAAACCGCTCCTTTGGCTTCATGAGCCATTGTGTCTGCAGATGGTCGAGTATCACTAAACAGCGGCGCAAAGGCTGCATTATAGCTTGCTTTCCTGAATAAAGTCTCGGGCTAGACAACCTTTCTGCGCCCTTTGGCTTACATTGTACTACGGGGGTTCTACTTCGCCGTGAGGACTGGGTTCCTAGGGCGTTGCCGTTCATCGTTACGGATTGCATTCGGTGTTGGATTGATTTACGTTGCATCACTGATTGTGCGCTCATCTTTTGTTCGACGGAGGCACAACGGTGTTGGGAGCGGGTCTGTGACTTTACTACGCACCAGCGGCGGCATCCAATCTACGATTTTGGAGCCGCCGCGAATGGCCTCTTCAGAAGGCTAATCTACCTAGACGTGTATAGTAGACTTCCAAGAAGTTCGTGACCATCATCTGCGGATTCGATTCTGGCTGCTATGACTGACTGAAGAAATATCACATGAAATGGCCACACACTAACGCCCATCAGCTGAGTGGTGTGGAGCACCTGTGTAAACCTCTTCATTGTAACGACTGCTGCACGATAGCACCCAGTTTTGCCTCTCCAAGCCTCATATTTCGTTTCCTGCGAGTGACTGCGATTGCGGTGCAATTCTCCCATAATGTGACTGATAAACCTGACGCGTCCTTGACCAATTCCCGATAACACGAGGCGTTACCACCTTTCCATCTATAAGCCACACCATGAAGCAATCATCCCAAAAACCCGACACACCCCTCGAGCGAACGAGAACAAGCAATGAAACGCCCCCACGGCCAACCTACCGGCCCGCCAAGCCCATCCCCTACGAGCTGCGCGAACACTGCGTCATCTACTTCGAAGAAGAACTCTGTACCTCCCACCCCCACCCCCCTTTCCCATTCGCGCCGCAGCCCAGCTAACCAGCCGCGGAACAAAAGACATCCAAGCCCTAACCCTCCTCCTCAACCTCCTCGTCGCCGGCACCTCATCCCCAACACCCCTCCCCGCCTTCGTCCCCCCCCCGCAACA
>JAABUU010003130.1_pt1 | contig 21620 bp, 17 predicted proteins | sample 5559301 | NCBI WGS metagenome assembly JAABUU01 (sample SAMN10711884, study PRJNA513360) | rock metagenome | isolation source: Antarctica rocks | place: Antarctica: Victoria Land, Richard Nunatak white | reverse complement strand
GTAGCCTCTCATGTTTTTCTTAATTCTGATGCTTACTAATCTTCTTTTCTTATGATCTAATGCTAATGTCTTTCTTCAGCTGTCATCAATAGAGAATAAACATTGCTATAAACAATTAATTGTCTTTTCTGCAGTCTGAAATGTATAATTGTTGAATTTTCTATTTCAGACTGCATCTAAGAATTTTAGATCTTCTAATGTCTCTTTTACAGTCTGAAATTGTCTCAGAAGATTGCTTCATAGCATAAGTATAGTGATCACTTTAACTAATGCTAAGTCTCATAAAATCTTCTTTATGTTATTAACTCATCTCAGTAGTTTCTTTCTTAGATCTCAGATTTGTGAACATTTCATCAGCACATAATGAACAGTCTGAATGCTCAGATTATATAAGCATTGTGAAGAGTTCATTCAGTTTATAACATAAAGATAATAAGTTATGTCAATCTTCTCTATGCATAATTAAGTAATAAGAAAGCTTATAAATCAGTAAAGTTCTGTATACTTATTCAACACTCTTCTGTCTAACTGTTACTTCATATTAAATGTGACTCATTCTGCTATTTCATTCTTTCAGTCATTGATTCATTCTTTTGCTACTCACTGACAAAGTCTTGTCTTACAGATAGCAATTAAATGTCAGATCTCTGTAATCTGTTCTTTCTCAGCATGTAAATCTCTGATCTGAGCTGCTGTCTTAATCACTTTATTTATTTCTTCATTTTCTAATATCTCTATGTGCATCAATATTCATCAGATTCATATCTAAATCTTCTGACTTCACAGATCATTCATCTTCTTCATTACACACTGCAGTAAATACTGACCTGACTGTATATTCAATTTAATGACTGATCAAATTGCTGCTTAATTATCTGTGTATATATTCATTACTCAGAGCTTTAATTTCATCATTTTCACTGCACTTACTATACTTGTCATCATGATCAGGCTCTGTAGCTTCATCATATATACTGTGAATGTCTTATCTATATTTATGTACATCATACATCTCAGATCTCTTTTCAGTATCATTGTCATCACATTTATCTGATTCTCAATGTCACTATTATCTGTGTAGATATTCAACACTTCTCAGTTTCAACAAAGTTTGTTAATATCATGTCTGCAGACAGCTTCATCTGCATTGTCATTTATGTGAATAGTTAAGTTGTTTCATCATAATAATACAATGTAAAGCATTCTGAATTCTAAGTTGACTTCTGATGAGAGTTGTGTCTACATCTTATAGCAAAGCTACAAACATTTTAGTAAGCTCTTTCAGCACAGCTTCTTTGTAAAGTCAGGTCTGATTTTCTTCATTAAAGTGTAAATTGATGCAGTGACAATATAAAGCATAAACTTTCTCAGTGTCTTCTTTAGCTGCTGTTTCATTAAGAAAAGAAAGAGTTTCATATTCAGTGCTGAGTTCACTGTTATGCAGAAAACTCTCATTATAATGACTTCTGCTCATCACTGTATGACTGTCAGTTTCTAAAGAGTTTATTTTTATTGTATAATTGTTCTGTGCTCACTGTCTAAACTGTATCAGACTGAGCAGCAATACAGAATCTGCAACAGCATCACTGTTACATAAAGTCTCTGTAAATTCTTAAGTTTAAAGTTTCATATAAAGTCTGTCAGCACTGCTAAATCTTTAAGACTTGTTGTGACTCAAGTCTGAATATATTGTATATGTGCATTTCATTTTAAATGTAAGTTTAAGATGATTCTCAGCACTCTGCACATCAATGATGTCTGTACTGTGTGTGTGTTTAGAATCAGCTTCACTATTGTGTTATGTTTTGTAAGACAGTTTATAAAGTGAATGAACTCATACTTAACTGAGATAAAGACAGAAATATATCTTTAAGCTTATTGCTCTGTACAGCTATGCACTGTATGCAAAGCAGCACAGTTCTTCTCTGTTAACTTTTCTGTCATTATAATGTTTACATCATCAATTCAATTCACTGCTGTGACTTAAAGCTGTGAATTATTGACTAGATTCAGCATGTCAACATTGTAAAATAGATATAGAATGAATGATAGTGATGAGCTCTGAAATATATTTATATGAATGACAAAGCTCTTTAATTCATATTTTGACAACTTTATTGTTGATGTTCTTTTTCTCAGAAAGTCTTCTATTCAGTTCACTATCTTCAGTGATAGACAGCATTTTTAAAGATTGTGAAGTAATCTTTTGTGAAAGACATTGTTAAAGATTTCTAATACATTCAACATTAATAATAATGTAACTGATATGCTTAATTCTCATACTCTGTAAATCTGCTTCAGCAGTGTATGAATTGTCTACTTTGTAAATACAATCTTTTAGTCTCTCAACAATGTTTTAAGTAGCAGTTAATAGATCTTTATCATATAACTTATTCTATATGTCATTACAGACTTCAGAGTCTTGTCTATAATGTTTAGAAGTGTTATTAATCAGTATATTTTAAACTGCTGATAGTCTTCTTTGTTGAACTTCTGCAGCATCACTGTAATGAAGTGTTTAAAGATTCTTAAATGTCTTCTGCTGTTCAGGTACAAGTTGTATAGTGAGAGCAGCAGTGAAAGTAGTTGCAATAATATTTAATGTAGAATTCAGTTCAGTATGTTATTCAGTTTTAATGTCTTATTGCCTGATGTTCACATTATAATCTCTGTTAATTTGACCTCTATAATTGAAGACATGAATACTGACTTAAAATATTTATATTCTGCAATGTTATTGAGATCTGTCTCTGAAGAAGTTGAAAAGAAAATTATTCAAAATAATTCTGTCTTATTCTGCAGTTCTGTAAGTTTCAGCTCTTTTATCTGTTTCAGAATGAGAATGAAAGCCTAATTTGTGACTTCATAATTTCTGACTCACTTTATTAATTTTTATAATTTCTAAAAGTTCTTTAAGACTGTCTCTATCTATTCTTTATGACTCATTCTCATTAATTTTATCAGCTTCTTCTCTTTTTCATTGCAGACTCAACAGTACATCTTTTAAATGTATTTGCTCTGCTCTCTTTATCAATAATAATGAGCTTTATTTACTTCTCTTATCATCTCTTTTGCTTCTGGGCCAAACTCTGACTTTAATCATTTACTAAGAATTAACATTAATATTGTTGTCTTCACTGTGATCTAAATTGTCTCTATAATGACAGTTATGTGTTGCTTTATGTTGAGTTCATTGTAGTTATGAAGTGATGTTGACAGCTATTCTGTCAGAATTTATTATAGAAGCTTTATGTCTACTCTATTTTATTGTCAATAAAATTGTAATATGATCTCTGCTGCAGACAGCAGAAGATGAGTGACAATAAAGTAGTAATCAGAGTTGTGATGTTATTGTTATATTTTGCAGCTAATTAATTATTAAATAATGTTTAAGCTATCTAACATCAGATCTATGATGCTGTATGCTTACTGAGATCTTTATGTAACTGAGCTCTACAGTAAGAGCAGAGAGAGCTGTCATTCATTTATTATTTGTATTAACTGCTTCATCTATAAATTCTTCTTCACTCTTAAATCTCTTCATGTTGAATAATGCAGATTAAAGTCTCTCACTATAATGTGTTGTTAGTGATCATTCTTCAGTAAATCATTCAGTTATTTTAAAGTTGCTGTGATGTTCTTTCTGATTACTTCTCTGTACACATTGTGAATACATAAACACTTAAATTAACTGTGTTCAGTATACTGAATCTTCAAAGTCATAAGATCTTTACTGTATGTCTGAACTGTTTAGTCTGCACAGTTTAGTCATGAATTAATGTAGAAGCAGACTTAAATTGATTTTTCTTCTGTAAATTTCAGATAGATCAGATAAAATCAGTTTTTGCAGAGATAATAAATACTGTTGTTGTGTTTATTGTATCATGACTTCTGAATGATCAGTATATTGTAGTCTTATATAATAAGATTCTGAAGCAGAGATGTCATAATCTTGTTTTTTAACTTCATTGTGTTGTACTGTAAGATGACAAAGTTTAAGTGTATTAACATTACTCTATCATTATTGTGATCTTCTAAGTTAATGTTGTCTCTATATTCATAACATTTACTATGAGATCATCTTAATTAATGAGCAGCAAGCTCACTGAGTTCTGCTCAGAGACACTTTCAATTTCTGTTGTTTAACTGTTTTTTAAATTTATCTGACACTCAGAGAATCTAATGTTTCAATAACTTACTGCTGTTTTTACTGCTGCATCTATCTTTTACATTTTTAAAGATCTAATTATAATTCTTTTAGATCTGTTTTCATTCACTAATCTTAAAGAAGTTCAATTTGCATCTGTAATCACTGTTTTTGTAGATGATACTGATTACTTTTCATTTTCATTGATGAATGTCTTCAGAACTGATGTCAGAATTGATGAAATTTTTGTAAGAATCTTAAATATTGTTAAGCAGAGCTCATTAATGATTTCATGACTGCTACTCATTATTGTATGTGATGTAAGTATTGCATTCTCATTAATATTGTCACTGCTGCTGCTGTTGTCTCTGTTGTCACTGTTAATGCTTTTACTGTAACTATTGATGTCAATCTTGCTGACTTCATCATTGACTGTCTTTGAAAGTGTGACTTCTTTAAGTTTAATAACTAATATTTAAGTTAATACTCATTACTGAGTCTGCTTAATGTTATATATCATCTACATGTGCACTGTCTCTTTCTGAAACTCAGAACACTTGTTGTCTCATATCTTGTGTGAATCTTTACAGTTTACATACTTTCTAATGTTAAATTCTAGATTCTTAAAGAAGCAATTCTCAGATTTATGACTCTCTGCATATATGCTGCATTTCTGAGTATTCTCACATTGAGCACTTATGTAATTATACTTATGACACTTAAAACATTTCTAAATGCAGCAAGCTCAATCATATAATTCTGTCTTCTTATACTCAGAGTTTCAAATCAATTCAGTTTGAAGCATCAGATTAATGTGTTCTGCATTTATAAATTTCATCATTACAGATTCTGTTACTCATTTTGAGCTGCACAGTCATCTTACATAATTAATTAAAATGTTCTCTTTAACTTCAATCTTATGATTTTCTGTCTATATGCATATCACTATGACTCACTGATCTTTCATTTTGATGCTCTATATCAGTATACTGTGCACAATGACATCATAAATGATGATGACTATCTTGCTGTCTGCTTTTAAAGATATAATTTATTTAATGTTATTCTGCAGTAACTCTTTTTCAGTCACTGTGAATGCATACATTGTTAAGTCATTTAACTTCAGTTACTTAACAGCTACAATCTTAATAATGATGATGTTTTGATCTGCAGTGACATGAATGTAACTGTTAATGCAGTTACATAGTGTAACTGATGAGAGAATGCATCAATAATCAATAAGAACAGTATCAGTGAGTTTGATGACAATTCTGCAGTCATTAAATGTAAAAAGATCTGTAATGATGCTTTTTTTTTTAAATAATGATGAAAAAAACACTGCTGTTAAGAATAATGATGCATTTACTGTCATTTAAGCTCAAATGTGTGTGTATCTATATTCTGTAATGATGAAGAATTGCAATGCAGAATTTCTGCTAATAAGAATTTTTAAAATGTTCTTTGTGACTGTGATGTTGTATTGTACTGTGTTTATGATTTGTTGTAGAGCTTTCAAATCAGCTATAATTTAAGTTGTTTCAGATTAATTCAGAACTCTTTCTGTAAAGTTCTGAACAGATCTGACAAAGAGTTCAATGTAAATTCATTAAAGAATCTTTTTAAACTTGTCTTTCTTAATCTTTAAGTTTATAAAGATCTAAAGTTGAGTTGCTTTATGTTTTAATTGAGTGATGTGCTTTGATAAAGAGAAGAATTGCACATTTATTACTGATCATAAGAATTCTGACATCATGATTTATATTAAGTTATAAAGCACAATGAGAAGAGTTACTGACTAGATTTTAAGCTTATTTGGTGCAGTTCTGATGAAGTTATTTCAAAAATTTGTTTTGAGCTAGAGAAGGTGTTTTTTTCTGGTCTAAGTGTAAGGAGATAAACTGGAAAACTTTTCAGAAGATTGACATCAAGCCTAATTGAGTAATGTCTTGGCACAACCTTGAGTCCTCGCACTAAGCCATAATAGGCATGAGTACCAATAATTATAAGGTTTATTTGGACTCAGCTGAAATTTTGGTTGTGCAATGACTTATGACCTATACTCTTACAACCCGAACTTCATACTGTAAGAGCAACTTTCGCCGGCTGCTCAACTGCAAACTTGGACTGGGCAGGCTGAGTTCAGATTTTGATGTAAGGGGCTGCATGTATAGATCTCAGGCACACGGTTCGTCTAGGTCATGACCCTAGCTAGAAGCAATCCAGTTGGTATAGTAGCGTTTCTAGGATAGCCATCTGACAGGTCGGCCACGCAATGCGAAGTGCCAGGAACAGCACCAACACCAGGCGTACCCGTCTCTCCGCAGCCCATATCTTCTGCAACCGCAGGGATACCGTCTCAGGCAGCAGTACACATGATTTCCGTCAACCGCTGCCGAAACGGTTCAAACGTTTCATTCGGAAGCTCCACCGTCATGTTGGTTGGATACGACAGCTCCAGCCGAAACTCCTTGAGCCCTCGAATACGCAGCAGCGGCTGCACCCAGCCCTCGTCCAGACTCCAGTCCATTTTCGGGTACATCGCTTGAACGACGAACGTCAACTCCAACAAGCCAGGCATCTGCGTCTCGATCAAACGCCAGAAAGTGACCCAGGTGGCGTCGTCGTTCGGGAACAATATCGGATCTTTCGTCTCTGGGATAGAGAAGGGCGCCCACAACAATTCCCATGTGAGCTGCAGATATTTGATGGCTGCCAATCGCTGCGGGCGGATGGTCTGCGAGAGATAGAGCAGGGTGCTGACGTCGTCGAGATCGAAGAGATTGGTGGCGTAAATGACATCGACGGCTTCCGTGTAGATCTGGCGGCAGGACTGTAACAGCGCCAGGTCCAGGCTGGACAACTTGATATCCGCCGGTTGCGTGATGGGTCCCGGCCCTCGATAGTCGAGAATGCAGCTGCGTGGGGCATCGGTAGCATTGAGCGTCGAGCAACAGCGGACATGGCCGAGGCGCTTCGGTAACTGGACGAGGTGCAGGACCTCGCCGCCGAAGACCTCGTACCAGATTTGCAACCGGATCTCGGCCGGTAGTCGTAGGAGGCGAGAGTCTGCTTGGAGACGTGGCTTCGGGCCAGTCGAGAGTTCTCGTCGATGCTTGAGACGCAAGGGGTTGGGGGCATTCTCGAGTCTTATTTTGTGATTTCGCTCCTGATTGGTGTCCTGGGGGGGCAGGAAGCACATGATGACCAGGAGGACTGGAAGACAGAGGATGTTGAGGAGGTGACGGAACATTACTGCGTGCTATAGAAGCACTGGTCTGAACACGCGGGGTTCGACTTTAGTTTCTATATTCGAGCAAAATGAGATGGAATGACCGGCAGGTAAGTGAGAACAAGACCTGTCGCAACTTGCCGAGAAGTTGATGCTAGAATCGTGGGGAGTAGAGACTGATGAATGATGACATGGAGAAAGGATATAGTCGTGGGAAAGTGGTAGCCTTGCGCGCACCCGCCGCCGCCCGGTTGTACCTAAGCAGGAGTGGACACGGTGTTAAGGGGCCAAAAGAGCATCTACTTTCACGACAACTAACAGTGAGCATTGACATTCATAAGCTTATTTTGGCGACTAATGGTTTCCGTCGAGTCGTCATAATCATCATCAAGCTTCATGTTGGACGTCGAGGTTAGTACTTGTAGGGCTGTCGATGACTACAGAAAGGTTCAAGCGGGTAAAAGCTACAATGTTGGGTGTGTTCACTTCTGATACCCACCGCTGCCATCCTTAAACCATGACTACTCTTTTGAATTGGCTCTGGCCAACAACGCGAGGGTCAACACCCGAGATTCATGTCAGTTTAAGTGTCTGCCCCAAGGCACTTTCAAGGTCCGGCAGCGTTCCATTCTCCATCATCCTCACTGCAACACTCCGCGCACCACGTCCAGTCACTGTCCTGAGCTTCATGACTCTGCTGTCCACATCAGAGAAAGCACTCTACGAAGGCGGCTTTACGTTCACCGACGCAAATACTGGTGTCCCTGCGCCACGGGCAAATATCGACCTGTGCTATGATTTTGGCGATGGCGGCATCCTTCTAGGGCAAGAGAATGCCTCGATGTTTCTTGAGCTGCAGCCTGGCATACCGTGCCGTGTCGAGCACGCCCTTAGGCTTGTCCCACCGGCACCAGAAGATGCCACTGGTGCACAGCCTATATATGTAGACAAGGGCGATGCGAGTGGCCTGGAGTCAGGGCGGGTGTACAAGATACGCTTGGGCGACGAGCAGGCTACCATAGCTTGGTGGACCTACGGAACCAAGGACGACGTGCTGAATGCCGAGGGCAGGTCAGGCAAGGAGAGTGTCGATGATACGAAACCAATACCACTTCCTTTGCTGCTGGACAAGACTGCAGTCTTTGAGGTGGTGACGTGACTGTGAGGCATCAAGTCAAGTCTCAATAGAGGAAAGCTTCAAATTGCAATAGTCCCCAAAGCACTACGCAGAACTTCGATTCGGCGGTTTTGGATTGAATCAAGTGTAATGAACTTTTCTGGATCGAGAAGAGTCAGCATGAGGGATACATGTTTGTTGAAGCTTCGTGATTAGTTTTACAGAATAGACGATCCTTTCGCAACTGCATGATTGTACCAATGGAGGACACCATACCTTCTTTTTTAACCTTGTTTCTTTTACAGCTTTCTTGCCATGATTGGCTGTCGCTGCATGGGTGAGTGTGTCTTTGATTGCCTTCTGATTGGAATGGCGGCCACTGTTGGTACGAGCGGGGTTCCTTTACCAACAGAGGCTTCTTCGGCGGAGAATCGGCGTTTAGGTCATGTCGTATTGTTGGGTTCACCGGGCTTTTTCATTCTTGAGGGGAGACGATAGGAGGAGAAAGGTAGTTAGTTTCATCGGAGCCTCCCCTTGAGTGAAGCAACTCAGCCAGAAAAGTGCTCCCGCGGGGATCGTGATCACTATTATCTCTCGTCTGTCCGGTGTCTGTGACGGTGCGACGACGAGACCGTGAGCGGGATTGGTTGTCTATGCTCTCTGGAGTATGAGGGCCTACCCCGTGATCTGTAGCGGTGCCAGCCCCTCTCGTTTCGTTATCTGCTCTCTCCTCGCGTGCGATCTATGGAAGCTGTTAGAGTGTCCCATCTCGCGGAGCCTAACAAGACATACGGCTTTCTCATCGTGCGAACTCCCCCACAGACTCCAAAGACTCATTCCCCAACTCATCTTCTTCTTCTCCGTTTGTGGTGGATTCAGGATCCTTCTTCCAGCCAATGCGCTTGGTGGGGGACTTTCGTCGCTCCCAAAGCCTTCAAATCCCTTAACCATTTCATCCATCCGTTGTTTCTGTACTCTTTGTTTTTCCTTTGCGAACCTGACATCCCACTTCTCCTTGGCCATTAACCACTTACGTACCGGGCCTGGTTTGATGACACCAATCTCATTGACCGGCATCTGAACCGCAGGGAGTAATGATGCTGGCGCCAGATCATATATGTGGCCGTGACGATCAACACGCTGGCGGACCATGTGGTTCAGGAAGTCGGGAAGAGCGTCACCGGCTTTGCCAACTTTAACTTTAGCTTTAGACACGGACTGATCGTCGACGTTGCCATATAATGGGGCGACTGTTCCACGGTTGAGCTTAGTTTGGGAGATAGATTCAGTATCCGCGTCAGATCCTGCGGAAGTGGTGGAACCGTCGTCGTCATCGGGTATCTCAATCTCGGTCTGTTGGGCACGCGCAAGGGCCCAAGCACCGAATTGGGCTATCGACCGGTACATGTACTTCGCGGGCCTGGTGAAACTGAGTGTAGGCGCAACATGGCAAAGATCATCCCAAACCTGCAGTTGAACGTCTGTGGGCTTCCACTTGTGGAGGACGTCCCGAGCTTCCGAGCTTACATCCAAGTAGACTTCAGCCGGCGGGTAGTTTGCCGGATTCGCGGCCTTGTGAGCAAGATAGATCTGCTCATCGCGCAACATCTCGCCACCACCTGTCATAATCAGTAGTGGAGGAAGGCCGCCTAAGGATGGCTGAAGGACCGGTGAGACAAGAGGATGTGAGAGGAGTTGATTCGTGGTATACATTTGGATCTGATCTTTGATCTCCACTAGCTTTCCGTCAAGTAAGATCGATAAGTTTCCAGACGGCCGTGGAACAATTTTCTCCGGGTGCGTTGCTGTACTGACAAGCTTCTCGACGCCCTCCGGTGAAACCATGTCCCGTAGGTCAAGGGCTTCTGATGAGCCTTGTGTTACGGTCTCAGCGCTTGCTATCGTTTCCTGAGGTGTAGGCGTATATGACGTTCGCCTTTGGGTGGGCTTGTCGTTTCTTTGATTTGCTATCAGCTCCATCTCATCGTAGTTTGGCGGTGGCCAGGTTGCCGATGGTCTCTGAAGGAACCCATGAGGTGGAATGTAATCAAGAGAGCTAGTTCCTGCTACGCTGGGGAAGGAGTGAGTCAGGTCCACCCAAGGTGAGATCAATATTGCTCCAGCCGGTAACAGAAGCCCTTGATCGCGCAGAATTATAAGCATACTTATGAAGGATTAGCATGGGCTGATGTCGGAGCGGAGAAAGGTCCATACCTTAGTATCATACCCCCTCCAGCAGAGTCGCCCGCTAATACAATTGTCGATGGGTCCTGTACGGTCACGAGATATAAATAGGCGGAAAGGCAATCCAGTAATCCGCAAGGAAAAGGGAATTGAGGAGCAAGTCGATATCGGGCTATGAGAATCAGCACAGCAATTGACGCTCTCCTACTGATGGATGGAAATTACTTTTGAGCTGTTAGCTTCAGTAATTGAGAAAGTGATCGTGGGTTTTATGCACGACTCACCGAGCGAAAACTCTCGCCTTCAATTTCCTAGCATGCCTCTGCATCTGATACCGATGCTCGTCTACGCTTCCGAAGAAATATGCGCCTCCATGCAGGTAGAGCATGGCTCTTTTCCCCAGTGACTTCGATGCTTGTCTTGCATTATAATCCGCCCTCATCTCGATCCATTCAGCCTTCAATGGACAACCTTTCAGCCTCCACTGCCACCACTTCTTCCCTCCTACTCTGTCGACACCGTGGGGACCCAATTGCGCCATCAGAGCATCGGCAGCAGCTGTAATCTGTGCCTGAGGAATAGTGCACTCGTCGACTTTGACCCAGCGCGGATGCGGGACCCATTGTGAGGTGAAGCCCTGGACATCCTCAACGGTATGAAGAGAGGCATAGTGAAGAAATCGGCGTATCAGGCAGAGTCCCTCGTGGTAAGATATGTGTGCGGTGGGCTTTTGTCTTAAGGGCTTTCGGTTCAGGTACTGATATGGATCAGCTCATATTATCAACGAACCATGAGGAAGCAGGCGCACATGAGATATATAAGTTTCAATTACTGTCGGCGTAACTGCTGCACCGACGGTGATTGTGTTGAAGGGCATGAGCACAACATTGATGTTCCCCGCCGATTATTGCACCTGTGTATGCTTGCAGACTGCGTTGACATAACCCAAAACAACCCTCGGATGAGCCTTGGGCAATACGAACTGTCAATTCTATAACAAGGAAAAGCAGTCATTTGCACAGATCATATTTGTAACGGTCCTGTAGAAAAAGAGAATGCCAATTGGGACCAGGAATACTCGGACTCCAGACGTGTGTGCTCAAAGAGGGACAGTGCATCTATAAATATGCGGGAAGATCTGCCGGATGAAGGATAATCCGTAGTGGGCCGAAGTGCAGAAGACAGAAGTTCTTCCTCATATTTATGGGCGCACCCATCTTCATCCCGCTACAATGTCGGGCGGAATACCATCTCCGGGGCCCCAGCTGGCAAAAGAAGCTCAAGGCGGAGTCGCACTACCACCGACACCAGGTACCTACACTTCATGACATTCATCAAGCCCTTAGTCACTGAATCCACAGCACAGAGAAGATCCAAGCCAAAATCGACCTCTCCATCGCTATGTCCCTCTCGCTCTGGCCAGCCCTCACCCTCGCGGTCCAGAACTCCTGGGGCGGTCCTGACTCCTCCGACAAACGCGATTGGTTCGCAGGCGCCATTTCCGAACTCTTCGTTTCAAGACCTGATACCGACATCCAGGATGTCGAAGAAATGCTGTTGCAAGTCATGAACGACGAGTTCGAGGTCAACGTGGACGATGGGAGCGCCGAAGAAGTGGCGGCGCGGATAGTGGGGTTGAGGAAGTTGACGCTTCAGGGCGACTTTGTGGAGGTGGATAGAATGTACGAGCAATGGGTCGAGAGGCAGAAGAAGGGCGGGAGTGACGTTAAGTTTCAAAAGGTCGAGAGGAGAGAGGAGGATGATGACACGGACTGGGATAGTGATGATATGGAAGACGATGATGATGAGGCCGAGGATGTGGATATGGACGAGGCACCCGCACTGGCGAAAGCACCGAGAGAAAAGGGAGAGCCACAGGTTGACGAGGATGGATTTACGACGGTGGTGGCTAAAAAGAAAAGATGAAAGCTTGCAAATTGTTCGGACGAGCCACTTGGATCTTCATGGCACGGACGAACGGCGTCTCCTAACTGAAGGTTTGCTTTATGTTACGCCGCAGACATCTCGCAACTACCAGAACGGGGCATTTAACTCTACTATGGCCTAAAACATTGACTGCGGTCACGCTAAAGGCCCTTGGTGCCAACTAGCCTAGGATCGTAGCAAGGGCGTACGTCTCAAGCGTCCCCCACAGGGCTGATAACAAGGGAAAGCGATAATAGGGGCAGGGGGAAATCTGTATCTGTGCCGAAAGATTTGTTCATGGACCGTGACTGGTGAGAAAAGTGATGTGTCTGCTGGTGCAAGCATCTCAGGAACTTTGAGTCATCTCATTCCAACTGAACCATCTGAACGGGATCTCGGGTCTGAGCAGGTATCAAATCACCCCAAATGTCTTCGACGTGTCATGACGAAAATAATGATGTCTTCCAAAACGAAGTTCACAGGAGTTCGGAATTTTAGATAATGACCCATCTTAAGAGAGGCAGCGCTTCAGTTGCCGATCGAGGTCTTTCCCATGATTCTCTCTTATATAGATGCCATGTTGGTCGAATGTGCTGCGCTTTTATGAGCGTTCGTAGTTGTGCCGTTGTCTTAAGAAAGACAGTAAGTACGAATCGTAAACGAAGCTACACATTGAGAAGCTCGGTCTGTACAAGATCAAGTTTAGTGCAATCAATTTTCAGACGACCCATTTGACGGGGCATCAACCCAAGCCAGTCACCCACTGCATCTGATGCGGACATGTTGTAGCAGCCAGAGACATTCTTTGGGGAAGGTTTTCGAACCATCTCGACCAACGATTGCATACCCATGGAAGCCATCATATTTCCCAGCAGCCAAAAACTGCGTCTCCACTTTCGGAGCGCGACAACATGAGAACCCCTTGGTAGCTGACTCAAATCTACTCCGAGCGACGAAGCAATGCTTATCAATCTCCCTAGGGGTTACCACGCTCCGACGCCCCACCCCAACTCCCCCGAAGGCAGCGGGGCTTACCGGAGAAGCGCAGCATACGAGATGTGCGGAAAGTGATAGCAGTCTCGTCCGCGAAAGGCGGGGTGGGGAAGTCTACGATTGCTGGTCCGATTGACCCGGTGAATGCAACACAGTTGATCGTGGACTTACATCAAAACTAGTAAACCTCGCTCTGGCCTTCGCTCGCCGCGGCCTTCGCAGTGGCATCTTAGATACCGACATCTTCGGTCCTTCGATCCCTACCCTCCTCAACCTGTCTGGAGAACCGCGCCTCTCGCAAAGTATGGCCAACTGGACTCCTTTCGACGTTGACTTAGGGGCACTAACTTTTGGATGTGTGGGCTAGACAACCAACTTCTCCCGCTGTCCAATTATGGCATCAAATCCATGTCGATGGGCTATCTCGTCGCGGAAGAGGCACCGGTGGTATGGCGTGGCTTGATGGTCATGAAGGCTATACAGCAGCTGCTACACGATGTGGATTGGGGTGGACTGGATGTTTTGGTCATGGATTTGCCGCCGGGGACGGGGGATACGCAGTTGACGATCACGCAGCAGATCAAACTCGATGGTGAGCAAGGTGGACAATAGGCAAGTTTACCGGACGGGACTGATCTGGTTATGCAGGGGCCGTGATCGTATCAACGCCGCAAGACATTGCGTTGAAGGACGCTGTGAAGGGGATCCAGATGTTCAGGAAGGTGGATGTGCCGGTATGTCGCACCGGGTTCACTGTTGAGAGACTCTAATCTCACTACATACGCTTAGATTCTGGGCATGATCCAGAACATGTCTGTATTCGCCTGTCCCCACTGCCATCAGAACACGCATATCTTCGGATCTGAGGGGGTGCGTCAGGCATGCGCCAACCATGGACTGGATCTGCTTGGCGATATACCCTTACACCGTAGTATCTGTGATGACGCGGACCGAGGGAAGCCTACGGTGGTTGCGGAACCAGGGAGTGAAAGGGCTAGGATATTCATGGGTATTGCGGAGACTTTGACTGAAAGGCTTGGGATCTAGGACTGGATGATGGTGCGCTTTCATGTAAAGAAGACCGTTGAAAAGAAATGAACGTGCTTGCCAATGTAGATTTTCACAATATCCAATGACTCGAAAAATTATGCGGGACGGCCCTTTGACGGCTTCGAAGTTTATTGCCTTAGAGGGTTTACCCTTGCATGCGGCTCTGCGATAAGATTATTATCATGGTGCATGACTACGGAAGTATGATCATCCGTTCACTGTCTGTCTGTTTTGGTAACACTTGCTTCTCCGAGTGTATACCTTAGGGCATGGGAAATTACTCATAATCTCTTGAATCAGTAGGCAAGGCCGCTGTAGGAACAGAGGCTTATCCCGCTCAAGATGCAGGGCTTTAGTGAGTATTGCCCGAAATGCAGGGTACTGGAATGGAGCTGACTCTCTTTAGATATGGGACGGTGTGGATCGAAGTGTATCAGAGGAATAGCTTGACGACTGACGATATCACAGTTATGTCCCGCCCGAGTACGAAGGCACAACCTCTGCGAACAAACTTGCGGGCAAGTATGTCTCGCCTTCAGCACTTCGACCAACATCTACAACTGACTGACTGGATGCAGGAATGCCCTCGGCAGTCGAGCCCGCAAGTCCGGCCAAGGTATCCTCACCGTCCGCTTCGAAATGCCCTTCGCGATATGGTGCAGTAACTGTCCCAAGCCCACCATCATCGGGCAAGGCGTGCGCTTCAACGCGGAAAAGAAGAAGGTCGGCAACTATTACTCCACGCCGATCTTCAGCTTCCGCATGAAACACACGGCTTGCGGGGGTTGGATCGAAATACAGACCGATCCGAAGAACACCGCATACGTTGTCACCGATGGCGCAAAGAAGAGGGATACGGGGGAAGATAGGGTCCATGATGGGGAAATCAGGATCAAGACGGATGAGGAGAGGGAGCGCCTGCAGAATGATGCGTTTGCGGCGTTGGAAGGGAAGGTTGAAGACAAGCGGCAGGCGATGACGGATCGAAGTAGGCTGGAGGACCTGTTGCGGGTACAGGACAAAGATTGGGATGACCCTTACGCTGCGAGTAAGAAGCTCAGGAGAGCGTTCAGGGCGGATCGGAAGGTGCGAGAGAAGAACGAGGAAGTCACGGAAGATCTAAAGGATAGAATGAGCTTGGGTATCCATCTGCTGGAGGAGACGGAGGACGATCGAAGGCGTGCGGCTTTGGTCGAATTTGGAGATTTGGGAGGAAACGACCCAGTCGCTAAAGCAGAGGCTAGACCGTTGTTTGCTGGTGTAGGGTTGAAAACCGTGAAGCCTGGGAATCATCGGGTCAAGAAGTCCCGGAAAGCCAAAGCATATGAAGAGGCAGAAAGACGGCGGGAGACGCTTCGGTTGACGCTCAGCGACAACACTCGGGCCTTGGTAGATCCCTTCCTTGTGGGCGAGAAGACATGGGGTTCTGTGTCCGGTCACGTCCAAATACCGTCGGGCATCAAACGGAAGAAAGGAATGAGCGAACGGAACTCATCAGTGGACAGCAAGGCTCCTAGGGAACCTACCATTTCCGGGGTCGCTGTAGCCCCGGGGGCGTTAGTCGATTACGATAGCGATTGAAAGCTAAGGGCCATGGAACCTGACATGATCTAGATTCATACCCAGAATTGTCTCGCGGATACACTCAGCACGTCATGGCACAAATGCCGGGAAGGCATTGATGCGCTACCTGCATTATAATACACCAAGAGGCGTCATGGTTGGGTAATCGCCACTGCACGGGTTGTCAACCCGGAGGGAGTTAAGGTCTCAACACCGCGGTTCGCCAATCATGACGGCACTGTCTCACATCCTGTTCGAGAACGTCTTCGTAAGTCACAGTCCTTGCCCAATGAGCAGCGTTGCGCGATGGAGTCTAGGCACTGACTGCTTTGCAGAAGCCGCCAGCGGTATGCTAACAATCGCAGACGTCCGACTCCGCAAACCCTTGCCTGCAGAACATGAGGACACAGCGTTCAATCCGCAGCTCTCTTCTCTCGTCAGATCGCTTCCTGAAATCATCGAAGCGTGTGTTACGCACCAGCTACAGATCATGGGACGATAAGAGATAAGCCCGGCAGTTGTAGCTGTTGGCCCAATCCGAAAGGCTGGAAAACCAACATCTCGCGCCAGAATGCGAACTTTATTCGTCGTTCTCTGAGAGGACCTGGAGGTGGAGGTCTGGTCTTCATAACAGGGAGAGAAAAACGGTGACACCAGTAAACCAAATTTTGATGGGGTTACTCTTTCAGCAGAAATCATGGTCAACTTTAAATCGCCTCGAGGAGATCTTAGCCCCGATGACGGGCCTCGGGAGAGCGTATATATGAGCCACTGGATCTGAAAGCTCATACCACTTGTCGGCAAGACTGCGGACAAGCGCGGCACGTACAGTATGAAACTTTCCACTCAGGCTTAGCCTAGATTATCACTCTCTGGATATAATGTAGTGATACACAATAGACTGACCACTTCGAACATTCGAGTTAGCAGCCCCGTTCTCACCGTTAATAGTGACGTGGAGGATGGTACGCAACATCGTGCATTTAAAGAGTTTGAGGATATCCAGCAACTAAGACTACCAAGGTCAATCCCAACTAGGGCATGGTAACTTCTGAGATCCAGCCTATCTTTCAAAAAGGTAATACTAGAGGCCATGGAGTTGGATGCTGAGGAAGGCCTCTACTCCGATCCGCTAGCGAGCCATTCGGGATCTGCGTCTTCATCTTCAGGGTCATGCGAGAGTAACGATCCTCGATCTTCTTCTTCTTCTTCTTCTTCTTCTTCCTCCTCCTCTGATTTCTGTTCACGTTCGAAGGCTTCACAGTCTCTGGAAAGCTCCGGCTCTATAATGTTCATGCCGGTATGCTCCTCTGCTAGCTTGTCGTGGCCTTCCATCATCCCCTTCTCGCTGTCGTGGGGTGGTACAGACGCGTTGGGTGTAAGCTGTTCAGGTCTCTCCTCATGAAAGAACCCGCCTCTTTCGCTGACCTCGTTGAATGATGTCAAGGCATCTTCCTCGTGCAGGCGTTGCAACGTTATGGCTTCTGCAAGCTCGGAATCTGCGAAAACCTCTCGGATACTAGGGTCATATATATCCGTGTTGCTCGGTGTGGTAATCATACTACTTTGTTCATTGCCGTCAGGGATGAACCCACCGCCGTCGTGGAGGCCTTCGTCAAGCATGAAACCGCCTTCTCCGTATTCAGACCGGGGAGAGGCGACATCTCCGCATTTCGTGTAAGGTTCGAACGGAGCTTGCATATCTCTTAAGACTTCTTCCGCATCCGCGTCCTCATCCTCGTCTCCGAGCATAACGCCACCACCCTCATCTTCTTGGTTTGAAACTTGCCGATAACGGAACAGACTGACAGTGGGTTCAGCAATGTCGTCTTGATGCCTAACCGGCAGAAAGCCTCCGCCGTCATCCTCATCCATTGCTTCGTCCGTTCTCTCCATCTCCTCATGTACAGCATCCCTTTCGCCTTCAATATTATACCCATCAATCCTCTCTCTCACCCTCAACCCCCCCATAAACCGCCTCCACATCCTCAGCGCTTCTGCAGTCCGTCTCGCCTCTTCCGCTTCAGCTCGCTCATCCTGGAAAGCTCTGATGACCTCTTCAAGAGCTTCCCTGTATTCCGCCGCCGCAACGATACCTTTGACGACCGCCGTACCATGGTGACCTTTAAACTCGAAACCAGTCACAGCGTCTGCATAGTCTATACCGATGGTTTTGGCAGCTCGTGCAGCTTCAACGGCGGTTAGATGCACTCCTCCCTGAGGCACCATACTCGGGACGTAGATGTCGAGATTGCCGTAAGCATTCTTCGGCACGCGTCCATTTATAATCGGAGGAGCCTCGTAGAGTGCAGTTTGAAAACCAGCATACAGGCCGGTACCAGCTGCTCCGTTCCTTTCAGGATCTTCTCCACCACTCTCTTCGGTGGACGCTCTCCGCCGGCGTAGCCGGACAGACTTAAGAGGCTGCTCTCCAGCCTAAGCGCACGGATAGCAAATTAGCTCTATGATTGCTTCAATCCAAACGATACGCAAATGATTACCTTGATTTCTCGCCCCAGCCGATACCAGCCGTCCGCACTTCTAACATGATGAACGTCTCGTCTCCTGTATATCGGCTCTAGGGCTTTATTCGGCGTTCCTGACATTGACTTGCCAGCTCCAATCTTACCAACTTCACGTTTGGGGTGAAGAGCTTCATTGCGTTTCAGGTGTCGCTCCAGCGCATAGTAAGGGTGATCCTTGAAGTCTTGTACGTTCCTCGGCATCTCCTCTGCGGCTTCTTTCGCTGCAAGCTCGGCATCTTCGACCTGATCCCGGTCAAGTTCCCATTCCCATGAAAACACTCTCATTGTCTTTCGCCACCACCTCTCGCCGCCCTTGGTGGATTCAATCCTAAGTCTCCTCGTCTTGGCATTGAATGCTTTCACATATCTCCTCGTAACGTCCCGAGCGGTGCCATCTTCTTCAAAGGCTACGACGTAGCTCATGATGTTTTCCGCATCACTTGCTGGGGGTTCGAGCGTTGAGGGCTTGGCGATGCTGTTGGTCACTAGCGGATCGACAGGAACCCACTTTTGGACCGCCGCGTTGAACGCTTCGACCCAGAATACTGGGTAAGTTGACTCCTTGATGCGCTTTCGCTTAGGCACTAGACTTCACTTATCAGAGGAAAAAGAAGAATTCGAAGAGGCAACGCACACTTTAATGGTGGCGCGCTCTTGATGCTGGTATTGTTGTCCATGGCGAAAGTAGGGTGTCCCAGCCGTCTCGGCCTGGTAGATACGAGAGATGACGGGCTATCAGTCTTGCCGCTAGAAGTGGGCCCGATTCGATTGAGGTGGTGCTGGACATCCAGTCCACTGTCCTCGTCGCTCGTACCAGGCCGGCTTCCCATCTCCTCGAAGACTCGATCCGGCTTGGGCTTCCGAGGCGTGATAGTCTTGACAGTCGCATTGAAAGGAAGAGGTTGTAGGGAGCAGACTAGCCGTGCGTCTACGCCTGCGGATCTTAGAAAAGCGCAAAAGAGTTGAGCCCCAACATCCCGCGACCCTTCGAGTTTAACGGCTAAAGCACGAAAATCGGGTTTCTCCAACATTGGATCCATGTCGTCCGGGAGACTGAACTACGTCCACGATGAAAAGTCAGACCTGGGATTTCCATGTCCTGGATGTCTCACAGGCGTATTGTGCTAGTATGAACCACAAATTCAACTTTCCGAAACATACATTCTGTAAACCCTCTACATTTTCAGCCCAATACGGTCGTCGCAAGCCCCTCGCAGTGATCTTGAATTTGGCCCTCCAAGCTTCAGTAGCCTGTGCTAGACCATCCATGAACGATCTTGACCTCTGAAACTGAGACTGTTCACTCTTTGGATTCAGGTATGACATCGTCCGTTTAGTGAGCAGTTTCCGTGTTGCGGCCTTTATAAAGGTTAATGGTTGGTTGATATACTATTTTAGTACCTAACCTACCTGGACCTGAACATCTTCACACCAATGGTTCCGGAGATGAACGTGCGCAAGTAAACATAGCAGATGTGTTTTATGAACCTCTAATCTCATTTTCTTCTCTACCAGAGCGTCCCCTTTTCGCCGAGGTGTGCGGGACATTGCTGCGCTCGAGTCTTTACCGCCTATTACTAAATCCAGGGGCTTTTCTTCATCTTCAAAGTCTCGTTCGACCCTGTCTTTGGCCAGGTCCACTTCTTCCCAGTCCATATCACCATCCATAGAACTGTCCGAGTCAACAAATGTGGTCTGTTGCCTTTTGGGCGCTCTCTCCGATGTGGCATTATCTGTATCGGTATCCCCAGCCACTGCCGTAAAGTGTTCCGTTTCCTGCCCAGATATATCGCCATTCGGCTCTGATATCACACGCCCCGCGACTCTGCGACGCTTGAATGCTTTGTCCTCCTCATTGAACCGTAAAGGCGATGAGGAGACCGCATCCGCAAGCATTTCCTGGTAGATAACAGGTACGGCATCATTGCCAGGAGGTCGAGGCTGTGAGCCTTCCAGCATCCGCCTCTTACCTCCACGCTTGGAGCCCGCCATGATTGTAGGGACCGAGGTAAAGGTCGTGTAGACGGTCAAGGAAGGAGAGATATCTCCACATCGCCTGATAGATCAAGGTCCGTTTGCTAACAGGAGTGGTGCATCCGAAAGCTGCGACACTTCGCACTGCATCTTTCGCCGACAGCGACTATCTTCCCTACCGGTGTTCACTGTGCAAATTATTGAAATTTTTCTCCCGACGTACGAAATTAACACGGAGTGTATACGCGACTGTGTATCTCTTGAGAGTTGACGGTCAGAGTGAGCCAAATGATGACATCAGCTCGCTTCCTAGTGCTATACAGGAAGGCAGGCACCCGGTCCACCCCCCGTTCACTACCTAGCAATAGCGGGGGGCTTTCCCGACTTTATACAAGGCTGACCACTTGCTTTACCACTACATAACTTCGTTGCAAGCAGTTTCAGACCCCAGCGATGCCTAAAGCGGACCCCTCCCACCCGCCTACGGTGCCACGATGGCCATATGATTGGTAGCCATAGAATTTCCATCCAGCTCCTTCTCCTACAACTGGAGGGTGGTTGGCCTCTGCACCGTAGCCTTGCCAGCCCGGACCATGGGCTTTTGCAGTGTGGCAAGCGGGACGTCCTTCCTGACCTGTGCGTACGTCGGACTCATTTGATTTGCGGTTTCTATAGCCGGCCACACAAGTTCGGTGGCTGCCGCTTTCTGCTCTGACGTTTCCATCGGTGTGTGGGCCGCCATCTCGAGTAACAGTGCCGCTTGTGGTCTTCGAGTGCCTACCAGGAGCGCTTCCTGGATTTGAGGGTGCTGTGCTATCTGTCTCTCCACATTGGTCGGATGATATTTCTCGCCGCTAAGAAAGACTTGCATGTCGTCTGCGCGGCCGTAATGCTGCCACTGATGCGGGTCGG
>JAABUU010003128.1_pt1 | contig 21643 bp, 22 predicted proteins | sample 5559301 | NCBI WGS metagenome assembly JAABUU01 (sample SAMN10711884, study PRJNA513360) | rock metagenome | isolation source: Antarctica rocks | place: Antarctica: Victoria Land, Richard Nunatak white | reverse complement strand
CTCGAAAGAAATGTGTTTGTAACATGAAAAGAAGATGATGTAGATGAACAAGATGTTGAGAAAGAAAAAGAGTGTTGAGTCATATCTGAGTCAAATCTGAATCAGATCTAGATCAGATCTTGACTAGATCGTTGACTAGTTCTAATCAGTCTTGATACGCTCGTAACACGTTACGACGTTAAAATAGTTTTCATTTAGTTTATTAAATGCTCAGTTGATAATTTTATTTATTTATTAATTTTTAATGATTTTAATATATTTTGACTTTCGATTTCAATTATTTTTAACTTGTTGTTGAAGTTTCTTAAGAAAAAAATTATTTAAAGCGCTTACAGCTTTTAACTAAAACGAAAATTTTATTCTTTAAACTTCTTTGTTTATTAATACGCTTCATGTCTTGAATAAAACATTATTCATTACTTTAAAACTTTTTGCGATCATTTAAAATAAATTTTATAATTCGTTTTGTTAGAAGTCGATCTAGAGCGAGTCATAGAAGTGTTATTTAACTAATAGATAAATGCTAAGAAAGAAAAGTATCTACAGAAAAGAACTCGATTCTTATATGTGTGTTTCTCAGCTCTGTGCTAGACTCGATTGAGTTAACGTCTTACACATATGATGCAGAGTTTTAATGATATCATCTCTAGATCAGATTTTCGCTAGGCTCGATTAGAATGAAATCAGACGAAGACTAGACGAAGAATAGACGAAGAATAAACGAAGAATAGACGAAGACTAGAATCGTAACACGTTTAACTGTTCATTAATTTTACTTTAAGAAATTATTCATTCGCTTATCAATTTTTTAATATTCGTCTTTAACTTTATATTAACATTAATAATGAAATACTTCACTGAAATTTTAAATATGATCATGATTTCTTTTTATATAAAATTTTTAAAAATGTCAAATAACATAAACGCAAAGATATTTAACATAACGTTTAATCTTAAACGATTGCAACAAAGAATATAATTAAAACACAGTTTAAATTAAGAAAAGAAACTTAAATAATGATGATTAAAAAGATTAATTAAAATAAAGATAAAAGATTAAATAATCAAAGACGTGATATAAATAAAGAAAGTTGAAGTTTAATAAGATGAATAATAATAAAATATGTTAAACTTTTGTCAATTAACAAAAATTAAGTAAATAATAATAATAATAATAATAATACATAACACGTTTTATTATTTACATAATGAAACATTATTATTAAAATGATATTAGTGACTCATTAAAATAATTAAAATATATGAATCTTTCTTTCATAAATTTAATAATCTGTTAATCTTAACTTTTAAAAAACTTTATCATTTATGTGATTTCGTTTAAATTTATTTTAACAATTTCTTTAATAATTTATTAAAATCTTTTATCATACAACTTAATTATCATGAATAATAATAACATTAAAAATAACATGTTTTTTAATGTTAATAAAGTAAGCATTTTTATTTCGTTTATTTAAATATTGTATTATTAATTAAAATTTCGTTTAAAGATTAAAATCAATGCAACTTTTAATATTAAACAGTTAAATGTAATTAATAACAATAAAGATATGATTACGTTTATTAAAGATCATAAAAGACTTTTAAAGAATGCTGTTAAGAAAGTTGCAGAAAAAAAAGTCATGATTATAATTAAAAAAGTTATGAAAAAGCAGTCGAAGATTTTAAGAATTAATGATATAAGTATTATTAATTTAAATAATAATGAAATTAATATTAATAATGTAAAGATTAACGATAAAAATTATAAAAAGAGTTAATGCAATGATAAAGCAAATAATAATTCTATAATTAAATTCGTCATTAAGTTTTAATCAAGTTTTAATAATAAATTCAAGAATGAATTTAAATTTACGTTTATTATTAACATTGATGATGAGTTTAATCTTAAATTTATTATTAACTTCAATAATAAATTTGATGATGAATTAACTAATTAATCTTTTAATGATGATTTTAACAATGATTAATTTCTTTCAAAGCTTTATTATAAATTTACATTTAAAAAGCGTAATAAAAAAGAATATAAAAGAAAATTGTTAAATCTTAAAAACATTAAAAATCATCATAAGTCTTTTATTGATAAGAGTACTTCATTTAAAAAACGTTGTTTTAATTACAAATCATGCAATTTAATCATCATTCTTCATAAATATTACATTAACGTTTATTTAATTTATAACTTATTATGTTATAATCAATCATTGATAGTCTTGATAAAGCTGAGTAGATCTGACTCAAATCTGAGCTAGATCTGAGCTAAATCTGAGCTAAATCAGATTAAATAAGCTAGACAGCTAAATCTTGTTGAGTCTAGCATATCTGAGCATTCACATATTCTTTTAATTCTTCTACATTTCTTTTTCTTTCTTTCTTAACTTTTAAATCTTTGTTAATTCAACGTATAATAGTCAGTCAGCTATCTTATTGTAATCATAAATTTATTAGTTGAGCTATCTCATTGCATGCTCATAACACATTGTTTATAAATGTTAAAAAACATATGTTTAAATGATTTAAGTTCTTTGTTTAATATAATGATCTTACGTTTTATTCAGTGTATGAGCTATGATAGAAGTCGATTACAAGAGTGAGCTGATGTTCTACGAGTACACAGAAGAGAAGAATTATCAGCAGAAGAACGGAAAGATCAGAAAGAAGACATACAAGATGAGTGAATCTATGACTCAAGAACGTTACGTCAACGAGATTTTACCTATTGTCAAAGCTAGAAAGAAAGAAGTAAAATCAGCAGGAGATCAATTCGTGTTTCAGGAGAATAACGACGACTCACACGGTACGCGTTCAGAAGAAAACATAGCTCGATTCAGAAAGGTGCAAATGAAGCTGAAATTTATCGAAAATTGACCTTCTAACTCACCTGATTTGAATCCTATAGAAAACGTATGACGTATACTGAAGTCACGCGTTAAACGTCATAAATGCACGACTTCGAAGCAGCTACGAAAGGTCATAGAACAGAAGTGGAAGAAGATTACTTTGAAGAAGGTCAATGAGTGCATTTTGGGTAGCCCAAAGGGTAAAAAGGATGCTCGAGGGGTCAAAAAAGGCAAGCCAAATTGGCACGATAGGGTGCAACAGTGCTGGAAGCGAAATGAATACTCTACTCAGTTTTAGAAGACAGAATAGTAGAAAATTGATGGATTTCTCCATAGATTAGTATGTGTTTTTGGTGGTGTTTGGCGGGGATCGCTTAATTTGGTGTCTAACGACTTTTTCCACCGACCCTCGGAGCGTGAAAGGCTGTGCGCTAGAAATGGGAGGTGGGGGGGGTTAAATAGGCTCCCCTTGGCTTATAAATTCCCGACTCAGCCGTGGTCAGCTCGATCAGCCGGCCCCCGGATACCATACTCTCTAGTAATTACAGATGGTCGCTTTTGACCATCTGCCGTGTTGAACTTCTCGAAACCAGCACAATTAGTATAAATCAAATCTGAATTCACGAGTTTGGAACCCAAGACCGGTTTTAGGCCGGATGCCCTTCTGTACAAAGCCAAGTATATAATCAGCGGCCTCCGCAGTGTGCCAACGCACAAGTGGACGCAATAGTGCCTTTTAGTACGCCGGCCGGAGGGCTGACCGCACAGCCTCGGGGCGTGTAGCCGCTGCCTTTCTTACAGGTCTATGATGGCTGAGACAAATGAAGGCAAATGAAGGCAAATGAAGGCAAATGAAGGCAAATGAAGGCAAGTGATGTTCTCCCCATCGGACTGCGCACATGTGAAACAAAATGGCTCATTGAGTAGCCGCCAACGTATAATTTTCGCACTCTCTTTAATTTGTATTCGCCTTGCCTTTCTTTGCCCATAGGTGAGGTTATGATGGCGGATATTGCGTCCGACCTTGGCACTCTCGAGCACGAGAATTTCGAGCACAAGCCATTCGTCCCTTTCAATAAACTCGAAGCTTTGTTCACTCACGACAAAGTACTCGAGCTTCTGGAACAACATGACCTCGAGTTTCACCTCATCGATGAGACAGTAAAAAGAGTCCTTAATGGAGGTCTTAAAACGTTCGCTACACTGGCGGCTGTCCAAGATATTCGAAGTATTACGCGGTTCATCAAGGAAGATCAATTTTCCGAGGTCTCGCTGGATGCAAGGCTGCCTCTGAAAGAAACAGATATCTCTCGGTATTTCTCGAATCCAGAAAAGGGCAAGCTGTTCCTTCGCAGGCAGTGGAGCTTTCTAGCGCCAATATTCTTCGAGAACCAATCACGCCGTGAGCTTAACGATCGAATCATCCTTCCATTCTTAAAAAAGATTCTCATTGACAAAGGTGGCTTTGCGAAGGTCTATAGAGTAACTATACATAGATCGCACCATATGTTAGGCACCTTGACCGAGGTCGGCGGGCTGGCTATGTTAGGAAACACGCAACACCGAAGCATGTCAACACAACCGCTTGATATTGACCTAATCTGCAAACAATTAGAACGACCAGACGACAAAGGAACCTTGGCCAAAGAGTTCGACCACGAGGTCAGCATTCTTTCCGCCCTTCGTTGTCTCCAGCATCCGCATATCATCCGACTCATAACCGCCTTCACGAAAGGCACAATCCACAATTTTCTCTTCCCAGTTGCGGACGGAGATTTAGGAGATCTTCTAAATTCCCCCCACCGCCCACTGGGATTTCGGAACCAGACCGAGATCTTCGGATCGCTATGGGGACTCTCCTCAGCTCTCGAGTCGGTTCATAACTTCTTCTTTCCCCAGCTCAACATACGACAAGTCGGATGCCATTATGACATCAAACCGAAAAATATTCTGTTCAGCAATGGAAAGCTGCTATTATCTGACTTTGGTCTTTCACAACTGCGGATGGCGAAAGATGGCTCACAAACGACGTTTAAAGCAGGCGAAGGGTATTACATGGCGCCAGAGTGTGAGGCCATTACGGACGGTTTCAAGCGTGGAAGAATTGGAAGAGCAAGTGATGTTTGGTCCTTGGGTTGTGTTCTTGCCGAAATCCTAGCATACCTCAGCGTTGAGCCGGCGAAGGGTCCTACAGCAGTCCAATCATTTACTGAAGATAGAAGACTAAAGGTTGGACCATGTATCTTCTACATTTTCTTTGGGGATAAAGAGATTAACCCAGGCGTGCAAAGGTTTTTGGAACATTGCAAACAGAATTCGTCTGGTGGGCTGAGGTTATTGGCTGAAATAGTGGACAAGATTCTACAGTTCGATCCAGATCAAAGACCCTCAGCAGTGGACGTCACTCGGCTCCTATTTCACCTGACACAGCAGACGCGTGTTTTCGCAATCACTTCAACCTTGGGTACAGATGTGGAACCGCTGGACCTAGAGTTGAAGATCGAGATGGAAAGGTTGAGAATCTGGAGTGAGACGGTCGGGTTGAATGCAGACCCGTTGAATGTTCCTTGCTCTACTTGGTTTGCGGTGAATCATTCTTTTGATGAGTATAAGAATTTGCAGCTACTCCTCATCAATATTCAAACCGAAATCGGCGTGATTGCAACAGAATTGCAGAAGACGTCCTCCAGCCAGCCTGCGTTCCGTCTCTATTATCGCTTACAACAGTTACAGGACCAGCTTTGGGACGGCCAACCTCTTGCTGTCCGTCGCATGATGTTTGGTCGGTTGGAAGAGACGATGCTGAGCAAGGATAACCCTACACAGTTTCAAGAGGCCTCGGAATTGGCCCAGGGAACCCTAAGTGACAGTCTCGATGGAGATAGCTCTTCGTCATCGACCGAACGGATTTGCAGGCGTTTTGCATGTCTCGCAACTATGAGAAGTGTCGCTTCTGCTATAGTGCGTCAAGATCGTCAGAACCAAGACCTTCGATTGGACAGAGAATCCATTAAGGGGCCGTGGTCCGACCTAGGTCCTCATCAAATTGGCAATTTAGAGCTCGAGGGCAAACCTGTTCTCATCGAATTTTTGACCTACGAAATGGCATGGAGCTCTCGCGAAGACGAACTACTCGAACGCGTCAATGCTATAGCATCCTTGCGTAGCAAAAGCGTCTCCATCTTTCCCATCCTGCGATGCTGCGGCTACTACCCTGAACCTACGCGAAGTCGGTTTGGCATCGTATACAAACTACCCCCCGAAGCCCAGAACACAGTACCCATTAATTTTGTAACGGTCTTAAAGAGGACAGAGGCAAGGACCCTACAGCCTTCATTGACGCAACGCTATAAGTTAGCGGCCGTCTTGGTATCGCATGTTTTGAGCTTTCACCGTGGCGGCTGGTTGCACAAAGGCATATCTGCACTCAACATTATCTGCTTCCCAGACGCATTTCCAAGTATCGCGGCGTCTCTTTCTACCCCATATTTCATTGGTTTCAATCACAGCCGTGTAAATGACGACAACGCTTACTCTTCGCTATCTGGGCCCGAAATGGAGTATCAGCATCCTGTATATCAAGGAAATGCTCTATCATACGCGGACAATAGCACAAATCCCATAGTACGATTCCGTCAGGAATTTGATTACTATAGCGTTGGCATGGTGCTTATGGAAATCGCCTTCTGGGCACCTTTGAAATTGATCACTGCAAGAATTGAGGGATCGCGGAAGGAAATGTTAGCAAAGCTTCTGGAAAAGTACGTACCTGTGGTCAAGGTGTATATGGGCGATATATATGGTGCCGCGGTACAATATTGTCTGACGATTTACGTGGAGGAACAGAAGGAAAAGTATTCACCCGAGGATATTAGGGACGGTTTCAATGAGAATGTTGTTATGCCCATCTCGAAATGCTTAGTCTAGTTTTGCTGTAGCAATTCGACTTCAATTTGGCCTTTGCAGGAGAATATTCATTAGGGCGCAAACGGGTGCAAAATTCATTCCTTATAATTCATTATTGAGTCTCTTTCTTCGGAAAACAGTTGAACATAGACTGCAGTAACTCGACCAAAGGGATCGACCAAAAATGCGACCAATACCATCATCTTTCGAGTCTACAGAGAGCTTTGCACAATAGATTTCATACGCCCTCGTCAACTCTGCGTTAATACTTCAGAGGATCCGCTGGAGAAGCCTCTGCACACGTGTAGGCCAATTTTTATTCCAACACAACGCTAGCGTCATTGTGGTGATCACCATAATAATTGCCAGTAGAGGGTACTTCCAGAAATCCGATACCAATACCATATACATGTTTCTATCTCCTGATGTCCTTTCAACCTGCACTAAGTTAGAACTGAACGTCGTCTGCATCAGCAGTCAACGCCTGTTCAAGAGCCTATCTGATGAAGCTAACTTACGGCAGCCAAAGACGCTGGTGCGTAGAGAAGAGCCAGGAATGTAATCATCTTAATAAATTTTGAATCGTTGCGCATCTCTTTCGTTAAATCTGCCATCAAGTCGCTCGCAGCTGCCGTTTGCTCCGTGAGCCGTTTAATGTGATGGCCATCGTTGCGAATAGCCTCACCCGTTGTCAAACCTATCTCTTCACGTCGGTGCTCTAGCATATGGAATATCTAGAATTTGTGAGCTGCAAAGAACCTCTATTTAGCATGGACGTGTATCAGATACCAGCTTGCTGGTCCCACTCAATCTTTTCAAGAGAGCGTTCACGATTCTTGCGTGCATTTCGAGGCTAGCAGCGTATTGGTCCAACACCTCAAGGCTGCCTGGAATCTTGCTTTGTTGCAGGGTTCGCGCAACTTCCTCAATATGTGTCTTTAAGGATCGTCCAACATTCACACTTGATCTTAGAATCAGCGACGCTTTCAAGAGTTTTCGCCGAACAAGTTCCAGATCTTGGGCATCACGGAATGTGACAGGATAGTCGAGCTTACAAGCGTTTACAACTGAGGAGTTCAACGCCTTCTCATCCTGATGCATCAGTACGTCAGTCAGCATACCAAACATATCTAACTTTTCATTGATCTCACCAATTCTGAGAGCTGATCTTCTAGATAGTTGATGTACGATCTCCAGTTTGCTGCAAGGACTAGTGCGAACATTGCGTGTAAATCAAAGTGTTCAGAAGGTACAAGATCTTGGCTCTGCATATCATGCATCACATTTTGAAGTCGAGACTCTATACTTTCTGATGGTTGTATGAGGATCCATAAGGAGCTTTGCTTACTCAAGTCGAAAGTGTGATAGAGGGCCACTTGTCTTTCAGACCAGATCGCTTTCGTATCTCTACGATTGTGCTTCTCGAAATAGCGAACATTATAGCACACTTCAGATCTTCCGTCGCTAAAGTTATGTTAACAGATGGTCAGCATTCACAGGGAGAGCTTTGTGAGAGCTACGTGACACTTGTCCTGGAGTCTAGGTTGATAATGTTCTCATCCTTTGGCTCGAACTTGATTCCGAAGCCACGTACGAGGTCCCAAAGTGGTGGGAAAATCCGATAAGTTCGCATTAAACATGCGAAAGCTTGATAGCTTAGTTGAATATAGTCCCAAGTGTCCTGTTGACGAAGAACGCTGCATCCATACAACTATCAGTCATTAAACCTCAAGATTCGGATAACGGCTATTGGTTTCCATACATGAATGAAAGGTGGTCCTCGTTTATGTTCTATTGCTGTCTATTAGATAGTTCCATTTTCCTGAATTACAAGATTTTAGCTGGCGCAATATTACGGGTAAGTTTTCTTTCAACTCCAGTATATTGCTGAATATCCTTTTATCGATCCTCATCGCAGTATATGTAAGCAGTCTTCACTGAGCTGGCTTACCCTTCTCATAACTTACCTTGGCGTTAATCGCCGGAGCGAGAGCCTCTCGATTCGCATCTTGGTGGGGTGGAAGAGCCACCGCACCTCAAAATCGGTAGGTATTGACTGACTGCCGACGTCAAGAAGTCTACCCACACTGGAATTGGCCATACTTTGCAGTGCTTGAGCAGGCTCTACAAGCATGTTAGATTAGAAAACTTGTGATATGGAGTTGTCAAATCGAGTAATCTGATAGGAAAGCTATCTAACGTATCAAGGTGGCTGCGCCTCAATGTTCGGATTGAGGGGCATCTATTACTCATCTTGCCTTGCAGGAGTAGGCGAACTTAAATGTGCGCAGAGGATGAAGTTTGCAGTAAAAGAGCTGATACTAGTTGAATACTCAGAAGCACTCAGTGAAGTTTAGATGTCCTTTGTAACAGGTTACGACTCCGTAGCTACAGAAGGTCGATAGGAGCTAAAAGTTCTCAATACTAATACCATCTCCTGGCCCATCCACTACAACATGAAAGGGTAAATTTACGCTTTCATGGATTCTTCACAAAATACTGAATCTCCACCAAAGTCTCTCTCATCACCGAACAGTAATACACATTGCTCAGGGTTTACTCTTGATTCCTTCTATCTCAGCCTTAAGTGAAGTCAGCACTGACCTTGACAAATTGAATTTTAATACAAGGGAGAGTATCACCTCAGTGAGTTTCCTTGGAAGATTACGGAGTGTTATCGTTGGTTCTATATTGTCTTTGAACTAAAATACCGGGGTCAATACGCTTAAGTTATAGAAGGAACGAAGTAATGCGCACTTCGCACTCGTAATCTCCATTTGGGAATAAGGTCTGCAATAGATTGTGTAGCTTTTGTTTATCGAGGTACCGGTCTTTGATTGTCTGTACAACCGGCATTGCAAGGGCGAGTAATGGGATATATTCCTTTAGTAATGTTGTGTGGTATCCCTGTCTTGTTCTTGAGTGAATAACACTGTATAAGCTTGAATGGGAGCAACACGCTTGATATATGATTCTGAACCATTCATAGCATTGTCTGGTTTCTGTAGCATCACAATCCGCCTCACAAAGCCTTGCTGGCTAAGCCATTCAGGCCGAGGGCTAAGCCTGGCAAATACAGGCAAGTGGGCTATAACATCGCAGGCACTTACAGGGAATGAGGTCTCACGATTCAATCATGATGCATAAATGCAGAGGCTTGTAGAAAGACCGCACTGGCTAAAAGCCTTGTGCAAAATTGATTGCATCTATCGCAAGGCGCAAACACCGCCACTGCGTGTTAACTTCAAGCTCGGAAAGACGCTGTTAGCCTGGCATTCACACTAGTACACATATGGCTAGCCTATACTTAGGTACAACTAGATAGCTACATACACAAGGCAATAAAATCGTTCCCTTTTCTGTCCGTTCGATTATCGTCCTCATACTTTGGTGACTTAGCCAGGGGCGATCTGATCTAGCTGTGCAGTCAAGAACGTTGTCAACGACGGTGGCAGGCTGGCAGCTCTCGGTTGTGACCACGAGGCAGTGGGGCCAGGGAACTTCGATTACTGAGCAGCAAACGCAAGGAATACATTCTAGGACATCGATAGATCAGCAAGTAAATCTCTACACATACCGAACATCGTACCGTCCTTCATACCCTACATTGACAGACCTTGGGAGGGGAACACGAATAAACACAGAACAATCTTCCCCAAAGGAGGACACCTACAGAACATCGACATTTCACTATACACACGCAAGCACGTCTCTACACACACGCAATCTCCTAAGCATTGCTGACTTCAAGTCCCTAGGCTTGCAGCTCGGCATTTCCTTACAAGCTCACGTTACTCGAACACCAACTTTTCAAAGCGTCTTGTCCGTGAACATTCAGAAGATAGAAATGACCGATCGATCATTGGGTTTGTCAGGCGGTATCGGCTCGTTAGCCTCAGACCCTAGTACAAAAAAGTTTGGCTCAAGCGCCAGGCCAGTATTTGCTTCTGAGAAATATGCAGACTATGGCTTTATTGCTATGCTAGGCCTAGCTCAAAGACTGCATGTCCGCTTCTTACCTATAACATGGCAGGCACCGCTGGGTCCAATAGGAAAGGGTGGCCAGGCTGGGATAAATGAGTCATTAGTCACTGCCCAAATAAGCTTCGCATTCAAACTGTTCAATCGTCCACAGCAACATCCCTTCAGAGAGATCGTTCAAGAGATGGTAGTCCTCAGTCATCCTACGGTACGGCAACATAGGCATATCGTTACGCTCGAAGGGATATGCTGGGATATTCCAGAAGATAATCAAGTATGGCCAGTTCTGGTGTTTGAAAGAGTCACCTTGGAGACCTTCATCGCTTCGCAAGGCTGGAAAGTTTCAAGGATCTATCGATCGAAGATAAATTGAATCTTTGTGCAGACGTAGGGTTAGCTATTAGAGATATGCATCGCAACGGTAATATATTTTGCGAACAAGCTGAATAATAGCTTATTGCAATACAGGCATAATTCACGGAGATATTAAACCTTGGAATATACTTATCTTCGAAGAGAATTCTCGGATCATTGCTAAAGTAGCAGACTTTGGATTCGCTATGTGTTTTCAAAGCCATAACGATCGAATCTTAATGCCAGATATCGGGCCTTGGAATGCACCGGAACATCACAACCGATCTTTTAGACCTGAACAAGCCAAGCAAATGAACGTTTACTCATTCGGGTTGCTATGTTTCTGGCTCCTTTTCCAAGCAGGATCCTCTGACCATCTACCGCTACCTTCCGATACGATTCTTAAAAGCGGGCAGCTTGTCAGCTTCGAGCGAGACGAGCCAGAAAACAACTTACTTCAAGTCTGGAAGGGTGACAATCGATTGGTAAAATGGCTCTGCTGAATGATACAAGAAAACGACTACTTCGATAGTAGCACAAAGAACAATTTGATATCATTTTTTCAGTTCACTTTGACTTTTGAACCCAAATCGAGATGTACAAAGTTTGAGCAGTTGCTTAATCTTCTAACTCCTGATAGGTAAGCGTCGATATGTGTATTCTGTAAAGAACTCTTTAACAAGTGAATAGAATTCTGCCAGAAACGAGGCCTCTTCAGATAAGCTCTATTACAGAGCACGAAGTCTTAGAGGTAATAAGTTCACAGTAATAGTTGTATAAAGAATGCTAACAGTTCATAGATTTCTTCTTCACTTTATGAGTTCTATAATGCAGACTATCGACTACGTGAATTTACTGTCAATTGTCTTAAATCTGTAGTTGCAGAGTCAACAAAATCAATCATTCAACACATATCATTATCAAACGCAGCTCTTTAATTAGCATTGTGTTATACTATCGGTTTTGGAACAAGCAAAGATGATGAACAAGCGAGGTTCATTCTGCATGAATACTCACTAGAACCTGTAGACCTTCAAAGTCAGATCCAGCTAATTATTAAAGGCATTCAAGAATCTTCATCTGAAAGCGAACTATTCTCAATGTTACATCGTCAAGGAAGATTTCCGTATATTAATTTACCTCAACACTATCGTGAACAGAAATTGCTGGAAAAGGCCGAAATCAGCTACAAACAGGAAATTCAAAGTATTCAGCTAGTCTTTGGTCAATTACATGGGCTTTTTTCGAAATTAAATTTCAACCTGGCATTGATATACAGTGTTCAAGGACGCTGGAAAGAGGTCGAAGAGCTAGAAGTGCAAGTGATGAAGACAAGCAAGAAGATGTTAGGCGAAGAGCATTCTAGCACTCTGAACAGTATGAACAATCTGGCATCGACATACAGGAATCAAGGACGCTGGAAGAAGGCCGAAGAGCTAGACGTGCAAGTGATGAAAACGAGCAAGAAGATGTTAGGCGAAGAGCATTCTAGCACTCTGATCAGTATCGCCAACCTGGCATCGACATACTGGAATCAAGGATGCTGGAAAGAGATCGAAGAGCTAGAAGTGCAAGTGATGAAGACGAGCAAGAAAATGTTAGGCGAAGAGCATCCCAGCACTCTGATCAGTATCGTCAACCTGGCATCGACATACAGGAATCAAGGACGCTGAAAAGAAGTCGAAGAGCTAGACGTGCAAGTGATGAAGACGAGAAAGAAGATGTTAGGCGAAGAGCATCCTGACACTCTGGACAGTATGAACAACCTGACATCGACATACGGGAATCAAGGACGCTGGAAAGAGGCTGAAGAGCTAGAAGTGCAAGTGATGAAAACGAGGAAGAAGATGTTAGGCGAAGAGCATTCTAGCACTCTGATCAGTATGAACAATCTGGCATTGACATACAAGAATCAAGAACGCTGGAAAGAAGCCGAAGAGCTAAACGTGCAAGTGATGAAGACGAGCAAGAAGATGTTAGGCGAAGAGCATCCTAGCACTCTGATCAGTATGAACAACCTGGCATTGATATACGGGAAACAAGGACGCTGGAAAGAAGCCGAAGAGCTAAACGTGCAAGTGATGAAGACGAGAAAGAAGGTGTTAGGCGAAGAGCATCCCAGCACTCTGATCAGTATGCACAACTTGGCATATACATTGAAGTCTCAAAGCCGCGAGGCAGAGGCCATCTCACTAATGGAAACATGCTTCAAGCTACGGAAACAGATCCTTGGGCCAACGCATTCACACACGGAGACATCGCTCAAAGCTTTACATGAGTGGAAAGGTGGAGAGGACAAATTTGAACACTAAGATTAGTTTACCCTATAACTTCAGTACTTATACCTCACCCGGGTGAACTCTTCAGTTGGCCACCCCTCCGATTGGCCCTCCAGTTAGTAGTCCACGCTCTAATTGACGCTCTGAATATCCCTCTGATTGCTTGCCATTTAGCTAGCCGTCTAGCTAGTTGGCCCTCTGGTTTGGTTGGTACACGCTCCAACTGATTAATTGACCCTCTAGTTGCCCCTCTGGCTGATGCTCTGATTATCCTCATGGTTCCTTTGGTTTCCCCTCCGATTGATCCTTCATTAAACCCTCTGGCTGGCTGAACCTCGCAGTTCCCCCTTCAGTTGCTCCACGCTCTGTTTGCTCCTCCTAGTTGGCCGTCGTAGTTGGTCATCTGGTTGCCCCTCTGACTGGTCCCCCGGTTGCTCTTTTCGCTGGCTAGCCTTCACAGTTGACCCTTGGAGTTGGCTCTCTGATTGCCTCTTGGTTGGCTTGTCCTCTGACTGGTTGACCCTCAATGACTATGCTGTCCTGCAAGTCGTTGGCTTGGGTATTCGCCGTCAGCTGGAAAAGGCCAGTCATACCAAATGAGCCCCACACTGAGCAGCATTGGCGATATGACGTTGACAGGCAGAGAAGGGATGGTGAGGGCATGATCAAGAATTCTAGCTTCGATATGTAGCCCATGCTTGATCGCAATCACGTGTGAATGGCTTGAGTGAACGACGTTATCAAAATCCCTCGATTGTATTCGAGCTTGTGCAAGTACACTGATATCAAAGCGTTAACTCACCTCTGAGTAGAAGACGTTACTCTTCATATTCGTGAACAGAATGACCCTGCGCATGAGCCACTTGCAGGCCTTATTAACGAAACACGCTGTTTGCTTTGTTTCAAGACCTGCAAGAGACCACAAGATCTTGTGAAGCTCTGAAAAAGAGGAGGTTGATCACGTCGATGCCAGAGTAGCAGAAATATTAAGTCACGATCCTATCATGTATCTTAGAGTTGAAATGTGTTAGTGAAAACTCGACGGAGTTACAGATTAGAAGATGAAGAAGGGTACTCATCGATTTCCGTAGCAATGAACAAGGGAGGCTTGTTCGGACACGGTGCTCCGTTGCCCATCAATAATTAGACCTCTAACCGGACAGAATGGTATGCGTGTAGATGCAGACGCCTCTTACACCCTCGCGATTATTCTTGATGTAAAGGGGGACGAGTGAGGGCTGAGGGTGACGAGCATACACGATTGCTTGAGAGGAAACTGATTCTACATCGACGCGTTATATATAACGATCACCAAACTATGTCTTTGCGAGCGAATCTACCCCGTTTGCGTCCATGCTGTGCTCGGCCTTTTGCCTCGAACTTCTTCAACAACCTCTGTGCGCTTCCTAATTCACTTCTGAGCAACCATGTATCTTTCCAGCGTACCCTGTATTCCGTTTCTGACCCGGCCGCTCTCTTCTCGAGAATCTCCGTAATTTCTCACTCCTGCTCCTCTACCTCTACTGAGCCACCAGAACCCTGATGTTGCTCGGTGACAAGTGGACTGGTGGCGGTAGCGCTGGCGCAATCGTTCATGGCCGACGTTGACCCGGTATGAACATTTGCGTGGACAGACGGCCTTTCACAGTCCTCGATTGAAGTGATGCTAGGGGAGCCCTTGTCTCCACTTTTGATGTTCTCGTCCTGCACCACGAACGAGTTATCTATTGGAATGTCAGACATCGTTTCACTTTAAGATTAGAGGTTCACATTCTGTACCAACCTTGACTGTCACCAACCTCACTCGATCGATTTGAGCTTGCAGTATTCTTGTGGTCTTGAAGCGCTCGATTGTAGTAAAGTTCGAGTCCAGGAGGAACTTTGAATACAGGTTGTAGAGTCGCTTTCTCCGATCCTCTATGCTTCTTCAATGCAGGGAGATCATGGTTATCGATATCGGTTCTGTCCTCGTCGGTATCGTCGATCAGTATCGAGTCTTCTAGACTTATCAGACGTGCCCACAACAATCGAGACATCCGCACTGACCTGAACGCTCACCCTGCGTCTCACGCTTCGAATTGTGCTCACCCAGTCCCGGAAAAGCCAATACTGTTTGCCTGGTAACTTGAAGTGCGTTCTGGTCGGCATGATGTCTGAGTTCTTGTTCCACTCATCGCTAAGTCCGAAGGTTGGTTTGATGGTGTTATTGAGAACTCCGAGTGAGTGTTCTGTAAGACTATTAGACACGTCGAAATTGAAGTGAATATAGCGTTACCATGAATCCTGGCTCTGCCGCTTTCGTTCAAATCGACTGTGTCTGCCTTGCGCTTGGGGGAATCACAAATCTCTGGTATGGTCGTTGCCGACATAGGTTCGTCATCGGTAGGGAGCGTTGGGTTCGGCATTCCCCAGACGGGGTGAAGAAATCCGTCAATGTCGAGGAAATCGTCATCAGAAAGAGTTTGGGCAATCTTCTTCAGTGAAAGAGATGTATTCTCGTCGACTTCGAACGAAAGGTTTTTGAGGCTTCCGAAAGGCTCGATGAATGGAAGGCAAAGGTCTTCCTTGTTATTGGTGCCATTGTCGCCGCCGCCGCCGACTCGATTGTTCCCAGCCCTTTCCGAGTTTTCTGCGTTCATTAGATAAGTTTCTCATGACGCTGAATGCCGACAATACCTTCATCCCCGGCTCTGATATCTTCAGTCAACTTGTTTTGAAGCGAAGGTTCCATTTCGCGATGCGTCTTGAACAGATTGTCCAAGCTGTCGCGCTGTATGGTCGCCGTGCGTTTTCCGCCAGCATTACCCAAACTTGGTGGCTTGAGGCTGGGGCGTGGGCTCATCACCGGTGGTGGTCGGTAGAAGTAGATGAAGGTCATGTCGACGGCAGCCATCGTGGAATAGAATTGCGAGGGGATCTTGTAAACGTGAAAACAGTGGAAATCGCTGCCTATTCTAAAGGGGAGCGCAGAGAGGGATTATATGTCGAGACCCGTTAACCGCTCTCGGTACAAAGGTACACCCAATCCTATTGCGAGCCGCACCATCTCTGCGCTACTCCTCTGAAGCTTCGTGAGCCCCCTCTTGGCTGCACACAATCCTCAAGGATTGCTCAGCCCTCAATAATTCCTGTTTCCCCTCTTTGGTTCTTTGCCGTCCAATCCACGCGCTGTATCCCTCGGGACGATGTGCATCCGAAGGTCTTCACTGTAGCAGTCAGCTGGATCGTCGTCCATCTCCATGGATCAAATCTCACAGAACGCCTCGCAGAACGCCTCGCGAGACACTGAATAGAGCACAGGCCGCACGGATTTTCCCCTCTAAAGCTAATCGTCGATGATCCACCAATAGTCCATGGCCCGGCATCGGCACGACTGAGACAATTTCCTTCATGAGCTGGGAACTTTTCGCTGCAGATGGCAAGGATGAAGGGTGTTCGGCAAGAGGGCACAGGACGGCACAGGAAAGGTGTCACCTCTCCCACAGCCCAACTCTCGATTCAGGCAGTGCTGCGCAATGCACGTGCATGCCCTCTCTATCGAGCCACTGCCACGTCAGCACCAACCGATGCTTCAAACCCAGCCGAGCGGAACTCGACGAGGCTGCTCAATTGCCGCAAGCCAGGCTCCTGCAGATGTCAACAGACAGCTAGCAACAGCATCACGCCCCCCATTCGCCGGCGGCGCAGTAGGAAATACGCTCGGGGTGGTGTGAGGCATTTACTCGATGGGTCTTGGCGCACAGGTGGTAGTTATGGGCAGGCTCCACCTTGTTCGCGCCCTTGTCGTGGCAATGGCGATGGCCCAGCAACCCGTGAACAATAGTTGCCACGCTAATAGAACGAGGAGTAAAAGGTCAGCTGTGGATAGGAAACTGAAGGACGCTGAGAGAGGGAAACGAGAAGGTCCAGGATGGCTCGAGGAGGCACAGGTGAAGGACACGAAGAACAGCAATTCAAGAGGTTGGGGGGACAAGTGCGCGCCATCAAACGGGGGAGACCGTAAGCAGAACCGCAAGGAACAAGTCTCGGCGAGATGGGTGACGTGTTAACTGAGCCAGTAGAATCGATTATCGCAAAGATTAGACTTGTTCCAGATGAGGGTTGAGGTCCGAGAGGAGCCGACAAACAACTCAGACGAAGAAGACAAGGGAGATGAAAAGGAAGGATGAAAGACGAAGGGGGACGGGCGATTATTTATCGACTGGGAAAGCGGCGAGGGGCTGTGCCGGCACGCTTTCCCCAATGCGGGGGGGTGCCAAACCCGACACGGCAAACACCTGAAAGTGCTCTGTCGCGCCGCAAAGGCTCAGGGCGGATTCACCGTATGGATCAACAGGGACGCACCACCATCTGGTCTGAAATTTCCTTTGGACCTCGCATTTCACGGGGATTGCGATGAAGTCGCGTCTTTGCTTTCGCGTTGAATCTCTGTACAACACTTTCAATTAAAATCAGATCATTTCGAATATTAAATGTTCAAAGACAGGCTGAAAGTCGAATAAACGGAAATAAGATATGCTATGTAATGAACAGTGCTCTTTTTCTCTATCCCAAAGGAAGAATCATACAAGGCTAGTGACATATCAACATAGAGAAAATTGTCAATGAGAACAGCAAGTGTAGCGGAGAAACGACTATCTCCTGGCACCTCTCCCCTCTCAATCAAAGGACCATCGCCACGATCCGTGTAGTGTAATGTAAATAAAGCAACACCATAAACTCCTGTCGACCATTTCAAAGGACCAGAATAAAATCGATCCACAATCTAACATCAGACACGTATGCATGAGATATATAATATGATTTCAGATGAGATGTAAAGTTGACATCCTCATAAAGTAAACAAGGCAAGTTGATTAGGCTTGGTAGTTAGCTTTAGTGCTTTCGTAATGACAGCTCGAACTTCGAGGTCCGATTTATTCATAGTGACTGCGTGGTTGGCGAAGTGGTCTGAATCGTGAATGATCTTCTTACAATCTAGTAGAAGTCATGAAAAGGCGTCGACCTGATATTCAAAGTGCACTTGACGATAGTGCCTTTGCAAACTATCGCTGCGTGCAAGACTCTGCGTCCGTTCACGCTTTGAAGGCGACTGATATAAGATTCTTGAGAAAAGTCATCAAGCTTCATGAAGAAACGGAAGCCACACTGTCAGAGGTTGATAGCGCTTCAGAGGAAAGATCAATGAAGTGAGCATAAGCGAAACCCGATCTATTCAGCTGTTGGGGCATTGACTTTGACGATGAAAACGTGAAAGATATCGTTTTCTAAGTATTTTCTGCCGTGAAACAGATAATTCTTGCTTAGGTTAGAAGAATCAGTATCTTCAACATCTGATCTCAATCTTCTCTAATGAATAACTTTGTATTATTACTATTCATTGTAACTGATCCTAGCATGAGAAATCTCAGAGTAAACCACTCGCTTCTTAATTATATACGGTGTTCTCAGAGGCAACGCGCCTCTGTTAGTCTGTCATTGCGAGCTGACCACAGCTCCTCGTGAACCGGATTCCATGCACCTTCGCTGCATGGTTCTGAAAGTGCGAGATACCCTCAAGTATGTTGCTGCAGACTGAATGAGAGCACGGAATTTGATCGGATGAGACGGGGTCACGGCGTAAGAGCCTATAATGCTGGTTCTCGAGATGCTTTGCAAGCCGATTGCCGCTGCTGAAGTTTCTTTGTCGATACTGACGTGGCAGAGCCACATTACCCAGGCAGAAAAGACAGGTTCTTGCAGCACAACGAATCGAATATGCCTCTTCTTCTGACGAGCTTGACTCCGAAGTTGTACTTTCGATCTTCTCATAGTTCACCTTCCTCGGTTCCCGAGGCTCCTGGCGGGCGCATAATTGTATAAGGTCGTGAAGAGCCGAAAGGCGCAGAAGCATCGTTTGTCCTAAGTGAGAAGTTGAGTGCGATGATTCAAACAACTTGCAAGCCAAGCGAGTGCGTTTCAAAAGATAATGTTGAGACGATGAAGAAAGAGAAGAAACGCAGTATTCAGGCGAGCCGATGAGCTGATTTTGAATTTCTAAAACGTTGATTGTCGCGAAAAATTCTTCCTTTTTCTTCTTTAAGCGCTGGCTTCTCTGGTATCGTATCTCGTTTTTCAGAGCCTGGTCGACAACGTGAAATTTACGAGCGAGTATTCTCTCGCTGACTCGAGCTTGTTCCAGGGTTACGTGTTTTGTCTGGCACAACTGAACCAGGCGAGCTCTTTTGTTTTTGAGGTCAACGATCTGATCTTGACGATCGACTTCCCGCTTTTCCAGGGACGAGAGTTCGATCGACGCGCGTCGATCTCGAGACAGAATCATCCTCTCTGCAGCTGAGATGAGCTGAGTTCTCGACTCGATATCAAGATAAGCAGATTGAACGTCGTATTTGATCGATTGAAATATGTAATGTTTGAACATCTCTTCTCGGGAATGGCTCATGACCTGGTTACGAACGGCTTCCGTCGCACCATCTGGACTGCATTAGCAAACACGGCCAAAGAATAGATCACGATGATGATAAATACTGTTTACAGCGTTGCCTGTGACTCGACGAATGGCATACGGTGTTAAGTTCTCGCGAAACCCTGCGTCTTGCTCGGCCTTCCTGAAGTGCTTGCTAATGAAATAGTACGGCAAAACTCGATCCGAGATTTTCATCTCACTAACCCCCTTCTCTGCTCTTCGAAAAATGCACTTGTTCAGTATTTCACCATTCCACTCAAGCTCTATGACTTGTCGTGGTTCCGGAACCTTCATCTGATAGATTGCCTCGGGACAATCGAGGTTCGAAGCCTTGAAGGCGTTGTCGGAGAAAGCGAGGGCGAGAAAGTGCAACATCGGACAGAGGGCCAGATTGTCATCTTGTTCGTGTAAAACATAAGTAGTGCTATCGATCGTTAGCTCACAGCCAACGATGTCAGCCTCAGCGCGACGTAGAACGTACGATTCCTTCATGTGTCTCTTCCCTTTCATCAAAAGTAGAGTGATCTTCAGTATCAACACGTCCTTCTTCTTTGCCACCGAATTTCGGATCAAGGTCAACTTGACGTCTCTGTAGCGCAAGGCATCGCCAGAGCCTCTGATACCATCTGCGCTACTCTCAACCAAGGCGCTCGATCGTGATGACGTGTAGGCGCATAGCAATAGAAATAGCGAAAACTGAACCCTTTCTCTTTCGTGAGAAAATCGATGAGAATCGTCGTTCCACAAGAAATGCAGGAACGCGAACAGGTTCGAAACTTTCATCATCGGCTTATGCGAAGTCCCCACGTCCAAGGCGTGAGAAAACCTAAGCTGAGTTTTGATCGACTGCACATGTTGCTCAGTCAGAAGAACGAGCGACGCAGGGTGTCTATCAGGCACAAACCTTCATGACTTCCTCATTGACGACTTTGTCCATTGAATGTCCGACCTGGTAGCGATACAGCATCTGTATCATCCTGAACTTATTTTGAATGCATATCTGCCTTTTGATATCGCTTTGGTCGAGGTATCATTCTAAGTAGAATGTAATCGACTCTGCTGTCGCCCGTGCAAGATAATCGTGAGAATCTTCCCCAAGATGCTCGCAGAACCTGTTCTTCAGTCAACATGAATCCTGAACCATCGGGGCATTGAAGCCGTAACGCACCGTGTTCATGTCCCCTCGGTCGTTCCCAGTTTCGCTTGCGTAGCCGCCGTCAGCACTCCTCGCAGGTCGTGATGTTCGTTTTTCCGCCGGCCTTTCTCCACATAGTACGCGGCGGTCTTAATGTTGCGAAGTGAACGGTCACGTCGACGAGCCATAATGCTGTACACACACGACGACGGCGAGGGCTAGCAAGAGAATTGCTCGCCTCAGAAGTAATGAACAGGAACCACGAGAAGATCGGTTGGGGTAAAAAGGTTCGAGGGGAAATGGGAGGGACGCGGGAACGACAGAAAGGAAGGGAGATTGGGGGGCCAGCCTGAAAACACATGTTGGCACAGCCAGGACGCAACGTGCGCCAGAAGGCCGTTTGTGAATGTCTGGTTGAAGCATTCAGAAAAAGCGGCGAAAGGGCTCCAGTTCAGTCGCTGAGGGAAGAGGGAGGAAGAGGTTCAAGCGGCGGGAGGCCCGGCTAAACCGTATTGGGGATGATCGGGTACCGCGCACACAAATCCGGGTGCAAGAAAACTGGGCATCCCGTCCGCTCTGCCATACATAAGCTGGTGATCGGAAGACTAGTAGTTGGGTCGGTGACGACCAGCGAATCCCTTCTGTTGTATGTTTTTGCTTT
>JAABUU010003126.1_pt1 | contig 21648 bp, 19 predicted proteins | sample 5559301 | NCBI WGS metagenome assembly JAABUU01 (sample SAMN10711884, study PRJNA513360) | rock metagenome | isolation source: Antarctica rocks | place: Antarctica: Victoria Land, Richard Nunatak white | reverse complement strand
CGGCCACGTCGCCCCGCTCCGAAGCTCGGGCGCTGGCCATCTCGTGATCCAGGCGGGCCAGGTCGAGCTGGAGCTCCTCGAGCTCCAGGGCGGCCGGCGACGCGGGCTCGCGGGCGCGGACGGTGAGCTCGGCGAGCAGGGCCGCCAGCTCGGAGTCCTCGTCGGACAGACCGGATCCCGGGGAGTCCAGGTGGGCCTGGATGTGAGCGGCGGCGCGGCGGGTGAGCGCTCCGGTGAACTGCTCGGCGGCGCGCACGCGATCCAGCGCCGACGCGCCCGCCTCGGGGAGCGCCAGGCACAGGACCAGGAAGTTTCGCTCGGTCTCCTCGCGGCGGTTCAGGGGTGCCACCGAGCGCACCCGGCTCCCCGCCTCTTCCCCGCCACCCTCGCGTCGCCTATGTCCCTCGGGGCGGTCGGCGGCGCCGTCTGAGGGTCCGCCTCGGCGAGCGCTCGATGTCGCGCCGCCGGCGAGCATCGAGCCCACCAGCGACTCCGACAGTCCCAGCCGGCCCGCCGCCGCCCGGACGAGCTCCTCGCGCATGGCGCTCGGAGGCAGTGCCCCCAGTACGTCGCGCAGCTCGTCGAGCATGCGATCGCGGCCCTCGGGGCGTCCCAGGTCGCCGCCGGCGAGGATGCGATTGACGCGAAACTGCACGAACGCCACCGACTGATCGACACGCTCGCGCAGAGCGTCGGCCCCTTCGCTGGCCACCAGGTCGGCAGGGTCCTGGCCGGGGGGCAGGGCCACCACCCGCAGCTCCAGCCGCCTCCCCGCCGCAGCCCGAGCGGCGCGCAGCATCGCCTCCTGACCGGCACTGTCGGCGTCGAGCGCGAGCGCGATGCGCGAGGCCATGCGGCCCAGCTCGACCACCTGCTCGGTGGTCAGTGCGGTGCCCATGAGCCCGACGGCGTTACCCAGCCCCGCCTGGTGCAGGACAATGACGTCGGTGTAGCCCTCACACACCACCACGCTGCCGGCGCGGCTGGCGTGGGCCCGAGCCAGGTGAGCGCCAAACAGCTGACGTCCCTTGTGATAGATCTCGCCCTCGGCGGTATTGAGGTACTTGGGCTGCTGGTCCTCACCAAGGGCCCGAGCGCCGAAGCCCAAGACGCGTCCGCGCCCGTCGGCCAGAGGGAACATGAGCCGCCCGCGGAAGCGGTCATAGGGCCGGCCGTCTCGCTGGGAGCGCTGAGACAGCCCCACCGCGGCCAGCTCCTCGGCCGTAAAGCCCCCGACCCGCGACGCGGTGAGGATTCGGTCCCAAGCGCTGGGGGCAAAGCCCACGCGGAACAGGTGCGCCACCTCCTCCCCCAGGCCTCGTCGGCGCAGGTACTCCCGGGCCTTGGCGCCCTCGCGTGAGTCCCATAGGCAGCGCTCGTAGTAGGCGGTGCTGCGCTCCAGCAGCGCCAGCAGGCGCTCGCGCCGCCGGCGACGCTCAGAGGCTCGCGGATCCTCGGCCTCGGTGTCGAGCTGGACGCCGAACCGGTCGGCCAGAAGCTCCAGGGCCCCCTTGAAGTCGACGTTCTCGGTCTGCTGGACGAAGGTGAAGGCATCCCCGGCGGCCTGACAGCCGAAGCAGTAGTAGAGCTTCTCCACGGGGTCGATGCCAAAGGAGGGGGTGCGCTCGTCGTGAAAGGGACAGAGCCCCTGCAGGCGTTGGGCACCGGCGCGGCGCAGCTCGGTACGAGCGGAGACCAGGCTCTCCATGTCCACGGCATCGCGAACTCGGTCTCGACTGTCGGCGGTGTAGCGGGCCACTCCTGCAGACGCTAGCCGAGTCCCTGGGCGCAGACGGTCGCCCCGGGCGCTGACCGCCCGCCGGCGGGTGGCTCATCCCGCCGCGCGCAGGAGCACAGTCACCCACGTCCGAAAGGGACGCCACCGCTCGGCCAGCGCGAGAAGGGCATCATCGCCTTCGATGACGTCAGGCGCCCGGTAGAGATCGGCGGCCTTGGCGCGCATCCGGGGTTCGTCCAGGGTGATCGCGTCGGTGGGACCGACGGCCCGCAACATGATTCCCTGTGACCAGAAGCGCCCGATCCCGGGCAGCTGGCGTAGCTGCGCGAGCGCGTCCTCGTGGTCAAGCGCCAGGAGCCGCTCACGGTCCAGGCGCCCCTCCAGCGCTGAGCGGGCGATGCCGTGCAGGCGACGCAGCTTCTCCTCCGAGAGCCCCTGGACTTCGTCGACGCTCAGCAGCCGCTCCGGAGCCGGGAAGCCAAGCAGCACCTGACCTTCCACGGTCAATCGCTGACCGTGCTCTGTGCAGAGGCGATCACGTACCCGCGCGGCCATCGTCTGGCGCATTCGCGTCGAGATCTGCCCAGCAGGCCGCCTCAAAGGGAGAGTGAAAGAGCACCGGGCGCAGCCAGCCCGACCGGCGCTGCAGGTCCCCCACGACATCGTCGCTCTCCCCCAGCGCGCCGTAGCCCGCACCGTCATGATCGAGGGAGACGATACGAGCCACCTGATCAGGCACCCGGTGAGGGTCCGCGGCGGTGCAGTCGGTGATCGTGGCGGCGACGATGCCGTCCTCGCGCTGGCGCAAAAGCACCCCGGCATGGCCACTCCAGTCATCGACGAGAAACCCGAGGCGGACCTCATCGGATACCACGGCATGGGGATCGCGTGCGGCCGGGGGCCAGCCAGCGATGAAGCGCGCCGACGAGGAGAGCGCGAACGGCCCACGAGGCTCAATCTCGAAATGCTCCAACTTCATCTCCCGGGCCGACTTGGATTGCGGTCAGAGGTAGGATGATCGATGTGCCCCGCCTGGACGCCTTCGGCGTCATCGTCTCTGACCTGCACAGGGCGATCGACTTCTACCAACGCCTGGGGATCAGCTTTCCCGAGGATCCCGACCCCGAGGGGCACGGCCACGTCGAGGCGACTCTGTCGGGAGGACTGCGCCTCATGCTCGACACGCAGGAGACGATCCGCTCCTTTGACCCGGATTGGTCGGCGCCAACGGGCGGACACGGAATGGCAGCCGGCTTCTTGTGCGAATCGCCCGACGAGGTCGACCGGGTCTACGGCGAGCTCGTGGACGTGGGGGCCGGGGGACACAAGGAGCCCTGGGACGCCTTCTGGGGTCAGCGCTACGCGCAGGTCAAGGATCCCGATGGCAACGTCATCGACCTGTTTGCCCCGCTTCAGATCTGACGCCGTCTCGCCGCTCCACGATGCCGCCGCCTACCGTCGGTGCCGTCTCCTGCGCCGACGGCTGGCGCCGGGCCTCCCACGCCGCGCGCCCGCCCGGACCCACCGGCACGGAGGCCTGGGCTCCCTTCTCGGCCATCTGGGCGGCCACCATCTCCTCCACCCGGGGCATGATCTCGGTGACCCGGCGCTCGCCGATGTCGTTGACGATTCCCCGCAGGAATAAAATCGCGCGCACCCACCGGGGGGCGACGATCCGGCGCGAGCGCCGCGCCAGCCCCGCCGTCACCGCTTCTACCCCGGCCGAGACCGGATGGCTTTGACCGATGAAGCGAGGGATGCGCGAGCGCAGCAGGGCGGCCACCGGGCTCTCGGCCTCGGCGCCGCGCACCATGTCGGTGTCCAGAAAGGCGAAGTAGGCGACTCCGACGTCGACCCCGAGGTGGGCGACCTCCAGGCGCAGGACGTCGGCGAAGGCCTCAACTCCGGCCTTGCTGGCGCAGTAGGCGCCCATCAGCGGCGCGCGGGTGGCAGCGGCCAGGGAGGAGATCACCAGCACGTAGCCACGGCTGGCGATCACGTGGGGCAGGCAGACGCGCACCGTGCGCCACACGCCGAGCAGGTTGACCTCGATGACGCGCTCAAAGGCCTCGGGGTCCACGGAGCGGATGGGGCCCCCGCCGCCGATCCCGGCGTTGGCCACCACCGCGTCGATGCCCCCGAGGCGCTGGGCCACCTCGGCCACCGCCGCCTCCACGGCCGCCCAGTCGGTGACGTCGGCGACCGCCCATGGCGTGTCGGCTCCGCACCTCGCGGCGGTGGCGGCGAGCTCGTCGGGCTCCAGGCCCACTAGCGCCACCCGCGCTCCCAGGCGCGAGAGCGCCAGCGCGGTCTCGGCACCGATACCGCGGGCCGCGCCGGTTATGAGGATGCGGCGACCCTGTAGGGACGGTGGTGGGCTTGACATGGCGGCGGCTCCTCGGGTTGACCGCCGCCGACCCTACCGGCTGACCGCGCCCGCGGTCGACCGGCGCCGACCCACTGCTCGACCGCCGCTTGAGACCCTCACGGCGCAAAGGCTTCGGGGACGCTGAGGTCGGTGAACGCCCTGATGCAGTAGCGGTCGGTCATCCCCGCCAGGTAGTCGGTGACGCGCTGGGCCACGTCAGCCGAGACGGCGCCGTCGTCACCGCGACGCCCGTCGGGCAGCGAGGAGGGGTGGTCGGCGTAGTGGGCAAACAGGGTGCGGATCACGGTGGCGATCTTGGCGTGCTCGCGCCGGGCCACCGGTCCCATGTAGACCTCGGCGAACATGAAATCGCGCAGCGCCGTCATCGCCCCAGCGGCGCGCTGGCCCTGGACGATGTCCCCCGCCCGCTCGGAGTGCTCGACGAGGTCGTGGACGAGGGCGTCGATGCGCCGGGAGCCGGTCTGACCGAGCACGGCGATGGGCTCGGCGGGCAGGTCGGCCTCGACGATCACCCCCGCGCGCAGGGCATCGTCGATGTCGTGGTTGATGTAGGCCACCCGGTCCATGACCCGTACGATGCGCCCTTCCAGGCTGGCCGGCGCGACGGCACGTCCGGAGTGGCCGAGGATGCCGTCGCGCACGGGCTCAGACAGGTTCAGCCCCGCGCCGTCCGCCTCGAGGTGATCGACGACGCGCAGCGAGTGCTCGTAGTGGCGAAAGCCCCGGCCGAAGCGCTCACGCAGGCAGTCGTCGAGGACACCCTCGCCGATGTGGCCGAAGGGCGGGTGGCCGAGGTCGTGGGCGAGGCCGATCGCCTCGACGAGATCCTCGTTGAGGCGCAGGGCGCGCGCCACCGTGCGCGAGACCCCCGTGACCTCCAGAGTATGGGTGAGGCGGGTGCGGTAGTGATCGCCCTCGGGAGCGACGAACACCTGGGTCTTGTGCTTGAGGCGGCGAAACGCCTTGGCGTGGACGATGCGGTCGCGATCGCGCTGAAACGGTGTGCGCAGGGGGCAGTCGGGCTCGGGGCGCACCCGCCGCGCCGGGTAGGAGGCGGTGGCGTGCTCAGAGAGCAGCTCGGCCTCCTGACGCTGGATGCGCCGGGCAAAGGCGCCGGCCACCGCCGCGTCATCGGTCACCGCGTCCACGGCAGCGATTGTGTCACCCACCGGAGCGGCCTCCCCTGCCTTCACGCCCCACCCCGCGCCGCTCGGTTTCAGCGAAAGCGCGGACCGGACCCGGTGAGGCGATCCATCAGCGCCTTCCACGGGTGGCCTTCTAACGAATCGACGCGAAAGGAGGGCGATTGACCGTGGGGCTCGGGAAGGCCCTCCACCCCGCAAGCGTCGAGCTTCAGATCGACGCCCCCCTCGTGGATGGAGGCGACGAGGTCGGCCTCGACGAAGCGCGGCCCGCGCGGCGTGGCGATCACCACGCCGTGGAAGATGTCCTGCTCGTGGGCGGCCACCACATGGTCGACGGTCCCCACCTCCTCGCCCGCGCTCGACACGACGGGGACGCCCTTCTCCAGCACGGTGTAGGCGATGGGCAGTCCCTCGTCCATGTTCAACTCAGAGAGCCTACCGCTCCCCTCCGTCCCCCCCGCCCGCCGCCGCGCGCCTCGCCACCGCGGCCTGGGCGGCCGCAACCCGGGCCACTGCCACCCGGTAGGGCGAGCAGGAGACGTAGTCGATGCCCGACGCCTCAAAGAAGGCGATGGAATCCGGGTCGCCCCCGTGCTCGCCGCACACTCCGATCTCCAGGTCGACCTTGGTGGTGCGCCCCAGCCACGCCCCCATGCGCACGAGCTCGCCCACCCCGGGGGCGTCGATGGTCTCAAACGGCGAGCGGTCGAGGATCTTGGTGTCGATGTAGCGCGCGAGGATCTTGCCCTCGATGTCGTCGCGCGAGAAGCCCAGGGCGGTCTGGGTGAGGTCGTTGGTGCCGAAGGAGAAGAAATCGGCGTGGCGGGCGATACGGTCGGCCACCAGGCAGGCGCGCGGGAGCTCGATCATGGTCCCGATCGTGTAATCGCGCCCAAGTGACATCTCATTCTCAGCGGCGGTGTGCTCCACCAAGTCGCGCAGGAGCTCGAGCTCGCGCTCGTAGTCGATGAGCGGGATCATCACCTCTAGGGCCGGCGCCGACCCGGTACGGGCGCGCACCGCCCGGGCGGCGCGCATGATCGCGTTGACCTGCATCTCATAGATCTCCGGGTAGAGGATGCCCAGTCGGCAGCCGCGGGTGCCCAGCATGGGATTGGTCTCCTCCAGGGCGCCCACCCGCTCCAGCGTGCGCTCGAGCTCGGCCAGCTCGGGGTCGCCCTCGTCGCGGGCGCGCTGGACGTCGGCGGCGATCTCGGCCCGGTTGGGGAGGAATTCGTGCAGGGGCGGGTCGAGCAGGCGAATGGTCACCGGCAGCCCCTCCATCGCCTCGAAGAGGCCCTCGAAGTCGCCCTGCTGGAGGGGCAGCAGCTGCGCCAGGGCGAGGCGGCGCTCCTCGCGCCCGGGGGCGAGGATCATCGCCCGCATCCGGGGCACCCGGTCAACGGCCATGAACATATGCTCGGTCCGGCACAGCCCGATCCCCTCGGCGCCAAAGGCTCGCGCGCGCCGAGCGTCCTCGGGGTTGTCGGCATTGGCGCGCACCCGCAGGCGCCGCAGCTCGTCACACCAGCCCAGCACCCGCTCGAAGCTCACGTCCATCTGGGGCTCGACCAGTGGCACGTCGGCGATGGTCACCGTCCCCGTGGTCCCGTCGATGGCGATCAAATCGCCGTCGGCCACCGTGGTCTCTCCCACCCTGATCTCCCGCGCCTCCAGGTCGACCTCCAAAGCCGAGGCCCCGCACACACAGGGGCGACCCATCCCCCGGGCCACCAAGGCGGCATGAGATGCCTTGCCCCCCTCGCTGGTGAGGATCCCGCGGGCGGCGTGAAAGCCCGCCACGTCCTCGGCCTCGGTGAAGGGGCGCACGAGGATGACGTCGCGCGGGGGGCTGGCGGCGGCCGCCGCCACCGCCTCGGCGGCGCTGAACACCACGGCGCCCTTGGCCGCCCCGGGGGAGGCGTTGACCCCGCGGGTCAGGACCGGGTAGTCGACGGCGGGGTCGAAGGTGGGATGCAGCAGGGCGTCCAGGCTCTCGGCGTCGATGGTGGCGATCGCTGCGGCCGGCTCGAGCAGGCCTTCAGAGACCGCATCGACGGCGAAGCGCACCGCCGCCTGGGCAGGGCGCTTGGCGTTGCGGGTCTGGAGCATGTACAGGCGCCCCTCCTCCACCGTGAACTCGGTGTCCTGCATGTCGGCGTAGTGGCGCTCAAGCGTTCGCAGGATGTCCATGAGCTCGGCGTGGGCGGCGGGCAACAGTTGCGCAAGCTCGGCGATGTCGCGGGTGTTGCGCACCCCGGAGACGACGTCCTCGCCCTGGGCATCGATGAGGAAGTCTCCCGACGGCTCGGGGGCGCCGGTGAGCTCGTCGCGGCTGAAGGCGACGCCAGAGCCCGAGGTCTGACCCTTGTTGCCGAACACCATCTGCTGGACGTTGACGGCGGTGCCCCAGTCGTCGGGGATGCGGTTGATGCGCCGGTAGGAGACGGCGCGCTCGCCCACCCAGGAATCGAACACCGCGCGCACCGCCTGGCGCAGTTGCTCGTGGGAGTCCTGGGGAAACTCCTCGCCGGTGACCTGTCCGAACAGCCCCACGAAGCGCCCGGTGAGCTCGCGCAGGGCCCCGGCGTCGAGGTCTGTGTCCAGGCGCGCCCCCCGGTCCTCCTTGACCGCCCGGATCTCGGACTCCAGGCGCTCGCCGGGAATGCCGCGCACCACGTTTGAGAACATCTGCACGAAGCGCCGGTAGGAGTCCCAGGCAAAGCGCTCGTTGTGAGTGCGGGCGCCGAGAGCGAGGACCGAGGCGTCGTTGAGCCCCAGGTTCAGCACGGTGTCGAGCATCCCCGGCATCGACTCGCGCGCCCCCGAGCGCACCGACACCAGCAGCGGGTCATCGGGGTCTCCCAGGCGTCGGCCCGTCGCTGACTCCAAGCGGCCCAGGGCGTCGGCGATCTGCTCGGCCAGGCCGTCGGGCTCCTGACGTTCGGCCTCCATGTAGGCCACACACGCGGCGGTGGTGACGGTGAAGCCGGCAGGCACCCGCCCGGGCCCCAGGATGCGCATCATCTCCGCGACGTTGGCGCCCTTGCCCCCCAGCAGGTCGCGCATCTCGCGCGAGCCCTCCTGAAAGTCATAGACGTACCGGATGGCCTCCGCAGTGTGAATCAACAGAATCTATAGGGGCGCGCATCCGCGCGCGACGGAGGCGGGGCCGACCCGTCAGCGCGGGTTGATTGCTCCTGTCCTCTGCGGGGGCGGTTAGCCCCCTTTTATGCCTATATCCCCCAGGCCGGGCGCAGGCGCAGGTGGGCGTGGTGCTCGACGGTCTCGGCGATGGCCCGCTCGGCCTGGCGCAGGGCGCGCGGGGAGGCGGCGAGGACCTGGGCCAGCGGCGCCGCCAGCGCCCCGGTCATGAACTCGTGGGATTCCTGGGCCAGTGCAAACGAGGAGGCCTCACAGGCTCCGCACACCACACCGCCGGCGGCCCCCGAGAAGCCGACGAGGTGCTCGGGGTCACCGCAGGTCGCACACGCCCCGAGCTGGGGGGCCAGACCCGCCGCCACCAGCAGCTTGAGGCGAAAGGCCAGGGCGTTGGCGTGACCGGCGCTGGCGGGGTCTGACTCGATCAACGCCAGCTCGTTGCACAGCAGGTGAAACACGCCGGGGTGGCCCTCGGAGGTCTCAAACAGCCGCCCCACGGTGTCACAGGCGCGGGCGGCGGCGTTGAGCGCCGGCGCGCTCTCGCGCAGGCGGGGGTGGGCGGTCACCGTCTCGGCGGCGGTCACCGTGAGCAGCTCGCCGCGACCCTCGTGCAGGACCAGGCGCAGGCGAAAGAAGGGCTCCAGGCGCCCGCCGAAGCGGCTGCGGGTGCGGCGCACGCCCTTGGCGATGGCCCCCACCCGCCCGCGATGGGGGGTGTAGAGGGCGAGGATGCGATCGGCCTCGCCGTAGCGCATCGAGCGCAGGACCACGCCCTCGGTCTTCAGCGTGCCGGGCATCGCCGCCCTGCCGGTATCGTGTTGGACGTGAAGAAGATCACCGTCTACACCACCGAGCCCTGCTCGTTCTGCTCGCGCGTCAAGGCGCTGCTGGCCTCCAGGGGCCTGGCCTTTGACGAGATCAACCTGTCGCGTGACCCCACCGGGCGCGGGGAGCTGGTCGCGCGGACGGGGATGATGAGCTTTCCCCAGGTGATCATCGGCGACGAGCTGGTGGGGGGCTTTCAGGAGACCCTGCGGGCGTCGCAGTCCGGGCGCTTGGACGAGCTGCTGGCGCCCGCCTGAGCCGCGGGCGTGGCTGGCAGGCCTCACATAGGTAGGTGCCGCGTCCCGCGACGACCATCTTGACTACCAGGGTGGCGCAGTCGGGGCAGGGCAGGCCTGCCCGGCGATGCACCCGAAACTGGTCCTGAAAGGATCCGCGCACCCCGTCGACGTGGCGAAAGTCGTCGATGGTGGCTCCCCGGGCGGCGATGCCCGCCCGCAGCGCCTGCTCGAGGGCCTCGGCGAGGGCGCCGTACTGGGCGGCGCTCAGGCGACCCGCCGGGCGCAGGGGATGGATGCGCGCGCCAAACAGGGCCTCGTCGGCGTAGATGTTGCCCACGCCGGCCACCTGACGCTGGTCTAACACGAAGGCCTTGATGGGGACCTGACGCCCGCGGGCCAGCGTGCGCAGGTGCGCGGCGGTAAAGGCGGGGTCCAGGGGCTCAAGACCCAGTCGGGCATCGAGAAAGGTCTCCAGGGCGCCCCGGCCGCAGACGAGCTCCCCGGTGCCGAAGCGCCGAGGGTCGACAAAGGCGATGAGGCGTCCGCAGCCCTCGGCGGGCGTGGGCTGGAGGGTGATCGCCACGCGGGTGTGGGCCGGGGTGGCGACGGGGTCGACGAGCAGCGTGCCGGTCATGCGCAGGTGCATGAGCAGGAACACCTCGTCCTCGAGCTCCCAGATCAGATACTTCCCGCGCCGGCTCAGGCGTTCTATTCGCCGTCCGCTGACCGTCGCGGTGACGCTGTCCGGACCGACGCTGCCCGTCCAGCGCCGGTCGCGGACATCGAGACGGGTGACCCGGCGACCGGTGACCAGCGGCTCGAGCTGGCGGCGGATGGTCTCGACCTCGGGCAGCTCGGGCATGGCTTCGATGCTAGTGGCGCCGGGGGCGGACGGTCGGGGCCTATTCCACGAAGGAGGACCCCGGGAGGTCGGGGGCGTCGTGACCGGTGAGCCAGCGCAGCACGGAGGCGCCCACGTCGGCCAGCGGTCCGTCGTGGCGGCGCGTGCCGTGGCCGGCAAACAGGGCGAGCAGGGGCGCGTACTCGCGCGTATGGTCAAAGCCGGGAGTGGTCACGTCACAGCCGTGATCGGCGGTGAGGATGAGTAGGTCACCGGGCCCCAGGAGGCCCAACCACCCGGCGACGGCCGTGTCGATGACCCGAAGGGCGGCGTGGAAGCCGTCGGCGTCGTGGCGGTGTCCGTGGACCTGATCGGTGTCGACCAGGTTGGCAAACACCAGCTTCGGTTCGAGCTCGCCGAGCAGAGTGCTGACGGCGGCGATGGCGGTGGCGTTGGTCGGCGCCGGATGGGCGACGTCGATTCCCACCCCGGCGAACAGGTCTGACACCTTGCCTACCGTGTGCACGGCGACGCCGGCGTCGCCCAGCTCCTGGAGGTGGCTCCGGGTGGGGGGCACCAGCGCGAAGTCCTTGCGCCCGGGCGTGCGCTGAAAGGCGCCCGCGGCTCCGGTGAAGGGACGGGCGATGACGCGCCCGACCGCGTGGGGACCGTCCATGACCGCGCGGGCCGCCGCGCAGGCGCCGTAGAGGGCCTGGGGGGAGACCCGGTCGACGTGGGCGGCGAGCTGGAGCACCGAGTCCTGGGAGGTGTAGAGGATGAGGTCACCGCTACGCAGATGCTCAGTGCCGAAGTCAGCAATGGCGGCGATGCCGTTGTAGGCGGCGTTGCAGATCACCCGTCGGCCCATGGCTGCGCTCAGCGCCGCGACCACCTGGTCGGGAAAGCCGTGCGGGTAGGTGGGCGCCGGGGTGGCGGCCACCACCCCCATGAGCTCCCAGTGCCCGGCGGTTGAGTCCTTGCCCGGTCCCAGCGGGTGCAGGCGTCCGTGGAGTACGGGGCCCGGCGACGGGGGCACTCCGAGCAGATCGACGATGCTGCCGAGCCCGAGTCTCTGAAGCGTGGGCAGGCGCAGGCCGCCCTGAGCCTCAGCCAGGTGGCCCAGGGTGTCGGTGGCGGCGTCGCCGTAATCGGCGGCGTCGGGGAGAGCACCGACCCCGCACGCGTCGAGCACCACCACGACGGCTCGTCGTGGCCTGGCGCTCGGTGGCCCACCCGTGGTCAACCCACGCCCTTCACGCGCGCCGAGCGCAGCAACGGGGCGAACACGGCATGGTCGACGCCCAGGAAGTCGCCCACCGGGGCAATGGCGTCAAAGACGACCTCGGCACCCCCGATGAACAGGTGCTCGGAGCGCACGCGCCGCAGCATTCCGGCGATGTGCTCGAGGCCGACGACCTGGATGGCGTGGTGACCGCCCAGCACGACCACGTGCTTGGAGATCAGCGTGAGGCCTGGGTCGCGTGCCGAAGCGGCGCTGACCAGGCCGCCCTCCAGACGACGCAGACGCGAGGGGGTGGTGGGCACCGGCTGACTGCGGGGGTAGCGCCACACCGCCAGGGTCGCCGGGCCGCTGGTGAGGGTGGCCACCAGCGGGGCTGCCCCGGGCAGCAGGAGCCAGTTGGCGGGAGCTTGGAAGCTGATCCCCGCCGCGGCAAGGACGACAGGGACGACGCCCACCGGGGCCTGGGGCCCAGCCACGTCGGGGATCTGGGTACGGGCGTTGCCGCAGCCCGCCACCGCGACCACGGCGAGCACGGCCAGTGGGGTGATCAGGGACGCGAGGGGACGCACCCTCCGATATTAGGGTGCGCCCGGGCCTCCTCCGGCTGGGTGGCGCGTGGCGCGTGGGTGGGCGCTGAAGTAGACGTCACGCAGGCGGTCAGACGAGAGATGGGTGTAGATCTGGGTGGTGGCGACGTCGGCGTGGCCGAGCATCTCCTGCAGGGCCCGCAGGTCACAGCCCCCCGCCAGCAGGTGGGTGGCGAAGGTGTGGCGCAGGGTATGAGGGCTCATCCGTCTCTCCAGGCCGGCGGTTCGGGCATGGCCCTGGATGATCTTGTAGAGCCCCTGTCGGGTGAGGCTCCCGCCTCGCTGGTTGACGAACAGGGCGTCCTGGATCGCGCCCCCGACCAGCGCCGGACGGCCGCGCTCCAGGTAGGTGCGCAGGGCGCTCAGGGCGGCGCGACCCACGGGCACCACCCGCTCCTTGGATCCCTTGCCCCGGGCGCGCAGCACCCCGATCTCGGGGTCGATGTCATCGACTTGGAGGTCGATGGCCTCCGAGGCTCGCAGTCCGCAGGCGTACATGATCTCCAGCAGCGCCCGGTCGCGCAGCGCGGGAGGCTCGGTCCCGGCGGGCTGGGCGAGCAGGCTCAGCACCTCGTCGCGACTGAGCACGGCGGGTAGTCGCTGGCTGCGCGCGGGGCCGCGCAGGTCGGCGGTGGGGTCGCCGACCAGCAGCTCCTCGCGGCGCAGGTGACGGTAGAAGGAGCGCAGGCAGGCCGCCTTGCGCTGCAGGGTTGCCGCCGAGGCGGGCAGGTGTCCCTCGCGGCCCTCGGCCAGCTCGGAGAGAAACGCGGCCAGATCGGCGTGGCCGACCTCCAGTGCGCTCACTCCCCGACGATCGAGAAAGGCTCCGAGCTGAAGCAGATCGGAGCGGTAGGCCTCCAGCGTGTTCCGCGACAGGCCCCGTTCGAACTCGAGGTAGCCCAGGAAGTCGAGTACGAGCTGCGCTAGCGACAGCTCGGGTGCCGTTGACAGGACGCTGGACACGACCCGGTGTTCGGCGCCGGGTGTCGGCTGCCTGCTCGTGCAGGCCGGCGTTCAGGCGCTGGCGGCGCGTCGGCGGGCGAGCATGAGCAGCCCGATCAGCGTCTTGGCGTCGGCGCTGGCGGCGATGGCGTCCTCCAGGCGCTCAAGCGGCCAGCGCACGATCTCGATGCGTTCGCTTTCCCCAGACTCAGCCTCGGCCTCGTCGAGCCCGGTGGCGAGATACACATGCACCTGCTCGTCGGTGAAGCCGGCACTTGAGTAGTAGGTGACCAGGTGCTCCCAGTGAGCCGCCGAGCGTCCGATCTCCTCGGCCAGCTCACGCTGGGCGGCGGCCAGGGGCTCCTCGCCCTCGACGTCCAAGCGCCCGGCCGGAATCTCCAGCAGGTCGGGGTCACCCACCGACTCCCGCGGCTGGCGCACCAGCCAGACATCATGCTGGTCGCACGCGATGATGCCCACCGCCCCGCCGTGGCGCACGATGTCGCGGCTGACCTGCTCTCCGTCGCCAAACGCAAAGCGCTCCACCCGCACGTCAAACAGGGCGCCGGAATACACCGTCTCGCCCCCCAGGGACCGAAAGCGTCTGTCCTGACTCATCGGTCGACCATCATGTCAGCCAGGGCGCCGCCGCCGGCCAAGGCCGCCGAGAAGAACAGGGGATCCTCTGACAGAGTGCGTCCCATGGTCACGCTGGGAAGTCCGCTGGCCTCATAGGCCGCGAGCTCGGCGGCGGTCTGGCGCCAGACGGTGCGGTGACCGTGGGGGCGCACCTCGCTTGGGCCGGCGTCCACCGGGGTCGGCCCGGGCACATCGGTGGGTAAGGCCACCGTGACCGGCGCCAGCAGGAGGTCAAGGACGGTCTGGGTGTGGTGAGACAGGCCGCGGTGGCGCTCGCGCGGATCGGCGCTGGACATGCGCGCCACCAGCAGGGTGGGGCAGCCCAGCGCCAGGGCACCGTGGGCGGAGTCCAGCGCGGCCATGCCGCCGTGTCCCAGCGCCGAGGCCGAGCCCACCATCCCCGGGCCGGGTGCGCACACCGCCGCCTGCCAGCCGGCCTCCACGAGCCCGTGATGCAGTGCCCCGGCGACGCTCATCGCCTCCTCCTCGGCGCCGTGGGCGGCGCCGGCGCTGACATGGCCGGCGAGCAGACCCCGTTGGCGCAGCTGTCTGACCGTGCGCGAATGACCGGCGGGCAGCGCGCCCCCCACCGTGTGAACGTATCCCAGTCGCGCCCCGGGTGTCGCCCGGGCAAAGGCCCAGGCCAGGGGTGCCAGCTGGCCGTGCAGGGCACACACCGCCACCGGACGGCGTACGGGCAGGCTCAGCCCCTCGGCCTCGACGGGGACGACCGGATGCTGGAGGCTCGTGTAGTTGAGCTTCATCACGTGCGCCCCGGTCGGGGGGTTGGCGTCGCACCCGCGGGTGAGGTTCACGCAGACGATGTCAAAGCCCCCCGAGCCCAGACCGAGGTCCAGGGCGCTGACGTTGACCACCACCTCGTCGCCCGCCCGGGAGACCCCCACCTGACCGACGTCGGCGATGGCCGTGCGCACCTGTCCGTTGATCCGCACGCCAAGCTCCTGCTCAGCCCCCGACGTCGCGCCGGCCGCCACCACCTCCCCCTGGCGCAGGGCGAGCACTACCCCGACCGCCCCGACGTCGTTAGGGGCATCAGTGCTCCGAGACGGCGGCGGCGTCGAGCAGGGCCAGGGCGACATCGAGCATGTCCTCCAGGGCGGCCACGCTGACGCGCTCGTCGGGCTGGTGGTTGTGCTCGGTCCCGTTGGCCAGGTTGACGCAGTCGACGCCCGCGGCCACGAGGGCGTTGGCGTCAGACGCTCCGCCGCTGAGCACCCCCCGGGGCTCGTGCCCACACACCCGCAGGGCCGTCTGGGCACAGGACACCGCCGCCGAGCGCGGAGAGCTGTGATAGCCGGAAAACGTGCGCCGGACACCGACGTCGACATCACAGGCCCACGCGGGCACGTTGGCGGCGTCGTGGATGTGGTCGACCATCTCGGCCACCAGCGCCTCCACGCGCACCGGGTCCAGGCTGCGGGCCTCGGCCTCGAAGTGGCAGCGCTCGGCCACCACGTTGGTGGCCGAGGGCGCCCCGCCCTCGATGAGTCCGACGTTGGCGGTCGTCTGCTCGTCGAGGCGCCCCAGGCGCAGCGCGGCGACGGCGTGGGCGGCGGCGAGGATGGCGCTGCGCCCGTCCTGGGGACGCAGCCCGGCATGGGCGGCGGATCCGCGAAAGGATGCGTCGATGCGGTAGTGGGTGGGCGAGGCCATCACCACCTCGCCGATAGGCGAGGCATGATCGAAGACGTAGCCGATGTCGCTGCTCAGACGCGAGGCGTCAAAGGCCAGGGCGCCCGCCAGCGAGCGCTCCTCCGACACGGTGAACAGGAGCTCGACCGCGACCGGGGGCGGCTCGTGGACACAGCGGCGTGCGAGCTCGAGTAGCACCGCCACCGCCGCCTTGTTGTCGGCGCCGAGGATGTCGGCGTGGCGATTGGACCACGCACCGTCCTGCATCACCGGCTCGATCGGACCCCGGTGGCCCACGGTGTCCAGATGGGCGCACAGCAGCACGCTGCGCGCAGGGGCGCTCGGTGGTGGGGCGACGTCGGCTCTGGCGCCGGCCCTCGGCGAGATGGTGGCCAGGAGGTTGCCGGCGCCGGCGCCGGTGAGCGCGGCGGCGCCGTCCTCTGAGACCTCGAGGTCAAGTGCGCGCAACCGCCGCGTGACCTCGCCGGCGCAGGCTCCCTCGTCCCCTGACGGGCTGGGAATACCACACAGGGCGGCGAAGGTCTCGTTGAGCCGTGCGCGCTCGTCCTCGCTGGCGCGCCTCACCGCGATCCGCGGCGGACCTCGATGGTCTCGCGCCGATCGGCGTCTGCGTTGTCAGAGCGCGACCGGCGGTGGGCGGCGGCGAGGAACTCGCGAAACAGCGGGGCCGGTCGCTCGGGACGGGACTTGAACTCGGGGTGATACTGGGAGGCGACGAAGAAGGGGTGCTCGGGGACCTCGACCACCTCGACGAGTCGCTCGTCGGGCGAGGTCCCCGACATGCGCAGACCGGCGGCCTCCAGGCGCTTACGCAGAAGGTTGTTGACCTCATAGCGGTGGCGGTGGCGCTCATAGACCACCGCCTCACCGTAGATCTCGCGTGCCCGGCTCCCAGGGTGAAGCTTGATCGGATCGGCGCCCAGGCGCATGGTGCCGCCCAGGTCGGTGACCTCCCGCTGCTCGGGCAGCAGATCGATGACGGGGTAGGGAGTCTCGGGATCCATCTCGGTGGAGTTGGCGCCCTCCATGTCCGCGACGTGGCGGGCGAACTCCGCCACCGCGATGTGCATGCCCAGGCAGATCCCCAGGAAGGGGATGTCGCGCGCGCGCGCCACGCCGGCAGCGGCGATCTTGCCCTCGATACCGCGCCCGCCGAAGCCCCCGGGGATAAGGATGCCGTCGGCTCCGGCCAGACGCTCGCGGGCCAGCTCCCCGGTCTCCTGTCCCGCGGGCTCCACCAGCTGCTCGGAGTCGATCCAGTCGATCTCCACCCGACATCCGTGGCCGTAGCAGGCGTGGCGCAGCGCCTCCGATACCGACAGGTAGGCATCTTCCAGGCGAACGTACTTGCCCACCAGGGCGATGCGCACCACCTCGGTGGCCCGCGCGGCCTCGCGGGTCAGGGTCTCCCAGCCGGTCAGGTCGGGCTCGGGCGCCTCCAGGCCGAAGTGCTCGAGCACGAAGTCATCGACGCCCTCGCTGCGAAACACGAGCGGCACCTCATAGATGTTGCCCACGTCGCGCGCGGAGACCACCGCCTCCACCGGCAGGCTGGCAAACAACGCGATCTTGCGCCGGATCTCCGCCGACAGCGAGCCCTCCGAGCGACACACCACCATGTCGGGGGCGATGCCGATGCGTCGCAGCTCGTTGACCGAATGCTGGGTGGGCTTGGTCTTCAGCTCCCCGGCGTGGCCGATGTAGGGCACCAGGGTGAGGTGGATGAACATGCACCGACGCCGGCCCACGTCGACAGGGAACTGGCGGATGGCCTCCAGGAAGGGCAGGGACTCGATGTCTCCCACCGTTCCCCCGATCTCGGTGATCACCACGTCGACGTCGTTGGTCTGAGCGAGAAGGGTGATGCGCTGCTTGATCTCGTCGGTGATGTGGGGGATCACCTGAACGGTGCCCCCCAGGTAGTCACCGCGACGCTCGCGCCTGATCACCGTGTTGTAGATGCCTCCCGCCGTCACGTTGGATGCCCGGCTCGTGTTCGCATCGGTGAAGCGCTCATAGTGGCCGAGATCGAGATCGGTCTCGGCTCCGTCCTCGGTGACGAACACCTCGCCGTGCTGATAGGGCGACATCGTGCCCGGGTCGACGTTGATGTAGGGATCGAACTTCTGCAGGGCGACGCTCAGTCCCCGGGAGACCAGCAGACGCCCGATGGAGGAGGCGGCGATGCCCTTGCCCAGGGACGATACGACGCCCCCGGTCACGAAGATGAAGCGGACTGAGCTGCGGTCGTCAGACATGCAAGGGCCTTCCCAGTGAGTCTAGGTGACGAAGGACGGGGGTGCTCTCCACGAGCGTCGAGATGGAGCGAAACTCACCGTAGACCGTGATCGCCGCGATCAGGCCGGTGGCGATGACCTGGCCGGTGACCGACAGGGTGAGCACCAGCCACAGCCCGGCCAGCGCCCCGACGACATTGGAGCCGCTGTCGCCGAGCATGGCGCGCTCGCGCAGGTCATAGATACCGGCCACCAGCAGCGGGCCGACGAACAGCCCCAGGGTCCACAGGGGACCAAGGTCCCAGGCCCCCAAGGTCAGAGCGAGGCCCAAGACGATGAACGCCTTGATCGAGCGTCCCGGTCGCAGATCGAGCAGGTTGAAGAGGTTGGTCGCCAGCACGAGCAGGACGCAGGCCAGGAGATACTGAGGCGCCGGGCGGCCCTGACCCCCGAGGGTGTACAGGGCCAGGCCCAGCGCTCCGGTCGCCTTGAGCGCCCCCGTGCTCAGACCTCCCCCGCGCAGCACAGCGCCATGGCCCCGCCAGCCGCGGGAGCGTTCATCGCCCAACAGGTCGTCCACGAGGCCGAGGACTCCGACTCCCAGCACGTAGATGAGGACCGAACCGACCTGCGGGCCCAGGACGCCGTGGGCGCCGATCTCGCGCAGCAGCGAGAGGGGCACGAGCGCCAGGGTGGCGGCGACGGCGATGAGAAAGCCGAGGGGAAACGCCAGCGAGGCCCCCCGATAGTTGGGGCGCACGTGGCCGTGGGCGAGAAGATGGCGAAGCGTCGCGGGGGCCAGCGCCAGGGCGGTCAGGGCGGCCAGGACGAGGGGCACGGCGGACACCGGCGGACCGTAGCGCCGGCCGCGGACGAGGCTCCCCGCGATCGGCGCCGACGTCAGGATGCGCCGCTGGCAGTCACCCCGCGGGGGGCAGCAGCGACTCGGCGGTGGACTTCGCGCCGTAGGCGCCGTGCGCGCCCCCCAGGGCAAGGACCAGGGCGGCCTGGCCGGCCAGGTCGTCGAGGTTGTCCACGCTGGCCAGGTTCTGCTGGCGATACCACGTCACCTGTGAGGGAGCGGTGTGGCTGGTCTCGACCCCGACCACCGGCACGTTGGTGGCGGTGAGTCCGCTCATCAGGCCCGTCTCCAGGTCCGAGGTGGCTCCCGCCGGCCCGCGTCCGGAGCCGGCGCGCATGACCACCACGCCCTCCAGGGTCTGCAGGCTGCCGTTGTAGGAGCTCAGCAGGCGCCCGCGCACCCGACCCAGAAGCTGCTGATCAAGCTGGGGTCCGCCGCGGGCGAGCTGGACGCCGATGCGCATTCCGAACGGCCGCACCAGATCGGGTCGGCTGGCCAGGGTCGAGTAGCGGCTGGCACCGGCCCGAGCGCCGAGTCCACCGAGGTCGGGCGGTTCGCGCACCACGGCGACGAGGCCCAGATCAGCTCCGCTGCCCTCCAGCGCCGCCCGCACCAGGGCGTTTACCTGATCGGAGGGAGAGCCCAGGAACAGCAGGCCGATGTGCTTGCCCGTCAGCCGGCCGGCCACCACCTCGGGATAGAGAAGCCCCTCGAAGCGACGGCGGAAGGCGAGCTGGTCAGACAGGCGGGCGTTGGCCGTCTGCTGACCCACGACCTCATGGTTGAGCGAGCGCCGCAGGGTCTTCTCTCCCGAGGAGACGAGGTTGGCATCGCCCACGGCGATGCCCAGCAGCAGACCGACCACCAGGGCGATGAGCACGGCGACGAGGGAGAGGGCGTGATAGCGGGTGTCGAACACGGACGCCGGTGAACGCTAGCCGCCGGCGGCCTCGGGCTATCCCCCGATGCCCAGCAGGAACTCGAGCTTCAACCACAACAGCTGGGCGAGGTCGTGCAGTCCCGGGGTGGCCCAGACGATGGCGACGAGGGCGACCAGGCCGGTGGCCAGCACCACCAGCAGGGGTCCGTAGCCGGGCTGGGGGCGATACAGGCGCGAGACGCCCTTGGCATCGACAAGGATCTCGCCGATGCGCAGCCGGGTGAGAAAGGTGGAGGACATCCCCCGGCGATTCTTGTCCAGGAACTCCACCAGGTTGAACTGCGAGCCGACCGACACGATGAGCTGGGCCCCCTTCTCGGCGGCGATGAGCATGGCGACGTCCTGGCTGGTGCCCGGAGCGGGGACCAGCTTGTGGGCCAAGCCCAGCGCGTCCAGACGGGAGCGGCCCGGGGCGCTGCCGTCGGGGTAGGCGTGCACCACGAGCTCGGCTCCTCCGCGCAGGCTTGACTCATCGGCGGAGTCCATGTCACCGACGATCATGTGGGGTGCAAAGCCGGCGCCGATGAGGGCCTCGGCTCCGCCGTCGACGGCGACGAGCACCGGTTTGACGTCGCGGATATAGGGCCGCAGGGCGCGCAGATCGCGCTGATGGTCGACGCCGCGCACGACGATCAGGGTGGGACGGTCACGAAAGTCGGTGTCAAAGCGCGGAAGTGCGATCTTTCCCGCCAGCAGCTCGCGCTCCTCGAGCATATGCTCGATGGTGTTGTGAGCGAAACGCTCGAGCGCCTCGCCAATCTCCTGGCGGCGCTCGTCGGTGGCGGCCCTCACCTGGGCCGGACGCTGGACGGCCCCCTGGGCCACCACCTCCTCCCCGCGGCGCACGCAGCCACCCTGGACGCTGATGCGCTCCCCGTCGCCCAGCGCCGAGAAGGCGAAGCGGTTGGGGAGGTCGACGAGGTGGACGCCGGCCTCGATGAGGAGCAGGGGTCCCATGTTGGGGTAGCGTCCGCTGGAGGAGGGACGGCAGTTCAGGACCGCTCCCACGCCGGCGGCGATCAGCTCCTCAGCCGAGACGCGATCCAGGTCACGGTGGTCGATCACGGCGATGTCGCCGGAGTGAAGGCGCTTGACCAGCAGCTTGGTGCGCCGCCCCAACCGGACGCAGCCGGTGATGGGCCGATCCTCTGACTCGGCGGTGCCCGAAAGAGCGTTGCGGGGAGCCACCGACATGGGTTGAGCCTACCGGCGGCCGGGCTCCTCCCGGGTTGGGCGCTGCGCCTGGAGCTCCTCCGACGGGGGCGAGCCTGGGCCCGACGACCTCAGGCGGCGCGACGCAGCTCGGTGGCATGGCGACGGGCGGCCCGGTCTTGCACATCGGAGCCCAGCATGCGTACGAGCTCTGAGACGACGTCGGCCTCGGCGAGCTGGCTGACGGCCGTTCGTGCCGGCTCCACCCCCACGTCCTTGGTGATGGAGAAATGGCGGGCGGCCAGGGAGGCGACCTGGGGCAGGTGGGTGATGCACAGCACCTGGCGCTGGGCGGCGAGCGCGCGCAGCTGCTCGCCCACCGCCCGGGCGGTCTGGCCGCCGATCCCCGCGTCGACCTCGTCGAAGACCAGGGTGGCCTCGGCGCTGGCGCCGGCCGCCACCCCCATGAGGGCGAGCATGACCCGCGAGAGCTCCCCGCCGGAGGCGATCTCGCGCAGCGGACCGGCGGGCACGCCGGGGTTGGGCGCGATCATGAACTCCACCGTGTCACGACCGCTGGGACCCGGTGCGCGGGCGCTGAGCTCGATGTCAAAGCAGGCCCTCTCCATGGCCAGTGCCGCCAGGCGGACCCGCACCGCCGCGGCCAGGGGCTCGGCCGCCTGCTCACGGCCACGGCTCAGGGCCGCGGCGAGCAGATCCCATTGCGCCCGTGCCTCCTGCAGGAGGCGCTCCTGCTCGCCCCGGTCTGAATCGGCTGCCTGCAGCTCCCCACGCCGGCGACGACAGTCCTGGGCATGGTCAAGCACGGCGGCGATGCTGCCGCCGTGCTTGCGCGCGAGCCGGTCAAGGACCGACAGGCGCTCCTCCACGGCCTCCAGGCGCCCGGTCTCGGCCTCCTCGTCGTCGCGGTAACGGCGCAGCTCGCCGGCGAGGTCCTCGGCCTCGAGGGCCAGAGCTGCCAGGCGCTCGCCCAGCGGGTCCAGGGCGGCGTCCAGCCCGGCGCTGGCGTGCA
>JAABUU010003125.1_pt1 | contig 21651 bp, 21 predicted proteins | sample 5559301 | NCBI WGS metagenome assembly JAABUU01 (sample SAMN10711884, study PRJNA513360) | rock metagenome | isolation source: Antarctica rocks | place: Antarctica: Victoria Land, Richard Nunatak white | reverse complement strand
CTCGTCGAACCGGCCGACCGTGCGCAGCACACTCGACGGGACCAGCAGGCCGGACTGGATCGGCTCACCTCCGAGGAGCACTCCGTCGCGCGACCCTCGGACCTGGCGCGGCAGCCCGGAAACCCGCTCCGGCGCCGTCATCCCGACCCTGATGCCACAGCGTTCGGCCGCCTCGCGGGCGAGAACAGCGGCGGCGACGTATCCCTTCGGGATCTCGGAGTCCTGGTCGAGGGTGAGGACGTCCGATGGCGGCACGGCTGCCGAAAGCGCCTGCGCGACACCGGAGTTCAGCGCGGCGGCGATGCCCCCGTTGTCGCCCCGCCGCAGCACGGAGCAGCCGAGGCGCTCGCACGCGCCGAGCACCCGGAGGGCGCCGGCAGCCCGGCTGCCGTCGTCGACAACGACGACCGAGTTCACCTGCCCGAGCACGCTGGCGACGACAGCCAGGAGACCCTCGCCCGGGTCGAACGCCGTGATGACAGCGGTCACTCCGCCCCCTGCGGGCGCGGTCACCCGCTGGCCACCGCGGACAAGCCCAGCCAGTCCGCCATCGAGGCGAGGTTCCGGTCGAGGGCGGCGTGCGCCTCGGCCGGTGCTTCCGGCTCCCACGTCACCTGGTGGACGCGGAGGACTCCTGCGGCCCGGTCGGCCTTGAGGTCGCAGCGGGCGACGAGGCGGTCGCCGAAGAGGAAGGGAAGGACGTAGTAGCCGTGGACCCGCTGGTGCGCCGGGGTGTAGATCTCGATGCGGTAGCGGAAGTCGAAGAGCGCCTGCGTCCGCTCCCGCTGCCAGACGAGCGAGTCGAAGGGGCTGAGCAGCGCCTCGGCGTGCACGCGCCGGGGCAGCTTGGCCTCCGCGTGCAGCCACGCAGGTCGATGCCAGCCCTCGACGTCGACGGGGACGAGCTCGCCGTCCGCGACGAGCCGGTCGATCGCCGGCCGGACCTGGACCCCCTTGAGCCGGAAGTAGTCACGCAGGCAGAGCTCGGTGCCCACGCCGTGCGCCTGGGCCGCGATGCGGACCAGCTCGACGAAGGCGTCCTCCTCGGCCGGCCGCGCGCCCGGGTCGACCCACTGCCGGCGGACCTCGACCGGCGCGATCCGGACCAGGCCGGCATAGCGCCGCTCGAACTGGCTGGTCCGCCCGGCCGAGCTGATCTGGCCGGCCCAGAAGAGGTGCTCGAGCGCGGACTTGACCACCGACCAGTTCCAGCCCCAGTGCTCCTTCGAGCGCGGCAGGTCGTGGGCCAGCGCTGCCTCGACCTGGCGGGAGGTGAGCGGACCGCGGGCCTCGACCTCACGGCATACCGCCTCGACGACGCCCGGGTGGTCGCGCGCCACCCGCTGCATCCCACCCCACGACTCCGTCAGCGCCCGGCGCATCCTGAAGTCGAGCAGCGGCCACGTCGCCGGCGGGATGAGCGAGGCCTCGTGGGCCCAGTACTCGACGAGACGGCGCGGCGCCCGGTCACGGGCGCGGTCGAGCAGGGCGGTGTCGTAGGGGCCGAGCCGCGAGTAGAAGGGCAGGTACTGGCTGCGGGCGACGACGTTGACGCTGTCGATCTGGATGACGCCGACGCGGTCGACGACCCGCTGCACGTGGCGCATGCCGGCGCCCCACGGCTCAGGTCCGGGGTCGGCGAAACCCTGTGCGGCCAGGGCGATCCGGCGCGCCTGCGCCTTCGTCAGCCGACGAGCTGTCATCAGCCCTGGCGGGGGTCGATGATGTTCTGCCGGACGGCATACATCGCCGCCTCCATCCGGGTGTGCAGCTGCAGCTTCTCGAGGATGTTGCGGACGTGGTTCTTCACGGTGTTCTCGGAGATGAAGAGCTGCGAGCCGATCTCCCGGTTGGCGAGGCCCCGCGCGACGAGGCGCAGCACCTCGACCTCGCGGCCGGTCAGCTGGGGCGCGTGGGGGTTCGGCGCCTCGGACTCGCGCCGGCTGATCAGGGCGAACTCGGTGAGCAGCTTGGAGGCCATCGACGGCGAGATGAGGGACTGGCCGTTGTGGACGGCACGGATCCCCGCGGCGATCTCCTCACCGGGGACGTCCTTGAGGAGGTAGCCGTTGGCGCCGGCGCGGATGGCCTCGAAGAGATCGCTCTCCTCGTCGGAGATCGTCAGCATGAGGATCTTGGACGAGGGCACGAGCTCCTTGACCGCCAGGCACGCCTCGATGCCGGTGCTCTTCGGCATCCGGACGTCCATGAGGATGACGTCGGGCAGGAGCTCGACGGCACGCTTGACGGCCTCGTTGCCGTCACCGGCCTCGCCGACGACGTCGATGCCGCCCTCCTGCTGCAGGACCAACTCCAGGCCGCGACGGAAGAGGACGTGGTCGTCGGCCACGAGGACGCGGATCGGCTCACCGCCGTCTGTGTCGGCACTGCGTTGGGCGTCCTGGGACGCCGTGGTGCGCTCCATGGGACGCATCATCGCACGGCCGACCGACGCGCCCCGGGAGCCGCGAGGCCCGCTGGGACGCCTCCCGTCTGGCCACGGCGGTGCTCAGATCGGATCGACCAGGACGCCGTCGTGCTGGTCCACCTTCAGATGGATCACGCCGTAGGACCAGCCCCGACGGCGGTAGACCACGCTCGGCTGGTCGGTGTCCGAGTCGTGGAAGAGGAAGAAGTCGTGGCCGACCAGCTCCATCTGGTTCAGCGCCTCCTCGAGGGTCATCGGCGCGCTCGCGTGGACCTTCTCGCGGACCTCGATCGGGGAGTCGCCTATGGCGCCGAAGGAGGCCTGCCCGTCGCTGGTCGCGGGCGCCGATGGCGTCACGTCCTCGAGGGCGCCCAGCCGGCCGGTCGCGTGAGCCACGGACTCGGGCACCCGCCGGCCGGCGCGGGAGACCTTGCGGCGGTCGTTGGCCCGGCGCAGGCGCTCGAGCAGCTTGTCGAGAGCGGCATCCAGGGCGGCGTACTTGTCGTCCGTGCAAGCCTCGGCCCGGATGACGGGTCCCTTGGCGTGACAGGTGATCTCGACGGACTCCGAGTTGCGGGCCGTCTGCTCGTGCGTCACGACGACGTCGACGCGGGAGACCTTCGGCAAGAGCTGCGGCACCTTCGAGAGCTTCTCATCGAGATGCTGGCGAAACCGGTCAGAGATCTGGGCGTGGCGCCCGGTGACGATGATGTCCACGTGGTCCTCCTAACAGTTGGGGATCGTGTCGGTGCAGGCCGGGCAGGCCCACCGCGCCGGTGGCACCACCTCCGATCTCGACTGCTTCGGACTCTCTCCCCGACCGTAGTCCGCCGGGCGTCGCGGCGGAACACGGGATGCCCACCGTCTTGTGGCATGGGCCCGCGTTCAGGGCTTCCTTGAGCCGCGGCGGCGGGTCGCGGCCAGCGTGGCGACGCCGAGGACCGGGACGCCGTCCGCGCGCAGCGCCCGAGCGGCCTCCGCGAGGGTCGCGCCCGTGGTCACGACGTCGTCGACGAGCAGCACGGCGCCGGTCAGGCGGTCCCTCCACCGCGGCCGCACGGCATACGCGCCGGAGAGGTTCGCGGCCCGGGCGGCGCTGTCGAGCCCTGCCTGGTCGGCCAGGCGACGCACCGGCCCGAGCGCCGGCACGAGGCTGTACCTGCTGCCGGCACGGCGCAGGCTCCGGCGAGCGAGCTCGCTGACGGGCGCGTCACCGCGGCGACGCGTCGCGGCGCGCGACGACGGCACGGGCACGACGGTGACCGGGCCGGTCGGCGCCGCGGAACGGATCGCGGCGGCCAGCATCGGGGCGAGGACCTCGGCCAGGTCGCGCCGGTCGTCGTCCTTGTATGCCGTGACCAGCCGCTTGAGCACGCCGGCGTAGGGGCCGCACGACGTCACCGGCGGCAGGCCCGGTGGGCACGGGTCTGGGGCGACGAGGAGCGGGCGGGCGAACAGCCCGGCTGACAGGTCCTCGCGGCAGCCCGCGCACAGTGGCGCGCCGGGCCCGTCGCACGCGGCGCAGGTGCCGGGCAGCGCGAGGTCGAGCAGGTCGAGGAGCGCGGCGAGGGCCGTTCGCGGGTGGGACGTCGACATCGGTAGATCCTCTGCCCTGACAGGCTTCGAGCAGCCCTCCCGGCCGGTGGCTGTGGACAACCGGGTCAGCAGCCCGAGTCGAAACGCACGGGCACAGCGCGAGCAGGCCTGCGTTTTTACGGCCGGGCTCAGCTGCCGGCGACGACGACCTCTGAGACGTCGGGCACCGCATCCCAGACCTTGCCGACCCGGATCTCCGCCGCTTGGTCCGTCATGACGATCAGCCCCCGGATGCCGCCGCGCGACGTGATGCTCCGGGCGCCGGGGACGGCGGGGATGAGAGAGTCATCCAGCGTGAGCTGCCCCACCCGCCGTAGACCGACTCCCCCACCGATGTCGACCTGGAAGGGTCGCGCCGGCTCACCTTCCTTGTCCTGCGCCAAGACAGCCAACGTCATCGAGTCGAGCCACGTGAGGTCCGAGAACCGGGTGAGGGGCTCCCCCTGTCGATACGGCGGCGCCAGAGATGACGGCTCGCCGTTGGAACCACGCACGATGCCTGCCACGTCGAGGCGGTAGTCGGTGTGGTCGGGCAGCATCGACAACACGGCGGCCCGGCTCGCATCCGGCGAGACGCTGACGTTGATGACGTCGCGCCCCTGTAGCCAGGTCGACGCGACCGCGACAGGCGCCGTCGCCCGAGCCACGGACGTGTCGAACGTCCAGACCCGGTCCTGCCCCTGCGCCTTTCCCCCGATCCAGAGCCGGCCCTGTGCGTCATAGGAGGGGTTCGTCAGCTCCGAGGCAAAGGGCGGCACGGTGATCGGAGTGCTTCCACGCCAGCGGACGAGCTCTGATCGGCTTCTGGAGACTGCCGCAATGTCGGTGCCGTCCGGCGACAGGGCGAGATCGACGTAGGCGTCGGGGACCTTCAGCGGCTGGTCAGGACCTTTTGACGGCTGGATCGAGGGCCGGGCCACGTCACCCTCGTCGAGGGACTGCAGTTTGATCCGCTCGACCCCGTCCCTGGTCCGCTTGAGCCCCACGCCGGGTGCTGGAAAGGCGTCCGGCTGGTAGCCGAGCGCCGTCAGCGAGCCGATGGAGCCGGGCAGGCCGGGGAGTGGGATCTTTCCCACGCCCTGGACCTCGAGGGAGACTGCGGAGATCCCCGGGGCCTGGGTCAGGGTCGCCACGAACTGGGCCCACATGGCTCGGCGACGGTTCGGGTCGAGGGTCTGCGTGCTGTTGGTCAGCGTCACCGTCGCCACGTGGGAGGCATCGACGTTGACGGCCTCGACCGCCAGCTGGGCGGCTTCCGGCACACCGGACTCGGCGACGCCCGTCAGATAGCTCGGCACGGCGCCGAGCTGCGCCCGGGCCAGCGCCGTCGCAACACGCGGACCCGAGGGGAACCACCGCACATCGGCGACGAGGCGACGCTCGATCGGCAGGACGTAGTGGATCCGGAAGGCTGCGAACACCCGCTCGAAGTCGTCGGCGTTGACCCAGAGGCCGAAGCCGTCCTCCGGCAGCTGGACCCGCCACTCGCCATCGACCTTCGTCATGGTGAAGACGGCCGATGTCAGGGTCCCCGGTGGGAGCTCTCGGTAGTGGCCGGTCTCGTCGATGGTGGCGACGGCAGCCGTGGTCAGCCTGATCTGGTCAGCCGGCAGGTGCTCGATCGACATCGTCGTCCTGGTGTCGTAGACGGTGACCGACGACGCCGGATGCCAGCGCGCGATGGACGCCGGTGCCAGATACAGGCGTCCGACGACCTGCTGGCTCTCATCCGTCTCCTGGAAACCGGCTCCTGCACGGATGAAGTCGCGGGCGATGACGTCCTGCGACGCCCCCGGGACCGGGGGGTTGACCGCAACACGGGCCCGGGGTGCGACGTTCTCACCGACGCGGCGCCCCGGCTGGACGTCGCTCGCCTCCGGCAACCCACCACACGCCGCCAGCATCGCCACGAGCACCACGCCGACGACGTACCGCCCGGCAAGGCTCGGCCACCTCACGACCGGGTGCCTGCGCTGCGGACCACGGGGGCCTCGGCCGGTGGGGATGAAGGCGCCGGGCGCGTCGCCGACCTGCTCCAGTCGGCCGTGACATCTGCAGCCGGCGTGACGAGAGGGTTCAGGGGCAGTGGTGAGGTCTCGAGCACTGCCCCGGCAACCCGGGGCACCGTCAGGCGGAAGCACGACCCCTGTCCGGGAGCGCCCCACGCCTGGAGCCAGCCCTCGTGCAGGTGAGCGTCCTCGAGGGAGATGGCAAGGCCGAGGCCGGTTCCACCGGTCGTCCTCGCCCGCGCGGGATCGGCGCGCCAGAAGCGGTTGAACACCATCGCGGCCTCGCCGGGCCGCAGTCCGAGCCCGTGGTCGCGCACCGAGACGGCCACAGCGGTGTGGTTGCCGGCCACCCGCAGCTCGATCGGACGTCCCTCCCCGTGCTCGATTGCGTTGACCAGGAGGTTGCGCAGGATGCGCTCCACCCGACGGGTGTCGATCTCCGCTTCGCACGACTCGGTCGACTTCTCGAGCGTGACCGGGCTCCCCCTGCGCTCGGCCAATGTCTCGCAGGCGTCCACGACCTTGGCCACGGTGGTGCGCAGGTCTGTGGGTTCCAGGTCGAGCACCGCCGCCCCCGCGTCGAACCGGCTGATCTCCAGCAGGTCTCCGAGAAGCGCCTCGAACCGGTCGATCTCGTTGTGCAGCAGCTCCGCCGAGCGGGAGACCGCGGGGTCGAAGTCTTGTCGCGAGTCGTGGATGAGGTCCCCAGCCATCCGGATCGTCGTCAACGGGGTACGCAGCTCGTGGGAGACGTCGGAGACGAACCGCTGCTGGAACCGGGAGAGGCTCTCGAGCTGGCCGATCTGCTGCTGGAGGCTGGCGGCCATCTCGTTGAACGACTTCGCGAGGGTGGCGAGATCGTCCTCACCCCTGGCGATCATGCGCTCGTCGAACGCGCCGGCTGCGAAGCGCTCGGCGATCTCGGCGGCCCTCCGGACGGGAGACACGACGATCCGCGTGACGACATAGGACACCGCCCCGATGAGGAACATCAGGACGAGCCCACCCCAGAGGAAGGTCCGTCCCACGATGTCGAGGGTCTCACGCTCGCGCGTCATCGGATAGATGAAGTACAGGCCGTACTCCTTCGCCCGCGGCACGATGACCTGCTGCCCGATCACCCACGCCGGGACAGCGTCGCCCTCCCCTGCCAGCTTGACCGTGATGATCTGCGTCTGCTGGACACCCGGATTCTCGGCGACCTTCTGGCGCAGCTCAGTCGGCAACGACGTCACGCCCACCTCGCCGACCTGGATCGGCGGCAGGATGACGTCCTGCACCTTGTTGCCCTCGCCCCGGACGAGGATGGCGTATCGGGACCGCTCGGTGCCGACGACTTCCTGAACCACGTTCTGGGCCCCGGCGTACAGCTCGTCGGTGGTCTGGACCTTGTCCGTGACCTGGAGCAACGCCTGCGCCCTGTTCGTCAGCTGCAGCACCTCGGAGGACGCTGTGGCGCGTCGTTCCTCCACGAGGCCGCTGGCCACCTGCTGGTAGAGGTAGGAACCGACGATGCCCAGCACGACGGTGCCCAGGATCATGGTCACGGACACGACGCGGAACTGGAGTGACCTACGCCAGCGCGAGCGCACCAGACGCAGACCACTGCGCAGGCGAGCCCCTAGCCGCAGCAGGCCCGCGCGCAGCCGCGACGAGATGGATGCCGCCGGGCCCACGGGTCCTGCGGGCGTCCGGTCCGAAGCCGTCGCGCTCATCGGCTCAGGCTGGACCGGCCTTGTAGCCGACCCCTCGGACGGTCACGACGATCTCCGGGTGCTCCGGGTCGTGCTCGATCTTGCTTCTGAGGCGCTGGACGTGCACGTTGACCAGGCGCGTGTCCCCGGCGTGTCGGTAGCCCCAGACCTGCTCGAGCAGCACCTCTCGGGTGAAGACCTGCCACGGCTTGCGGGCGAGCGCAACGAGCAGGTCGAACTCGAGCGGGGTCAGCGAGAGTGCCGTGCCGTCCCGCTTGACCGAGTGCCCGGCCACGTCGATGTCGACGTCGCCGATCTCCAGCTTCTCCGGCTCGGGTTCGTCCCCGCGGCGCAACCTGGCGCGGACCCGGGCGATGAGCTCCTGCGGTTTGAACGGCTTGACGACGTAGTCATCGGCGCCGGACTCGAGCCCCACCACGATGTCCACGGTGTCCGTGCGCGCCGTGAGCATGATGATCGGGGTCCCCGACTCGGCGCGGATGCGGCGGCATACCTCCATGCCGTCCAGACCCGGCAGCATCACGTCGAGCAGGATCAGGTCCGGACGTGAGTCGCGGAAGGCGGCCACCGCGGCCGATCCGTCAGCGACGTGTGCGACCTCGAGCCCTTCCTGCCTCAGCACGATGCTCAGCATCTCCGCGAGGGCGAGGTCGTCATCGACGACAAGCACGCGACCCTTCACGCCGGTAGTCCTTTCCCCATGAGCTCAGCCTAGTCATCATCACACACCGGGCCGGTCGAGCCGTGCCGGCTGCAGGCATGCGGATGGCGTCCTCCCAGGGGGTGAAGGACGCCATCGCAGGACCATTATGAGCACACGCGAGGCCCCGTCGCGCCTCTTTGCGGCAAACCTCAGCCAACCCACCGGGGTCTCACAGGTTGGGAGGCTCAGTAGCGGTAGTGGTCCGACTTGTAGGGCCCGGCCACGTCGACGCCGAGGTACTCGGCCTGCGGCTTGGTCAGCTCGGTGAGCCGCACGCCGAGGGCGTCGAGGTGTAGGCGGGCGACCTTCTCGTCGAGGTGCTTGGGCAGGACGTGGACGCCGTTGCCGTCCGCGGTGTACTCCGCGTTCTTCGCGAACAGCTCGACCTGGGCGATCGTCTGGTTGGAGAACGAGTTGCTCATGACGAAGCTGGGGTGTCCCGTCGCGTTGCCGAGGTTCATCAGCCGGCCCTCGGACAGGACGATGATCGAGGTGCCCGAGGAGAAGGTCCACTCGTGGACCTGGGGCTTGATCTCGGTCTTGGTGATGCCGGGGACCTTGGCCAGGCCTGCGATGTCGACCTCGTTGTCGAAGTGCCCGATGTTGGCGACGATCGCCTTGTTCTTCATCTTGGTCATGTCGTCGGCGGTGATGACGTCGAAGCAGCCGGTCGTCGTGATGAAGATGTCGGCGGTCTCGACGACGTCCTCGAGACGCGCGACCTGGAAGCCCTCCATGGCCGCCTGCAGGGCGCAGATCGGGTCGACCTCGGTGACGATGACCCGGGCGCCCTGGCCGCGGAGCGACTCCGCGCAGCCCTTGCCCACGTCGCCGTAGCCGAAGACGACGGCGACCTTGCCCCCGATGAGGACGTCGGTCGCCCGGTTGAGGCCGTCGATGAGTGAGTGACGGCAGCCGTAGGTGTTGTCGAACTTGCTCTTCGTCACCGAGTCGTTGACGTTGATGGCGGGAAAGAGCAGGTCGCCGGCCTCGGCCAGCTGGTAGAGGCGCAGCACACCGGTGGTCGTCTCCTCCGTGACCCCCTTGATGCCGGCGGCGATGGTGGTCCACTTCTGGCCCTCGGCCTTGAGCGTTGTGCGGACGAGCTCCTTGAAGACGCCGAACTCCTCGGAGTCCTCCTCGGTCGCGGCCGGGACCTGTTCGGCCTTCTCCCACTCGAGACCCTTGTGGACGAGCATCGTCGCGTCGCCGCCGTCGTCGAGGATCATGTTGGGGCCCTCGCCGCCGGGCCACGTGAGGATCGCCTCGGTGCACTGCCAGTACTCCGGGAGGGTCTCGCCCTTCCAGGCGAACACCGGGACACCCTGCGGGTCGTCGACGGTGCCGTTGGGGCCGACGACGGCCGCAGCGGCGGCCTCGTCCTGGGTCGAGTAGATGTTGCACGAGGCCCAGCGCACCTCGGCACCTAGCGCGGTGAGCGTCTCGATGAGGACGGCGGTCTGGACGGTCATGTGCAGCGAGCCCGCGATGCGGGCTCCGGCGAGCGGCTTGGACTCCCCGAACTCCTCGCGCAGGGACATCAGACCGGGCATCTCGTGCTCGGCCAGTCGGACCTGGTGACGGCCGGCCTCGGCGAGGCTCAGGTCGGCAACCTTGTAGTCAAAGGACATGGTGAAATCGCTTCCGTTGATTGTCTGGTGTGCTGACCCGGCATAGCCCATCTGGGCGCGTTCTCAAACGTGCGGGGTATCACCCACGCCGGCGTGCCGCCCAGTCTACCGGGCGGGAAGGGCCCGGCTTGCCTCAACCGCGGTAGCGCTCGACGACGTCGGGAGACCTGACCTCGGCCGACTCGGGGTCCTCACCGAACTCGCGCTTGGCGGCGCGCTGGCGCAGCAGGTCCCAGCACTGGTCGAGCTCGACCTCCACGGAGCGAAGGCGCGCCTGCTCCTCATTCGGGGTGATCTCGTGCCTGGCGAGCTGCTCGCGAAGGCGGTGCTCCTCCTGGACGAGGTCGCCGATCCGCTCCCTGATGCTTTGGTCGTCGGGCATGTTCTGGAGCGTACCAAGGAGACGGCGCACAAGCCGCTGCCCTGAGCGTTGCTCAGGCCGCGGAACCTTCGTCGGGGTCCCAGGTGGGACGCTCGGCCCGGGCGCCGTGGTCGATGTCCGGCTCGAGGTACATCAGCAGCGTGAGGTCCGGCACGGCCTGGCGGGCACGGAGCTCGGCGACGTTGATGGCGTCGGCGATGAGGTTGCCGGTGTCGGAGTGGGCCACAGCGACCTTGGCGGCGACGATGAGCTCCTCGGGCCCGATGTGCAGTGTTCGCATGTGGATCAGCCGCTCGATGCCAGGCGCATCCGCGATGGCCGACTCGATGGCGCGCACGTTCTCGACGGATCCCGACTCGCCCAGCAGCAGCGACTTCATCTCGACCGAGAGGACGATGGCGACGACGACGAGCAGGATGCCGATCAGGGCGGTGCCGACGGCATCCCAGACGCCGTTGCCGGTGATGAGGGTCAGAGCAACGCCGAAGAGGGCGAAGACGAGGCCGATGAGTGCCGCGAAATCCTCGAGGAGGATCACCGGCAGCTCCGGCGCCTTGGCGCGGCGGATGAACCGGGCCCAAGAGCGCTTGCCCCGCACGTGGTTGGACTCGACGATCGCGGTGCGGAAGGAGAAGCTCTCGAGGGCGATGGCGACGACGAGGACGACGATGGGGACCCACACCCAGTCGGTGATCGCCTCCGGCTGCTGGAACTTGTGGTAGGCCTCGTAGAGGGCGAAGAGCCCACCGATGCTGAAGAGCACGATCGAGACGACGAACGCCCAGAAGTACCGCTCGCGGCCGTAGCCGAACGGGTGCTCCGGGGTGGCCTGTTTCCTGGCGCGCTTGCCGCCCAGCAGCAGCAAGCCCTGATTGCTCGAGTCGGCGACCGAGTGGACCGACTCGGCGAGCATCGAGCTGGAGCCCGTCAGCAAAAAGGCCACGAACTTCGTCACCGCGATGCCGAGGTTCGCCGCGAGGGCCGCGAGGATCGCCCTGGTCCCACCCTCGGTCGACATGGCGACAACCCTAACGGCTGGCTCGGAGCCGGCTGAACGCCCTGATGCAGCGCACCTCGGCTGGGCATGCTTCTCGCTGGTCCACACCGCTGCACTACGGTCACCTCGTGAGCTCAGCGACCGGAACCCTTGACTGGCAGCCCCTGCTCGACCACCTCGACCTCGTTGCGCCGGCCGTCGCAGCCGCGGCAGACCAGCTGCCGGGAGCCCGAGTCGCCTGCATCGACGCAACGCTCGCCGACACCGCGGCCTTCTGCACGGCATACGACATCGCGATGGAGGCCTCGGCCAACTGCGTCATCGTCGCCGGCCGCCGCGGTGAGGTGACGAGGCATGCCGCGGTGCTCGTCCTCGCGACGATGCGCGCGGACGTCAACGGTGTCGTCCGCCGCGAGCTCGACGCGCGGAAGTGCTCCTTCGCGCCGCAGGCAGATGCGGTGGCGCTGACGCAGATGGAGTTCGGGGGGATCACGCCCGTCGGTCTGCCCGCGGAGTGGCCGATCTTCGTCGACGAGGCGGTCGTCGCCGCCGGCGACGTCGTCATCGGCAGTGGGCTGCGCCGCTCGAAGATCCTCGTCCCGGCCACCCAGCTGCTCGCGCTGGCCGGAGCCTGCAGCCTGCGGCTCGCCGGCTGAGGCGCGCGGTCAGTCGGTGGTGCGGTCGCGCGGGTCGGCGACGTGGGGCGACAGGCCGGGATCCATCCCCAGCCCGGCTCATCTCAGCGGGGTTGACTAGAAGTCAGTGGTGCGGTCGCGCAGGTCGGCGACGTGGGGCGACAGGCCGGGATCCATGCCCAGACCCAGGGCGAGGTAGGTCGCCGCGAAGTCGGTCAGGGCAAAGTGCCCGGCGAGCCGTTCCAGGGCGTGGCCCGGGTCGGTCGTGTGCTCGCTGACCCGGACCCCGGCGTCCTGCGCGGTCTGGACGACGGCATCGGCGAGGAGCGTGGCCGCCTCGAGCGCCGCGGGGGGAGCGTAAGCGTCGCGGAGCATGAGCAGGCGCAGCCGCGGGCTGGGCGCGGCATCGAGGTAGGGGTCGGCGAAGATGTCGCCGCCGCGAGGACGGCCCGCCGTCTGGGCCGCCGAGTCCGTGTAGGGCCCGTCGAAGCACGCGACGACCTGCGACGCGGCGTCGGGCAGCTCGCCGCAGGTGGCCGGCATCCGGGCCGTCCGGGCGAGCATGGACGCCGCCCGCGCCGCCGCGACCCCGCAGAGCGGGCCGTCGCCGAGCACCACCGGCACACCGTCGGCCAGCTCCGCCGCGAGGAGCTTGGCCGGGTTGACGAAGGACTCCGAGCCGGGACGGAAGATGCCCGCCTGAAGGTCCAGCCGGTCGGCGACCCGGGCAAGAACCTCCGGGCCGGCGTGGACGAGGCCGAGCTCCCCGGCCGCGAGGATGACCGGAGTGAGCATGGCCCACAACGAGGTCCGCGAGGAGGTGAGATCGGGCGGGATGTCCACGTGGGCACCGCGGGCCCGGGCGCACACGTCAGCGAGCGGCGAGTCCGGCGCCCCGACGGTCAGCAGGGACGCGCCGCGGCGGGCGGCCTCCGCGGCCAGCGCGAGTGGGCCCTCGGCGCGGCCCGACTGGGACACGGCGATGACGAGGTCCATCGCCCCCACCCACCCGGGCAGGGGAAGGTTGCGGCGCACCTGCACCGGGACCGGCGACCCTGGCTCGGCCAGCAGCTCGAGGACGTCGGCGACCACGGCCGACCCGCCGAGCGAGGCGACGAGCACGGAGCGGGGGCGCTCGCCCCCGCCGACCCGGTGCAGCCCGGCCTCGGCGGACAGGTCGATGGCGTGCCTGACCTGGGCGCCGGCCGTGGCCAGCGACCGCAGCGTCCGGCGCGAGTCCAGGGCAGCGACCGCGTCCTCGTCGTCGAGCAGAGCCTCGTCGAGGAACGGCATCTTCGGGCCCGGTCAGTCGCGCGTCGAGCGCGCCTCGTCGACAAGGAGGACCGGGACCCCGTCGTCGATCCGGTAGGCCCGGCCGCACTCGGCGTTGGTGCACTGCAGCTCGGCACCGGTGGGGCCGGTGCCGTCGACCAGCTCCCTGCGGCAGGCGGGGCAGCGCAGGATCTGGCGCAGCCACGGCTCGATGCTCGTCTCGCTCATGGTTTCTGTCCTTGTCTGATCAGTGCCAGGACGGTGTCCCGCACGCTTTGCATCGTCCCACGGTCGGCCGCCTCGACGTTGAGGCGCAGCAGGGGCTCGGTGTTGGACGCTCGGACGTTGACCCACCACATCGGCTCGCCCGGGTGTGAGGCCGTGAGGCCGTCGAGCTCGTCGAAGGTCATCCCGTCCTGGCTCTGCGCCCAGGCGCGGACCCGCGCGGTGGCGGCCGGCGCGTCGGTGACGGTGCTGTTGACCTCCCCCGACGCGGCATACCGACTGTATGCCGTGGTGAGGCCGGAGAGGGGCTGGCTCGCCTCCCCGAGGGCCGCGAGGACGTGCATCGCGGCGAGCATGCCGGTGTCGGCGAACCAGAAGTCGCGAAAGTAGTAGTGGGCGGAGTGCTCGCCGCCGAAGACCGCTCTCTCACGGGCCATCTCGGCCTTGACGAAGGAGTGCCCGACCCGGGTCCGGACCGGCCGGGCGCCCTGCTCGATGACGATCTCGGGGACCGCGGCGGAGGAGATGACGTTGTAGACGATGGCGACGTCGGCGGGGTCGGTGCCGGCGGCCCGCTCGCGGGCGATCTCGCGTGTCGCGACGAGGGCGGTGACGGCGCTCGGGCTGACCGGCTCGCCGCGCTCGTCGACGACGACGCAGCGGTCGGCGTCCCCGTCGAAGGCCAGACCGATGTCGGCGCCGTGCTCGACGACCGCTGCTTGCAGGTCGCGCAGGTTGTCCGGCTCGAGCGGGTTGGCCTCGTGGTTGGGGAAGGTGCCGTCCAGCTCGAAGTAGAGCGGCACGACCTCGAGCGGCAGCGCCGGCAGGCCGGCGGCGGTGCCAAGGACGGCGGGGACCGTGTGGCCGCCCATCCCGTTGCCGGCGTCGACGACGACCTTGAGCGGTCGGCCGGCGCTGAGGTCGACGAGCGAGCGCAGGAAGGCCGCGTAGTCCGCGAGGACGTCGCGCTCGGTGACCGAGCCTCGCTTTTCGGCCGCGGCGCCGTCGTTGGCGCCGTCGGCGCCGGCGGCGACCGGACGATTGTTCTCCCCGTCGATGAGCGCCTGGGCCAGCTCGCTCACCTGCACCAGCCCGGTGTCCTGCCCGACCGGTCGAGCACCGCTGCGGCAGAGCTTGATCCCGTTGTAGCAGGCCGGGTTGTGGCTCGCGGTGAACATCGCGCCCGGCAGGTCGAGGGCGCCGCTGGCGTAGTAGAGCCCGTCGGTGGAGCAGAGGCCGATGAGGGTCACGTCGAGCCCGTGGGCAGCGACACCCTCGGCGAAGGCGCGACTCAGGGCGGGCGAGCTCGGCCGCATGTCGTGACCGACGACGACCCGTGAGGCCTCCTCGGGCTGGGCGACGATTTGGGCGAAGGCCGAGCCGATGGCCCGCACGACGTCCTCGTTGAGCTGCTGGGGGACCAGACCTCTGACGTCGTAGGCCTTGATGAAGTCCGCGAGGACCGGCGTCGGTGGTGGGGTCACAGCAGTGAGGATAGGGGGTGAAAGATGCGGTCGTCCCCGAGTGAGTGTTCGCCCAGATCGGCTGTGTCGCTCAGTCATGCCCAGCGGCGGTGCTGTCCTGCCGCGCTGATCTTGCTTGACTACGTGCGCGGTGCCGCGGCCCTCCCTATGCAGGCGACACTCTTCGTCCGAGTCCGAGGAACCAGTGTCAGGGCAGTGTCGACCTGTTCCAGGTTCGCCGGGTCAACACTGCCGATTCGGCGTACGAGCCGCGAGCGGACAACAGCTCTGACTGCTCTACAGACGGCGCGGCTCGAACGCTCGATGCCCGCGGCAGGCGGGATCTCGATTCGCAGGGCCGACGGAGCCAACGAACTTGACAAAGGAACGACGACGATCAACTCCCCCGGCGCGCCAGTGCTCAGTTCGTCGGCGGAGACGACGATCGCGGGCCGCGTCTTGCCCGGCTCTCCGGCACGTCCCGCACCGAGTGCCACCAGCCAGACCTCCCCTCGGCAGGGCGGATCAGTCGAGACCATCCTCGAGGGTGCCTTCCCACTCGCGGAGCTCGGCTTGCGAGTCTGCATTCTGCTCGTCGATGAGGTTGGCCTCGCGCTCCGAGCGCCAGATGGCCTCGCGTCGACGCTCTTCGGCGATCTCGCCGAGCAGCGCCGCCACCGACACTCCCCGCTCGCGTGCCTGCTCAGCGAGGAGATCGCGCGTCGCGCGGGTCACCCGAATAGTGCTCGTCTGGGTCGCCATATAGCCAAAGTGTAGCGCTTCGACGCGGCGCCACGATCGGAAATGCCAATCGAAGCTGACCGTCATGGCTGACACCAGCACCGTCAAGGGTCCAGACCAGCACCCGCGGCTTCGTCCTCCAGATCGGGGCCTCCCGGCGTCAGAGCGCCGACCAGGTCATTCTGGCCGCTCTGGCAGCGATGCAGCGCGACGAACGCCGACAGGTCGCCGCCGCAGAAGCGCGCGCCATGAAGGACGACCCGGCCGACCGTGCTGAAGTTCGGGCGATCCAGCAGGACACGCCGGCGCTGCATGAGGGGTCAGGTCTACCGACTGCCACCGCGAGGCAAGGACCACAAGCAGAAGGGGCGCCGGTATGCCGTGGAGCTGCAGCCGGACTGGCCACACTCAGCACGTGGATCGTCGCCTTCACCAGCACCAGCGCACCTGAGACCAGCTTTTCGGCCGTCAGCCGTCGTCGCCGATCGGCAGACCTTGGTCATGTGTGACCAGCTCGCCAACCGTGGACCTCAATCGCCTCACCGAGCCGCTCGGCCTTCCTGACCATCGAGGAGATGCAGCTGGTCGACGAGGCTCTCGCGTTGGTCCTCGACCTGTAGTCGAGCACCACGGGCCATCCCCATCGGGTTCTCATCGTCGACACCCGCCCGTGCGGACTGCTGGCGCCGGCGAGGGCGGCGTCCTCAGAATCGGAAGGCCTCGACGGCCGCAGCGAACGTCGTTCCGAGTCGGGTCCCGGCCGCACGGGCGCCGGCCTCGAGGAACTCCCGCGGGTCGAAGTCCGACCGGCCCAAGCCTTCGATGTAGGCCTGGTGGGCCTGCAGCGAGGCGACCCCGAGGTCGAAGCTGTCAGTGACGTCCACAGCGTGAGTACTCTGCGGCGAGCCGAACGCCCACACCTGCCGGACACCGCCCCACGGACCGAGGCCGTCCTCCGTGAAGATCCACCTGCTGGCCGCATCGCGCACCGCGTCGAGCACGCCTCGCCCCGTCGCAATGTGACCTGCTTGCCCTGCAAGGTCCAGCGGGCGACAGCGGCAGCGGCGCCGTACTCAAGGTCGTCCGGGTGAGCGACGACGGCCAACGCGCGCTGCCAGTCTTCATCGAGGACTTCGTACTGCTCGGGATTGCTCATGCAACCCATTCTGGCGCCAGCCCCTGGGGGCTGGTCGTAGCCTTCAGACCGGTTCGGCGCCGTCGCTCCAGACCGGTCGCGGCGAGGGCGCCTTCCCTGCGCCGAGGGCGGCCTCGAGCAGGAAGTACGGCACGGCATATAGTGGACTGCTGTGCCGCTGACCCGAGGGGGCTCGCCGATGGCGCTCGCGCCGCGCATGCCAGGGCACTCGCCCCGAGTGCTCCCAGTCCATGGACCGATGAAGGCTCCGGCTACGGCACAGGTGGCACTCGTCCCGCGATCAGCTCAATCTCGCAGCGTGGACCGCTGGCGGTGGCGAGCTTGCCGTCGCAGGTGACCACGGAAGCCCCCAGCTGCTCGGCGAGTGCCACATAGGCCGCGTCGTAGGCGGTGACGTTGGCTCGTAACTCCCACATTCGCTCCAGCAGCGGGGCGAGGGGCATACGCCGGATCGGGATGTGCGCGAGGTGCCGCAAGGCACCAGGCACGGCGGTGTACAGGGCCGGAACCCGCTTTTCGAGGCCGCGCAGAGCCGACACGACCTCCGCATCGAGGTGGGCGGGTGCGAACAGCGCATCGCCGGCAGCCAGCCGCGCCACAACGATGGTGCGGCGGACGTCGTCGGCGACGTAGAAAGCCGTCAGCACCGAGGCGTCGACGACGGACAGGCTCACGATGCTTCGCGGACTTCTCGCACCGCGGCGGTGGCATCCTCCAGGCTCACGCCGGTATCTCGTGGCGGCTCGTAGGCCGCGAGGTAGTCGGCGATCCCGGCTGCTTGCGCGACCTCGGTCAACCGGTCGACGACGTAGGCGCTCAACGACTGGCGTCGCGTAGTCGCCGCATCGGCCAGGGCCGCGTACACCTCGTCCGGTACGTCGCGCAGGTTCATTCGCCTCATGGTGCCAGTATGGCACCAAGAACTCCGGATGACATTTCTCCACCGGAGCAGTCGGACGCGGATGAGTAGGTCAAGGTCGCCAGGCACTCAGCCTTCGGCATGGTCCGAACCGAGTCCGCCCGTGATCGTTGAACGGGACGGCTGCTCAGGAGTCGCGAAGGACCCGGAGGTGGCCGCGGCGTCCGACCTCGACGGCCCCGGTGTCCGCCTCGAGGTGCGCCTCGAGGTGCGCCCGGGTGCGGGCCGCAAGGGCGACCGCACTCTCTCGGGGTCGGCCCGCCTCCCGGACGGCATCCGCGAGGGCGAGCAGGTCGTCGGTCGTCGGCGGCGCCGGGACGTAGTCACCGCTGAGCCGCACGACCTCCCAGCCCCGTGGCACGGTCAACCCCTCGGCGTGCTGGGCGCAAAGGTCGTAGGTGTGCGGCTCGGCATAGGTCGCGAGCGGCCCGAGGACGACGGTGGAGTCGCCGTAGACGTAGGTCAGGGTGGCGACGGCAGCACCGGTGCACCCGGTCTTTGAGCACTGCCTCGACAAACCCACAGGCGGACTCTAGTCGGCGGCCCCACCGGCGCCCGCAGGCCACGCCGTAGGGTGACGAGGTGACTTCGACGCGTCGGACCGGGCAGCGTGTGGCGCGTCGCCGGGACCGGCGCGGACGTGGTCCTCGGGGCCCGCTCGCGTGGCCCGCGGTGCCGGCGATGGGCACGAGGGCGGAGCGCTTCGACGAGCTCGTGCTCGACGCCGCCACCCGGCTCGAGGAGTCGTGGGGCAAGCCGTTCCCCCCGGTCGAGTTCGGTGTCGAGGACGTCCCTCCGTCGGAGCCGGCGCCGTGGGAGCACTCCGAGGTGCCGCTCGGCCGGCTCTTCGGCGCCGACGCGCGCCGCCCGGCCCGGATCGTCCTCTACCGCCGGCCGGTCGAGACCCGGGTGCAGGGGCAGCGGGAGCTGTCCGCGCTCGTCGCCGAGGTCGTCACCGAGCAGCTCGCGTCGCTGCTCGGCGTGACGCCCGAGGAGCTGGACCCCGGCTACGAGGACGAGGGGCCCGCCGACGACTGAGCCCGGGCGACGGCGCCAGCGTGTCGGCAGCCGCTCGTGCAGTCAGTGAGGGCGGCCAGCGAAGGGACGGCCACGCGACCGGGGCGTCAGCGTTGGACCTCGCGCACCGGCTGCTGCGTGACGCTGACCGCGAGCGGCCCGAGGGGCAGGATGCTGAAGAGCGGCGTGCCCGCCGCCGGGTCGGCCAGGGAGAGCGAGACCCCTGCCCGCAGGGTGCCCGAGGTCTGCCGGACCCAGACCTGCCCGGCCCCGGCGAGGTCGACGACCGCGACGCTGTCGGCGGCCACCGCGACGTCCTTGGCAGCAACGACGCCGGTGGGCGAGACGGTGACGACCGTGGCCCCGGCGGGGTCGCCGGTGCCGACGAGCATGAGGGAACCCACGAACCCCTCCGGCAGTGGGGTCCCCGTCACGACCGGGACCGGAGCCGTCGACGTGGTCCAGCCGAAGTCGGACTGGCCCTTGCCGTCGCCCCGCCGCTCGAGCATCGCCCCGGCGACGACGGGGTGGTCGGCCTGGACCTGCACGGCATACGCGCCTGCGGGCAGTGAGCTGAGGTCGATGTCTCGCACGGCGCCGCCGGGCACCCACACGACTCCTTCGCCCGGAAGGGGCTGCGGACCGGTGGCGGTGAGCAGGCGGGCCCGGACGACCGTCTCGTCCGGGCCGGGCACGGCCACCCGCAGCCGGGCCGGGCCGGCGACGAAGACAGCGGGAAGGACCTGTTCGGTCGAGGGATCGAGGGCGGGAACGGCGTCGTCGGCACCCCGGCCCACTGCCCCCTCGACCCAGCTGTCCTCGAGCACGGCGGTGAGGACGCCACCCGTGGCCGCCACATGGACCACGGGCGTCTTCTCCGGGCCGACGAGGGCATCGAGCAGGAGCGTCACCCGGCCGTGCGGGGGGACGGCGACATTCTTGCCGTTCGCCGAGGCGATCGGACCACCGGTGCCGAGCACGGTGACGTCGGCCGAGACGGGGTTGGCGCCCGGGTTGACCACGGTGATGTGTTCCCGCCGGGTGCTCTCGCCCCCGCCGCCGACGAGCCACAGGTCCGGCTTCGCCGGGGTGCAGGGCGCAGCGACGAGCGCGCGGTCGTCACCCTCCCTCTGGAGCCAGGTCTGGAGGGCGCTCAGGCCCGGAGCGAGAGCTCCGGTCGCCGTGACCTCGGCGACCGTGGGGCCCTGAACCCCGGCAACCACTCCGCGGGTGCGCTGCTCGGACCGGCCGAGCACCGTCGCGGCGGGCCGGACGACGACCTGGAGGGCGCCCGGTCCGGTGCCGAGCCGGACGTCCTTGAGCGCCTCCACCGGAGCAAGGGCGGCGGCGACCGACGACGTCCCGGGCGTAGGCGGGACACCCTGCAGTCCCTCCGTCTCGGGTCCCGGGCAGGACAGCGTCGCGAACGGCACCGGGACGAGCTGCGGCCCGACGTCCACGACGGGTGCCACCGCACCGCCCAGCGACACCGTGCCGGGCAGCTGCGCCGCCGCGACGACGAGGCCGCCTCCGGCCAGGACCGTGACCACCGCACGCAGCGCGCCTCTCCAGGGAAGGCTCATGCCAGCCTCCTGGAGCGCCGGTTGCCAAACGGGATGGCCAAGAAGACGACCAGGGCGAGCAGGGCCAGCTGGGCGAGGAACCACTCCTGCTGGGCCGGCGGCAGGTCGACGACGAGCCGCCCTGCCGTGCGGGGCAGGAGGTAGGTCGGGGCGCCGCCGGATGGGTCCGGAGCCAGCAGCGCGCCGTCGAAGATCACCTTGGCGTGCGACGCCCACTCGGGAGCCTCCGCGAAGACGAGCCGGCGTCCGTCCTGGCCGGCCCCGATCATCGTGTCGACGGCTCCGTGCGGGCCGACGACGTCCACGGACTGGAGCTGCCCGCCCTGGGCGTCGATGACCCGAACCCGTGACGGGGGGACGGGCTCGGCGGGGGCGCCGACCGCCGCCGAAGGTCGGGGAAGGACCCGCCAGAGCGTCTGGCTCTCGGTGGCGCCCAGGCGGGTCAGCCCCGCCGTCGCGTCGAGGGACCGGGCCAGGTCGCTGCTCACCGGGGACCGGACGGAGACGAACCCGATGCCCTGGTTGGCGAGCTGCGCGCCGGCGCTTCCGGGCAGGTCGCCGAGCCCAGAGCCGATGCTGCCGACCAGTGCTGCGAGGCCGGGGTCGGTGGCCGTCCGGGGCCGCTGGATGTCGCGGAACAGCTCGCCCGGCTCGTTGCCGACGAGCCGGTAGTCGATGCGGGTCTCGGACGGCGTGAGCACCAGCAGCCGGCTGGCCTCGGGGCCGGTGGCCTGGTCGACGGCGACCGCGGGCAGCGCGTCCTGGCCGACGGTGACCCGGTCACCGAGCGAGGCCCAGGCGTTGGTGCCGGCCGCGAAACCCACGCTCGCGGCCAGGAGGCTGGTGGCCACGAGAGCGAGGACCCGAGGAGTGCTCCACCGGCCGGTCCGCAGCGCGCGCAGGCCGTGCCAGCCGGTCAGGACCGCCCCGAGCAGGGCGGCGACGTAGAGCTCGAGGCCGACTCCGGACCACAAGGTGGCGGTCGTGGGCTGCCCGGCAGCGGAGAGGCTCTGCCCCACGACGACGCGTTCGGCACCGAGCGACAGGGCGAGGCCTGCCACGGCGAGGATGCCCAGGCCGGCCAGGGCTCCGGAGCGACCGCGGACGCCGCCGTGGCGGCCGAGGGCCAGGACCGCGGTGAGCACCACCGGCGCGAAGAGCAGGGCGGCCAACAGCCGT
>JAABUU010003124.1_pt1 | contig 21658 bp, 17 predicted proteins | sample 5559301 | NCBI WGS metagenome assembly JAABUU01 (sample SAMN10711884, study PRJNA513360) | rock metagenome | isolation source: Antarctica rocks | place: Antarctica: Victoria Land, Richard Nunatak white | reverse complement strand
TTCAAGACAGATGATCTCTGACAGCTAGCTATTTCATTACAGTTTCACTTCTCTGTGTAGATTAGTGTCAAGGTTTTAGTGTATTTGCCTGATGTCTTAAGTGATAGCTGTCACTTTAACTTGATTAATAAAGACATAGATATTTCAATAATAATTCTTGTTATTCTTATCAATGATATCACTGTCTTCTCACTTCTTAAGCAAATTTGAGTAGAATAAGCCAATATTAACTGACTTTCAAGTGAAGTTACCTTCATAAAAGTTATTATTGCCATTAACATCACCTCTGTGAGAGTCAGAAGAGCTGAATGAACCAAGTAGCTCAGGTATACTTTGCTATAAGACATCTTGTTCTTGTAATTAAGCAATTAATGCAGTGATGATCTGCAGAATCTGTGCTTAAACAGCAGAATTCATATCAGTTAAGAAAGATATATTATCATTATTGTCTTGTGAACCAACATTCTAATCATTGTCTATCATGCTTTGTGATGAATTTCAGAGAATTTTTTTAATAGTGTTGAAGCTAGACTCAGACTCAGCAACTTGAGATGCTTACAATATGATAGAATGTTCTAAGATATTTAGGTCAATTTTTAATGAGATAATGATGAAATGTTGTAGTCTTTGTTTAGTCATAAAGAGATTTAATGAATCTGAATCAGATATACTGTCAATCTCTAGCTGCTGACTGACTGTTTTGACTGCTCACTGAAGAAAGAATGAGTCTGTACATAGTATTGCTGCATTCTGACTAAAGATCTGTAGTGCCAAATTGAATAGAGTCTGATTATGTGCTTAAGCAAAAGAAAATATGTCAGAAGGTGTCAAGAAAGCAGCCTGAATTTCTTGAATACTTGGCTGTTCATATAGAGTTGTAACTTTGTGAATAAGAATGACAATATCATTAGGTATGAATGAGGCAAAATTAAGATTCATTAATTTGTACTTTCTAAGCTGATAAGCTAAAGTTACTGTACAGTCAGGTAGTCTTAATAGATTAGGCAAAGAAGATTTGTTGAAGATCTTTGTCAGCTTGATGAGTTGAGAGGTGTTTTGACTATAAGGTGAAGTCACAGAGCAAAAGAATGATGTGATGTAATAGTAAGGTAGTGAGGTTTCTTGATGATTTAGCCTATTGACCTCATTGTTATCTGATGCAGCACAGAAGTCAAGCTGTAAAACTGACAGTCTAGCAAGCTAGAACCTTAATAAATAATTGATAATTGTTCTGATAAAACATCTTTGATACTATCAAATTGTTACTGTCTGATAATGTCAAGAGGTAAAAGGCTGTCTTGCTAAGTAAGTGAGAAGTCTCAGCTATATAGTTGTCTGACTATTACATCATAAGGGCAGGCAGGCAGAAGCAATTTCCCATAATGGCAAATAAAGCAAGAACAAATGCCTAAATGAAAAGAAATGGTGAAACAAGAAAAGACTATAATGGTGAATTAGTGTAGTGAGAGAAAAAAAGGCACCAGCATCATAACAAAGTCAGTTTAAAGAAAGACTTATATTATATTCATTATAAAATGATGTTAAGCTTCAGAAATAAAAGAAGTTGTTAAATATCTGACATTGTAAATTTATACATTATTGTTAAACAATTGTACTGTAAATATTTAAATACTTTACTGCATATAATGATGCTGTATTTTGTCATTTATATCATTAAGTTAAAATTCAAAGAAATTATATTTCATCAAAGCTATATATTGATGCTGAGACTGATTGTTGAAGATCTTAAGATGCATTATAATAAGCTTAATAAGCAGAGCAATAAGCAATGAGTTATTTATGTTGTGATGATAGTGAGGTAAAGTGATATATTAAGATGAAGAATTTAAGTGATGAAATTACATATCAGATGTTTACAGATTTTTATATTGTCTCATTAGATTTAGTGACTGAAAGAATCAATATTCTGGCTGAAAGTGCAAATTCACTTGAAGTGTAAATAATTATTTACACTTTGCAAAAGTTCTCTAATGACCATGCACATTTCGCAATTCGGAACCATTACACTACATTTCAGTGTTCATGGTTTCCTGAGCTTTTAAGAACTAATTCCCGCTAAGCTACCTAGGGTTGATAAACTGGGCTTTTGAGTGAACGCAGTGCCAATGACACTCTCGTGTAATTCAACTGCAGTCAAGGACTAGATCGAAGGACGATAATCTATTTTCAGATGATGGTCGGCGTGGGCCAGTAAATCCCTGCCATCCTCTGTAGGATATCAAGTGATGCTATAACGGTGGACGAACGAACTCCGGTACAAGAACCTCAAAGTCGAATGGAAAGCCAGGTTTGAACCTCGTATCTCTAAACCGCACCTCTAGAAAGCGGAGGGATCTATGAAAGTAGGCCAAAATCATGCAGAGAGTACATCCAAGATGGAGCGTGCTGCAGTTGGCCCTTTGCGGCCTAACCTGACATTGCAGCGCTACACGCAATCCCGTATACCAATGGCATGAACCAACGTCATGGTCCCTTCAAAAACGCCGTTGAAACATGCCGATCACGATTCCCCAGAGCTCTAGCTTTCAGAGTTCTCGGCTGCCGAGCTCTTCGTCGCAGTTTTGCCCTTGTTCTCCTTTTCGCGTTCGTGGACGCTAGATGCTACTCCATCGTCTTCGTAAAGGCCGTGCTGGTGGATATACTCTATAACTGGCGCCGGAACGAGGTATTGCACGCTCATATCTCGCTTGAGAAACAACCGGATCTTGGTGCTGCTGACATCGTTCTGAATCAGTTGCTGAATGACCTCTATATTCTCTTTCCACGGTTCCAGAGTTGCCAAAGCGTCGTCGATGTCGGTACCGGACCTCTCAACGATGAATGTACCATATCGTCCTAATATGTGGTCGAGATCTTTGTCGCTCCAGACGCCAGGTGTTGACATGGTCTGAATGAGGTCCGCTCCTGCCAGCAGTGCTATGCGCACCGGCTTTCGCTCGCCATTGAGGGTCTCAACGCCTCCACGGACGACGTTTAACTCTTCCTCGAAGTGGTCAAGAACGACGGCTGTTGGTTGGTACTCTTTCTGAACTGCTTCCCAAGGATCTACCATGAGCCAAGTTGATGTCTGCTCCACGGCGATCTCGCACATGCGGACTCTAAGAGGGAGAGTCAACATTGTAGCAATACCGGTGGAAACGGAACTGGTTAGCTCACCGATGCTCCGCACTGGCTAATCCGGCCTTCTTATATGCATCTGAGACCGGTGACAGGTACCCTCCGATGATCTCGAACTCGGTATTGAATCTGACGTAGTCGGCGGCCATCTCGAACATACGCAGGTGCAGGTAGGTGATGGGTGAAAATGAGCCACATGCCACCAGTAATAATGGCGTTTTCGAGGAGTCGCTCATCAACCTCTTCAGCCGATGTTGAGGAAATGTGTAACTGCTCATGTCGCTCGCAGCTGATGTATCGATTTGACCATTTGTTTGCGATTCAGGGACGGCTTCCGGTGTGCTGGTCTCAAGGTCCATGGATTGGGGCCTTTGCATCTTCGACGACCCGGGCGTTTTAAAGCACTGCAACACAGACCGTCGGAAGCAGCGCCTTTGAATCAAAATATCTTGGTTACTTGGACTGACCAGGCACCAGAGTGCCAAGGACAATCGGTAACTAATTCCAGGTGTCCGCCGCAAGGACGCAGGGAGAAGAGTCGGTAGCAGCAATGCGTCGGCTATTGAAGCGGGGGGAAAGCAGTTGCCCACTAGGCCAAACGGCTCGTTCGTTGTTTCTGAGGTGATACTGATACTGAGTGATGGGGTTCAGGAGGGGAGAGCTGATGATATGTCTAATCCGCACTGAGTCATTGTTTTGGATGTGGTGTTTGTACCTCAGACCTTCCATTACATAGTTGGTGGGGGGGCGGCTTACATAAGGTAAAGCATCTCCGCCGCTACGATATGAGGGAAGGTCATGAATTTACGGGCTGTTGGATTTAAAAGTCTTGTATGTAGAGGTATAGTTGTATGATTGTTCAGGTTAGCTGTTCGACCCACGAGAGAGCAGAATGAACCGGACGATGAGAATGTAGGCAGTTGAACAGGAACCTCTACCCATGAGATGGGGCTGTAGCGAGGTGCGCTGCGCATGTGAAGATTGCTTGGAAGGCATATGTGTTAGTTAATAAGTTAAGATACACCTGTGGATGGAATCTGGAGTACTTGATATCAATTTAATACTGAAGTGAAGGTAAATGATAATAATATTCAATTCAGATGAGTTGTCGACGGTCATAGCACTTCTATAAAGTGCCTAGTGCAATCAGCCCCGGCGTGATCATCACCACGGAAGTACCCGAACTGAATATGTTAAGTTGCCCTGAAGGGTCTCCCAAACCAGTCCATCAGACCCGATGTCGAGGGACCAACAACACTTCAACACTTGAACATAGAAAATACTCTTCAATCACATCACCTCAACACTTCATTATCATCATAACACCTAGATCCCGCAGTCGACTCCCAGCTTTGCGGACCTTCATCTCGCCTATGGCGGGTTAACTTATGGAGAGATCTGCCACTCAACGATCCAAGCGAAGAGCTCCTTCCCATTCCACGGCCGAACCTTTCCATCCACTCCTCCTTACACCTCCCGCCTCTACTTCAACTCTCTCTCCTACACTCTCATCAAGGTAGCTACCATCGTCTTATTCTGTAACGCATACATCCGTGCCTATCTGAGCAACAGAACCTTCGTCAGACCTACACCTTGCTCCACCATCCAGCCACATTTGCACTCACGTCAAGCTGTTTTTGATGGACGCTTTGGGCGATTCAGTGAAGAAATAGTTTCTCATGTCTTCCAGAGTGACTCGCTCTTCAGCGAGACGCGCAGCAGATTCGACAACGCCGGCCGGTCAACCCTCGACCACGACGACCACCGCTCCGCCGCCTACACAACCCTCTCGAAAACGCAAGACCACAACCGCTCGTGAGCCGAGTCCAGATAACACTCCAGAACCTGTACTAGTATCACCACCCCGACGTGCCAAACGTCAGAAGGTCTCCAACCCAGAGCCGGCTCCACAGCCAGCCGCCTCTTCCCGGCGAAAGAAAGGGAAGACGTCAACTGCCATGTCAAACCAGGAGTATGAACCACCTGATACCTTTCTCTCTCTATCTAATCGTGCATGCTGAACTAGCGTCAGACAACCTACCAACCCACCGAACGAGACTCCCAACCCTTCGACTGCATCTACTGGCAACTCCAAACGGAAATCGAGTCGAACCAAGCGAAGTGGTGAGTTTCACAATATCGCGTAGGTTTCTGAGGCCTCGACTGCGCTAACTTGGTGTCAGATCCATCTGCATCAACCCCCGCGGCCTCAACTAGACGATCAAAGAAAGGCTCTACGAAACTGGACGAAGATGTTAGCATGAAGGACGTCGAAGACAACCAAGCGAGGCGGGCAACGGTTGAGCGGAAAGGTCGGGTTGATGGAGGCCAGAGCGGTGACAGTGAAGGTGATGGACAGTCACGGGATCTTGACGACGACGACGACGAAGACGACGACGATCCTTTCAGAGGCGGTTTCCTTGGTGGACTAGGTGGACCTCCAGCAGGCCTCTCGAGCACTCTCCGAGCTTTGAGCGGCATGATGTCCGGTGTTTCTACCCGTCTTCGCGACATTTTGAACAACCTGAGACAGAAAGATGACCCGTCCGTGCAGCTTATCGCGCTGCAAGAGCTCTCCGAGATTCTGCTTGTGTCGACTGAAGATAATCTTTCCGGACACTTCTCACCAGATCAGTTTGTGAAAGAGCTCGTTACGTTGATGCAACCAAGCCAGCTGGGAGAGGAGAATCCAGAAATGATGCTTCTTGCCTGTCGCTGCATAGCTAATTTGATGGAAGCCTTACCGGCGTCGACGGCTAATGTGGTCTATGGTGGTGCCGTCCCGATATTATGTCAGAAGCTCTTGGAGATTCAATTCATTGACCTTGCTGAACAAGCGCTGAGTGTAAGTCTGTCTGATCTTGACGAGCTACATACTCTGACCTGATTGTAATAGACCCTGGAAAAGATATCCGTTGAATTCCCAGCATCTATTGTCCGCGAAGGGGGTCTCACTGCTTGCTTGACCTACTTGGACTTCTTTGCCACTAGTACCCAGAGGACAGCGGTCACTACCGCGGCCAACTGCTGTCGCAACATCCCCGAGGACTCCTTCCCTGTGATTAGAGACGTCATGCCAATTCTACTCAACGTCTTGACCAGCAGCGATCAAAAGGTTGTCGAGCAGGGGTGTTTGTGTGTTTCAAGAGTGGTCGAAAGCTTCAAGTATCAGCAAGACAAGCTTGAAGAGCTGGTCAGTCCTGACATGCTCAAAGCAATCCTGCGTCTTCTACTTCCAGGTACTACGAACCTTATCGGTCCAAGTATCCATACCCAATTTCTCCGCCTCCTAGCAATTACTGCGCGGGCAAGCCCTCGCTTGTCGGCCGAGTTGTTCAAGATGAAAGTTGTCGATACGCTATACCAGATCTTAACGGGAGTTTCACCGCCGAGCGGGACCGACGACGTGGCCTCCAAGATCGACACTGTGATTATCATGCAGGCTCTCATTCACCGCCCAAGGGAACAGGTTTACGAGACGCTAAACGTAATCTGCGAGCTACTTCCGGGGATTGCAGGTGATGGAATGTCGTATTTGGATGATATCTTCGAGACTGGCTATCCTGGCGATGACTTGGTCACCCTCCCACCTTCAAAAGCTAAGAATTCACCGAATGAGAAGAGGATTGAGCTTCTCAAAGGGTGTCGAGACGAGCTGAAGCGCTTTGCGATAATTCTCCTCCCAACTCTAACCGACGCTTACTCGAGTACTGTTAACCTCAATGTCCGGCAGAAAGTACTGACTGCTCAGCTGAAGATGCTCTCTAATCTGGACACTAGCATCCTTGAAGAGGCGCTGCGCACGGTCCCCTACGCTTCATATCTGGCGTCCATTCTGTCTCAGCAAGACCATCCCACACTAGTGACCTTTGCTTTGCAGGCTGCCGAGCTATTGCTTCAGAGACTTGGAGCGATCTATGAGTATCAATTCTATCGAGAAGGTGTTATCGCCGAAATCACCAACCTAGCAAGCCAACAGCCACAGAAGTCCGGAGAGACGAGTAAAGCAATCAAGATCGAGCCTAGCATCGACGACACTCCTTTGTCGAACACAATATCCGTAAATAAAATCGAGGATCACGACCAAAAGGGAAGCCTGAGTGAGAAGCACGACGAGGATGATGCATCTGAGGAAGAAAATGAAGACGGTGAAGATCACGACGACGACCATGATGAGATCCTTGATGATATCTCCGCTTCACCTAGCTCTTCTTCCTCATCGGAGAGAAATTATCCTGTCCCTCCGGTGGCGCCAAATGTGCGTGATCATATCACTGTACGCGCGAAGAAATTCCTCGAGACATATCATCGAGCTGTCGGTCAAGGGATGCATGAGAAAGCTTCGAAAACACTTGATGAGCTCCGAAATCTAGCGAAGGATATCGAGGATTGCTATCGGAAAGACGAGAGCAGCAGAGGAGTCCACCTTTTCAATCGCCTGGCGAAGTATTTTGAAGGAGATGCTTTAGAGAGTATCACAAGCTTTGAGCTTCTTAATTCGGAAATAGTGCGAGTTTTACTGGATGTTTTCAACAACCCCGACGGTAAGCTAATTCCGGGTAAACTTAAGATGATATCACTAACTGGTATGCCCCTAGAACAAGTGAGCAAAGAGGCGCAAACCGCATTCTTGGAGGCGTTCATGGGCACGTCGATATTCAGTCAATCGAAATCATCCGGAGACCTCGCGCCAGTCACACCATTCAGCGTCTTAGTGCACAAACTCCAAGACCTGCTAAGCCGAGCCGAACACTTCGAAGTCATTACCGTCCATCACAATGCATTTGACAGTAATAGAAGCAGTGCCGCTTCAATGCTGGCGAAGCAGCTCCGTCTAAAGCTCGTTGTTGACGAAGAATCGGAGATCCCCAAACCATACCGTAATATCATGGTCTCGATCCACGCCATTGCAACGTTCAAAGCTCTAGATGATTATCTCCGGCCAAGGATCAGTCTCGCGGAGCGGCCACGGGGTCCGAGACATCGTGAAGGTGTCTCACACGCCCTTGCCGCCTTCGCCGCCGCAGCCGGTTTGCCTAGCCCTCATCAGAAATTGGTTGAGCGTGGTTTGTTAGGTACCGGAGACCCGCCTTCTCTTCCCACACATCCGGTTGCTGCTGGTACTACTGGCCGTACCTCTCGCAAATCGTCCAAAACCAAGGCCGCTGCGACGACCTCGCCCCAGCAGCCAGGCTCGAGTAACACGAAAGACAAAGCTGGGACAGCACGAAGATCGAGCCGTAGACAACAGCTTCAATCTCAAGCACCTCCGCCCCCACCCCAGGACGATGAGGAGCTACGACACCCATTGGAGTGTCCGGATGAGAGGGAACTTACAGATGACGACGATCTAGGTGACAGCAGCGCCCTGGATGCAATCGTTGATGAACTAGACGATGCTATGGGGGAAGAACCAATCCCGGATCCCACGGCCGTCAACATGGAGGTGGCATCTACCGGGAAAGTGACAGCTCGTAAAGAAGACGGGACCCGAGTTGCTACACCTTCTCAATCTTCAACGTCTGTCCCTAGAATACCACCGTCCGTACAAACTACCGGTTCATCAGCAGCAGGCATCGCAACGGCACTTGCCAACCGTCCAATGTCGTATGCTGCAGCCATTCAGGCAGTTCCACAAGATTGGCACATTGAGTTTAGCATTGGAGACCGACCCATCGCTAACGAAACCACAATCTACCGGGTTGTTCATCACAACCAATTTCAACCTGAAGAACCAATTGGTAGGAACCTGTGGTCTGCAATCCATACCATAAAGTTCAAGCGTGTGCCTGGGCCACCACCTGCTGAACCTTCCACCCTGTCACCGCCACCTGAGATTTCTGCACAAACGACTTTATCGGGAATGCCTGTATCTCTGGACAAGAATCCGACAACCTCAGCAATTCTCCGTCTTCTCAATATGCTTCATGAGCTAAACGCCAATCTTGACGATGTCATGGGAGAGAAAAAGGATACTATCAAGCTCAATGCGGAGCCTTTGTCTCAATTCGTGAACACAAAACTTACGGCCAAGTTGAATAGGCAACTGGAAGAGCCGTTGATTGTCGCGAGCAACTGCTTGCCAACATGGAGCGAGGATCTAGCCCGCCTTTATCCCTTCCTCTTTCCCTTCGAAACACGTCATCTCTTTCTGCAATCAACATCTTTCGGATACTCTCGATCCATGAGTAGATGGCAGAACGCTCAATCGACCGAGGATTCTCGGCATCGCCATCGCGATGACCGACCCTTCCTAGGAAGACTGCAACGTCAAAAGGTACGCATCTCACGTACGAGAATCCTAGAATCCGGCGTCAAGGTCATGGAACTTTATGGCGCTTCGCCCAGTGTCCTCGAGGTGGAATATTTTGAAGAAGTCGGAACTGGCTTGGGACCCACTTTGGAATTCTATTCTACGGTGTCTAAGGAGTTCTCTAAGAAGAAACTCAAACTTTGGCGCGAGAACGAATTCAACGACGATGATGAGTATGCATTTGGCAAATTAGGATTGTTCCCAGCTCCGATGAGTGCAGAGCAAGCAAATCACGAGAATGGCAGGAAAGTACTTCACCTGTTCAAGATGTTGGGAAAGTTTGTTGCCCGATCCATGCTAGACTCCCGCATTATCGACGTCTCGTTCAACCCTACGTTCTTCCGAATTGGGGATGGTCCGACGACGGTCGTGCCATCGTTGGGCGCTATCAAGACTGTGGACAGTGCCCTTGCTAAATCGTTGAGGCTGGTCAGACAGTTTGCACAGGCCAAGAAGAGAATCAACGAGAATGGCCGATTGACTGCAGTTCAGAAGGTGCATGCCGGTCATGATATTGAGATACAAGGGGTCCGTATCGACGACCTGGGCCTCGACTTCACCCTTCCAGGATATCCCGCGATCGAGCTTGTGCCCAATGGCTCCAACATTCCTGTCACTATGGACAATGTGGGTCAATATCTTGACAAAGTGATTGACCTTACCCTTGGTAGCGGGGTGCAGAGGCAGGTAGATGCATTCAGAGTCGGCTTCTCCCAAGTCTTTCCTTATTCCGCTTTGAAAGCGTTTACACCGAACGAGCTTGTCATGCTGTTCGGACGAGTTGACGAGGATTGGACCATCGAAAGTATGTATTACGCCGTCTACTTGACTGTAACACACACCGCTAACCCATACCTTAGCTCTTATGGATTCTATCAAGGCCGATCACGGTTTCAACATGGACAGCAAGAGCGTTCGTAACCTACTACAAACTATGAGCGAGCTTTCTCTCCCGCAGAGACGTGATTTCCTCCAATTTGTAACTGGGAGTCCGAAACTACCAATCGGAGGTGAGTTGCTTTCTCGAAGCTCTCTGATCGGTGACTGTGGTAAGCTAACAATTCTTGACAGGCTTCAAAAGCCTCACACCGATGTTCACAGTCGTTTGCAAACCTAGCGAGCCGCCGTATGCATCGGACGACTACTTGCCCAGTGTTATGACGTGCGTCAACTATCTGAAGCTTCCGGACTATACCGACCTCGATGTGATGCGCGAGCGGCTGAGCACAGCCATCAGGGAAGGCCAGGGTGCATTCCACCTGTCCTGAGCTGGTTGAGATTTGACCTCCCCGTACGATATCGAAATCTACTGATGACTTGACGCACGCTGAACTCCCTCTACCATGTTCGACTGGAGTTACGGCACAGCTGCCGGCCTGAGATCTTGGGTTATGACATGGGGTGTTTTTGCATTCTACGAGCTTGCATCTAGAGTATGCCTTCTTTACTTGTGCTAATCTTGATCGATCCTTAGCATAACTTGCTACGAGTCCACTCGATACTACATTTGCTCTGATCGCTCCCGCATGGATTGCGGACATCTAAGGCGTGTCGGTGATTCTCAAAACAGGCAGGATGAATGTATGCTCTATACGTACCCATAGCGAAGACATAAAGCTCGATGAAGCATATCAGTTTTATATTTTGAGTGACTTTATGATACTCAACCTTCAGTTGTGACCTTAATCGAGCTTGACTCAAAGAAGCGTAGCTGGAAAAGTCGTCGAGTCATGGATCAGGTAAACACATCAGAACAATCCCAACCAACATTCTCCAGCGCACAACTACCCTTGGCATTTGAGTCTATCGAAACACCACACTCGAAATCGCAACTACTCAATGGATTGTATGTTAAGTTTGAGCATGATAAATCTAAGAAGCGCAACCGGCACACGAATACAGCAAGATTCCAAAAATGGATGACACTATCGCCCAGCTACAGGTACGTCCCATGCCATTCAACCTCCAAGAGCGGCAAGCTGATCGCACCATCTTCGACTAGAGAGAGTATTGTCCTCCTATTGATTCGGCGCTCTGCTTTGCGATATTGTCCGACTACGATCTTTCTACAGGCCGCGGGATCCAGGATGCACGTGCGACACTGGATGCACTACAGGCCCACGCCGCAATAGAAGAGGCTACTGGATTTGATCCTTCCGCCAGCAGCGGCGTTCAAGATGATACAAGCACAGGCACGCAGGCGACATCAGAGCGCGCGCAGTCTTGGAACGGGGAAGTGGCTTCTAGATCGGACGACACCGATCTTACGAGCACGTCGCATTCGCTATCGTTGCTAGCACTTGACCCTGGCTACTCGGGCGCGGAAATAGAAGACGAGGAAAGATTTCCGTCTACTCATTACGATATGGGCTTAGAAGAGCTGGATGTGGAGAGTAAAGAAAGGGTGTTACACGAGATGTTCCCAAGCGTCAAGAAGTTCAGGATCAGCTACACGTTGAAGAAGTCTGGCGAGAATCTAGGGCGAGCAGTGGAGGAGCTGTTGAGTCGGGTTTTCTTTGAGGAAGAGCAGGGTGAGGTCGGGGTTCTCCTGAAAGGTGTTGACGGTTTCGTGGAGGATTCCGTAGGCAGAAGAGGTCGACAAGGCAAAGGCAAGAAGAAGAAGCAGCTGAGAAATGGGAGGAGGGCAAGTTCGACGCCTGCACAGCTCACAGATGTCAATACTGAAGAAGGAATCAGTACGTGGGAGGCCGCCAGAAGAGACGTTGAGTTCATCTGTCAGAGGACTGGGCTACCGATGCAGACCGTCTCCTCACATTATCATGCACATGGTGCATCAATGCCAGCTACAGTCGGAGCTTTACTCGAAATGGCAAGCAGCGAGGTTTCCACTACCGCACTGGACGAGCTGACAGTTCAAACACATGCCTCTGAACTTGGTGGAGATTTTCCTACTATCTCAATGTTTCATCTCACTGCACTGATTCGTCTTACCTATCCTTCGACGTCCTCCGCGCACGAACTGGCCACAATTCTGACCGCGAAACCGTTCCGCAGCAAACAGCTCGGCGGTATCGAAATCATCACGAAGTACTCTACCATTGATTTGAACGAGACAGGCCTGTCTTCACCAGTAAAGCGCTCTGCAGCTAAGAACCTCCGCCTCGACCTCTCTACTGCTACAGCGCTCGCAGCTACCAACACACTGGCACGTCAGACTGCATTCAACCAAGCTTCAGCTGCCTATCGTAAGAGCAAATCCGACCCGCTAATGGGCGCTGCGGCGGGTTACTACAGTTCCATCGGCCGAGATCACGACGCTATCGCAAAGAAGTACTCTGCCGCGGCTGCCGATGCCCTTGTGACTTCACAGTCTACCCGACTCGATTTAGACTTGCATGGCGTTGGTGTCAAGGATGCCGTACGCATCGCTAGGGAGAGGGTCACGGCATGGTGGGCTGCACTGAAGGATACAGAACCGGGCTCGGCTCCAAAAGGAGGGTTCAGAATCGTCACCGGCATGGGCAAACACAGTGAGGGCGGTAGAGGCAAGCTGGGGCCAGCTGTGGGCAAGATGCTTGTACGAGAAGGATGGAAAGTCGAGATTGGCGAGGGGGTGTTGGTCGTACGAGGGGTTGCTAGGAGACTTTGATTGGGCATCTACAATTCGGATTTGAAGTTGATATGGTTATACCCGAGTCTAGGGATTGGTATATGTACTCTGTGGTATTTCAGCATGGGAAGGCTGTACGAGTACAGACAGGCCTTCCAGCGTTACGCATTGGATATGCATTGGGCTCTTGAGAGAGCTTGCGGGGTGGGCTCCAAAGACTTTTCCGTAATATAAAGATATACTCAATGCTCAATCATTGCGCTTGACAAACGTTGCTGTTGATCCGTAATCAAGCGGAACATGCAAATACCGTCCACAGCCCCATTGCGCTACCGCTTATGTAATGTGCTTCTGCGTGTGGCGATTCCAAATGCCCGACGTCATCGATATACTGATAACTCATCTTACCCTACCCTTCCAACAATCCCTCGACCCAACCACCTCCTCTCACATATAAAACCCCCCGCCACCAACCACCAACCTACATGCGCATCCCGTCCTTCCCAAACATCCTCCGTACACTCCACGCTCTATCCAACTACACCCTCCCCGCTCCGTCGCAACGCGCACGAGCCCTCCAGCCTTTCGCGCGCGCCACCCTCTTGAAATCCATGCCCACCATCCCCTTCCTCGGCTCCCTCTTCAGCTCGAGCTCGGACAAAAACATGTCGTACCCAATCCAGAAGAGCGACGACGAGTGGCGCGCTGTGTTGAGTAAAGGTACCGCACCCCCATACCCCCTCCCCGCCTTCCCAACCCCCTCCCACTAACCCGCCCGCGCTCCACAACAGAACAATTCCGCATCCTCCGCCAAAAAGGCACCGAGCCGTCCTTCACCGGCAGCTACGACAAACACACCCCCTCCTCGGGCGTCTACACGTGCGCGGGCTGCGCCGCACCGCTCTACAAGGCGTCGCACAAGTTCAAGTCCGGCTGCGGGTGGCCGGCGTATTTCGACAGCATCCCGGGGGCGGTGACGCGGCACGTGGACGGGGCGTTTGGGATGCAGCGGACGGAGATTGTGTGCAGTAACTGTGGAGGCCATTTGGGGCATGTTTTTAAGGGCGAGGGGTATCCGACGCCGACGGATGAGAGGCATTGTGTTAATAGTGTTAGTTTGAGGTTTGGGGAGGAGGGGCCAGGGGAGGGTTTGAGGACGTAGATAGCGCGGGGCGCGGGGGGGTGGGTGTGGCGGAGGCGGTGAACGTGCGATGCACGATTTTGGCAAGATGTATAGTTTACGTCGCTGTTGTTGGCAAGCCGAATGAAGCTGAGTCGGGCGATGCCAGTGCATATCTTGTGAGAAGGCACTTTTGTACTTGGTAGAAACGGGTGAGATGTGGAAAACAGTCAGAGGACGAACAGAATATTCAGAACGCCTCCGGGACTCCGACGCTTCCCATGTCGGCATCAACTCATATAATCAGACCAGCACTGCAGCACTCAAGAGTCCACCACGCTATAACTTCTCATTCCACAGATTTTACGTAGTTGCTATAGTGGCGTCAGTCATGTCCCAGCCCAATGGGAAAAGCCATAATCTTAACGCGACATACCTCGGAAAGATACCCGTCCTCTCTCCAATCCTCCCCGTCCACCAATCCGCCGCGTTCTCTGTTTTCTTCGTGATGGTAATGACGTCGCCCTTCTTGAACCCCAAATCCCCGGGCTGGTCGGCCGCGAAGGTGAAAAGAGCAATAGCCTGATCCTTTCCCCCCGCCGCCGCCGCATTGTTCTTGAGCCAATTCGGTTTCGGCGCCGTGGGTCTGCTCGGTTTACGATCGCGTCCGTCCATGGTGTCGAACGTGGCGTCAGGGTTTGCCCGCGTGCTGAAGGACCGGTTGACGCCGCCGCTGCCGGATTGTCGGTCGTAGACGTTGTCGGCCCACGTGCTCGACCGTTTGGGCTGGTCGCTGTACGAATAGTTCTCGTTGGTGTTGGAGGCAGCCCCATCTCTCCGGCCGTCCCACACCACGTCGTCGTGACGGTCGTCGTAGACGGGTATGTCGTTGTACATGGTCTCCCCACCGTGCGAGTGGACTCCGGCAAACACTCTGGAATTCAGCACGCGCATCAGGGGCTCAGCGGCGGGCGGTGGTCGCACTCCACCCTCGAGGATCTGAGCGGCGGTGATCCGGCTGTTGTAGAGCTTCTCGTTGGCGTCCCTCCGCTCGATGATCGCGCTCCCCTCCAGACTCACGCCTGCAAAGAGGCCTTTTGTTTTCGAGTACGAGAAGACCGCCGCCACGCCCTTCAGACTCGCCGCACCTGCCGCTTCTGCGTTTCGGCCGACTGGGCCGGCGGCGATGGAAACGTTGCCGCCGAAGGTGAGGGAACCGACTTGCGAGAAGGAGCGCACTGCGGCGGCGTCGTTGAGGATGAAGACGAAGTCCGTCAACTCGACCCCGATCTGGCCACCGAATCCGCCCCCGGCTGTTGCGATTGCAGACGGAGCAGACCATGTCCCATCTCCCAGTCGCGCAACCACCACTCCGGATCCCCCTCGTGCTGAGCCTATGAACCCGAATTTGAAGACCGTAAGGATGGCCAGGCCCTACCGATCCTATAAGCATACGCATACTTTGTATAACCCCCATGATCTGTTTTACCTTTGCGTTTGCCAAGATCTCCGGAGGTATTATCTTATCAGGCCCAAAAGCTTGCCGCGGATCAACGAACGATGCGAGTACTTTGCCAGCCTTCTTGCACTCGTCTGCGGGAAGTTAGCTAAATTCCTTCTAGCATGTATGTGGAGGGCAGCTTCGTACTTCCCATAGTGGACGGCAGAGGATTATTTATTCCGAACACCATCTTGATAGCTATTCGTGGGAGAACAAAAGGTCGGAGATGAATCGTTCGCACACGCCGGAGTCGACCGGTATAGAAAAGTTTTCTATTCCGGGGAAGGACGCTTGGAAAGACAATATGAATTGAACGTTCGAAGTATGGCGGCGTAGAAGACAGAAGGTCGGTGATACCATACCTATGACGACCAACTGCTTAGCTAAGCATCCGCCGCCGTCACACGTAACCTGCTAAGATACCCTGCGCCGTCTTAAAACGCGTAATCCTCTCTAAAGCCAAAAACACAGCTTCTGATAACTTATCTGCAAGCCCTACATCTTGCAGCGACTACATACTGTAAGGCAAGGAGTACGAAATCGATTGACTCGAGAGACGCCTATTACGATGGAACAACTCGGTTGGAAACATGTCCTGCCTATCTCATCGCAGCGCGGATCCCCAAACGTTTCCGTCACCAAGATATACAAGGCCTCGCTGTCCATCATCCCATGAACGAAGCACTCGCCTCCAAAATTCCGACAGTCCGTCCCGCGTCGTTGTTCTGGCAGATAAGGAATGGAGCCCGACTGCCGTGAAGAAGTGCATATAAAGGTGTTGTGTGCACCTTCACGCCGCATCGGGTAGGTCTCAGACCTACCTTACAGGATGTAACCTTTCCTACTAAGGGAGACCCGCTTTGCCCAGTGCAGACACGGACCATGGTGGGGTCCAACTCGGTGTGTTGATGATTGACGTGGCCACTTGAGGATGAGGGCGGCGCGGTTGTCCAGCTTATGGCGTTCTCATGTGGTATATCAAGATCCATAAAGATAGTATATCTCTCATATACGTCTTGATTTCAGAGTTCTGGATGTAGTGGTCGTGCCCTTCAAGCCGGCCAGCCGGCTACCCTTTTGTATTCATTATAAACCAACCCACTCACCGAGTTGGGTCCAAGGTTGCACCTCGATATCTAGAAGCGTAGCTTTCACCATCTAGGTACAGACAACTTCAATCCCCGCGTACTCGCTATACGATCAAGTGTAACGGCCTTGCCATCGCCATAGCACCCACTCGGCTGCCATGGCCGCATGATATATACTCAGCGCCTGTGTATAGACGCCGTCAACGCTCTCAACTCGCAATTTAGCCAGCATCACCACGCCGTCAATCTGAGCTCCAGGAGTAAAAAAAACGAATCTGATATGGTACAACTCTTGTGAGCCCATCGACTTTTGGTTCGATGTTTCAAAACGCCAGCCACTCTATCACGATCTAGGAACGAATCCCCACCAAGGCTCTCATCAGCGCTCGGTATGATACTCCTGATGAAGTTCAGTCGTCACCGCGATACCTTGCTTGCTCGGCTGTGAGAATGACTTCGCAGATTGCCTGCCGCCCGCAATATTTGACGATTCATCCAGCCGTGCAAACGGTCTCGTGTCGTCATGAGCTCCCATGGTGTCCGAGCTCACAGTCGTCCAGCCCTGCATAGGTTTGTTGGACAATGGCAAGGAAAATCCGTCGTAGTCGCTGGCACCCTTGCTCGGGGCCGACCGGGTATCTTGGCCACCCCTGTGGAATAACGGGCGCAGGGTGGGCAAGCAGGCGCTGACAACGCCGACGCAGACTTCGATGACGGACCAAGTGGCGCCGTTGATATCGTTCCCTGTAAGGTGGTCAGCTCGCAGCCTGCGGCTTACTCTATACAACCTGCTCTGAGCGAGGACGTACAGCTCGGATCAGTGGGCGAGGCGGTGCCAACATAAGCTGATCTGATGATGGCGAAAACGCAGACACTGTAGGCATCGGTTGATTAGCATGTTATGGATGATGATGATCTGGAGATTTAATCGAGCACAAGACGTACCAGCCACCGAGCGCAAATATACCAAAAACCTGGACTTTGCGAGTCTGCGAGACATTTAATCGCCACAGGAATGGCACCGGCATGGCCAACATTATAAAGTCTGTAAGGACATTGAGAACGCTATCTCTGGAGTCAACACTGTTCACGGGGATCATCTGAACAGGAAGCCTCACGCCATTACGGTGAATAAAGTATCAATGTCGATACATCGCCCTGGGGCACCCGTCCAAAGAGACGAAAGCGGTATGCACTGAAGGATCATGGCCACGGCCTGGGTGAAGGAATAAGCCACGACAGTGGCACCGACAACAATGGTGGCGATGTGTAAGTTTTTCGAGGGAAAGATCCGACGATAGAGGTAAAGAATGGAGAGTTTGACGGGCACGATACTGCAGCAATAAAGGACCTCCGCCGCGATGACTGCCTGTGATAGAAGAAGATCGGTCAGACCTTATCATGTATGACCGTCCAACCATGACTTACCTTCGTGAGAGCTGCCGGATTTGTCACCAGGATCACATGTCGTCCCAAGCCATAGCGTACCATACACAAGCTAGCTGTTACGAGGCCGGTGACAAGTGTCTGTTCACTCAGACCTCATCAGCCTTTCTGAGTCTCAACGAAGCCCATTCGATTGCAGTGATATCACCAGGACAACTCACCGACGCCACGAAGATCAGCCAGTCATCTGCCAGCAATTGCACCCCTCTCCGCCGTCGGGCAACGAACCTCAAGATCACGGCAATGTAAGCTAGAGCGATAGAAACGGTGAATGCGGCAATCAGATTGGGTCTCTTGTCATCAGTGATATGTGCTTCCATATACTGAATCTGAGCGAGAGTAGGCATGCCCATCTTTGCAGACAGGACAAGTAAAGATGACGAAGAAATGTTAATGAAAGTGATGGATGCTGAGCTCTGACTTTTCGAGGAGCAGCGGCAATTTGATCTTTCGTGTCTGCTGCGCTAGGGGGTTGGCCGATGAAGGATCCTGATGCATGGAAGTTATTGTATCATCGTGACCATTGATCAAGGAGATCCCGACTTCCTCTGCCAGCAGCAAAATATAGCCAACGCTTCTCACGGCTTTCGGGTTGCGGACCGTTGATCAGTAGCAGGGTACGAGTACTATACGAAGTAAAAGCACAAGCACAAGCACGAGTAGTCAGTGCTTCCGGCTTTTGAATTAACTTGACTTGAAGAAGATCGTCAGGCCCGTTAAAGACGGTGTGGTTGAAGTAGAGGATGTGCTCGACAGGCATCAATTGCAGTACCTTAAGTTAACCTCGTACTTTCCATTGTAACTTGATTGCTCGTGCCTTACTGTACGAAGCGTAAGTTAACTTACCTTGGTCAGAAAGAGTAAAGGGTTTTTACCTTTTCCGGTCTCCGCTTTTCCGACCTCCCGGCAACCAGGAACCCATACCTTCGCCTACCACGCTCGGGACTTCATCTCGGTGTTACCTTAGTTACAGTAAGGTAAGGTAGCTCGTGGCCGCTTGGGTAACTTAGTCATTCCTCTGGAATAAGGTACCTTAGGTATGGAAGAAGAGAACTGAAGCAACAAGGTTGATCTCCTAATGAACATTACTCATATGGAGCAATACTATCATATCATATTTGGGAAACGTTGGCAAGCTCGTCTAGAACTCGTATCCACCTGAACGGATGCAAGCCATGCAAAAGATCAATCATGCTCACGAGTAGGGCGCTGTCACGGCCGCGCAGATGGCCAAGATATCGCCAAGCTCTTCAGCCGGAGTTCGTCCCATCCCGCACTCTGTAGCCACTCCAAACTCCTTCACCACCTCGTTTGCAGCTTTGATCCTGCGCCGAGTCCCTTCTTCATCCTTATAGTGTACCACTCCGAGATAGAGCTCGGTGTTCCCCTGAAGCCGGAGTGTTTTGAGCGGTGCAAAATACGCGGCGTCGTCTCTGTCCTTCGGCACGGGCATGTGGATCCAGCTGACAGGGTGCTGCACTTGCTCGACAATCAAGTTCGCCATCTCGACCAGAAGCCCTACATCCTTGGGCTGCACGAAATGCTGGTGTTCTCTGTCCCCGTAGCAGAGGTGGTATCCCAACTCGACTTTGTCATCTACCGCGGCGGATAAGCGGACGATGCGTTCCATGATGCCCTCTTTCACCGGAGAGAACCACGGTTTGAAGATGAATGAGAAGCCGACTTTCTCCAGCATCGCAAACTCCACCGCCACATCCCATTGAATCGCCAGATCCTCGGCTGGAATCTCGTCTTGAATCCGCCGCAAGGCCCTCAGCAACGCCTTTTCGTAGACCGGCTCGGCGGCTGCCTGGTAGCTCGGATCAACGAAGGGGCAGATGGTGTTGATCGGAGTGGCCAGGGAGACCTGGAAGCGTGTTCCTTTCGGGATGATACCCTCGGTACGTAATTGGCAGAACTTGGTGTACGACGACAGTGCATACTCGTCGTACTTTGTCGAAAGTACCTGGATGTCGCCCGCCGCGGGTTTGGCTTCCTCGTGGCTGCCATCCTGAGGGCCGAACGATCGGAGAACACCAGGATTGGGGGCAAAAGCGTCTCGTTGGAAGGTGGTGAAGGCTTGGCGGTGGCCAGTCTCGCCGTCAGGGAGTCGGCGAAGGCGTCCAGGAAGAGTCTTGCAGGCTTCACGAAAGACCTGTTCGGTTGAGGGGAGGGGAATACTGCCAACCAGATGGACCCCACGTGGCTGCTGCTGCTGATGGCCTGACATTGTCGTAGGAGCTGTTATTATTGCTGATGGACAGGTAAGGTAGAAGATGGAATTTGAGGATCCGAGCGGGAAGCCTTTCCTGGGGATTCCGTCTGTTGGTTTGCTGAAGCTTGCAAGCTTATGAGCTTGCATGAAGAAGCGCGTTCATCTTTTGGATAGTCTGACACCGCCATCCTGCTAACAAGTCATCTAGGAACCACCCCTCTTCAACCGATTTCATGGGGTCAACCATGGTAAACTATAGGTAGGGGTGCTGTGCCCGCCTTGGTGTCCAAGCTAAAATGTAGATCTTGTGTGCACCGGCAGATACAGTACTAGGTAAGGTACCGTACAGTACCTTAGGTAGGTACCTTGAACCTCCTTCTATGTTGAGTTAGCTGCCTTTATAAAACGTTGGTTGGAACTGGCTCACTGCTAAGTACAATATTAATACCTTAGCCAGGCCATTGACTTCTTTGAGATGATCTCTTACATCACAACCGCACTTGAGTACTGAAGGTTCTGGCCAACTTTCAGAATTGGAGCCAAAACGGTGCAAAGTACCTTAGGTATGATCAAACACATTATCAACCGGCCCCGCTGGCATACTGTCAATTTACACCATAATCAGTACCAGGCATCAAGGCGGCTATGTTTTATAGCTCATGCCCGGTTAACCTCATACAGATCGCGGCATTGGTGGTCTCATTCTAATAGTTGCTTGTCGTTGGTCCGCAGTTCTGCATGGAGAGACTTCACTCACTTTTCTCCACACGTACTGTATCGAGACCAGCAAATACCGAGAACTCTCCCTCAATGTAATCAGTACAAACTTTAGAGTAAACTGACATGACCCTCGAAATCTCAACACAGGAATGATCGTAGAACTGGTATAGATCCATGCCTGTTGTCTTGCGAGTCTGAAAATATCTCGTCTGTTCTATAGCGAATCTAATCTCGATCTGATAGCCTACAAAATAACTCCGGAGGGTTGGACGCTAAATCCGCCACGCATCTCGCTTAGCCCTAAAATACGTCAAGGTACGGAGCAGACCAGATACGCCATGCTCTCATTCAAACCCGCATCCAAACCACTCGAAACGAAACCACCCGCAACTACCTCACCCTCTACGACCAAGCCACCGAACCCGGACGCGCCTAACTACCAATCAACCCACCAAACCAACCCACCAAACCAACACAAGCACCCAACCATGTCCGAAGCCTATGAGCGCGAAAGGTCCGTCCCCCCCCCCATCACGCCCCGCCCTC
>JAABUU010003123.1_pt1 | contig 21660 bp, 21 predicted proteins | sample 5559301 | NCBI WGS metagenome assembly JAABUU01 (sample SAMN10711884, study PRJNA513360) | rock metagenome | isolation source: Antarctica rocks | place: Antarctica: Victoria Land, Richard Nunatak white | reverse complement strand
CAGTCGTTCTGGGCGCCGTTCGGTCCGCAGATCCCCAACGTCGGACCGGCCGCGTCGCCGCCGCCCCACGCATACGGGACGCCGACCTCGGCCAGTGCCCGGTTGATCACCGTCGAGGCCTGTGGGTTGCCGGCCAACACCACCGGCTGCACACCACCGGCGCCACCGGCGCCGCCGGCGCCACCGGTGCAGGTGCGGTTCTCCACCTTCCCGACGACCTGACTGGCCGGGCCCTCCCACTTGGCGTAGGCATCGGGCAGGCCGGACTGCTGCACCGACTCCGCCGCCTGCGCCAGTGACATCTGCTGCCAACCCGAAACGGTCGTCAAGCCGGGTTGGCCTTGCGGGCCGCCCAGGTAGAACATCTTCGCCGCAGCGGCCGGGTCGGTGCGGGTCGGTCCGTAGGTTTTCAGCTGCTGGAAAAGGCCTCGGCTGGAGGACATCTGCCCGTTGGGCATGATGTCGCCGAAGGTGATGTTGTGCAAAGTGGCTTCCTGCATCGAGGTGGCCACCGCGATCACCCAGCCCCGCTGCGCAACCTTGAGCTGCTTGCCGACGGCGACGATGACCGCGGCGTTGTCCAGCTGGTCACCGCTGAACCCGGCGACCGTGGTCGCGGAGGCGTTCACGGCGCAGATGACCCCGGGTTGGCCGGTGAACGCCGCGGTGTTCGCGGTCGCACCCGGCGCCGCGGGGGGTGGATCCTCCGGCGTGAACAGAACCGCGAACACCGCCGAGCAGGCCAGTAACGCGCCGACGATCAGCAGCACCCCGGCGATCAGGACCTTCTTCACCCTTTACCGCCCCATCGAAAGTGGTCGCCGTGGTTGCCGTGGTTGGCAAAGGTTCAGTGCTCGTACTCGCGGCCGACCGCGGTATCGGAGTAGTAGTTCAACTGGTCCTGCTCCTGCTCCTCGGTACGCAGCGCTTCCTCGGCGGCCGCCGCGGCCCGGGCGGCGGTGAGCCGCTGCATCGCCGCCTCGAACCCGTCGTCCTCTCCGCGGCGATCGGCCGCGTTGCCGGGTGCTGGTGCGGTCATCAGTTGTCACTCCCAGCGGTCACCGGCGCGGCAACGGCAGCAGCGGGTTTCTTGGTGGAGGCACCCTTTTCAGGGTTCGGTGGTTTCGGGGCGGGCATGATCCTGCGGGTCCGATCCAACCGGTAGGCCGCGTCCTGCGGGCCGACCTGCTGCCGCCACGATTGGTTCCGCTGCTGCTGCAACCGTTCGTCCAGCGCGCAGCGCTGCATGCAGTTGACCCCGCCCCGCCAATCCGACAGGCGGGTCTTGAACCGCGCCAACTCCTCGTGCCACAGGACGACGGAGTTGTCGCGGGTGTCCTTGCCCCACGCGCCAAGCCACGCCAGGTAGATCCCGGCGAGCTCTTCGGCGACGCCGTCATGCCGCGCCCAGCACGCAAAGATGTAGTCGTAGAGGTTGTAGGTGTCCACCAGCCACGGCACCCACAACTCCAGCTCCCGCTGCGCCGCCACCGCCTGCTCCGGGTGCTCGGCCCGCTCGAACCGAAACCGCTGCAACCGCAACCCCTTCGGGTCGTCCTGGTTTTTCGCCAGGTCGGCCACCACCGTCGCCAGGTCCTGCTTGGTTTTGTTCGCGGTCGCCTCGGCTTCCGCGGCCTGCTCGCTGACCCCGACGAGCTGCTCGGTCAGGGTGCTGACGTGCTGCGGCCGCAGGTCACCGAGCTGATCTTTCAACTGTGCGACCTGTTCGGTCAGGATCAACAGCAGGTCATCATCGGACCCCGCCGTAGCGTCGATCGACGCGACCGGCGAGAACGTGTCATCGGCGGCCGTCGGTTCGTGATCGTCGGGGAAGTTGTTGCTGCTCATCGTCTTGCTCCTAATGTGGTGGGGGGTAGGAGTTGTCGGCGGTCGAGGCGGGCCTGGTCGTAGGCTTTGGTGGCCGTTGTGATCTGTGGGGCGTCGTCGCGTTCCCACCACGGGCGTAGGGCCAGTTCGATGGGCGGGGTTTGGCTGGCCAGCATGATCGCCTTGCCCGGTTCGAGGTTGCGGACGGTGGAGGCGGTGCGGACCGCTTCCCGCCGAGAGCCGATGGTGGAGCCGCCGCCGGTGTTGACGCTGTGGGTGGACACTTCGTGGTCGCCGAACGCTTCGGCGAGTTCTTTGGTGTCGGTGCCGCCTTCGCCGCCGCCGATCATCATCCGCACTCCGGACGCCGACCAGATCGCATCGCCCAGTTCCCGGCCGTACCTGCCGCGGAGCAACGCGCGGCTCTGGATCGCCATCTTCGCCGAGATCCCCCAACCTCTGGAGTCGGCCAACACGCTGTCCCAGGCCGAGAGCTGGCAGGCGTTGAGCGCTTCGTCGGCCCAGAAGTTCAGCAGCGGATCCAGGCGGCCCCCGGCGGAGGCGACGGCCTGCTCGCGGGCTTCCCGCAGGATGTCGGCGACCATGATGGACACGACCTTCTCCGCGCCGGCCATGTCGACCTTGTGGGACAGCAGATACACCGTCCCCTGTCCCTGCCGCAGCCAGTCGCCGATGGAAAACGATTGGGACGGGCGGTGATCGATGCCGCGGAGCACTTTCGGGGCGGCCATCTCGTCGAACGCGCCCCGCACCGTCATGTAGGCGCCTTCGCGTTGTTTTTCCGGGGATCGGCGGGCGGCGGCCAAGTTGTCCGCGTACAGCTGGTAGCCGCGATGCCCGGCGCCGCGGATGATCGTTTCCGGCGTTTGATCCATCGGGTTGAACACCCACCCCAGCGCCTCGCTCATGGTCGCGTCGGCCAACCCGGCGGCGTGCAGCAGGCCCCGGACCACCCGCCGACCTTCGGCGCGGAACTCCGCGTTCGGGTCGTGCCCGGCGGAGGACCCGCGGTCGGTCAGCACCCGGCTCCGTCCGTCCGCCACATCCGGGTCCTGGCACCCTTCCAGCGGCGTCCACTTCAACGCCGGAAACACTCCGCCGGTCAAATTCATCAAATCGAACATCACCGCGCCGCCGGTGTCGGCCGCCTTGTGCCAGGTGGCCCGGGCGATGTCGACCTTGGTGGTGGAGATCAGCTGCGGACCGTCCCAGTCCAGCACCGACGGGATGATGGTGGTGGTGGTCTTGCCCGATCCGGTCAACCCGCACACGATCGCGGAGGTTTCCGCCTTCTGATAGAGCTTCTGCCCCGTGCCCCGCGAGATCCCCAGGTAGCTGCCCAGCTGCTCGGGCCGGATGTCCCGGGCCTTCACGCTCTGGGTCAGGGTGGGCCGCAACGACGGCGCCGCGTCCCGCAAAGCGGCGGAGGTGAGCGCGCCGCGGTGTTCCTGCTGCGCGGAGGCCATCCCCCCGACGCCGGGCCGGTGCGGCCGCCGCACCGCCCGGACCCCGATCGCCGCTCCGATCACCACCGCAAGCACCGCGGCGATCAGCAGCAAGCTGACCGCCCACACCAGCCAGGTGCCGGGCCGGCCGCCCTCGGCAGGCCAGTCCCGCAGCGGATTCCCGGGATGCGCCCACAGGTGCCAGGTGGCCCACGGCAACCCGGAGGTGTGCGGCCACGGACGGCCGGTGACCACATACGCCACATGCCCGGCCAGCACCGGGCCCAGGCCCAGCACCGCCGCCATCGACGCCATAAACGCCACCAGCGACAGGCAGCCCAACTGTTCGGTGCGGCCGGGCCTCCCCGGCCCGGCGGCCACCCGGGTGGTGGTCACACCCCGGCCGATGACGAGCGGGCCGATGCGGAGCGGGCCGATGCGTCGGCGGATGGGTTCGCGGCGTTGGCTTCGGTGATCCAGGTGTCCATGATCTCTTCCCAGTCGGCCTGGGAGATGTCGTCGACGCCGCGGACGATTTTCATCTTCGAGTCGGTGTTCACCAACCGCTTCTCGATGTCGGACAGGATGTGTTTGACGACGTAGGCGTGATCGTTGCCGATCTTCCACACCCCGACACCGACCTTGAGGTACCGCAGCAGGTTCATCTGCACCTCGGACAGGCCGTTGAGTTTCCTGGTGATCTCCAACGACGCCTCCTCCTGCCGGTAGGCGATCTTCACACCGCAGTCCTCCAGCAACCCGGTGGCGATGCCCCGCTCCGCGGACCCGGCGTCGCCGATGCCGTCCATGTCGGAGAACCGGTGGAACGCGATCATGTTGGAGATCCCGAACATCCGCGCCAATTTGAACTGCTCCTGCAGCCGCTTCAACAGCTCCATGTACTTCATCACCGCCCACGCCTCGTCGTAGCCGACCAGGCGGCGACCGGCGTCGGGGTGCATCAACTCCGCTTCCATCGCCGACTGCGCGCACACCATCGACAGCACCGTCGACGTCGGGTCGTCCCGGACCGCCGACAAATCCAACAAAGTCCCCGGCGCCGCGATGTCGAACGCCGCATTCTTCTCCGCGGTGGAGTCGAACATTCCCCGCAAAGAACCGGAGATCAGATCGGCCAGCTCCAGCCGCACGTCCTGGGTCTGCCGGTAGGCGTCCTCGGCGGGCACCCCGGCGGCCTCGGCCCGCGCCGCCCACAACGTCTTGTCCACCAACGCGGCGTACAGGGTGGGCAGCGACACCGGCGCCAACCGGTCCCGCACCGGATCGGCGTCGGTTCCGTTCTGTCCCGTCACCGCGTCCAGCGCCCAGCCGATCACCGACCGTTCGACGGAGCTCAACCCGCCGCCCTTGCGCGACGCCGACACCTTGACCCGCAGAATCCCCTCCAACAGGCTGGTCCGGCGCACCCGGTTGGAGTGCCGCCACTGCGCGTCGGTCTGCTCCGGATGCCGCCGCACCATCGCCAACGGATTCAACGAGATCAGCTGCCCGGGGCCGCATTTGAGCGGTTCGATGCCCAACGCCGCGCACAGGTCGTCGTATTCGGGTTTGAGCTGCACCCAGGAGAACCGCACCCCGAACGCCAACATCCGCAGGATCAGCGACTTCTGCAACGCAGACTTGCCCGACCCCAGCACCCCGATCAACGAGATGTTCGGTGATCGGACGATTTCCCGCTCGTACAGTTCCCAGATGTCGAACATGAACGAGGACATGCTCATCACGTCCGCGCCGATGTACGCGCCGGGCACCCCCAAACCGGGGTCGACCATCCACGGATAGACCGCTTTCATCATTCCCGACGGGGCGGTGTGCACCGGCAGCTGCATCCGTTTCCCGATCCGCGCCGCACCCGCCCCCGCCGCGCCGTGCCTGCGCCCCGCGCCCGGGCCGGCCTTGACCGACTCCACCTCGCGCAGATACTTCTCTGCCTCGACCGCGTCGAGGCTGGCCCTGGCGGCCTCATCCCGGGCGGCGAGGCGCCGGGCGACCGCTTCGGCCAGGTCCGGGCGGGCCGGCGGCGCGTCCCTGGCCCACGCCGGCACCCACAGGTCCTTGCTTTTCGTGAACAGCGCCATGTCAGTATTTCGCCAATCCGCGCAACGGGGTCAGGCCACGCGCCAGCGGCAACGCGGCGGCGAAGAACGCCTGGTCCTGCTCCCCGTAGAGCACCATCGACTGGCAACCCGATTTGGTCAGCCGCCGCTGCACCGACAGCACCTGCCGGGTCAGCGTGTTCTCATCCGGTGCGGTCACCGTGACGTACAGGTGATACCGGAAAAAGCCCTGCCCGGAGGCGACCGCGGCGTCCTGCTCCCGGTGCGACGCCGCCTCGGTCTGCGACCGGGCGGAGACGAACATCCGCCGCCGCCGCTTGAGCTCGATGTCCCCCTCGGTGGTGGTGCTGGCCTTGCGCAGCGCGCGTTCCGCCGACAGCGCGGTCATCGGCTGCGCCACCAACGTCACCGTCCGCGTCACATCCGTCTGCGTCAACACCGGGCGCAGCCACCCGGAGCGGACCGGCTGCTTGGGCAGCTCGTTGCACCACAACGTCCGGGACACCGCCGAATCGTGCCGGTAGCTCTTCCAACTCCGCTCCGCCGCCGCCGGACCCGCCAACCGCGGGTCCAAATCCTGCTCCGGCCCGGCCAACATGTCGTGCAACGGCAACGAGTCCGGATCGAACTGGGTGCGGATCAACGCCGCGTACTGCCCCGGCCGCAACCAACCGTTGTCCTCATCCGGCGCGGTGATCTTCTCCTCCGCCAAAGACTGCTGGATCTCCACCAGCAGATCCCGCGCGGCCGCGCCGACCGCCTCGTCCGACCAGCCCCTGTCCACCGCCTCGATCGCCGCTGACATCTTCGACAAATCCAACTCCACCACCAGGTACACCTCGTGCCGGCCCGCCTTCGTGGCCGGGCCGGTGATCAAATCCCGGGTGTTCTCCCACACCAACCCGGAATGAATCACCGCGTTGGCGTACACATGTTTAGCCGGCGCGTTCACCACATCCGGTGCGGTGCGGATCATCAACTGATACCGCGACACCCCCGACCCTTCCTGGCACCAGGTCTGCATAATCGACTCCCACCCGTCCAGGCGTTGCGCCCTGGTCAGCTCATCGGAGGTCACCATCGACTCCCCGAACGTCAACATCGCCGCCGTCGCCGTCCGCGACCGCTTACCCTCATCGATCAACAACCCGATCCGCGACACCCCATCCCGCGTCGGCACGGCGATCATCCGCAACCCCGCCAAATCGCCGGGCAAATCCATCCGATGCTCCAACGACCCCGGCGCGAACACCGCACCCCGATACACCCCGCGGCCGGTCAGCCTGTCCCGCACCGCGCCCAACCCCGGCCCCAGATAGGCCGTCAAACCCCGCCCACCGGGCCGCGGCAACGGAATCAACGCCAACACCAACGCCAACACCACCGCGGCGATCAGATACCCCCACTGCGGCAACAGGTTCACCCCCACCACCAACACACCCACCGCCGATGCGAAGAACAACAGATCCAACCCGCCGAACCGGCCGATCAACCCGGCGGTCTGCAACGGCGGGTACTTGAACAGCTCCGACCGGGCACCCGATTCGCTCACCGATCCTCACCGCCCACAACGAAACTGGTCGACATCCCGGAGCCCAGCGCCCCGATCCTGATCAGCAAAGGGTTCAGCAAAGGGTTCAGCGAAGGGTTCACCGCACCTGCCGCGGGAACAGCCGCCCCGCTGTCGCCGTAGGCGGGGGCGCCCACCCGCCACGGCCACGCCGCGTCCTTGAGCGGCGCCGCCGCGACGTTCACCCGCGAAAAGGAACGATGCTCGGGCATCAGCTGTGCTCCTTTGTGCCGTCGTCGGATCCAACAGGTGCCGCCGGCGCGGCGTCCGGGGATGGCCGCGGCCAGGGCGGCAGCGGGAAAGTGTCATCCGGTGCGCGGCGCCGCATCCGCGGAGCCTGTGCACCGATACCGAAAGCTGCCAGCTCCGCCGACCTACGCGCCGGGTCGACGACACTGTTGGGCTGCAGCTGGAAAGGGACCGAACCTGACCGAAGCTCACCCTGCCAAGGCACGTCCCCCAAGCCAGCAGGCACAAGGTCGCCGAAGCTGCCGTCCTCCCGATACCCGGGGCCCACCGGCGGGACGGGCGCCGCCAGCCCACCACCGCTGCCCTGGCCACCGCCCGAGCCGGCGCCGGGAAGCGAACCCGCCGCCGACCCATCAGGAGAGGGGGTCCTGGGCTTGTGCCACCGAAGCTCCCACTCATTCATTGCCGCTACCTGCCTGTCCAGTCATCTTCGTTGCTCGTTTCTGCCGAGTCGGATCAGAAGGTGCCGCCGCGGCCCGCGGCGGCGTGAAACTGTCATCAGGTGCCCCGGACCGCGGCGGTGCAGCTGGCGCCGGCGGTGGCCCACCGCCGAAGTCGGACAGATCCGCCGCGTCCCGCGCCGCCCTGGCAGCCTGGAACCCGCCGCCGCTGACCGGAAAGGTGGACACGTTCCACCACTCCCCCCAGCCCGGGCGCGGCGCAGCCGGCTCCAGGTCGCCGAAGCTGCCGTCCTCCCGATACCCGGCGCTGACCGACGGCGCCGAGCCGGCCTGCCCGTTCCCGCCGCTCTGGGCGTCACCGCCGGTGCCGGGAAGGGAATCCGCTGCCGGGCCCTGCTGATGCCGTCCACCCGACACAGCGGCCACCGCGGCGCCGGCCGCGCCGGCATCGCCGCCCACCGGTGCCGGGATCGGTGCTGCACCCGCACCGCCGCCTACCGGTGCTGGGCTCGGTGCTCCACCGGCACCCCCGTCCAACACTGGTGTCCCGCTCGGCGCCGCACCGGCACCGCCGTCCACGCCTGGCGGCGGGTTCGCCGCCGTGGCCGGTCCAGGCACCGCGGACGGCTCCGGCACACCAGGCACAAGCCCATCCGCATCCGGCGCGGTGGCGCCACCACCACCGTCTGGAACGGCGCCGATCGGCAGCGGGACCGGGCCCACACCGGACTGGGTGTCGGGCCCGTCGGCGCCGGCCGGGTCGGTCATTGCGCCGCCCTCACCCGGAGTCTGGGCACGGCCGGGCATCGCCTCGCCGGACCCCGCGGAGCCGTCAGCTGGATCAGTCATCGGATCTGCCACACCAGAACCGGTATCGGGGTGACCGCCCGTGAACTCCTCGGTATCGGAGTGACCGTCCGCGAACTGTTCCGCCGACGCGGGGAGACTTTCCTGCCCCGCACTTTCTTCCGGTCCAGCATCCGGGCCGATCTGGCCGGGCGCCCCGACTCCTACCGTTTGCTCGGCTCCTGCCGTTTGGTCACTGTTCTCGTTTCGTCCGCTGGGAGCCGCCGGGTCGGCCGCGCCGCGGCCGGAGCTGTTCGGTGAACCGCCGGCGTCACCGCTGGCCGCGGCCTTACCCAGATCAACCCCGCCGCCGCTGCTCCCGGCGCCACCGCTGGCCGCGGCCTTACCCAGATCAACCGCGCCGCCGCTGCTCCCGGCGCCACCGTTGTTGCTGCCAGCGCTGCTGGGGTCGGCGGCGCCGCCCTGGGCCATCTGAGCGGACTTGCCGATCAACGCCTTCCCCGCCGCAACCGCCGCGCCGGCCACACCACCAGCAGCCGCCGCACCGGCCGCCGCGCCGCCAGCTCCAGCCCCGGCCTTGCCGGCACCGGCCCCGGCTGATCCACCCATGGTGGCCTGCGCATCGGCGGTGTCACCACCGGCTCCGGCGCCACCGGCTCCAGCACCGCCGGTGTCCGCGCCCGCGCCGCTACCTCCGCCGCCCCATCCGCCCAATGTCACCAGGTTGCTGCCCATCGTGGCCAACGCGCCCCAGGTGTCCCCGGCCCCGGCCCGCAACGCCCGCCCGGCCGTATCAGCGCCGGCCGCTCCAGCATCACCGGCCGCGCTCAGAGCCTGCGAGCTGAATTTCTCCCCTATCGCATCCGCGGCGGCCGACACCCGCCCCACCGTGGAGGACATCACCCCCGACAGCAGCCACGGCGTCGTCGGCAACAACACCATGATCAACAGACCGCCGAGCACCGTCGCCAGCTGCTGCCCCAGGTTCTGCGTCGTGTTGGAATCCAACCCCGCAACCAGGTTCTGCCCCAGAATCGACATGCCGACCATGAAAAACGGTGTCCAGCACAACGACAGGAATGAAAAGAACCACTTCGTCAGCCACCCGGAACTGGCCGGATGCACCGACCCCGCCGCGGCAACCGTCCCGAACAGCGCATACCCGAACACCAACGGAATCTGGAACAACAGCACCAGGAAAGCGCCCAGCAAACCCAGGATCCCGAACACCGCCGCCAACAACCCCACCGCCGGGTTCACCGCCACCAACGAGGTGGCGAACTTCGCCGACTGGATCGACTCGACATGGCCGGAGACCAACAGGTTCGTCGCCTCCCGGGCCAGGGTCAGCATGAAATAGGCCAGCACCCCGACCAGCTGAATACCCAGCACCCCTTTCAGCGCACCCCAGATGGACTGCCCCAGCCGGCCCCGTTTCCACGCCAAACCCAACGCCGCCAACCACCCCAGGAACGCCAACCCCAGGATCACCCCGGAAACCAGGTTGTAGGTGTCCACGAACCCACCCGCCAACAGGTTCGGCGTCGTGAAATTCACCATCCACGACGTGAACGCACCCCATACCGTCACCAGAGCGCCGGTGAAAAACGCGACGACCTGATCCATCCCCTTCTTCGCGGCGTAATCCACCACCGCGCCGAGCACCTTGCCGACCATCGTCAGCACAAACCCGCAGGCCACCCCCACCCACGCCGGGGACGTGATGATCCCAAACCCGACCATCTTGAAAAACAAACCAGCCTTGTCCCAGAACGACTTCTGCGCCGCCTTCCACGCATCCGCCCCGATCATCAACGTCTCGGATTCGCGGTTCCAATCCCGGCACAACGCTACGGCCTTCTTGTCCGTGGCTTTGCTGCAGTCCAGGAAGAACGCGTGCGCCTTGATGTAATCCGTATCCGAATTCTGGCCCCACTTCTCCACATTCATCGGATCCAGGTCCGAGGCAATCTTCATGCTCGCCAGCAGATCGTTCATTTGTTTTGCCGATTCGGCGTCCGGCGCGGCTGTCCAGTTGAATCCCCACACCGACGTCGAATCCGGCACCCCCCACTGCGCCAGCGTGGTCGCACACGCGTTTTTGATCGGCATGGTGAAGGACGCGACCCGCGGGTCATCACCGGGCCAGGTCTGGAATTTGTTGGTGCCGCCGGCTGCGTCGATGAACGCCTTCGCATCCGCGTTGCCCGACTCGGTGCTCTTGGCCAGCTGCAGCATGAACTCCCGCTCGTGGGCCATGTAGGTGTTGATGTACACGCCCACATTGCCGCCCTTGCCTTTACACGACGGGTCGGTGAACCAGGGGCCTTTTTGGAATGCCGCCGTCCCGACGACCAGCTGCTGCAACGGCAACGGCCAATCCGCGATCGCCGAAGCATCCTTCGAAACCGCCGGCAGCGCAGGCGTATCAGCCGCCGCCACCCCGACACCGCCGGCTAAACCGACCAGCAGTGCCAGCACCAATCCGAATACGCCGATGACACGGCCCCAGCCGCCGCTCACGGCTGCCCCACCGTCAGGACGGTGTAGCCGCCGACCAGCACTTGATAGCCATTCGAGCGGGTCAATTCGAACACAGACTGTTTGCCGCCATTGGTGAAGAGATAATCCGCGATCTTCCAATCGCCCTTCTCCCAGGACAATGCGACATTCTCCAGGTTGCAGTCGGATGTGGCGTTGATCGGCTGGCCGGGCGCGTTCGAGGCCCCACCGGAGAAACATGCCCAGAACGACAGCTGCGCTGCGGTTGCTGAGACGGCGACGACTTTCACCGCGATGGGTGCTTCGTTGAAGCCTTCTACGATGCCGGCGGGCAATGGAGCGGAGTTGCTGGTGCCATCACCGTTGATCTCTTTGAGCACCGCCGCGGATGGGTTCGCTGCGGTCATTTGAGTCTGCACCGCGGTAGGGCTGGACAGGCCGCCGTCGATGGATGCAACGGCTTGCAGGAATCCGATGCCGGCGGCGATGGCGCCGTTGCGGTCATGGCTGAACCCGGACGGGATGCCCCCGGCGATTCGGGTAGGCCCGGCCGGGACTGTGGGCACCGCGGCGCTAACCGCCGGAACATCGACGCTCGCTGTGGCTTGGGTGGCCGCGGTGGCGGTGTGGTGGCCCCAGAGGTAGCCGCCGAACACCGCCGCCACCGCGAGAACCGCGGCGAGCAGCAGTGTCAGCAGGACCCGGCCGTTGCGGTTTCCGTTCACAGGTGTGTACGCCATGACGCTGCGCCTACTTCCGGTTGGTGTTTAGTGGGTGAGCCAGGTGAAAAGGCCACCTGCTGCGGTCAGCAGCACCGCACCCGCCCCGGCGCGCAGAATGTCCTGCTTCGCGGAGGTCACCGCGTGCTGCCCCAGGAACCGGGAGCCGAAAGCCCACACCGCGATGGCGGCGAGGAACGCCAAAAAAGTCAGACCCATCCCGGCGTACAGCACGATGGAGGCGAGCGTCTGCCACATGTCCAATTTCGTCAGACCCCCGTTGCCGGGCTTGATGTTGGTGAAGTCCATCGGGGTGCCGCCGCCCGGGTTGCTGATCCCGCCGGGTCCCGGCGCGGGGGTCGTCGGTGGGGCCTGCACGAACGTGGCCGCTGCGTTGAGAATCCTGCTGACGTGCATCAGTTCTCCTTCTGGTAGGGCATTGCGGGAAGTGCTGGGGTCGAGCCGCCGACGTCGTCGCCGGCGGAAGATGCGGTGGCCGGGACGGCCGACTGCGGGTGGCCGCGGCGCCAGCTGCGGTCCACCACCGAGTGGGTGATGTCGGCGATCACCGCGGCGACCGACTTGTCGAGCCGATCGATGCGGATGGGCTGCTCCCGAAGCCCCGCCGAGTTCGGCAGTGTCAGCACTTCGCCGACGGAGCCGGCCAGTTTCGCGGCGGCCCGCACCGTTCCGCCGCCGAACGCGCCGCAGTCGTTGAGGACCATCACGACGTCCAGGCCGGCCGGCAGCGATGCCCGCAGGTGCCCCACCGTGACCAGTGCGGCGTCGACGCCGGCCGGGTCGGCCCGGACGACCAGCACCGCGACCGGCCAGGTCGATAGCAGCCCGGCAAGGTCCGGGTTGTCCAGTGAACCGCCGTCGATGATCACCGACGCGGCCGCCGGCAGCTGACCGGCCGGCCAGTCCTGCTCGGAGCCGGCGCTGTCCTGGTGCAGCACCCGCAGACCGGACGCGCCGCCCGGCGCCAACGACAGAGCCGAGTCCAGGTCATGGCCGGAGCGCAGGTCCTGCCACCCGGCGACGCTCATACCGCGGGTGTCACCGGTGACGAAGCGGGTCAGCGACGACCAGGGCCGGCGGGTGGACTCCACCGCCAGCACCGGCGACACCGACACCGACGCCAGGAACCCGCCCACCGCGGCGACCACGGTGGAAACGCCGACACCACCGCCGGCGGAGAACACCACCGGCCGGACACCGACCACGTCCGGGTCGGCCGCCCACCCGGCGACCGCGGCGGCGTTGCGGGAGACGAATCCTCGAGGCAACGTCCGCGGCGTCCGAACCGCCACCGGCGCAACGGCGGGAACCACCGTTTTCGACGGCGACGGCGACGGCGACGGCGCCAGTGCGGCCATCGGTGTCGGTGTCGGGGCCGGTGGAATCACGTACCGGGTCGGCGGCGGGCGCACCAGATCCACCACGGCCAGGTCCTGAGCCGCGGCCGGTGTGGGCTCCTGCCACTGCGCCGCGGCCGCGCTCCGGCCACCACCAAAGCTCTGCCACCGCCGAACCGGCTCCACCGGTTGCGCCGAGGGATCACCGGAAATGCCGACATCGGCGTCTTCGTCGGGTACCGCAGGTGAAGGCGCAGGTTCTGGTGCGGCGCGGCGGAATGGTGTCATGTTCAGCTCCGCGCCGGCGTCGTCGGCGCGGCCACCTCGGATCCGCCTCATCATCGGGTTGCCCTGGTCGGTGCGGGCGCGGTGTGTGTGGGCGTAGCCGCCGTGGCGGGCGTGGCGGCCGAAGTGGTTCTCCTGGTGGTGGTGGTAGCGGTGGCGCCGTGTGCGCTGCCCGGCTGGGCCTTGGCGGTGACGGTCACCGTGACTGTGCTGATGGCGGCTTTGGTGATCGTCACCCGGACAGTGCTGGGCACTGGCCGCACGATCGGCGGTGCCAGCGGCACGGAGGTGACGACCCGGGTCACCGGCGGCGCCGTCGCCGCAGCGGTGGTGGTAGCGGCGCGCGGAGGCGTGGCATGTCCGGCCTGCTCGCCGGCCCACACCCCGCCAGCGGCCACCACGACCACCGCGGCAGCCGCCGCCGCGCCGGTACGGGCCAGCACCCGTCGGCGGCCGCGGTGCTGCTCCTACGTTTCCGCTTCGAGCTGCTCCGCGGTGAACATCGGCGCCGACCAGCCCCGCTTCGGCTCACCGCCGGTCATGACGCCGACTCCGCTTCATCCGCGGTACGCGGCACCGCCCGCAGCAATGACCGCTCCGCGACGCTCACCCCGACAGACGGCGGTGTGCCGCCCACCGAGGCGGAGGCCGGGATCTGGATCGGGGTACTTTCCTCGGCGCGGCGGGGCCGGGTGAACACCTCGCTGATGTGCTCGACCATGTCCAGGAACGCCACCTGCGTCGCAGGCCGCAGATTCGGCAGGCTCATGCGTCCCACCGCGCCGGCGGCGTGGTCGTACGGGACCAGGACGACCCGGCCCACTCCGGCGGCGAACTCGTCGATGCCGTGCTGGAGCCGCGGGGTCACTTTCTGCTTCGCGTCGGTGGTGGTGATCACCACGGTGGAGGTGCCGATCAGGTCCTCGAACCCTGCCGCCGCGATCTCGCCCAGGCCTTCCGAGGTTTGGTTGAACGTCGTCAGGTCCATCCGCAGGCAGAACACCCAGTGATCCGCGCGGCTCAGGACCGCCTTCGCCGCCGGGGAAACCTGCGAGGTGCCCCCGTCGACCGTGATCAGCTTCGCGTAGCCGGCGAGCTTGTCGATCACCGCTGTCCATTGGGCCTGGGTGATCGCGGCGACCGCGTCGGTGTGGATTCCGTCTTTGTGCAGCAGATGCAGTCGGCCCACCGAATCCAGATAGCCGGCCAGGTCCATCGGGGTGTGGATGCGGTCCAGATCGGCGATGAACTCCAGCAGCCGGCCACGACCCACCCCGCCCAGCACCCGTTGCCGCAGCAACGCCTTGTCGGGGTTGGCGTCCAGCGCGTCCACCGGCGCAGCCAGCATGTCCGAGAACAGCTGCGTCGCTGCCGCCGCCGCTGTTGTCTTACCTACCCCGCCGATCCAGCCGCCGAATCCGACCACCCGCGACCCAGCGCCCCCCAGACGGTCACAATCGGCCTGCATCGCCGCCATCCGGGCCTGCACCGCACCCCGCGCTCCGAACAACTTCATCTCCACCGCCGCCTTTCTGGTCCATCCGTGTATCGGGTGATGCGGGTCTGCATGGGCTGTACCGCAGGCAGTTTCGTCGTCGTCATGACGTGGGTTCCGGGCGGAGCAGCCGCATCGTGGAACCGATGGCCCGGCACAAAAAGGCCGCCGACACCACGACCAGGGCCGCCGAAAGGAGCAGCACCACGACCGTCAGGAAGTGGCCCGCAAATACCTGCGACAACGTGGGCACCGCGGCCGCCCCGCCCAAGGTGGCCGCCACCCAGTCCTGGTGGGAGGCGATGAAGTCCTGCACGACGGTGAGCGCCGCGGACAGGCCCACCCCGGCCAACGCGAAATGCGCCCACTTGATCTGCGCGACCCGGGATGTCACCGAGGCGCGCGATACGTTCGCGTCGCGGTGCAGCCGGGTGATCATCACGGCGATCACCACTGCCGTCCCGGCCAGCACGCAAATGCCCACCACCGCGGCGACATCCAGCAGCAGCGTCACCACCGCTACCAGTCGGCTGGCATACCCGTGCCCGGCCGGGGCGCCGGTCGCAGACAGCTGCCCCGGACCGACCTTTGACCGCGCTGCCACCGCCGCCAGTGCGAAGGAGTTCATCGCGGCTCACCGACCAACCCCCGGGCCGCGACCACCGACAGCCGCACACACGCCGCCACCAACGCGCCGTCGATCCGTACCGGCCCGGTGCCCATCACGTGCCGACCTTGGGTTGCGGCACCCATACCGGCAACGGCCGCGCGGTGCGACCGGAGAACCGATCCAGCGGTGACAACTCGGTGGTCGTCGCCAGCTCGTCCAGCTGCTGCTGCACTTCCAGCACGCTGGTGACCGCAATATCCCGCAACGAGCGCAGCTCGGCACTGGCCGGTCCGTGGCGAAAGTGCAGCAGCTGTACGCCGACCGCAACCGCCCGGTAGGCGTGCTGACCGATCAGATGCGGCAACACCGAAATCCTTGCCCCGTCGGCCATCTCCAACGCCTCCGCGCCGATACCGTCGCAGAGCACCTCATATTCGGATTCGGTCAGCTCTCGCGAATTCGCGCGGTGCTCGGCAAGGAACGCCTCCAATAAGGCGGCGGCCGCGGCGGTGAGGATCCGGCCGGCCCGGTCGAGCAAACCTGGCCAGTTGAACATCGCGGCAGTCAGCTCCGGCAGCTGATCCAGATCAGCGGCGTCGTCAGTCCGCCCCGCCGCGGCGAGCACCACCGGCGCCAGCCGCCGCACCAGCCAATCCACCGACAAGCAGACATCTTCGGTGAACTGGCCGGCATCATTGACCCGTGCAGGTTCAGGCATCATCGGGTGTTACCTCTCAGTCGGGTATTGGTCGCTCTGCGGTGGATGCACCGCCTCGGGCCCGTGCTCCCCTGCTGGCGGGACGAGGACTTCGGCCGGTAACCCACTGCACCACTACGCACGGCAGGTCCCATTCCTCGCCGCCAATGGAACACCGGAAGATGCTGACTGGTGCGCCCCCTTTTTCCACGGGATCTCTCGCCGAGCCACTCATCGATCTCGTGAGATCTCGGGTGGTATCGACGCCCCGCCTCGATCCGTTAATATGACGACTTCAACGTCACTGTACGTGTAGCCTAGCACGACAACGCTAAGGCCGCACCTATATAACCGGACATTTGAAACCTGGATCGACTTCCGCGGAGGGGAAACCTAGAGAATGTGGGTGGATCCTGCGGGGTTCCCTATCAGCCAGAGGAGGGTTCGGATGCCACGCGGCGTTGCAGGTTTCTCCGGCGCCGCAGCACGCCAGGCCCGTCGACTTACCGGGTTGACCGCTGATCAGGTGGGTGTCCAGCTCGGCGTCACGGAACAAACGGTCTTTCGGTGGGAGCGCAATCGGTCCCGGCCGACAGCCGAGCATCTTGGCGCTCTAGCCCAAGTTCTCAACGTATCCCCCGCTGATTTGATGCCGCGCCGGGCTACTCGTACGCCTAACTTGCGGGATCTCCGACAGTTCGCCGGCGTCAGCATCGCTGTGCTTTCCGAGAAGACGAAAATCTCAGCGAGCGCCATCGTTCGCTTCGAACGTGGTGTCGCTTCCTCGATGAGCGAAGCCGTGAGCGACGCCCTGGCCGAGGTCTATGGATTGACCAGTGAAGAGATTGAGAACGCTCGTCAGGCATCGCTCATCGCCCGAGCCAATTCCACGCGTGGCAAGAGACTCCCCCAATAGACGACCAATGCAATCGGACCTTTAGAACCAATACCTAAAGTGTTGTGCGATTCCGTTAAAGTTGTCGCTGTAAGGGCAACTACACGCCGAATCACACTCACAGCCCATACGAGCTGACATTCGACCGAGATTCAGGGGGACAGGCATGGAGGATCAGTCACAAGAGGTGACGGGTACCCCGGCCGAGCGGCTAGGTCGGCGGCTTGACTACCTCCTCGTCACTGTCCCCAGCCCCTCTGGAGGAAGATGGACTAACGTTGAGCTTTCGAATCTTCTTGGTGAGAGAGGAATCCCGACGTCGGCTCCTTACATCTCGATGCTGCGCCACGGGCAGCGCGCAAATCCGAGCCTGGTGATCGTCGACGGCATCGCCGACATCTTCGGTGTGCCGGTCGCGTACTTCTACGACGACGACCTTGCCACCCGCCTCGACAAAGACCTCGCAATGCTTTCAGCGTTCAGAAACGTCGCGGCGCAGAGGATTGCGCTACGCACCACAGGTATGTCAGACCATGTGCTCGAGGAGATCCTCGCCATCATGGATGCTGTGCGGAAGAGCCATGGGCTCCCGACGGCAGATGACTAACTAACAGCCAACTGTTGACCCCGCGGGCTGCGAAACCGTGGAGGTTCTGAGCCGCAAAGGAGGGGACGTATGAGCTTGACCGGCCGGGCGACACTCTTGCTCACACAACTGACCAAGCTCATTCCTGACCCGTGGAGCCTGGATGTCTTTGTAGATCGCGTTGCCAGGCATTTTGGAATCCAGATCCAAATTGCATTGACGCCGATTGCCCTCGCATCGGACACCACTGGATTTACCTGGCCTCAGGGGAACTTCTACCTCATCGTCGTATCAGCCAACATCAGCATCCATGAGCGTGAGATGACGGTGTTCCACGAACTTGTCCACGTTCTGCTGGAGCACCCGCCGACGATGCAGACGGAAGCCGCCAGGGCCGACCTGCTGCACGTGCTCACCGATGCCTCAGAGGAGTTGGTGTCGGCGTTTACCCGCCACATCCCCCCCGATCAGCTGGCCGAGTCCCAAGTCATCTTTAGCGGCCATGGGTTCGACACTCCGGAGGAACGCGAGGCTGAGTCGGTCGCAACCCAGCTGAGCATCGCCATCAAGCAGTTCTCGCGGACACGCTCAATGGGAACGATTGAACGTCTCTTCGGTGACTTCAGATGATCTGGATCGCGCTGGCGATTTTTGGAGTTGTGCTGACCACTCGACTTCTTGGACCAATTTTCCGCGACAAAAGCGTGTCGATCCCACGCCAGAGCGGGCAAGTGCTTGGCATCGGGTTGCCGATGGTCACCATTCCGCTCGTCATGATCTGCGGGATCACCACATCAAACCTCCTTCCTGAGCAGGTCGACAGTCTGCTGGAGATTACCAACTTAAGTGATCTGCTCCATGCCCTGTTCGCCATGGGTGCGGCGGGCTCATCGTTGCTCTGTCTTAGCGTCATCCGTCGGAATGCCGGATCCGTAACTCATCGAGATATCTGGCTCACGCTAGGCCCACCAACGGCCGTTGCCATCCTGATAGTCGTGGAGTGGCTAAATGGGCCTTACCACCAGTTGGAGACTGCCGGTGATTACAACCAATGGGAAACAGGACTCGGACAATTCGGATTTGTTGCCTGGGTAGATCAGACATATCGGATTGCTGCGTTCATCTACATTGGTGTCCTGGTTGTCAAGCAGGCCCTTGAATCGCCACCGGTCTGGAAGGTTGCACTCACCATCACCGGTATCGGCGTCAGCTTCGCCGGGTTGAGCCAGGTCTTCACGTTGGTCCGCCTGTTCATGCAACCGCAGCCGACGACGGTCGCGGCACTCGCTACGGCGACGCAACTGACGGCCTACATCGGCCTCACGATCTACTCCCTTGGAGTTCTGCTGCCGGCTCCGCTAGCCCGTCTCGCCGGCCGGGTTGCACCCCCCCTACGCATTCGTACCCTCACCCCACTGTGGGAGTGGCTTACAGCCAGTCACCCAAAAGTCGTGCTTACTTTGCGGCCTGGGGAGTCCGCCGCGACAGTGGAAGAACGTAGATACCTTGAGATTGGCCAAGCGCTCCGCAAGACCGAGATCCCGAAAGACGACGCGGATCTCATCCGCCGTTCGATCAGAATCCCGATCCGGTTGGGTGAGTACCTCGCTCAGCACGCGCCAGCTTCGGCGTCCGCGAATGTAGTGAGCGCAGGGGCGCTCCTGATTGAACAGAAAACTCCAGCCGCCGATCGGGCGCAGGTACTGGTCATCGCCAAGGCCTACAAGCGGTGTCGGGCGCGTCTTCTGGTAGGAAGCCACACCGGGTCGGCCGCGGTCCCGAGATCGGCGTTAGAACGAGGTCGGCGTTAGAAACGGAGTCTGCAACTATGGTCAGCCCTTACACGCACTACCTCGATGCCATCGAGGACGCGTTGTCGTCGTCGGCAATCCTGGATCACCGGCCAACCGGTCACGGTGAGCTGTACGGCACGGTGGGCGCTCTGGAGATCATCTCGACCCGGCTTGCGCACATCCTTGAGACGGTGCGACAGGAGTACGTGCGACTTCCCTCTCAGGGGCAGGAACTTGAGGTCAGCAGGCCCAACGTCTCTGCAGACCCAGCGGAGCTCTGTGGCGCCGCAGCTGAGTCGCTCCGGATAGCTGTTCAAAATCTTGAGAATATCGTGGTCCCGGCGCTGGTGCAGGCTCAGGCCGCATGCGGCTCTTTCACGACCCGGGAAGCTCGCCCGCACGAGTGATCCCGCGTAGATCAGGGTAACCCCTCATCAGTTACGCTCGACCTCCTTAAATAACTGCTCGACTCGTGGCGCGCCTCCGCCGTTTCGATGCGCGGAAACGGAACACTCTGAGCTATGGATCAGACGGTATTGGAACGTCGCCGCCCCGGGCGTCCCTCTAAAGGTGACCGCACCGAATTGCGCGGAAGGGTTGCTACGCACTTGCAGATCGCAGCCACCCGGCGAGCAACAGAATTGGGTCTTCACCTCAACGACTACATGGCCATGCTTGTGTCCAAAGACACAGGCGTACCTCTGGACACTGATGAAGGGTTGCCGCTTGGGCTGAGTGCGTAGGCGCTGATCAGCGCACCTACAACTCCATAGACGACGAAAGCCGCCCTGGCGAGGGCGGCTGTGTCGTTCAGATAAGTGATCGGATCCAGTTAGGGCTGGTCCGGTCTGACCCCTTAAGGATCTGCTTTGACAGGCAGCTCTGAGGGTAGCGCATACCCATCGACCTGGCAAGGGTTCGTCGGGTGTGTCGCCGCACCCTCTTCCCAGATCGCCCGAAGTTTTCCTTCCACCGACCGGATGACGGGCCCGGCGGGGTCCCCTGCTGTGTCTGCGGCTCGGGATCAAGCGCTGGCCGCCGCTGTCTGGACTGCGCTGGCTCCGTTGTTGGCGGGCCGACTGGAGGTGCGGGAGTCCCGCAACGGGGGCGGGTCGTATCGCGGCGGGTGGAGGCGGTCGTTCGCCTCGCATGTGCCGGGGTCGGTGCCGGCGGCGGTGCCGATTTACAGCAACGCCGGCGATACCCGCCTTCTGGTGGTGGATTTGGACGTCAAGCTCGGCGGCCGCGAGCAGGTGCTGACCGACGCGGCAGCGGTTGCAGCGTTGGTTCACCGCTGCGGTGGTGAACTGATCAGCGACGAGTCACCGTCGGGCGGCATTCACCTCTACATTCCGTTGGGCCGGCCGGTTGCCTTCGACGCTGCGCGGGATGTGGCGCGGGCTTTGGCGTCGCGGACGCCGAGCATGGATGTGTCGCCGATGTTGGGTTTGACGGACGGCTTGATCCGGCCGCCTGGCGCCCGGCACCGCTCCGGCGGTTTCCAGGTTTTGCACGGGCCGCTGGAGGAGGCTGTGGCTCTCGCGCGGATCGGTAACCCGCCGCGGGTGTGGCAGCGCCTCACCGAAGCCTTGGCCGTGGAGCTCGCCGCGCTGACCACTGCTCCCCCGGTGTCGCCGGCGGCCGCGCCGATCATCGACGACGTCCAGGCGGCGGCGGGGGCTGCTGGTGTTCCTCGCCGCGGCGGTCCGCGGGAGCTGGCCGAGAACTATCTGCAGATCGCCCACACCGGCGTCTATGACACCGCTCGGTACGGCTCCCCGTCGCAGGCGCGGCAGGCGGTGATCACCGCGGCGGTGTGGGCCGGGATGAGCATGGTCGACGTGCTGGCCCGGATCTCCGACGGCCGGTGGCGCGGCCTGGCGTCGTTCTACGCCCGGTACAGCAATCCCACCTCTCGGCGGGAGGCGCTGAGCAAATTCGACTGGCCCAACGCCGTCGCCTACGTCACCGCGCAGAAGGGCAAGAACCCAGGGTCGAGCCTTGTCCGCCAATCCCTCACAAGCGGGCCAACATCACACCGGGGGGCTCCCGAGCAGGCAAGATCGAACAGGAACACCCAAGGTGAGTTTCGTTTTCTGCGGACGTGGTGGTCGGCGATGGCGATCGCGGAGCAGAACCAGCACCAGCTCGGGGATAGGCCGTCGGGGTGGATGAGTCGGCGGATGGTGCTTCGAGCGTTGGGTGAGGCCGGAATGAAGTCCGGTTCCCGGTATGTCCACTTCGGCACCCGGTCGTTGAGTATTGCGGCCGGGATGGATCAGTCGACCGTCGCGGCGCAGCTGCGGGCGTTGCGGGACGAGC
>JAABUU010003122.1_pt1 | contig 21665 bp, 27 predicted proteins | sample 5559301 | NCBI WGS metagenome assembly JAABUU01 (sample SAMN10711884, study PRJNA513360) | rock metagenome | isolation source: Antarctica rocks | place: Antarctica: Victoria Land, Richard Nunatak white | reverse complement strand
AAGAGGACGATGGCGCCGGCTTCGGGGCTTCGGATGCGGTTGATGGTGGTGGGGATGTCGAGGGTTTGGTGGGTTAGTGCGACGTAGATGTTGGGCTCTGAGAGGCTTTGGGTGGTGTCTGGGTCGGACATGGTGTGGGTTGGTGGGGGTTTTTTTGGGGGGAGCCGGGGTTTTGTGGTGTGTGCTTAGCGGTTGAGTTGGAATGACTGCCTATGTATACGAGGGCTTCAGTGGAGCGTTCTGAGGCTCTGGGAACATTATTTACCACTTGCGGAAAGTGGAAGGGAGGATTTGATGTGAGTCCTTAAATGACGTGAAGCCTGCAGATTGTGGTGGTGATACAGTACATGTTGTAGCTCGCTTGGATTTACACCTCCGATCTCTTCAACCCTCTTTCACCTCTCACTAACAGCGTTCGCTTCATAACTCCCATCATGACCTCGTATCGCTCTGGTGAAGAGCCTGCATCATCAGGCGATACTTACAGACCTTTACCCTCGCAGACGCGCGTCGATCGCGATCACGGTCGCAGGATGTACGATGAGCAGCATTCTCGACCCAACTCCCGAGACCGATATCACCGCCGCCACTCACCATCTGCACGACCCACTCCTCCGCATGGTAAAATATAGTTGGGAAGAGGAAACCTCGAATGCTGTGCATCTGCTAATGTTGGTCTTTGGAAAGATCGCTCCCGGACACCGCCCCGTGGACCGGCAGTGGAGCCTCAAAACGGCAGCGGTATGCGGGAATGGGACCGTAGACGTGAGCGAGATGGCGCCCGAGAACGCAACGATTACCGCAGAGGACGGTCTCCAAGAGGTGGTTACCGAGACAGAGATCGAGAAGGATACCGCTCGCCGGGCTACGACAGCCGAAGTAGGAGTCAGAGCCCACGCAGAGATCGATCACCTTATTACGGAGGACCACCTAGCAAGGAAGTGATATTGGAGGGATTGCCAGTCGAGATGACGGAAGACGACGTTGGACACCACCACCCTTTCCATCAAAGCCTCGCCCTACCTCTATCACCTTACCATAATCTGCCTAAGTTTTCCGTCAACTTGCAAAGTGTTCTGGCTAAGGCGTAGCATATGGTCGAATCTCGACCGTTGCGTGGAGACTACAGATTTCAAGAGAACTCGAGCAGTATCACAATGTCAAAAATCTTGAGGATGTGAGAGTTATTCGTGATAGGCACACCAGTATGCGGCTTTACGCTTGCTTCATCTTGCATCCGGACACCTGCTAATAGCCTATCCAGAGGTTTCTCGTCAATTTGGATTCCTCCGCTTTGCTACATTACAGGATTCGCGAGCGTTCGTCGAACGCAATTATCCGATGATCTACTTCTACGGCAGTAATTCTGCAGAAGAGAACGGTGAAGCCGCTAAGGTTCGAATAGCATTCAGCCGGCAGAGAGATGATCGCGATCGTTCCGAAAGAACAGAAGGCGAATGGACCTGCAAGATCGTACGTCAGCTGTAGGCCGCTTTAAGGGATCTGCTAACTCGATTGCAGTGTACTCTGGTCAACTTTCCAGGCCGCATGAAGTGTTTCCGCTGCCAAACTCCAAAGATTGGTAATCGAGCCTCTGACTCCCGCTTTCTTGTGCAACTCTAAGATCTATAGGCATCTCAGCACCCGGTATCCTCGCGACGGCAAAACCGTCCAACTTCACGAATAGTGGGGATAGTGATGCTTCCCCTGACGCTACTCCATCTCAATTTCTGCTCTTACGTGGCCTCGAACCTACCGTTACTGAAGACCTCCTTGCGAAGGGCGTTGCCAAGTTATACAAACCGATTGGTGGATCCTCACTTCAAGCTCCAAGTACCACTAAAAAGTCTGGAGCGAAGGTGGCTTCAACGACTGGCGATGCCAATCTCGGAGCGAAAGACGGCAGCATCCGGAGAGTACTGTTAGTGAGAGACCGAAAAACCAACGACAGCTGGAGATATGGCTTCGCGGAGTTTGGAACCGTCGAGGTAAGTGGTCTATGTATTGCTGGAGCGTCAAAATCCTAAGAATATATCAGGACGCACAGGCGGCATTGACGAGATACAACTCTTTTGAGAAATTTACAATATCTTCGAAGCCTGTGATGGTCAGCTATGTTCACGCTGGCATTTTCGTACCTGTCTTCAATCAGGTAGCCGGCGGCGAGAGGTTTACCTTCAGTCCTCTTGGCAACACGGCGACAAAGCTCGCATATTGGGATGAAGAGGCGTATGTAAGCGAGCTGATGCTCTCTACTGGTGAAATTGAAAAGGCCAACACGGCAAGCGAGGGTGGGGCGTCTGCGGTAGACAAGGCCGCTGCAGCGGCCGAGAAAGAAGGACTCTTGAAAGTAGGCAAAGAATCCGAGGCGAAAGCGAAGAAAAGAAAGGCCGAAGCAGCCGCTGCTGCCACCAAGAAGAAGGTAAGTAATCCCAATCTACGTGTCTGGACTCATCGTTGACACTGGTAGTCTGCACCCGCACACCTTCAATTCTGGAGCAACCGGCATGCGGAGCTACACGGCGTCCAGTCTCAACAGGCAGAATACACTTCCCCAGACGACGCCCAGTCAGACAAGAAGCGAACCAAACTCGAGTCATCTGAGCAGACCGAGCCACCCTCCCAATCCTTCACCGACCTCACCAAGAAATGCTGCTACCTCTGTTCCCGCCAATTCAAAACCGAAACCGAAGTCAACAAGCACTCGCGCCTCAGCCAACTCCACCGCGACAACCTCCAAGACGCCTCCCTCGTCACCAAAGCCGCCGCCAAACTCGCAAAGGCCTCCACCGCACAATCACAGAACAACACCACCCCGGAATACCGCGATCGCGCCAAAGAACGCCGACGCGCCTTCGGGCCCGCCAAGAAACCCGCCTCTGCTCCGTCGTCCGCCTCTAAACCCGACCCGGACAGCCGCGCGCAAGACGAGGTCTCAGACGGAGAGAACGCTTCCACCACCGCCCCCCCTTCGAAAGGCGCCTCCCTGCTCGGCAAAATGGGCTGGTCGGCCGGCGAGGGCCTCGGCGCCCAGGGCACGGGCATGGTCGCGCCCGTCGCGACGGATCTGTACGTGCAGGGCGTCGGGCTGGGTGCGGTGGGTGGCAAGGTCGGCGATGCGGTGGAGGAGGCTGGGCGCAATACGAAGGGGGATTATGCACACTTTGCGGAGAGGACGAGGGATAGGGCTAAGGAGAGGTTTGAGCGGTTGGGCTGATGTGCGGTGGGGGAAAGGGTTGCTTCCTTGCTTTTTCAGGGAGGGAGGAGGTTACAGATCGTTTGTGCGGCACTACGCGTGAAGAGTGCGGAGTCTAATGAGCGCTGATTCGGGGTTGTTTGCAGGTAGCCCTCATGTCTACTCGACTGTGCCGCGTACAGTACCGGTCGGTAAGTGTTTGTCCACTTTCCCCTACCCAGGAGGGATAAACACTTACCGACTAGTACTGTACGTGGCAAAGCACATGGACAATGCATGACGTTTGCAGTCATACCCTCTTAGATTCGTAGACTAGCTCACAGCATACTTTTAGAGATTATTGAAACCATCCTTTGAATGACAGATGTCTGATACATAGTCAAGAACGGGTAGTTGCACCTGACAAGTACAAGTACTCTACAATGATCCTGCCGCGCGGCAGGCGTAGACGACTCGATCGGCCTCGCTTGCGCCGCACCTCCCCGCCCATCTTCCCTAAGGTACAGGTACTGTACATCCACAGTGACACAAGCAACGATGCCACCGAGAGTTTATACAGGACATTGTACTCGGAGCTCGTAAGCTTATTTAAAGACCTTCAGAAACCATCCGGGGACGTTTGACGAAATGAAAGAAAGAAAAATTGAAGGGATTGGTAAAGACAGGCCGAAGAACACGATCCTGAAGTCTGACAATACTCGAATGTCATATGGACTCGCCTTCAGGACCGTCAAAGAAAAGAAAGAGAAAGAGAGACGTTAGTGGCCGGTAAAGACAGCTTAGGCGAACGATTACAGTATGATGTTATCCCGAGAAGTTGACAGCGCTCTTGTATCCTACCAAGTTGCGTCTCCTCGACGACTTAGACGACTACACGTTGAGAAGCGACCAGAGCGGATGAAGGTTAGAAGAAAATAAGGCGGTGGCGTAGACCGTTCCTAGAAGGCCATGACGGTGATCCCACGATCAGGCCTTGAGAACCTTGATATCCGGACAACCACGCAGCAACAGATATGCTAAGAAAAGTCCTGCGAGCTCGATGGCCGCGGCAAAGCTTCAAACGACTCCCCTGGCGTCAGGATCGGCATCTTAGTACTCATGAACCCAGGCACGCGATGCTCTCGAGGCCGCTGCGACATTGCCGGTGCACAATCGGAGCTGCCGTCGACGGCCTTTCCGTCAGCGTGGTCGTCGCCCTCGGCACTTTGCCGAGGACGTTTGACCCTCGGGGCGCTACTGGCGAGCTTGCGCTTTCTGCCACGCACGCCGGCAGGTTTCGGGACGGCAGCCTTACGGCGGGATGTGGCCGTGAACGTTTTGTCGTTTGGATCGTCGCTTTGCCCGCTGTCTGAATTAGATCCGTCGTCGTCCTCTTGATCAGGGCTTGCGGGCTTCTGTTCGCTCTGGGGAATCGGCGGAATGACATCGCTGTCGGCAGGAGTGTCCGCTATTGCCGCTGTCTAGGAAGGTGTCAGATTCTGAAGTGCTATACATCGGGTGATGCGTTCAAGGACTTACCGAACGTCGGGAGTAAACGAAGTTTGCCTGGTGCGCCGATGGGGGATAAGGCTCTTGCGGAGACCGGGGCAGCTGAGGACCCGGTGCAAGGTCTGCAGCTGGTGGAACGCGAGACGCTAAGGAGGCGGCGGAGGGTACCGTGTCTGGATGCTTCATATAACCGCCCTTGACGAGCTGTTCCGCCGCTCTAGCAGAGATCGGAAACCCCTTGGCTGGGTCGAAGGACAGCTTTGTCCCACGTGGGCGTCGCGGCTTCGCTGCCGAGGGTTTCTTTGGGGTCGGGAATTGCTCTGACTTGGGGATCTGGCTTTGCTTGATTGCAAACGCTTCACCTGCCTGCTCGGCTTCCTCTGAGATCTGGGATGTTGGCAGGTTCGCTTTCTTGATATCGTCGAAATACCATGCCTTCTCTTTCAACTCCGCGGGCTTGGCTCTGGAAGCTCTCTGCACCGTTTGTCAGTCCACGAGTATCACATTTGTGGGCATAAGACGCCCTTACCTTTTTCTTTGGTTTGAGTATCTGTGCGCTGGCACCGCTCGTGTCTAATGTCAAAGCTTCAGGGTCCAACCGAGTTTGTGAAGGGTACACAACTGCCATGCCTGATGGGTCATTCTGTGGGTATGGCATTCCAAATCCGCCGTTATCGCGGAACAAAGAGCTCACCGGGTATCTCGATGCTTCCGGACCGACTGGGAACGAACTTGCTATATTCCTGGGTCGGTCCAACGGTGAGATTCGCGGTAATGTGTGATTCCAGTGTGCAAATCTCTGCTTTGTTGGAGAAACGTACGGCAATGGTCGCGGTAAGTAGCCACTTTGGACTGTTGGAGATTGCTCGTTATACCCCGTGTGAACGTTGGCAAACGGCCCCGCTTGTGGACCACTTAGCGGTGAACGGAAACCTGGGGGAACGGAGCTGTTGGACAGTCCCGAATACAGGGCTAGGAATGAGCCGAATTGTTGCTCCGTCTCGGCCTTCCTCCTCATGATATCGATCTGGGAAGTCTGGAAACGATTGTACACCGCAGGCACGGACTGGTTGAGGAGAGTAGGATCTAGACTCTGCGGATCTGCGTAGCTTGTTGAAGACGCTGGAGCTGGCTCTATACCTGCAGACGTTAAAGATGTTCCCACCTGTCACGAGGATATATTTTTCTGGTTCACTCACCGTACTCGGCGGATCGAAGCTCAAGATCTGGCCTTGACCGAAGAGGGAAATTGACCGGCGCAAGAGGTTCCGTATACTGCGGGACTGACGTTGAAACTGGTGGCTGCATTGTGTGCAGTAGTGGTTGTCCCAAATTTGAGAATGATCCCAGCGATCTAAGTTTAAGATGTTGGTTTCTCATATGCCTACGTTCATGGTAGTCATCATAGATCTTGATACGTTCTCTAAGAATCAGATCGTCCTTCTTGAATTGCTTACTCCACTCCTTGTCTCGCTCCTCACTCCGCTTTTCTTGCTCTTCCTTTGGCAACTTATCTATATCCTCCTTCATCTTCTCCAGTGCATCTTGTGCCTTACCTCTCGCTTCGTTGTACAGCTCATGAGCTTCTTTCGGTGTGATTGGCTCATCACCTTCCTTCCATCCACGAGGTACCAGCATATTACCTAGGTGACCAAGACCAGAAATCCGATGTGTTGGACCGATTTCGTCGGCACGGCGTACGTACGGATTCAAGTCAATTGGTTCCTTCGATGGTAGCTCGAACATCTCGGGTTGAGTTGAGCTGTAAGGCTCACAACCGCGAGGATAGAGATCGGCCGTCGGATGATACGCTTTCTGAGCAAGACCGAGGGGCGGAACGTTGTCACTTCTCTCGAACTGGCTTCCGTGAGCTTGACCGTGATACGCGCTCAGCTCTCCACTTGGTGCAGCCAGCCCCTGCTGTTGGCTGGACTGGAACCTAGAAGCAAGAGCTCCCGTGAAGATCGGACGAGGGATGTGTCGAGCGAGGGCGGGGCGAGGACTTGGAGATACCGGACGCAAAGCCCTTCCAGCATGTGCTGTGGCCAAGTCAGGTCAGCAAAGACCTGGACATGAACTCCAATGTCACCTCTCAGAGCAAATATCTAGACTCCAACACACGAAAAGGCTCACGCCCCTGCTACGAGCTCTCAAACATGGGTGCTAACACTTACGATGAATTCCCAAACTAGCGGCTCGAAGCAATCCTTGCTTTCTCGAGCTCGTAGGGCTAACCGCTTCGACAATGTTGTCACTGCAGCATGTGAGTTGACAACCCTCGATCTCCTTCTCCCACCGATCAAACAACCATCAGAGCTGGAACTTACGGTGGAGTGTCGTACTCGTTCTCGTGCGGAGTTCGAACTCGAGGCGACGCGTCGCCAGTGCCAGCTGAGGTGTTGTTCGAGAGGCCGTTACCCACAACAGCAACCTCCGGCTGAGGCATTTGAACATAGCCGCCGCCAGTCTCTGTCACTTCGCTGTGATTCATCTTGGCTTGGAAAGATCTCGACTTTGAGTGAATTGCTCTTTGGTTGCGGGAGAAGTGCTGTCGAAAGTGTTGGATGTTCGGAGTGGATGTCGTGCAGAAGAACCTTTAAGCTGGAAATCATGGAGCTAGGTGACGATGAATAGGTCAATTGCTGCGAGGCTGTCCATGAGCAGCTGTGTTGTGGGTATGGTGGTTGCTTGGAGTGTTGCTGAAGCTGAGCATGTGAGGTGGTGAAGTGAGCTCTCGAGTCACAACACACTACACCTAACTCAAGATCACTGTAATTGCTTGGTAGATAGTGTTCTATTTCTGCCATTTGGATGCCTAGTGGCAAGCTCACTCGTAGATCTACAAGACTCGCTGTTACAGTGCATAATTGAGATGTTTCGGAGTCTCAATTGGCATGTTTTACAGTACAGTATCAATTTCAGTAGCACTTGCAAAACGTTCACTCCAAGATTTCTGTAGGTACAGCTACATCAGAGGGACTGTAGAGTAATTGATTTAGCTACAAAGGAGTCTGGCTGGATACAGAGAGTTTGAAGTAGACGAAAAGGAGCACGAAGCTCGACCCTTGTCACATCAAACAGAACCCGTGGCCATCCGTGCCAGCTCATTTGGTATCAATGAAAGAAATATCCCGAGAGATAGCAGCTAAAGATCGTCTCCACTCTGCAGGTGGTATGCTACCACAGAGAACGAAGAGACCGAAGCTAGAAGTGGCACCTCGCCAGAAAAGAATGTGTAAAGGAAATAGGCGCTCTCGTGTAGGAGTCATTGCAAGAGAGTGATCTCGAAATCGCTTCATTGCTCGCTCCAACAACGTGCTTTGCAAAGCCTGGTCAACGAGGCTACCACGACACCGCCGGGGGAGCATCTGTGGTTGGCTGCGAGGTCCACGCATCCTTTGACGGGGTAGTAGACGCGCCCCAGCCAGAATTGGTGACTGCCGTAGCTGGAGCTGGACTCCAAGCGTCCTGAACCTGAGCGCCTTTGAGTTCCTGGAAAGAAGAGCCGTTTTGCGAAGGACCGTTTTGAGTAGCTGAAGCGGAGGTGCCGTTCTTCGCGACCTCGTCGTCACGATCGGTATCGTCATCATCCTCGAAGGTGACTTGGCCATTTTCAGGTACATGCTGCTGAAGGAACTCTGGCACAGGTTGCTTCGTCTCCATAAGCACCTTGACCAAGTCATCGGCGATGTCTTCGTTACGGTCGTTGTAGAAAGAAGTAGCAAGACCGATGTTGCCGATTCGTGCAGTACGACCTGAGGCTAGGTGTCAGAAACTACAGCTGTAAAGCGCAGATTGGACAAGCTTACCAATGCGATGAACATACTCATCGATACCTCCGTAAGTGGTGTTCGGTAGATCGTAGTTGATGACATGCATGACGTTCTTCACATCAAGACCACGAGCGGAAACACCAGTAGCAACGAGGATCGGAGCTTTGGCAGCACGAAACGATCTCCTGAGAGCTATCGTCAGCCGGATCTTCGTGGCAAAGCCTAGGATTGACTTACAATGCGTCTTCGCGTTCGCGCTGAGTGCGGTCGGCGTGGATTGATGTACTAGGTAGTCCTTGGTTGTACAGAAAGTCGTCCAGAAAGTCTGCTTGACGTTTGTTGTTCACGAAGACAATGGTACGTGAAGGAGGCATAGACATGAGCAGGTCGTAGAGAGCAGCGCGTTTCTTGTCCTCGTCGACGAAGACGACCTGTAATACGGTCAGCAAACACTATCAGTGAAGATACGGTTTTCACATACGGTTTGAGTGAGCAGCTCGCTAAGATGAGTGCTACCGGCGCGGCCGACGCGGATGCGAACGTGGTCCGGGGACATATACTCTGCCGCCAATGCGCGAGCAATCTTGGGAAAGGTCGCCGAGAACATCATGTAGGTATGGTCAGCATCTTCATTGGAATCTGTGTACCCGTTAGTTACTGCAATTGCAACCTCGAGAAACTACTCACCACCACCAGACATAATCTTCTTCAGATCCTCAGTCCAGTCTGCGTTGAGCATTTCGTCCGCTTCGTCGATGATAGTGTACCTTCGAGGTTTAGTACTTGATATTCAAAAGAAGGCTGAGAAGTGCGACCTACTTCAAGCGACTCATACTCAGGAGATGGGGTTTGTCCATGAAGTCGATCAGGCGACCAGGTGTTGCGATCAAAACGTCACAGCCTTTCTGCAGCTCTTCACGTTGGTCACGAACAGGTGCGCCACCATAGGCAACACATGGACGGAGCATTGAACGGTAGCAGAGACGACGTGCCTCATCGAAGATCTGAGTTGCTAGCTCACGGCTTGGGACGACGACCAGGATCAAGGGTTCAGCACGGACGGAGTCGGTTGCAGAGTTGAAGGCGCCGGCTACATTGGGGCGAGGACCAGCGAGCTTCTTGGCTTTACCCATGAGCTTTGACAGCGTTGGGATGAAGTAAGCGGCTGTCTTTCCCGACCCTGTAACACCGATATGTTAGCAATCTGGCAGCCTTGTTTCTATCAAGAGCTTGAATGCGACTCACCCGTCTGAGCACAGCCAATTACATCGTAACCTTTCAGAACAGCAGGCAGGACGTAAGCTTGGATGGGTGTCAACTCGGTATAACCGCAAAGCTCAACGTTCTTAAGCATGATAGGATGGAGACCAGCGTCTTCGAACTACCATAGTGCGTTAGCTTCCAGGTATGTTTCAGGCCCGCTGCAAGAATCTCAAACCTTTCTAACGGGTTGAACCTTGACTGGGCCTTCGAGGCTAACTTTGATGGATATGACTCTGTGGTTGATCAGTGAGTTGACCCATATCTTCTAGCCTAGTGATGTTACTTACTTCTGAAACAAAATACCAGAGTGAGTACCAGTTCCCTCGTGGAAAAGCTGGCGTTCAAGTTCAGGGTGTGGCGGTCCGATGTCTCCAAACTCATCCTTCCACTCGTATTTGGCAGCATTGGAAGCCCAGTCCGTGAGCTCAAGCATCGAGTCCGTAGCCTCACGACCTGAAGCAGTGTACGCCGAGTAGTTGTATTTCTCCGGCTCGGCCCACCCTTGCTCTCGAGCTCGAGCGGCGCTGTCTCCAGCCTGAGTGTTGGATTCCTTGTTGTGAGCGTCGGTCGTGTCAGCAAGCGCGTTGCTCATGTCTGCAGTGTCGAACGCTTTGTTGCCGCTCGGGAGCTGCTGAGTGGCAGACATGGTGGTGGCCTGGAATATCTCTGTCATGGAAAGGTGTTAGCTCAATGTTCGACGTGCGTTTCAAAGCGTGTGAAAATGGAGTTTATGAAGCTAGAGGAAGTCCCGTAAAACTCAGAAGTGGCGATCTCGCAGCTGTGTTATGAGAGAGACGTTGTTTTGGAACTATAGCTCTGGGTTCAGGCAGAGATTGCGAGAGTATCGCGCGTTGAAGAATCACGCAACGTCAATGGAGAACTTTTCGACGTACCTGGACCAAGAGGCTTGCTGGTGAGGTTTCCTGACTGGAAACAATGGGCAGAGAGTTGCTCCGGCTTAGCTGTGAGCAACGAGCAGTAACGTATCTGCAGTAGGGACAGTCAGTTGGTGGATGTGTTATGTAAAAAGATGAGAGCTTTCAAGATTGCTTGGGTATGAAAACTGAAACTGATATAGACGCTCGCTTAAGCACGGTGAATCCTCGATAGGGCTCCGTGCCACCGAAGCGAGGCCGATTCCAGCTTTTAGATCCACCGTGCCAGCTGACGAAGAGAGTGACGTACACAGATGCCGAAACACCATTCACCCACACCAATAACACTTTCTTATATTCAGTAGGGATGGAGTTCAGGGCGTGCTGCCCTGATATCCCTTATATACTCTTCTTGTTGGCTACGGAAGTAGCATGGATCTGACTTCTTCCCTAGTCTTTCCTTTCCTCATTGCCCTTATTCCTCATCCCACAGGGCCTTCACCACGGACAACTGCTCTAGGCAAACAAGTGACCTGACGTATTGCTTCCCTTTCCTTTCCTTTGATTATCTTTCCTTTTCTTTGATTTCCTTTCCTTTCCTTTCCTTTCCTTTTCTTTGATATTCTTTTTCTTTTTTTTAATTTCTTCCCTTTTTTTTTTAATTTTCCTTTATTCTCCTTCTGGCCCCAATTGGACCTCGTTCGCAGGGCTTTGCACCAACAACAGAAGCCCAAGATAGTCGAAAGACGTGGCATATTGCTGACTCTCCTTCCTTTTCTCATTGCTCGTTTTATATCTCATCACACCGGGCGTTCCACCCAGGAACAGCAGCCCCCGACAGTCGAACGTCGCGATGTATGACTGACTGTTTTTCCCTTTCTCATTGCTCTTTCTGTACCTCATCACACCGAGCGTTGGACCTAGGAACAGCAGGTCTGACAGTCAAACGTCGAGATGTATGACCGACTCTTTTTCCCTTTCTCATTCCTCTTTTTGTATCTCATCACACCGGGCGTTCCACCAGGAACAGCAGCCCCCGACAGTCGAACGTCAAGATGTATGGATGATTCTCTTTTCCTCTCTTATTGCTCTTTTTGTACTGGGCGTTCCACCAGGAACAGCAAGCCCCGACATCGAACGACGTGGCATATTGTTACTTTGGGGAGCATGTATGACAGTATCTGCGGTTTCGGGATTCAACATCTTCGTGCCCTTCCACAGTCCGATTGTGCCTCCGGGCGGTCGGCTGATATGGGCTTTTGTCCCCGCTCTCGTTTGCACTCTTGATCATTTCCTGCCAGTCCGATCTGTGGACTTGGGTTCGAAGAAGAGAAAGGTCCTCTAATCTCGGTGTACTCTGCGATCTCATTGCTAGGCTCCTGTTTCCAAACTGAGGTTCATGTACTCATGACAGACAAACTTCCTGTTCCCAAGTCTCCTCCTCTATCTTCTCTGATAGGATCCTTCATTCGGAATACACAGTGTGCCCGTCTTCGGCTCTTTCTTCCACACCGAGGTTCATAAACTTGTAACAAGCAAGCTGTTTGTTCCCAAGTCTCTTCTTTTCTCTTCTCTGATATCATCCTTCATTCAAAATACACAGTGTGCCCGTCTTCGTCCATGTGGCGGGGTCCTGGCAACTCTCGCTTGCCCAAAAAGTCGCGTGAGTCCAGTGTGCAGGCTCATCATCCTCTCCGCAGTACTGACTGGTTTATACCTCCGTAGGTCATTCATTTTCCAAGCAGTGTTGAACGGTAAAAAGCTTCTTGCATCTCTTCCTTTCAGCTACGCCGGCTCCATGGGAGCTGTTTTGCCATCTAAGATATTTCTTCGCCAAATCATGTTGGGTGCTCTCTGGGCTTTTCAGGGGGCGCAAGTAGACGTTCGCCATCCTCTCTCGCAGGGACATTGACAAGATATCTCGCCAGTCTGGGGATATAACTAGTTTCAGCGTTCGCAAGTTCGGCAAAGCGGCCCATAAGTCGTGTTGGCGAAGAGATGAAGGTGTCTGCTCGATAAGGATGCAATATTGAGCGTAGCCACGGTCTCGAAGACGGGCTTATTGTCAATGACCGCATTGGTATAGGTCAGAAAGGCTCGTTGTGCAAATGTCATCTTGAGCAGGTACTCCTTCTGCGCAGCTGTTAAGGTCGTTTGGAATGGTGGTGGGGTCGTAAGAGAACTCTAATATTCCGTGGGATATCCTGCATGAGCGATCGAGATAAGGAGACGTCGTTGCGGATGGTCGTTGTTTGGTGCCGTCTGCACCTCATTGCTTCCACGTTGGCACACAACGAAGAGTGGGCTATTTTCTTCGTACTGTCCTGCTGTGAGTCCACGACCTTCGACGACCCCAGCACGAAGCATTGACAGTACATTTGGATTGATCCTGTGCTTGGTCGTTGTGTTTTGCTCGTCATTTGAGAAGCCTTCTGCAGTTCTCTTCTCTGGATCCTGCGCATTCACGATCCTCGAATATATGTGAGCATTTGGTGGTTGCTCTTTTGCTGCCTTGTCAAGGTCTACTTTGGCTGATACGGCTGCCTAAGGTTTTGCCTCACAAGGGCGCTTCGCCCCTTTCCGCAACTATCACCATCGCACCTAGCCCAAGCACCGATGAATTTCTTCTTTAACAGGCGTGTCTAGGTATGCAGTATTGCTTTGGCTGCGAATCTTGACGACCGTTGTGACCTTCGCCGTCCACCCGAGCGTTGAGATGAAGTCAAAGAATTCTGGGCGTGGTCCTTAAAGGGCTCTGCCCTGGCCGAAGAATGGATCTCTTCTGTTGTCGTGGTTGTGAGGTCTTCTCCAGGGCAATCGCGCAACTTTCTTGAATAATAAAAGGCTTTCGAGGATATGACCGACCTCTGGCCTGTATGGATCCAAAACGGTATGATGGTCTCCCCGTACCTTCTTTGGCGGATGTGAGTCCCGCGTATGTATGACCATTTGGTGGTTTGTCCTCTCTGAAACGCCACCGGAAGTTTCATCTCTTTCGACAGAATCCTTGAACGGCAAGAGAGTTCTACAGAGATCGACAGCCACTTCTCCAACGTTTCAGAAGTGTACTTCTGCATAGCTCTTCAAGACGTCTTGATCCCTTTCTCCAGCCGCAGGCAACCTAACAAGAGCAACGGCCCAGGCCCCACACTGTGCGCTTCGATTCGCGCAACACTGCCACTACCTCTGTGCAGTTTGCCCTCTTGCCCTTCTTTTGGCCTCCTTCAGCGCAAGTTGGAAGGTGCAAATATGTGGGCTGTGCTCCTGGGTACTTTATATCGATCGGCAGGGGAAAAGGCATGCCTCTCACGCCCTTCTTTCCGCCTCCTTCAACGCAAGTTGGAAGGTGCAATTCCGTGGGCTGTGCTTCTTGATACTTGATGTCGATGGGCAGGGGAAAAGGCATGCCTCCCTCGCCCTTCTTTTCGCCTCCTTCAACGTAAGTTGAAGGAGGTATATCTGTGGGCTCTGCTCCTCTGGTACTTTGTATCGATAATGAGAGGAAAAAGGCAGTTTCCCGACGACTTTGCATGGCAAACGTATTTCAAAAGACTTCCAGGGACTTTGATGCTGGCAGGATTTGTAAGTGAACAGTCACTTCTGGGATGAATTAGAGGCTTACCGTATAGTTGCAGGGCATTTCACATGTATTCACACAACCTTTTAACAATACCAGTGGTGTCAATCGGTTTGAAAGACAGCCGAAGGCCATGGAATGATCAAAGTGTCTTCAAGAAATCATCCAAGATATGCTGGATGTTTGGGGATGATCAGACGCCCCAAGTGCGCGAGGGCGGATAGCGGATGGCAGACAGCCTAAGATGGCGTGGGTGCGTTATGCCTAGTATATATATGGGTGTGAGGATGAACAGCAGGCTGCCAGAGATGGCGCGGGCGCGTTATGCCCAGCAGATAGGTGGGTGTGAGGACGGATGGCGGCCTGCCTATGATGGTGCGGGCGCGTTATGCCCAGCAATGATGTAGGTGTGGGGTTGGATAACAGAATGCTCTAGGTGTCCTGGGTGCGCGATGCCCTGAGCGACATAGATGTTGGAGTGCAAAACAAAGAGTCATACAAGAAGGCGAAAGAGCAGTCACACAAGGAGAGACATTGTTCATCTGCGATGTCGAGAAGGTGGCAGCGGCAGCTCATATATATACAGTATATGAAGATGGAGTTTGGAGGAAGAAGAGCGTCAGATCTTGAGAGGGGTGGGCATGGTACTTAAACCCCAACATGATGAAAAATTTTCAACACTTCGGATACATTCATCGTGGTAGGCGAGTATTCACGGCGGCTAACCGAAGGTTAGGCGAGATGACTGTTGAATGAATCAATGGATGGCTCAAAGATGTGACGAAAACATGAAGTTAATGATAGCACCAGGCAGATCTTCATGATGACCAAGGGTTTGGGTTCAGGATATCATTGAGGAAGACAGGCCGACCGTGGCCTTCATATACAGGTGCAGAACATCATACAATCACACGCAAGAGTCATGGTGTACAAGATCAGAAAGCACGTATATAATGACAATAGAAGCATCTTCTGTCAAGCTGATATCACCTAAATGCCCTTGGCCATCACTGCAATACCGTAGATGAGGTTCAATTAAAGTGATGTTCGTTTAAAGCGGCTAAGGGACAGTCGCAGCCACGCTAGCTGTGTTAGGGCTAGCGTCCTAAGTAGCCCACATGAACACCCGACTTGCACCAGCATTCACCACGTTGCAGCTACCCGCACTCCTCGCTTCACCGGCATTCAAACAACATGGTGACATTCATCATGCAAACATCTGCCGAAAGCTCAAGTCTTAGGTGTCGTTCTCTTCCTACTGCTTTGATACATGAAAAGGACTCTTCAACGGCCAGAGAGCTGTACAGCTCAGAAGTGTACATCCACACAGCTCTTCAGGACGACTTGATCTCTTTCTCCAGCCGCAAGCAATCTAACAAGTGCAACGGCCCAGGCTCCATCATCCCACGCTGCGATCCGCCCAACACTGCCACTACCTTCGCCACCGTAGTGTACAATATAACCACGAATCGAGTCCTCATGCAAATTCTGATAAGTCGCTGCCAGCTGCCGGTAGTAGGCATTGAACACTTGAGAATTGACGCTGGCAAGACTCGTGTTGTGGTCCAGCATTAGATACTTGTGGCCCTGACCTTTCTTTTCTCCACCGACGTACAGGCAGATCTTTAGCCACGGCTTTGAAGTTTCCAGGACAGGGGAAATGAAAAGCTCGGGCTCGAGCAACCATCTATCGAAGCTATAACTCGTTGCTTTCGGATTCATCCTGTGCTTGGCCGTTGCGTTTTGCTCCTCAATTGAGAAGCTTGCAGTTGTTATCTCCGGAACCTGAACTTTGCAGCCTTTGTAAGATGAAGGCGGTGGCCTCCAAGCACCTACGATGGCAGCAATTTGCTGGACAATCCTTCACAGATTAGCCTAAGCTCATAAAGGCTGCATGTCTCACATACTGGTCATCATCGAAGCCCCACGCCAATCCAGCCCGATTCACCAGCATCCCTTCGGCTTCTTCGTCTGCCACCAATCCAAAATAGCGGTCTTTGGCGCCGGTGTCATGGAGAAATGCAAGCGCTGCAGTTGTGTTCGTTCTGTACTCATCTATCGTACTCTTGAGGTACTTCGAAATCTCCTGCTGCAAAGGCAGCCAATCCGCTTCAACGATACCAAGCTTTCGTTTCGCCTGTTGGAGGGAAATCCTGCGCTGCACTTCTTCTATCGAGTTTGGTGGTCCTCTGGCAAATGCAAGGACCGAGGTGTCTTCATCGTCGTGTACCCGAGTAAGTTCTGGACCCGGTAGCCCTTGCTCAGGTGGCGCTGGCATAGCTACACTGGGCTCCTGTGATGTTCAGCCCTCGTCAACTAACGCAGCCAAGGCTCTGAAGGTGGACCTACAAGTACAACGTTCAACTGGAACGAAGTTACGAATGGTCTCGGGATGCTGTTCAAAACACGCATAATTGTGAAATGAATATGGAAAACAGCATACAGAGCGCTATGTGTCAAGACCCACGCATGTATTTTTGTGGCTGTTGTGGTTGTGTGGTGAATGCCCTGAGTATATCTTGACATTGACACGGAGTGTTCCGCCGAATTTTAGGACTCCTACTTCTCTTACATCGCGAAGCTAGAGTTTTCATGAGAAACTTCTGGGAATCCAAAGGCACCGCGCTACATCTGTTCCTGGGATTGACCTTCCATTTATTTGGGGGTCCATACCCTTGGAGAGTTATCCATATGTCGGAGAGAATGCCGAGAGAGATGTCCTAAAGACATTAAGGAGTCTTGTCTCAGCAATTAACGATGCCCTCATATACAAAATGCGATCGACCAGAAAGCCTCATCCAAATCCTCATGAGAGCATCCTCGTCCTCTCTGCAGCAAGTTCACAGTCCATTCAGTCTACAGCCATAATATGTGGGCCAATGATTCGCTCAACGACCAGGCAAAGATCTCTGCAATCTGGAGATTCGATAACTATCCCCAACACTGACGCTATTGTACAAACGGACTCGCCTGTGCTCTATTCAGTAGACGCACAGACCCAGATTTGAAACAGAGATACTGTCCATCACCCACACTCAGAGTCAAAGAGCCCTAGCTCTGTGATTGTCATACGTGCTCCGTCCCCTTCGAATGAGCGCTCTCGGGAGTCCATCTCTCTTGGAGGAGATACGACAAACTCCACCAACTCATATGTCCCCCTCAGAAGAGACCAGCCAATCTTACGCGAACTATCTTCAGTCCCCCAGGCCTTCAAAGTAAGTCACACCACGCATTCATTTCATGAGACCGCATGGCAGAGCCCTCTGCAACCAGCAATCCCAGGAAGTCTCACAGAACCTTGTTGTTTGTCTTGGCCGCTACTGGGTCATTTAGACTTCCTTGCGGTTCACTCTACATCAAAAGGCAAAACTGTACCTGTTAGAGATCTGCTCGGTATCTCAACAGAGTGGGAAAGAACACTGGATCATGGCAACGCGGACTGGCTGAAGGGACTGTGCATGGGCAGCAGTGGTGATTTCATTACAATCACATACCTAATCTTTGCATAAACCGGTAGACGGAGTAATATGTGGAAGATCAGGGCTATATATTGACGCAAGTAAGGACTGAGGGATCTTGGCCAGAGACTTTAATCGGCCTAGCGACGTCCCTACGTAAAGGCACCTCTGGTGTAGGTATGATTCTTTGTACTTGTAGTGAGAAGTGGTACTACGTGGACGTGAAGTAGCTGGCTGAACTGAAAATGGATAAGATACCTTAAGTTAGCCGATGACGGAGATTTCATCAGCACTGCAGTGGAGAGCTTTACAACACACTGCAAGCCGTCAGAGTTCACCTTTTAGGTTGACAGATTGCCGAAGGTGTTATCTCTAGATGGCAGTCGGCGGGAGGAAGAAGACAGAAGGCTGTATTCTCGCATGACGGAATGAAGAATGGCAAGTCGTGCTGGGGACGTGGAGTTTCTTATAGAGACGTTGAAGCGGCGGGTCCGTAGGCTGCTCGCTTGAAGCAAATTTTACCAGCCATGGACAGGAAAGAAGAGGCAATCCTCTACTCGTGGGATCAGAAAGAGAGGATTGATAATTGCATCTACTCCTCACCGGTTATCGCATCTTGGCCTCTTGAATTGTTGAATTTTTATCCTTCCTCTGAGGATCATCAGTGGCGAATGCCTACAACGCGCTTTACACACTTGCCTTGAAAACTTGTCAACACAGAACAGCATCGCGAGTGAATGCAAAAACTTATAAAATGAACACTAACATCTCGTGGATTCTAAAGTTATTTGTCTGCTACGTGTTTCTCCTTCCATAACCTTCAACGTACCTAGTCTCTACTACATTCGAGCACTATCACTGTCTATCTATCTCGCTGCCTGAAAGCAAAGCACGTTTCTATTTAAAGCACACCTGTATTGGCAAACATGGAATCTCTAGTCGCTGATATTTCCGCTGCAATTCCTGCGACCGAGGGCAACTCCGTCTCAGCAACGCGGAAAGTTGCAAAACTACGCCAAAGACAACGTACGACTGCACCTCTCCCCGTGCGAGCCATGGCAGGAAGAGCCGTCCTCAGTGACGCGTTTGACACGCAGATGGGTCTCCTCTCCACGGCCACGCGTACCATGGACGTCAATGCAGTCGATACACATCGCCAAGAGCTCCGAACCACCCCGCTCTTTTCATCAGCCGTGCAGGACCTCGTGAGTGTCGACACTCAAAACCTTGGGACTACACCGCGCGGGCTCCCTGATGAGTTCCCTCAGTACGGTCTCCTGGCCGCAGAGATTGACGTTTACGAAGAGTACATGAGGGTATCTCGAGCTGGCAAGCTTAACGAACATCCAGGGCTGGAAGATGGCCGCATCCATCTGAATGTCAACACTCCTTGGTCAGCATTCATCTGCGGTTCTCAAGGTAGTGGCAAGAGCCACACGCTTGCGTGTATGCTCGAGAATTCTCTTTTGCCATCGGTCCTTGGCAAACTCCCCAATCCGCTTGCAGGTATTGTCTTCCATTATGATCCGTTCACAAGCCACTCGAGCGGCCAGATATGCGAGGCAGCTTATCTTTGTTCCTCTGGTATTCCTGTGCGTGTTCTTGTTTCGCCGACGAACTTCTGGCGCATGAAGGAGGCGTACGAGAACCTGCCTGGACTCCCAGCCGGTGCAGCGAAGCCAACGGTCGTTCCGATGTTGTTACGAGAGAAGGATCTGGACATTCGGAAGATGATGAGCTTGATGGCTGTCAGCGAGAATGATGGGCCAATGCCGTTGTATATGGAAGTGAGTCATCACCTTTCATTATTGCTGTGAAACAAGTACTCACAAATCGGCAGGTGGTCTGCAATATCCTTCGCCGAATGGCTGTAGAGTCCGAGGGTGCCCCAGGCTTCGACTATGCAATCTTCAAGAGTAGACTCCTCGACGAGGGGTTCACCGACAAGCAAAACGGACCGCTTAGACTACGCCTCAACCTACTCGAAAGCTTCATGGACATTCCACCTCAAGCAGGAAACCAGCCACCCAGCATCAAGCCCATCTTCCCACCCACCAAGCAAGGCGCCAAGGCCCCGAGACGATGGGAGCTAGCCGAGCAGGCGAAGACCGAAGCGGCGCTCGCCAAGTCACGCAGCAAACCCGACATCTGGAGCTTCCAGACCGGCAGCCTCACGATCGTCGATTTAAGCTGCCCCTTCATCGACGACGGCGCAGCCTGCGTCCTCTTCAACATCTGCCTCGCCCTCTTCCTCGAAGACCGCAGCAATGCCAGCCGCATCATCGCCCTCGACGAAGCCCATAAGGTACGCTTATCTCAAATCCCATCGTCCCCCCTCCGCCAGCCTTCAAGCTAACCAGACACCCCACAATAGTTCATGACGAACTCCCCCGCCGCCAACATCTTCACCGAGACCCTCCTCTCCGTCATCCGTCAGCAGCGCCACCTCGCTACCCGCGTCGTCATTGCGACACAGGAGCCTACCATCTCACCGAAACTGCTGAACCTCAGCTCCATGACGTTTGTCCATCGCTTCACGTCCCCGGAGTGGCTCCACGCTCTGAAAGCGCACCTCGCGGGCGCGTCGGGCTCGGAGCGTAATCTCGAGGAAATCTTCGACGCCGTCGTGCATCTTGATCCGGGAGAGGCGCTGTTGTTCGCGCCGTCGGCGATGGTGCGTGTCAGGGAAGTGCAGGACGGGGATGGGAGAATGACGAAGAAGGCGGGGAAGTTGGGAATGCGGTATTTGAAAGTTAGGGTCCGGCAGAGGTTGACGGCGGATGGGGGACGGAGTATCTTGGCGACTTGATGGGAGTCTTGTGTCTTTTCTGGCCATGTGCGTCGTGCTTCGCCTTGGTGGTCCGTTCAGGTTTTGTAAAATTTGAATTTCGACAAGTATTCGAAGCGTTGGACCCCTGCTTCGTTGGGGGGGGGAGAACGACCATTCTGGGACCTGGAAAAAGGGACCAGGGTTGCTGTCGATCTTGGCTGCGCCGAAGCGTGTTTGCTTGGGGCATGACTCGAGTACCGTCACGCTACACACAATCGTGATGCAAAACAAGGCAAGTCTGAACTTCCTCGCCATGCAAACATGCGCCCTTGAGCACCGGCATTCGCACCCCGCACTCAGATCCGCACCCGCATCCACTTAACCCTACCCACACTCATCTCCCCTTCACAACCACCGCGCAACGCGTTCAGAACTCTATCATCCACCACGTCTCCCCTTTTCCCTTTCCCCCAACTCCACCATTGTATCGTATCCTCTTTCCCAGAACTCCCCTCTCGCCCCAACCGAGCAGCCCAACCTACCCTGCCCTACCCATTCCAGATCCCACCCCTCGATCAACGTGCTCATCTCTCCACCCGCCTACTCGCTCAATGGAACGGAACGGCCAGTACACACGTCCCACCCCACCCCATTCCCCGATTTGAGCCAGAAGGCAACCGCAATTGGCAGGAGAGAGCATGTATCTTCGTTCGAGACGGCCTCGTGTCAGTTTGGTGTGTGAGTGTGTGAGTGTGTGAGTGTGTGAGTGTGTGAGTGTGTTGTGCTGTGCTGTGCTGTGCAACGCTGTTATCTCACGGAGATGTGCTCTCTCTATCCTTTGGCTCCGTCGATGGAGTCGGGCCTCTGGTTCGGTGGGTGGGATGGGCCGGGAGCTGGGCCTGGTGCTAGGACTGGGATGGGGGATGGACGGATAGGTGCGAAGGGCTTATTTATAATAGTAAGGACTGGAAGAGAAGAAGGACGGGTCGAGCTCGGCGCGAATCGGATGCGGCGAGGAGCGGGTGTAGGTGACTTGGTGGGGTGGTTGTCATGTCGAAGACGGAAACTCACAGCAAGCAATCAAAAAAAAGCAGTTGTCAGAGTTTGGTATTTGTGCCTGGAATTGTGGACGTTTAGGTGTATGGAGGTAGCATGTACATACTGTAGCGCAGCGAAGCGACGGCCGGTCGTCCGACGTTGGAGCAACAAAGCCCTGACAGCTCCCTTGTTCCGCACAGACCGTGCTTCTAGCACCCACAAAGCAA
>JAABUU010003121.1_pt1 | contig 21668 bp, 22 predicted proteins | sample 5559301 | NCBI WGS metagenome assembly JAABUU01 (sample SAMN10711884, study PRJNA513360) | rock metagenome | isolation source: Antarctica rocks | place: Antarctica: Victoria Land, Richard Nunatak white | reverse complement strand
CCCCCCCCCCCCCCCCCCCCCCCCCCCCCCCCCCCCCCCCCCCCCCCGCCCCCCCTCCGCCCGCTCTCTCCTGCGCCAGCTGCGTGCGCAGCAGCGGGCGGTGCGCAGCGCGCCTGCCGCGGCAGCGGCGGCCCAGCGGCGCGGCAGCGACCGGCAGCGACAGGGGCGGGGCGCACCTCCTCGACCTCGAAGCCAAAGCGTTCGAGCAGGCTGCCGCGCAGCTCGGCATTCTCCTGGCACGCGGCCACCAGCGCATTCCTGACGCGCGTCGCGACTGCGCAGCCGCAGCTCGCCTCACACAACACGCAAGTTGTGTGCTGCTACGGCAGCACGCGAGCTGCCGTAGCAGCCGCACAGCTGGCGCACTGGCACCCATTACGCATGCTTGACCCGGGCACAGGGGCTGCGCACATATCCTCTGCTTCTTGGACGCGGGCCACACGATCTCCGCGTTCTCGCTGCGGCGCGCGCCACGCTCAGCATGTAACTCGATGCCAGTCGGCGGAGCATGCGCAGGCATGCATTGGTGCAATGGTGCAATGCCCGAGGCTATGCCTGCGGTCGAACTTCTGCTCCGAGCCTGCCTGGCTGTGGTCAAAGTCCTCCTCATCGGAGTGGGGCACGCCGCACGCCTCCTCAAACGCTATCTGCTCCTCAGCGGTGCCTCCGGGAATCGAGCGCCGGCGCGTGGACAAGCGCCGCGCGTCTGTGTCATGGCGGTGCGAGCCGCTCCAGCATCCAGGCTTGTCACCAGGGCAGTGTGCGTCTGTGCTGGGCAGCGCAGCGCCCAGTGCAGGCACGTGGCCCGCGCAGGGCCAGGCACAGACTGCGTGCGGCGGCGCCACGGCCTGTGCCTCGCATAGCACGGCGCGCAGGCGGGACGCCAGGCGTACCGCCCTCATGGGAGCCAGCTACACCTGCAAGAGGTTACCAGTGCGCAGGAAAGGCTCGGAAATATCGTAGCAGTGCAGGTGTCCACTGCAGGTGCAGGCTGGAAAATGGCGGGAACCTTGAATCAGGTAGTTCCATCAGCGAGTGACAGACGCCTGCAGCATCGTGGTGCAGGTTGGCCTTGGCGGCCAAGGGCAGGCGCGCTGCGAAGGCGCCGCAGTTGATGCTGGCGTCTGTGGGCGTGCCACAGCTGGGGCGCGTGGGGCAACCCTGGCAGTCACTTTTGCCAACGCGCAGCGGGGCGAAAGGAACGCAGGAAGGAACGCTTCCAGCGCTCAAAGGCAGTGCATATGGCTTGCGGTGCGTGCTGGTACTTGCAAACTTTGCGTTCCTCCCTGTCACCACACATTTGTTTACTCCACTGACCCAAAGACCTCTGCACACGTTGTAGGGGTGGCCACAGTGCGGGCACAGCGTGTAGGCTCCACTCCCCTCAAGACAGGAAATGCCGGTGCTGTTCCCATGCACGCATTGCCCTTTGGCTAGCATACAGCAAATCCTAGCACGTGCGCTCGTAGTGGCTGGCCCATGTGCGCAAAAGTGCGGGCACATTGCAGGTGGTACGCCTAAGGCGCAGCACCATGCTGAAGCAGGCAGTAGACCTTTTGAAAACCGGCGCATGCTGGCAGCGCCTGAGAGCCCCGCGCGTGGTGTCAACCCGCATAAACCTCAAGCCGCATGCATGCGTGGATTTCCCCCCCCCTGTTTTGGACCCCGCTCGCGGAGCCCGCCCTTCATGCACGCCTAAGCCAGCGTCGCATGCATGCGGCTGCCCCGCCTCCCGGCGCCTGCACGCCTGTGCGCCCCTGGCCGTGCGCGGCGACGCATGACCGGGCACTTGGAAGGGTGTTGCGCCGTTGGGACACGGCAATGCATCATGTTCGTGCTGGTGCACGACCTGACGCAGCTTCTTGTAGCCTCTGCTCTCGAGAGCAGGCAGGAGCACGGGGGGCTTGCACAGGCCTGCCCCTGACTGCTCAGCAGCAGCAGGAGCCTCACAGCTCAGGCATGCCGCAGCAGGCCGGCACGCACGACGGCGCCCTGCCCGGCCTCTTCCACTCTGCCGTCCGCGCCAAGGCGTTCAGCAAGCGCGTGCGTCAGCTGTATTTGCCCGAAACAGTGCTCACATTCTGTTACGCTGCGCCTGCCCCGACGTGGCCCTGTCAAGCCTGAGTATCAGAAGCTGCATTGTTATGCAGCCGTTCACCAACAAGCAAGGGGTGTTCAGTGGCACCGGTAGAGCCGTTTACGAAGTCCACAAAACGGTACTGTGTGCGCTGTGCAGGTGTAAGCAAAGCTGTGGCAGGTGCTCCGCGTCCTGGCGCCTGAGCGGAACCAGTTGCGAGCACAGCCGGCCGAACCTTAAAGCAAAACCGGGCCCTGCGTGTCACTGCAGGCGTAGGCGCTGTACGGGGCAGACCCGAGGGCAGAGCTGGGCATGGACTGGTAACCGCGAGGCGTTGGATAAGGCAGCTGTAGCAGCCCCAGCAGAGCATGCTTTGCCTGCGCCGCACGCAGCAGGGCCAGCGCGTGTGCCGACGCGCAGCTCACATACGCTGTGTTCAGAACCGTTACCTGGTGACGTTGAACCCAGGGAGCACGCTCTGCTGGGGCTCATGGAGCTGTGGCTGGGGCCAGTGGAGCATGCTGGCCACCTGCCACATCACCCAGTGCTATTGAAACACAAGTGGTCGAAAAGAGTAAGACTGAACAATCAGGGGCGGACCAGGCTGGATAAGACAGGCCTGGTTTAAATTTTCGGGAACAAGCAAGAGAGTAGGTTTAGGGCAGTGCCCTGAAGCGCAAGTGTGCGCTGTATGCTCACCCGCGCTGGCAGAGCAAGCGTACGGGAGGCTGCAGCGAAGCCGCACGCCGGTGTTCACTTGCACGAAGCAGACAGGCTGGCAGCCACGGGAGCAGCAGCGGTTGGCCATGAAAAGAGCCCTAGCCCGGAGCTGAGGGAGCGTGCCCCCGGCGCATGGCGCTGAAAGCTGTCGGCGGCCTCGGCATCGTCATCGGGAGCACGTACCACGCGTGGAGGCTCTTCGCTCGCCGGCCTCCCGCGCGTGCCGAGCAGTCCGCGGAGAGCGACGCGGAGGAGGAGGTGCTGTCCCGGCCGCTTGGGAACGCAGCGGGCCCCCTGCCAGGGCCGATAGGCGAGGCGGGGCAGCGACGGGCGAGGCATCGTACCTCCCTGCTGGCAGAAAAGATATATGTTTTGCGGGGAGCCCGTCTGCTTCTCTGGGAGCGCCCTTGCGGGGCAGCTTGTGGCACCCATGCGTGTGCATTGGGTGTGCCGCGGCCCGTCGGGCCCTGCCGGCCTGCAGTACCCGCCCGGCGTGCGCAGGGCTCCTCGTCGCGCGGGCGCCCTGTCTGTGCCTATCTCGCGCAGCGGGCCCTGCTGCCCCCGTGAAAGCCCCTTGAAAGCGCCACCTTTCACGGGGTGGCGCCTTGGAGCAGCGTTGAAAAGGGCGCTGTCACGCGGCCGCGCAGGCGGACGCGGAGGACAGCGCGCTGATGTCCGAAGGGGAGAGAGAGCAGTGCCCGGGCGCTGCAGAGCGTCTCGGCGACCGCGCCCAGGCGTCAGGCACGGGCACAGCTGCGGCGGGCGCGGGCGCGCCTGCGCCAGCGCAGCCCGCGGCCCAGCGCAGCAGCGGCGAGCCTGTCACCGCGCAGACCGGCCGAGAGGCAGGCGCCGCGGCGGGCGCCGTGGGTGCGGGCGCGGCTGCGGCCGCGCCCCGGGAGCCGCGCCTGGCGCCGCCGGGCGCGGTGCTGCAGCAGGTGGCCGAGGACGCGTGCCTGGGCGAGGCGGCCTGCCTGGGCTCGCTGCCGCGGCTGTCGCTGCGCACGCGCAGCCCGCGCACGGGCGCGGGCGGCTCCGGCGCTGCTTGCACCCCGCCGGCCACGCCGCGCGTGTATGTGGTCGCCACGCCGCGCGGGTGCGGCGCCACGCCGCGCTCGCCCTTCGCCGGCGTGCTGGAGGCGGAGTGCGGCGGCGGGTCGCCGCGCTGCGGCGTGCCCGCGTCGCCGAACGCGGCCGCGTCGCCCAAGCCGCCCAAGCGCGCCGCGCCGGAGGGCGGCCCCACGCCGCCCGAGTCGCCGGTGTCGCCCAAGCGGCGCGCGTCGGCGAACGGCGGTGGCGCCGGCGCCAGCTTTGGCGGCGGCGGCGGCGCCGCAGTGGGCATGTGCACGGACGCTGCCGAGCTGGCGCCGCCACCGTCACCCAAGCGGCGCGCGAGCCAGGAGGCGGAGGCCGCGCGCACGCCGTTCAGCTGCGCGCACAGCGACAGCGCCGCCATGCACAACCCTTTTGCGGACGCGCGGCCGCTGCCGGGGGCCGCGGCGGCAGCGCCGCCCCAGGCCGCAGCGCCGCTCCCGGTAATGGCGCCGCGCGGGAGCGCGGGCCGGCCGCCGCTGCTGCGCATATCACCGGCGGGCCGCAGCGAGTGCTCCGTCAACACCACGTCGACTGTGCTCGCGGGGGCGGCCGCGAGCCAGGGCGAGGCCTGGGCGGCGCTGGGGCTGCCGCGGCGCTCGCTGCGCGCGCGCATCCCATCCTCGGGCGGCGACACCGAGCGCGCGGCGTCCGGGCTGGGGGGCCCCAGGGAGTCCCCGGTGCCGCCCTCGCCGGGGCGCATGGGGTCGGGCGCGGGGTCGGCGGGCGGCAGCGGCGTGTTTGGCGTGAGCCGGCCAGGGTCCAGTCCGCGTCAGGCGGGCGGCGCGCTGCGGGGCGCGCCGGGGGCGGCCGGCGAGGGCGCCAGGGTCGCGGCGGGCGGGCGCTCGCCGACGCTGGCGGGCCTGCCCAACGGCTGGCTGGCGCCGGCGCCGGGCGAGCCAGGCGCGTCGACGCGCGAGGCTGTGGCGGGCTGGGTCGCGCGCAGCGCGCAGTACGGCCAGCCGCTGCCGGCTTCGGAGCAGGTGCCGCCCGCGCACCCCGGCCGGGCTCGCGTGCTGCCTTTGGGGTAGTGTCCCGCTGCTGGCGGCACCGACACGCCGCCTGTTCGAGGTCGGGCGTGGCCGTGCACCTGGCTGCAGGGTCGCGCGGGACGCTGTGCGCCCGCCCCGGAGTCAGGGCTGCTCTTGCGCTGCTTCTGGCTGCAGGCGTGCGGCTGACGGCGCGGAAAGCATTGCTGCCGAGGCTGGAAAGCTTGCCGCAAGCTGTGAGCGCGCGCGCGCAGGTGCTGCCGTCGCCGTTCGAGTCGGTGCTCAACGGCTATGACGAGCTGGTCACGCGCACCTCGCAGGAGCGCGGCAGCTGCTCCTGCGCGGCCACGCCTTACGGTGCGGCGCCTGCGCGCTTGTGCAGCTCGTGGTCGTCGGCGCGGCTGTCGCGGTGCCGAGGCGGGCCCCCCATCCAGCGCAAGAGGGTGGCGACCCTTGTTGTCGCTGAGCGCGTGTGCTTGTGCGCTCTCCAAACGAGGCAAAGTGCATTCGTCGTGTATGCGGTCGTACATGTCATATGCATGTAGTCGTGCATATGGAGTGCGGCAGTGGCCCAACGCCTGAAATAGGCAACCAGGCACCAACGCCTCGCGCCTTCAGACGCAGGCACTGTGACTTTGGGTTGGGAGCAGTAAACTTGTTGATGTAGGTTGATCCTGGCCTGGGACCGGTCAACCTGTTGACGCAGCTTGATGTTGCAACTCTGACATGCGGCACCGCGGCTCCTGCAGGCTCCAGCCGCAACGGCTTTGGCCGCAACCGCTCGATCTCCACGCCGGAGCGCGGCATCAGCGGGGCGACCACGCAGCCGCCGGGCGGCAGCCCCGCGCGGCGGCCCGGGATGCCGTCCGTGACCAGCAGCGAGCACGACAGCGAGCTGCTGCTGCTGCGCGGGCGCGCCCCTCCTGGCAGCGCGGCGGCGTGCGGGCCATGGTTGCATGGACCGTGATCTGGAGTCCCGTCCCCACTGTCTGCGATGCAAACTTTGCGTCAGCGTTCGGGTCAGTGCAGGGCCTTTGCTGCCGGCGGTGCGAGTGAAGCGTTGTCCCGGACGGTTGCGTGCTGTGCGCCGCGCTTGCAGGGTGGCGGATGGCGGCGCCGCAGACGGCTGCCTGTGAGGCGGTAGTGCGGCGGGGTGCTGCGGCGTATGCCCGCATGCCGCCGACGTGAGCGGATTAGCCTAGCCAACCCTAACCTAGCCTACCCTACCCTGCGCGCAGCGCGTTGCTGGACTCCGCGCCCACCGAGGAGGGCTTCTTCCTGAGCGGCCAAATCGAGGCGGCGCTCGCGTCGCTGCACTCGCAGGACGAGGCCGGCGCGGCCTCCATGCGGCGCTCCTCGCGCAGCTTCAGCGAGCCCAACCTGACGCTCAAAGTGCTGCAGGCGCGCGCACCCCACGCGCGCGCGCGCGGCCGCCCCGCGCTGACGCCGCGCGCGCCTGCAGCACAACACTCTCGCCTCCTTCCACCTCGCAGCCAGGCTGGCATGCCCTCGAGACACGGCAGCCGCGCTGAGTAAGTCTGCTATGCGCGGGCCTGGGTGCCCACGCGCGGCCGCGCCGCGCGCAGGAGAGCATGGCTGCGCGCGAGGACGCGCGGCGCGCGGCGGCGCAGCAGGCGGCGGAGGAGGAGGCGGCCGCGGCGGCCGAGGCGGAGGCCGCGGCCGAGGCCGCCCAGGCGGCCGCGGAGGCGGAGGCCGCCGAGGCGGAGGCCGCCGGTGGCGGCCTGGATTCGGACACGGGCGCGCCGAGCGGGTTCGACCTGTCGCGCAGCAACGAGGCGCGCCCCAGCACCTCGTGCGGCAGAGCGGCGCCTCGCGCCGCAGGGCGGGGCAGTGCGTGCGCGTAATGCAGCCCCGCCTGCTCAGCAAGCTGGACCGCTCTCTTAAGGATGCAGGCGCCGGCCGCGCGGCCGGCGGCGCGCGCCCCCGGCGTCACCCTGACAGGGTTCCAACCCTAACCCCAGCGGCCGCGCAGGCGAGCTGGGCGAGCGAGCAGGCGACCGCGCTGGCCTGGCCGGGCCTGCGGCGCGGCAGCGGCTTCTTCGGCAGCGCCTTCGACTCGCCGCCGCTGTCCGAGGAGTGGGCGGCCACCGGCGGCGTGTCGCTGTCCGCGTCCGGCAGCGGCCTGGGCGCGGCCGGGCCGCCGCCCTCGCGGACCAGCAGCGGCCTGGTGCGCCCTGGCGCCCCGGGCGTGTGGGTGTTGTATGAGTGCGCGCATGGCGCGCGCCAGCATGGATGCGGATGAGGATAGCGTGTTATACTACTGTGCTGTCTGCTCAGCCCGGCTTTGCCCGGTCGCTGTCGCTGTCTTGCCGCAGCCAGCTCAGGTCACCTTGCCTGGTCATCGTTGATGTGGTGTTGCAGCCAGCCCAGGCCACCTTACCTGGTCACCGACGTCGTGTTGACATATTTAGTGCGCCTGGTAGCACCATCAAGCGAGCAGCGCCCCTCAGACGCTGGCGCCGCTCCCCCTTGTTGGCTGGCCATTTAAGCCTACTGACCCGAGCTGGCTGCGGTCCAGATGCTGGCGCGCGCGGGCAGCGGGCAGATGGCGCGCGCGGGCAGCGGGCAGATGGCGCGCGCGGGTAGCGGGCAGATGGCGCGCGCGGGCAGCGGGCTGCTGCGTGCGGGCAGCGGGCTTGCGCCCTGCGCCGAGGGCGTCAGCGGCGGCGCGGTCGGCGAGCCGCGGCCGCCGCCGCCGCCGCCGCCGCCGCCGCTGCTGCGGCTCGCGGTGGCGGCGGGGCCCTCGCCGCGGCGCGCGCTCAGCACGAACGAGAGCATGACGCAGGCGCGGCCGCCCATGCCGCGCGTGCCCCGGCACCGAGCCGATCGGGGTGAAGCATCCTGCAGAGAGGAAGAGTGGGCGGAGCATGAGGCGGCGCCTGCATGCGAACCCAGGTATCATGCATGCCTGTTTGGCGCAGAGTGCCATTGCCTGAGAGCGCCAGCGCCCGGCACTATGGCGGGGGCGGCGCAAACGGCGCTGCTCATTCAGCGGACGCGCCCAGCCTGCGCGGCCTTGGGGGTGTTTGTGACGGTGTGCGCGCGGCCGTGCGCAGATCGTCATCGGCCGGCTGCCGGCGAGCACGATGCCGGTGGACGATGGCGAGGTGTCAGGCCGGCACGCCGTGGTGCAGTGGGAGGCCGCCGAGCGCTGCTGGCAGGCGCGCCGCGGGGCCGTGTCTGCCTGGCACGCACAGGGTCGCGGGGCGCGGCGTGCATGCGCGAGGCCTCCCAAAGCCGCTCCTTTCTGCGCCCGGCAGGGCGCCAAGCGCTGCTTGTTGTGCGTGGCTTCGCTGGCAAATATATGATAGCCTGTGCGGAGGTTCGGCTGCCGCCGCCTGTTTTTTTTCTGAATCCGGGCGCGCGGCGCGCGGCCGCGCCCAGCGAGGCTGACCCTACCCTGTCGTGCGCAGGTGCGCGACCTGGGCAGCCTGAACGGCACCAGCCTCAACGGCCGCATCATCAGCACCAGCAACCGGCGCCCGGGCCGGCCCTGGCGGCTGAACGACGGCGATGAGCTGCTCCTGGGCGCCAACTCGATAGTGCGCGTGGAGTACCTGCCGCGCCCCGGCCTGCAGGCGCGCCCGCGTCCCTAACCCTATCTTAACCTACCCTAGCCCTATCCCGCGGCCTGCGCTCGCGCCTGTGCGGCGGCAGCGCCGCAATGCCTTGCAGAGGTTGAGCGAGGCCATCAGCAGGCTTGCGCTGCTGCCGGGGCCGTGCATGGCCGCAAGTGCTTCTGCTGTGTGTGCTTGTGTGGCATATGGGGGTGGGGGCCGCTGTTTCGCGGGAGCAGTCGCGCACTGCTCGCTTTGCTTTCGCGCACTTCCACGACAGGCTGGATCTGACGGTAGTGCACAGCCAGGTCAGAGGCCAGGGTCAGGGCACTGAGGCGGGGCGCGCGCGGCCGCAGACGGAGCTGTCCAGCCTGGCGGTGGCGCCCAAGCTCAAGGTGCCCGGGCCGGCCGCGCCGCTGCAGGCCACGGCGACCATGGCGTCCGAGGCGCTGCGCGCGCTGGCGGTCGCCGAGTCGGCGGCCGCGGCCGCCGCGGCCGCGCCGCTGGAGGTGCCGGCGCTGCGCCTGGCGGCCTGCGCGGCCGCGCGCACGGGGCGCGAGCACGCGCGCCTGGGCCAGGCGCGGCCCGCCGCGCGGGGTCTGAAATAGGAGAGGGAGACAGGCCCCGGCGGGACCAGAGGGCAGGGTTAGGGTTGGCCTGAGCTGGCATGTTGCATGCGCGCCGGGCAGCAGCGTGCACGCCTGGCGCCGGCTTGATGACGGACACGCCCAGCGCGGGGAGCAGCGTGTGCTTTTGCTCGCAGCACGACGCTGTGCTGAGGCAGGCAGCGCGCGCGCGCAGAGCAACGAGGACGTGACGCTCGCGGAGGCCGAGCTGACGGGCGCGGGCGCGCCGGCGGCGCTGTTCTGCGTCTTCGACGGCCACTGCGGCCGGCGCGCGGCGGAGCAGGCTGCGCAGGTGCGGTTCATGTACTGGGTGCTGTGCTGTGAGGCGGTGCACAGCAGGCAGGTGTTGTGCTCGTCTGTACATGTTTCCTCCTGTTGCAGCCAAAGTTCTGTGCCTTGAGCCCGCAGAGCTGCGTCCTCAAGCCGCCTGCCGGCCGCCGTCTCCGCTGGCCTTCTGCCTAATCAGCGCGTCAGCCCAGCCGCTCGCCAAGTTGGTGAGCTCTAGGACGCAGCATGCCCTGACACGGGCGGCTGCACACGGGCCAGGCGCTGCCGCGCGAGCTGGCGGCGCGGCTGCCGGGCGAGGCGCACAACCTGGCGGTCGGGCGCGGCGCGGGGCCGGCCTGGGACGCCGCGTTCCACGCGACCGACGCGGCGCTGACCGCCGAGGAGGGCTGCACCGCCACCGCGCTGCTGGCCTGGCGCGACGCGGCCGGCGCGGTGTGCCTGCAGGCGCGCGGCCCTTGCCCGGCGCGGAGCGCGCGCGCCGCCGCCCCCTCCGCGGCGCCCGCGCCCGCCGCTCTCTCTGCAGTGCACTGACGCAGCGCCGCTCCTTTGGTTTGTACCCTAATTATGTCCTAAACCTAATCTCCGACAGCGTGCGGGCCTGAGAGTGCGCGCGGCGCGCGGCAGGCGGCGAACGTGGGCGACTCGGCCGCCTTCTTCGCGCCGTTCCCCAAGAAGCGCCGCAGCGCGCCGGCGGCCGACGTCGTGCCGCTGACCGCCGACCACCGCGTGGCCAACCCGGACGAGCGCCAGCGCCTGGAGGGTGCGCGCGCCCGCCCTGCGCCGCGGCCCGCCGTGCCCGCGCCGCCTGCGCGCGGCGCGCCTGTCGTCAGTGCTCAAGGACAGGGCACGAGGACAGGGCGCATCGTGCAGAGTGCTTGGTGCAGGGCAGTGAGCTTTTGTATGGCCAGGGGCGGGCCGAATGCTGGCGGCTGACGCGGTCGCTGAGCGTTGGGAAGTCCTGCGCATGCCGTGCAGCTGCTGGCCACGGCCGGGCGGGCGGCCCGAGGCGGGCGCCGTCCGAGAGCCGCGGCTGAGCGCGCGGCGCGCCGCGGCAGGCATGGGCATCAAGCTGGGCCAGCGCAGCACGCGGCTGTACGGCCTCAACCTGTCGCGCTGCCTGGGCGACAAGTTCCTCAAGGACGGCGACCTGGGCCTGTCGGCCGCGCCGCACGTCAGCCCCGTGCTGCGCCTGCCGCCGCGCGCGAGCGGCCTGGTCGTGCTCGCCTCCGACGGGCTGTGGGACGTCGCCGAGGCGTCGCGTGCCGTCGCGGTGCGGCCCGCGCGCAACAGGGTGTCTGAGGGCGCGGGGCAGGCCCGCGGGTTGCCGCCGGGCCCGCTGCTGGTTGGAACCTGCTCTGTAGCGGCCTGCTGCGACAAGGCGGGCGGCCAGTCAGCACGCCGCAGGCTGAGGAGCAGAGTTGACAATCCCGGTATCGAGGACTGTAGCTGGGCGCGCGCTGCACCGGGGCCTGCGTTATGGCTGCGCGCCAGGGCCGCGCGGCGCTGAACGAACGCGCGGCGCGGCGCGCAGGTGGCGTGGGCGGCGTATGCGGACGCGGGCGGCTCGGCGGCGGCGGCCGCCGCCGAGCTGGTCGCGCACGCGCAGCGCCAGCGCACCAAGGACGACGTGAGCGTGGTAGTGGTGGTCGTACGCGCGGCCGCGGACGCGGGCGGCGCAGACGGCGCCGCCGGCGGCAGCGGCGCGGAGCGCACGTCGTCTGGCGGCTCCACCGGCTCGGAGGCCGCGCTGATGGAGCTGGCGCCCGCCGCGTCGCTCTGACCGCCCGTGTCGAGCCGCGCGCGTCTCGCCGACGGGCCGCGCCTGGCGCGGCGGCTGCGCCGGGGCCGAGGCGGCGCCTGTGGCGTGGTTTGGTCGCGCATGCGCGGCGGTGCGTGGTCCGGCGATAGGTCTTCAAGGAGACCTGTGTGGATCCCCCCGGCGGGGGCCGCAGCGCTTGTTGCGCGTGCCCGCCGGCCCGGGCGCCGCTGTCGCGTCTGCCACAGCGGTGCGCAAGCAGCTTTGGGGCACAATGCTGCGGGTTGGAAGGCGGGGGTCGGTGCGGGGCGGGCACATGGTGGCGCTCGCCAAGCAGCGCGCGCGGCCGTTGCAGCGGGAGAGTTGGGGCCCGTTGAGGCCAATCGCCGGCCCGGCGTGAGGCACTGTTGGCCGGTCAGTGGCCCCGAGGGGCCGGGGGCGCATGCTGGCATGCGCCTGGCAGCCGCCGCCAGCGAGAGCGGGCCTGACACAGCGGCGCGCGCGCGGGGGGAAAGCCGGGGGGTTGTGTCTATCTTTTCTTTCGAGCCTCACCTGTCTTCCGTGCTGCACAGTGTTCCGTGCCCTCCCGCCGCCCTCTCGAGCACCCAGCGTGTGGCGCGCAGTTGCGTGCGGCACGCAGACTCGAGCACCCAGCATGTGGCGCGCAGTTGCGTGCGGCACGCAGTTGCATCACCGGTTGGGGCTGGCCCCTAGTTTCTGCCGCGCCCCTCTCTTGGCTGTGCGGCCGGCAGTGCCCTGCCGGGCGCCCGCAAGTGGGCGTGGATTTTGTGAGTAGTCGCAGCACTTGTTTGCCAGGGCACCGCCCGGCTGTTGCATTTCATTCATCCGGTCAAGTCGGCGCGGCGTGGTGCAAGCGCTCATCCCTTCTTGGCTCCCGTCCCCGAGCTTGTGTCAGGCCCTGCGGGTGTTTTATCATTGTGGATCAAGGCAGGAGGGAGCGGTACCGGCAGGGCTCCGAGCGGACGGCCGAAGGTGTGCGCTAGCAGGATGTGGCGTGGTGTTGCCTGCTGTCGCAGGGCGTAGTATGTCCCAAGTACCAGCATGACGGACGCTGCGGGGCGCGCTGGAGCATCTAAACTATTTAAACACATTTAAAGAGATGGCTGTGGATGCCCAGTGGAGTCCCTGGCTGAGTCGAGCATCACACTCATTTTTTACATACATAGACGTACACCAGCTCTTACATCTCTTTGATGTACATACATAAGTGCATGTGGCGGTTGTCAGAGAGGGCAGCCAACACATTTGCTGCGGCACTAGCCCTTAGGACAGCACAGGCCAACAGCCAAAGCTTGCTGATGCACGGCTGTTGGCTGCCATCTCTTGAGACAGATAGGGGATCTACAGTACTGACCCATGATTTGCCACCACAAGAAGCTGCACAGGGGCGCTCGCCGTGACTAGCAAGCATCGGCCAGGGAGTCAGTTAATTAAACTACCTACAGGCTGTAACCCTAGACCCAGAGTGCTTGATACACTCGTCTCCTGCGATGCAAAAAAGAAAGTGTGAAAAGGGCATCTCTGCTTCAGTGTCCGATCAGCGACGACGCTTTCGGAGTGCACTTTGATTATTGTAGGAATTTCCCAGGGAAGCAGCTACTACTACAGAGTGGGCCAGCCTGCTTGAGCCTGCGCGCTCTGCACCTGTGGAGGAGCAGCACAGCCGCAATGCTGCACTAGCCAGGTTTCCTTCGCCGTGTCAGAGTATCTGAGTGGTGCACGGCAGACGCAATGGCGTCTGAGCTGAGCAACCTCATCGACCAGGAGCTGAAGAAGATGGAGGAGCAGCCGGAGAGCCAGCGCCTGCTGCGCGTGAAGGTGGGGCGCGGGTTTGCGGCGCCAGAACCAATGCCTTGCGCGCTGGCCCTTGCACAAGCCAGGCAAACTGGAGAATGTGAAGCCACAAGTACACTGTGACAAGCCTGAAAGGGCGGCTCGCCACGGTTGGTGGAGCACGCACCGAGCCCCACTTCACGCTTGATCCGCAGCTGCTCACACTTTGGGCGTGCTGAGGGAGGCCCTCCCCTGGACTTATAGTGAAAATTGCACACTGCTGCTGCCAGCTGCGCGTGCAGCGCAGGCCGCTTCTGAGCCTGAGCACTGGCCGATCGTTCAGACCACCCGCACAGCATTGCACTTTGGACCCGCAGCAGAGCGCTGCATCAGCTCTGCACTCGCGCACAGGGCGAGCCTGGAAGGCACACGTTGCCTTGACTGGGCGCAACACCGCTTTCTGTGCGCACCGAGGGCCCGCCCCTGACCGCAGCGGCCGCGCGCGCAGACGGCCCCGCCGCCGGGCAAGCCCACGGCCGGCCTGGCAGCCGCGGAGCACTCGGCCGCGCCGCCGCGCCGCTGGTGCGGCATGGGCGTGCGCACCTGGCTCGCGCTGGTCGGCGGCACCGCCGTGGTGGTGCTCGTGCTGGCGCTGTTCGGCGGCGGCCACGCGTCCAGCAGCGGCCAGCTGAGCGCGCAGCTGGCGGACCTCAGGGCGCGCCTGCCGCCCGCGCCCACCCTCGGCAACCGTAAGGCTGCCGCCGGTGCGCGCCGCTGCTCCAGGCTACCCTGCTCTGTGTTCGCCGGCGCCAGGGTTCGGCCTGTGCTTCAGCATACTGCCTGCATGGGTGGGTGTGCGCGCTTGCCGACGCAGCGCTTGCACGCCGCTCGCAGCGTGGCTGTACTTCTGCTCTTGACCTATGACTTCACATCAAGCATGGTCGGCAGAGCACGCAAGCTGATTGCGTCCGGGCGGCCCAGGTTCGAGGAGCGCCGACGCGCCGGCCGCCGACCCTGCGGCGGCGGCGGTGCAGGGCGCGCCAGCAGACCCGCACGCCATGCCCGCGGACAAGGGCCGCGCAACCGAGACGGCCGAGATGCTCCCGGAGCACCTGGCGGCCGCGGCGCGTGAGCAGCTGCCCGGCGGCAAGAAGCATGTCGGCCCCGGCTCCGGCCACAAGCACAAGCACAAGAAGTATGACAACATCAAGAACCCGCACCGCCACTCCGGCGCGGCCGCTGGCGCCGGCGCCGGCGTCGGCGCCGGTGCTGCTGAGGCCGCGCACCATGGCGCCAACCTGGAGTCGGGCGCCGCCGCCTCGGCGCCGCCGGGCGTGGCGGCCGCGCGCGCCGTTGCAGCGGGCGCGGTGACGCAGGCGGACGCCGCGTTTGCGGCGATGGGCGTTGATGCCGCGGCCGGCGCGCCGTCCATCGCCTACGGCCCGCAGCACATCATGACCAGCCTGGATGGCGTGCTGGGGCTTGCGCCCGCGGCGGCGCCCGCGGCCGGCGCCGGCGCCGGTGCAGCCGAGGAGCCCGCGCCCGCGCCCGGCGTCGGGGAGGGCGCGGCGGCCGAGGGCGCCGCGTTGACGGCGGCGCCGCTGCCGGTCGCACCCGCGGCCGTGGCGGCGGCGGAGGGCGGGGTCGCGGAGGAGGCTGCCGCGGAGGGGGACGCGCCGGAGGCGAAGGAGGCGTCTGCGAACGAGGCGAACGAGGCAGCGCAGGAGGAGCTGGCCGATGAGGCGCTGGGCGCCGCGGGCCGCACGCAGTCGCTTGCCTTTGGCGAGGAGAAGGGCATGTGGGGCAAGTAAGGACTGCGGCGTCGGCAAGGGGTGGGGTCCCCCAGGCTGGCATGCGCGCCTTTTGGTCCAGGCGCCTTGTGCTTTCTGGCGTCGGCAGCAGGCGCTGGGCGGAGTGGCACAGTGGTGCAGGAGGTCCGGTCTGGGCTGCTTGCAAGAGAGGAGCGGCCGCGAGGGACGCTGACGCGCCAGGTGTGCAGGGAATTGCTGCGCGGTCCTCCTATGCATCGGACGCAGGTCAGGAGTTCAGTGCACTGGTTCGAGGCCAGGTCTGGTCCGCCTACAACAGCACTGCCACCGCATGCCCACGTCTGCTGCTGTTGTAGCACAGGCTGTGTGGCTCAGTTGCACGTTTGACATGCACATACATGCTATGACTACCGCAAGACAAGTTGGTGCCGTTAGAGCGGCGGCTGTCCGGTGCCAGCAGGTTAACTGCAGATACGCTGCATGCAAATCGTGCCGTTCTGTTTTGTAGGCAGGGGAGCAGCAGGCTGACAAGCAGTGTGTGGGTGTGTGGATTCGCTTATGACGTGTATGTAATCACAGCCGCTGGCGGAAGTGAGCCCTGCGTCTGGGCCACTGCGTGGCGCTTGCTTTGTGACTGTGGGAGGGCCACATGGCATATACAGGTCACAGACCCATGACATGCACATGTCGCAGAACCACTGTTACACAATACAATGTACATCTGCAGCAAGCAGGGCAGAGTGCACTCAAACAGCAAGCTCCATGGCAATCTTCCTGTGCGGCTGGTAGCCGACCAGCTCAAAGTCCTCGTAGCAGAAGCCGTCAATGTCCGCCCTCTCCGCGTTTATGCTGAGCGTCTGCGCGCGCGCCGCCTCTCAGCGGCCTTGCCTGCACCAGGACAACCGCGGGGGCCAGCAGACAAGCCGGTCACACAGCAGGCGCTGGGACACGGACGAGGCGCCTCCGCGCGCGGCCTTCCAGGCACACAGCCTTCCAGCCCGAGCGGACACACGCGACGCAGGGGCCGACGCTGCCGGCGGCGCTGGACGCCTCATGGCCCGCACGTGCCCAGCCGCAGGCCGAGCGGGTGTTGCAGAAAGAAGTGGAGGCGCGGGGGGCGCGCCGGGAAGGGCCGCGGCTCGTTGCGCAGCTGCTCCTGCAGCGGCGCCACGTGGCTGCAGTACACGTGCGCGTCGCCCATGCAGATGATCAGCTCGCCCGCGCGCAGGCCGCACACCTGCCCCCGGCGGCGCGCGCGCTCAGCCGCGCGGGCGCCGCTGCCCGGCCTGCAGGCCGGCCGGCCGGGGCGCTACCCTCTCCGTGTCCGGCCGCCTGGGGCGCTGGCGGCCACGGTGGGGCAGCGGAAGCCGTGCAGTGTGGCCAGGTCGGTATGGGCTGGGGCACAGGCCGATGCCATTTCGCCAGCGCGCGCACCCTGACAAGTCGGGAAAGCGAGGCTCCAGGGCCTGGCAGTCCTCACAGAGTGTAACTTGCTGGGGCCGCCGCCAGGGGAGGGCCCACGAGGGCTGCGGCAGGCCTGGCGAGCAGCGCGCCTGCGCGACCATGCGCGTGAGCAGCGCATACGACGCGATGTTGAACGGCACGCCGAGGCCCAGGTCGCATGAGCGCTGGTACATCTGGCAGCTTAGCTCGCCGTGCGCCACGAAGAACTGCGCGCGCAGACAGAGCTTGAGTCTGCCCTCGCCGCTGACCAGCGTGCTCAGGGCGAGCAGGGCGCTGGCAGCGCATGCGCCCCTACGAGCTGCACGCATGCTAGAGAAGGGCGCGCGGGCAACATGGGGAAAGACTCTGGACCTGTTTACCACTTGACTTGAACGATCTGAGCCTCAGTAGCACGGCCGGGCTCCATGCGCGCTGGGGGCGGCGCGCAGCGGGTGCCAGTGGCCACCGGCGCACCCCTGGCAGAACATGTGGCAGGGCGGCAGCGACGTCTCCAGCAGCGCAGCCAGGTTCCGTACGTACGCCGACACAGCACCAGGCGATTTTGGGCTGGGCTAGAACGTGTAGGGTAAGGGTTGGGGTAAGGTTTAGGGTCGGCGCGCCTGGCAGAACATGTGGCAGGGCGGCAGCGCCATCTCCGGCAGCGCGGCCGGGTTCCACGCGGACAGCACCAGGCGCCGGTCGGAAGGATTGGAGCGTATGCGGTCGATCAGGCCCGCCAGCTGGTCCACGCCTTGCCTGGAGTAGTCGGCGTGCATATCGGTATACGCCGCGCCAAAGTGGCGCCACTGGAAGCCGTACACCGGCCCCAAGTCGCCCTCCTCCCTGCACACGGCGCGCGCTGCTGCAGTGCGTGCGCCTGTGCGCTTTCCTTCAGTTCGGAGTGTGAACAGTGCGCGGCGCACCCTGCAGTGCACTCCCTTTTACTCTCCCTTCACTTTTGTTCATTGTTTTTTGAGGAAATAGGCTCATTGAGCGGTGCGGCCGCCCGCTGCACGGGAGCACGTTCAGCGCGGCGCAGCCCCCAAGTGGCCGGGCGCGGCGCGCACCGGTGGCGCAGGCCGACGCTGTCCAGGAAGGCGCGCGAGGCGTTGCCGTCCCAGATGCCCACGCCCTTGCGCTTCAGCGCGCCCGCGTCCGTGCTGCCGCTGATGAACCACAGCAGCTCCTCCACCACGCCTGCGGCGCGGCACGCCCGGAGTGCCGCATGCGCGCTGGGGCCGTGCGCCAGCGTGGCGCGCCACCGCTGCGCAGGCTTTGCAGCGGGCCGGTCTCACACAGGTGCGCTTGCATGTTGACCGCCAGGGTGATTGCGTTCTGGACATACTCATGGCGGTGGCCCAAGCCAAGCCTGCCTGTAGGCCCTACAGAGTTTACGTCTGTCTGCAGACCTGCAGACAGCTATGGAGATATGACAAGGCGTTCAAACTGCCCAGCCCGGCTCTGCGGGCCGCACCGCGCCAGAACACGCGCTTGGTGGTGAGCAGCGGGAAGCTGTGGCGCAGGTTGAAGCGCAGCTGCGGCCCAAACACGGCGAGCGTGCCGGTGCCGGTGCGGTCCTCGCGGCGCGCGCCGGTCGCCATCACGTCGGCCACCAGCGTCAGGTACTGTGCGGCTGGGCGGGGCGGGTGTCAGGTCGAGACCTGCCCCTAGCCAGTGCAGTCATTTGTGCCCCGGCGTGGGGCGTGCTGGAAGCTGGCAAGGGAAAATGGTGAGTGTAAGGCGCTCATGAGACGCTCATTGCCTGCGCCTACGGCAACCTCTCCTTAACTTGCACAGCTGGGCGGTGTGGTATCCAGGCCTACTTTGCAGCGGCAGCCAAGCTGCTCCGCATGAGTTGCCGCGGCATGCTTTCAGACAGCCTGGCAACGCGGCAAGCCGGCTCACTGAGCAGGGTGGGGCGCACGCCCACACAGCACGCCGCCGCCACAGCCCCTTCCCACGCGCAAACGCGAGGAGCAGCGCGCAGGAGGCCGAGCGCGAGCGGCCGGGCGGGCGCACACCTGGCGCTCCTCGTGCTGGGCGGCCAGCGCGGGCGGCAGGTCGACCGCGCTGCCGTCACGCACGTAGCACAGGATGGCGTAGCGGTCGCCGTTGTCGCACCTGCCGCGCGCGCAGACCCCCTTTGGCATGCTGCGCGAGCGCGGCATGCGCTGCCTGCGGCACTTGGGGCCAGCCTGCTGCCTGCCGCGGCCCCAAGCGCCCCGTGCGGCGCGCGGCTCGTCGCCTGCTGCCTAGCAACGTGTGGTCGCCCGTGCCCATGTTGCCGCAGGCGGGCGCGGCGTCGACACGCTGTGCGGCAGGCCGCTGCGCGCCCGCCCCCATGCAGGCGGCGCGGGCCCGCCGTGTCCTGCCGAGCGGGGTAAGCACCGTGGCGGCGCAGCGCTCCACAGGCGCCAGGTCGCGGGGTCCAGCCGCGGGAAGAAGGTGTCGCAATCGTACTCGGCCTCGATCTGCGTGCAGCCGCGCGCTCGTCACGCTCCAAACAGTGTGCAAACCCCTGGCGCGTCTTGCACAGGCGCGTGCGGCGCCTTGCGCACACACAGCGTCATGCCTCGCTTGTGTACTCGAGGCGCGCATCCATGCCCATGGACGCTGCTTGCTTGACGACCGTTGACGAGCTGGTTTTGCACCCAGGGTGCGGACGTGGCAGCCAGGGCATGCAGCCCCATCGCGCTCGCGGCTGGCATTAGGGCGCCGCGGAGCGCTCGTGCACAGGAGAAGCTTCAGGGCGTGTGATCGCGCGCCGGCTTGCGCGCAGCGGCTGCGCGCCTGCGTGAGGTGGACGGCTGTGCAGAGCGGGGAGCCGAGCGCCTCTGCGTAGACCTGGCCGCCGCCGATGACAAACACGCGCTCCACGCGGCCCGCATGCGCCGGGCCCGCCAGCAGCCGCAGCGCCTCCTCCAGGCTCCCGCTCACCTCCGCGCCCTGCACCCCGCTTGGACTTGTAAAGGCATTGACCACATGGGCACGGTTTTGGCAGGCTCAGCCTGCGCCCTGCACACCGCTCGGCTTGTAAAGGCTGTGACGACACGGGCGCGGGGTTGGCAGGCTCAGCGTCTGCGCGCGCGTGGCACCCATGCGCGCACCAGCGCGCCCCAGACTGCGGGCCTTGCAAGGGCGGCCTGCCAAGGTGGTGCGGCATAGCTGCACGAGCACCAGGCGGTGAAGCATGGTGATGTATCGTATGCCGCCACTGCGGTGTCAAGCCAGGCAGCCGAGGCCCCGTGCACCAGACCTTGCACGTCGTGCACGCCAGGCACGCCAGGCATGCCAGGCATGCCTGATTGCTGCAAACAGCATGCGCTACAGATGCCCGGCGAGCGCGCCTGGAAGTCCAGGGCAGGCGCGGCGCCGCCGTTGGACCTGGCGGAGCAGGCCTCGGCGCCCGCGCCGCCCGATCGGTCGCCGCCGCGGCTGAGCACGACGTTGACGCGGCCGCGCAGCGGCCGGAAGCGCGCCGGGATGGACTCCCATGTCTTGCGCCCCATCACGACCGCGTTGACCTTGGCCGCGTCCGCCGTCCGGCTCGTGAGCGCCTTGAAGTAGGCCACGTCGCCGGGCAGCTTCCAGGGCATCGTGCCGGCCTTGCCGATCCCCATCTTGCGCGTCGCGGCGACCACCAGCTGGAACGTGCGCAGCGCCTGCTCGGCCGGGGCGGCCCCCATCTCTGCACGGCGACTGGTCCCTGCGCGGGGCGCCTGGACAGAGGGAGCACGAGCACCGCACGCGCGGACTACCCAGCCTGCTGTCTGCCAGGTGCGCCGGCGCTCGCAGTCTGTGTCTGCACTTTTCAAGCAGGCGGCATAACCTCGAAGACCCTTCAGCGATAGCTAAACCGTTGTGGAGTCGCAGGACCTCCAGGATGCCATGGCTGACCGCTGCGAGGACGCAGAACAAGGAGACACTGCAGGTGCCCTCATGCAGCGGCGGTGACACACCCGCCTAGCTGGCGGCGCTGTTGCGCTGATGGATGGGTGCGCGGCCCGCCGTGCGGCGGCAGTTGGCAAACAGATCGGACATAGTTATGGTTTTTGCTGGCGCGCTCAGCTGCTGTGCTGGCCCCGCTTGCGGCCGCGCTCAAAATGCGGCAAAAGTCCTGGCACGAGATACTGGCCGCCGGCGTGCACGGCGCCCTGCGGCGCGTCTGCGTGTTCCCTGTCAGCTGCGGTCAAACAACCTGCGTGCAAAGCAAACTTTGCGCGGGGGGGCGCGTAATCCAACTGGCCAAGAGGGTCTGGCACATTCGCGAGCAGCGGCGCGGCGTGCGCGCGCAGCGCGGTGGCCGTGCGGGCACGGCAGGATGCGGAGGCCGGCCCGCGCGGGCGCGCCGGCGTCGATGAGGGCGCGTATGATGTGGAGTACGGTGACGAGGACGGCTTTCAGCCCGGGCGGCTGGAGAAGCCGTACACGCGTGCGGGGGGGCGGCAGGAGAAGGAGGCGCCGCAAAAGTGGGTACAGTGCGCAAACTGCAGCCTGTGGCGAAAGGTGCGCATCCGACCCAGGACAGCCACGTTCCTGCGCTGCTGCGCAGTGCCGCCTGTTTGGCGCGCTGAGGGTTGATATAAAGCAGCGTTGCCGTCGGCGTGCCAACCTGGATCGCAGCTGACCGTTAGGTGCCGCCGCAGGTGCCGTTCACGCTGCGGGATGAGGACATCCCAGACGACTGGAGCTGCACGCACAACATCTGGGACAAGGCGCATGCCTCATGCACCGTGCCGCAAGAGTTGACGGATGAGGAAATTGACAACATCCTGGCCGCGCAAGGCGTGCAGGCGCGCGCCGGGCGACCCACCGCGCTGAGCGGCCTTCGTCTTGTGCTGTGTTTTGGTACAGCATTTGCATGTAGGCGCTGTGTGCAAAACGCCGCTGTCTGCCTCTCAGCGCCTAACAGGATGCAGGCTCCATGCAGACTTTCTGCGTCCTGGTGCAGGCTGTTCCTGAGGAGGTCGAGGGCGAGGAGGCGGAGGTGGAGGACTTTGGCGTCGGCGACGATAAGTGCGCTCCGCTTGCTGTCTCACAAACACCGCTCTGCCTCATTGGGTGCACAAGCGTACCAGGCAGGTTTGGCCGAGACTGGCTGAACCAGTGGCTCAGGGCCGGCTGTTAGAACATACACCCGGTCGCGCGATAGGTGGTACCTCCAGGGGGAGCCTGTCACAGGCGCTGCCAGGTTCGGTTAGTCACGCGCTGGCAGAGGGAGTTTGGTAGACCGGGGTCAGCACCCTGGCCTCGCCAGGGCGGCACGCTCACGGGGTGCCGTGCGCCCGCCGGCCCGACGCCTGCCCTTCGCGCGCCAGCGTGAGCGAGGCGGGCGCGGAGGAGCTGGGCGAGGAGCTGGGCGAGGAGGAGGGCGAGGACGGCGACTACGAGTCCAGCGGCCGCCGCGCAGCGCGCGGCGCGGCTGCGCGCGCCGCGCCGGGCCGCGCGACGCGCCCGCAGGGCGCCGCCTCTGGCCGCCCGGCGCCGCCCGCGGCGGCCGCGGCCGCGGCGGCGGCGGCCGCCGCCGCCGCCGCCGCGC
>JAABUU010003117.1_pt1 | contig 21707 bp, 17 predicted proteins | sample 5559301 | NCBI WGS metagenome assembly JAABUU01 (sample SAMN10711884, study PRJNA513360) | rock metagenome | isolation source: Antarctica rocks | place: Antarctica: Victoria Land, Richard Nunatak white | reverse complement strand
ATTGGCGCAGCTACTGTGACGTTTCTGCAGGATCGGCGCAGCTACTGTGACGTTTCCGGCGCACTTAATGTGACGTTTCATGTCGTTCCAAGCGTCAATCCCGCGCAGCTAATGTGACGTCTTACACCTCCGATTATCGCGGGTTCGACCGCCTATCCGTACACTTCTTTGCATCGCTCATGCCTAAAGTGGAACAGAGGGTTGCGCTTCGCGTACCGACCGCCCGACGCCCACTACGCGTCGCAATCCTGCGAGCGCGGGGCCGCCGTCGCACTCCCGCACTCCCCCGACGAGCGCGCCCAGGGCCACCGCCGCCGGCGTCGCGGCCGCTTGTTGCTGATCCGTCAGGCCGCCCCACGCGTACTATCTGTAGGGCCATGAGGGCGCCGGTATGGGCTTATACCGCTCCCCCTTCCCGCACTCCGAGAGGAGGCTGTGTGTGGGCTCACACCGCTTCCTCTCAGCGTCGCCCCGCCCTCCGTTGCTCCTTCCCCTTCCCCGCCCCGCACGCCGCCGACGCACACCGAGGCCCCGCGCGCCAAGACATGCCCCTAGCTGAGAGAGAGTGACCCCGGCGAGAGTTGAGTCTTGACCCTGTGTCTTGAATGTCGGCAACGGCTGTCCCCTCACGACGGTACGGGCTGTCCCCTCATCCACCGCCCCCCGTCGGCATTGGGTGTCCCCTCATCCGGTGGACGGCACCCGCGCCGCTCCCTCCAGGTGTGAAATAGCGTGGTGATAGCATCCGCCGTCCGCCCCTGCAGACGCCGACGCACGCCGCCAGCAGCCCTACACCGGCGCGCACGCCGCCGGCGTGCTGGCGGCGCCCCGACGTTGACACACCCACGGCCGCCACGAGCCGCGCGAGGACCCCAGGGGCACAGGAGCCAGGAGCAGCCGATGCCCCCCAGCGCCCGCCAGCGGCCACCACAGCGCCCCAGGAACGCCCACACCCAACCACGCCGCGCATGAGCGCCAGGGACCGCAGGGCACGACGGAACGCGCATGGGGCACAGGACGCGCGGCAGGGGCCGCCAGGGGCCGCCAGGGGACCCCGCCGCCCCCAGAGCCACGGCCCGCCCCCGGCACCGGCGCCCGCGCGCACAACAGCCACACCCGGACCGACCCCGCCGACAAGCGGCCCTCGGCCCGCCTGACCGCCGCAGGCGCACGCGCTGCCGCGCCGTCTGCATGGTGTAACATGAGCAAGTGATAGGGGATGTAGTCGGGGGGCTAATGATGAAACCGAACCTCGCACGCATATTAGAGAGTTTGCCGCAGGCATTTAGCGATGGGTTGACAGTAGAAAGCGTATTCGGCCACACGACGCTACGCCATCAGCGTGCCGGGGATTTGATCGTGACGTCTGGTAGCATCGTTGCCTGCGACCCCAAGTGGATTGAGGAGAGCACTATCTGGCCGTTCATGACACGGCTAGCGCTAGGGCAATATCCGATCATCCTCAGCATCGCGCACCTTGCCCGTGGAGATCACCGAGTAGCCTACGCCATACTCCGCCTTGGTGAGCAGGTGCCCGTACGTTGGGACGTAGCCATGTTCCCTAAGGAGGCTAAGGAGGCTGCGGGGGGGGGATTGGAGGATAGCGAGGAGATTATCGGATATCCGGTTGACTCAGGCAAGGGATGCTTCATGGATGTCGACGCCGCCCGGGTATGGACACAGAAAATTAACACGATCGCCGATTACGATCAGAGAATCGACGACGAGATGGATAAGACCGGAGTTGATACTTACGGGTGGGCAAACATTAGCCTGGAGCCAGACTCGGTTGCAAACCTCATCGCCTTCAGTACAGGTGTTGGTGATGGCACCTATGCCTCATTCTTCGGCTACGATGCAGACGACTCCATAGTGTGCCTCGTGACAGACTTCGCCTTATTGTGGAGCAACGAATGAGGTCCAAGACTATGAGATCGGAAACGTTGCGGGTGCTATCGTGCTATTGGCTCCCATGTGCTCTCGACTTCGTGCAACATTTAACGCTGTAGTATTGTCTCGATAGTCTCATGCCCCTCCCCCGTGTCTTGACAAAAGGGTCCACCAACTCGACCGCCAGCAGACGACAGTGGGGGTAACGCTACAGGTCATGCGACTAGGTCCACCTCCCACACCCCAACGACCTCGTAATCGCCGAACTCAAAGAGTCCGGGCTGTATTGTCTGCAAAGCCATGATGCACTGGAGCCAAAAGTAGGCTGTATCGTAATCATCAACCAGCCCCTGTGCATTTAGGTGCGGCGTAAAGAACTCACCCATCAAGCGCAACAGGGGTTGCAAAGCTTGCCTAATATCGCTGCTTGGCTTAGTGTTATCTAATCCCTCCTCGGCTTCTGGCGCTATACCGCCCGATATGAGAGAGTTGGCGAAACCGTGTGACAGGTCAAAGCCTAGAAACCTACCCTTTGTCGTTGGGGCGCTCTCACCCCTCGTCACCTCCACAATTTCCAGAGTTTCTAGGGGCGCGAGATGTCGATAGATATCGACAATTTCTCGCGCCTTCATCAGATCGTGAACGACTCCACCGCTAGCCTCTTCCGCCAGCCAAATCCACGCGCGATTTGCTAGATGAGAAGGGTCAAGTTCCTCATGATATCGTGGAGGGGAACGGTCTGTTCCACGGTATCTTGGATTGTTGTTGTATCCAAATGGTCCATCAACAATTAGCAGATTCATGTTCAACACCCCTTAATACTACAACGTGACATTGACCTGCGACTGAAGTCGTATGGTACACGACGGACACTGACGTGTCTCACCACGCGTCGTCCCAACGACTTTAGTCGTCGTTCTTTGCCATGCGACGTCAGTCGCAGGCGCATCAGGCGGATCCTAACGTTGTAGTATTAAGAGCCCGGAGGAAGCGTATATCCATCTGGAACAGCAACGTGTGCTTGTCCACGGTCTCCAATATTCAAATGGGGTACTGTCCACTTTTGATCGGGAATGCGAGGGGTAGGAGCATGGGGAGGATCGAGACGGGGCTCTAAACCGTACTTCCTTGCGAGTTCCACAATCCTATCGGCCTCATCTTTTGTCGCCCTTACTGCTGGGTTCTGGACACTTCTCAACCAATTGACTAATGCCCCTGCGCTCTTCACGAACTCGGGGATAGTTGAGTAACAAGTAGCATTGTGCACGAGTACCCACGCGGAGCCGACGAAGAAGGTGTGATCCTTGGCGACGGTGAGCGTGTAGACCACCGCCCGGCCCACGTTCCGCCGTAGCCCCGCCACGACCGCCTCGGCCCCGTCCGCCTCGCGCAGCCGGTCGCCCACCCGCAGCCGCCTCGCCTTGCTCGTCCTTTCATCCATGCAGGAGTGGCTCGACGCCGATAAGCCTAACGGCAACATAATGAAGCGATACGGCTACGATAGGCCTCCCCCAAGCGCCGTTACGGATCTATAATGACAATCCTCTTATTCTCGAGAGAAACGTTTATCGCGGGTGCGGGGTTTCCCAAAGATGCACCTGTAGAAAGGGATACCAGAGGTTTTTCATCCAGCGAAAGGATTAAGGCAAAATGAACCCAACTGGGACCCCCTGCCCACATTTCCGTGAGCAGGTCCGTTGCGGTGGTATCGAACAAAACGGAGCGGGATATGGTATAAGTGTTGCGATCAAGGTCAAATGCAATATCGCTATCCTTGACGAATAACCCATCGTCAAAATTGATGCGATGCTGGCCATGGCTTTCCAGCATTCCACCGAGTATGTCTTCGGCTCGCGCGATCATGCGTCGGACAGATTCCATGATGGCTTCCCCCATCTGCACCACTTACGGAAGGAGAACGGGTATTGTGCCGCTTTGGTACCTCTTAGCCGCTACGCGGAATTGATGGATACCTGCGTTAAACATCCGCTCCCCTTCCATGTGCGGATCGCTTTACCTAACGATGTGCCTATTGAACAAGTCGAGTTGCTCCAGTGTCCTCAAGACGATTTCCGACGATTCGGCCTCACCCGTCGCGGGATTCCTGAAGCGACCATTGAATCCGGGATACTCACGCTCACCTATAGCCAGCAAGCGATCGAAATCCTCTTTAGGGATGCGCGATTCGATAATGCCCGGATCACGCGCTAGCCCTTGCTGGACGTCATAACGGTTGTTGCTGATTGCATCCTGAGCCGCTCGGATATCCCTGGTAACCCACGCCGGCAACTTCTCAGGGTCCAACCCGAACTCCCTGATGACCGTCGCGTTGTTAATGCTGGCGTGGTAGACAGATATGAAGTCGCCTTCGCCCTTCCACGCGGCGCGCGCCTCCGTTTCTACCTCGATGGCACCCTCGTCGACCCCGCCGACGCGCAGGCCCACCTTCTCCAACAGCTTGACCACTACCGCGCCCAGCCCCGCGCGCGCCCCCGCCTTGAGCCCCAGCTTCACCGCGATCTCCGCCGCGTGCCCCTGTAAGATTTCACATAAGATGCGCCGTGTCGCATATAACCTGCGCCCGCCGTCGCATAGAAGCTGCACCGATCCGCCACGGCCTGCCCCTGCCTCCCCTCGACGTGGCCGCGCCACGCTCGATCGAGGTCGCACCGCCGCGCTGAGAGCACGCGCCCGGCCCGGCCGTCGCGTGTGGATCGGCGCACCTTAGGCGCGACAAAGAGAGGATTGGCGCACCTTATGTGCGATCAGCGGCGCACGTTATGTGCCCCACAGCGTCAATGCAGGCGTGGGGCCGGCGCACCTTATGTGCATTCTTACACCCTCTTAGGGCGCCCCCGCCGGCGCGCCCCACACCGACGCGTCTGCGCGCCCACAGCCGCCAGCAGCCCTGCTCAGCCCAGGGGCACAGGAGGCTTCCCGCGCCCCTCACCGCCCGCCAGCGGCCCCCTTAGCCCCCCAGGCGACGCCCACGGCCACCACGCCGCGCGCCAGGAGCCGCAGGGGGCACCAGGAAGACCGCGCGCGGCACCGGCGCATGAGAGGCTCTGAGCGCCGCACCATGGTGTAGGACGCGCGCACAGGGGACGCAAAGTGTGCTCCAAGGGGAGAGCATAGTCCGGCTCATGACAATGGGTACTTACGCATGACCCCACGTATTTCTAGGATGTGCATGCATGACAAGCCTGCTTATGTACTTGGTTACGCCTCCTTGCATTTCACATGCATCACCGGGCTCTAGCGTGTAAACTCCCACCGTTGACGGTCTACCTATCCCCTGCTACGATCCATACAGTGAGGGAGGTGATCATGGTTGAGAACGCGCGAGTGCGTCATTTGAAGAGCGTTGACCGCGACATCACAGCGCAAGACGCCTCTGCGCAAGATGTGTATGGCGAAAAACTCTACGATGTGGCCGAGGCTGCCCAAGCACTACAAGTAGACGCGTCCACGATCCGCCGGCATGTCAACAACGGTGACATTCTCGCGTTCAAGCTAGGGAAGAAGTGGAGGATAACCCAGAGCGACCTATACGGATTTGTGGCCCAATTACGGCAAGACAGACTTGACAAGGCGCAAGAGGAACGCTTGACGCGCGAGATCACTGCGACAATCAATCGCCTGAAGTCGAACGCTATTACGGCTCAAGAATGGGCAATAACGACGTGCCGGCGCTGCACAAAGCCTGTTTTAGTGCGAGATCACTTAGGTAGTTGGCAAGGGGACTGCCGCTGGTGTGATGATAAGCTCAATCTGGCCTCTGACAATGTGAAATCGTTCGCAACCATCGAGCGGGAGCATGTTGCGACCGCACGCGCTCGCATCAAAAGAATGGCGGCCGATTATGGCCGCCACCCTAAACTTGCGCGGGTACACGCACATACCTACTGTCGCAGAGGAGGTTGCTACGAATGGGTGCTTCTGACGCTAGATGAGGAAGGAACTGACCCGCACTGGAAAGGAGGATGCGCAGCCTGTGGCTATCAGCATGACTTGCCGCATACAGCAGTCAAATCATTAGCCGAGGCACAGGTTGAGGCGGCCCGACAGAAGCATTTGCGGGAGAGTATCCAGCAGGACCTCACTGAAGCGGCACAGAGCATTGAGGTGGCGCAACGAACCGCAAAAGTGGAGTGCGTCGGCTTGCTGTGCTTGGAAACAATCGTCGTCCGCCTCCAGGACTGCGCTGGCGAGGAGCGATGGGTAGGCACTTGCCCCTTCTGTCATACGGACTACGACGAGCCGCACGCTGCGGCACCCTCGCTGGTCAACGCTTTAGAGAGTAATGTAGAAGGATTTGATGATAATAGTAACATGGATGACATCCCCTTCTGAGCAGCTTAAGAAGGAGGATGTGAAAAGCGAAAGAAGTACCTGGGCTATCTGCACAAGGCGCATAGTGGAAGGTGCAGGCAGCAAAAAAAGGCTAACCCTCACTTGAGTTTGGCCGCACGAGAGAGGGTTAGCCCCGGTTGCTACAAGGGTGCAGGAGGCCGGAAGCCTGTGCCGGGACCCATAGCATGCCAGTAGTATACCGACATGCGAGAACATTATCAGGGGTAGGACGTGAACCGGCCGCACGGACTTCGCTAGGGGGTTACTGTGGAATTAGCTGTCTTACTGTCCTATAGCTTGATCGTGTTCGCGTGCTGGCGTGTGGAATTCGGCCACTTGCCAACCCAAGCCTTGAAATGGGTGTGTGTCGCCGCAGGGTCGATTCCTGGAGCACTGATCGCGTCGAACTCCTGGCTCCTCAGGCGTTAATAGAAGCAGGGGTGAAAGCTGTTGTGTTCGCTACGCGAAATCCGGCTCATACACACTTTTGATGATGGCGGTTGGTAGCCTGAGCGCTATCTACAGTGAGACCGCCTCCCACACACATTTGAGGAGGCCCGTAAGCCCTGTAGCCCGGCTTTGGGGCGTTCTACCAGCCAATTGTCTCGCCACTCGCCGCAGCCCTGAGCGACGTCAGCGCCCTCATCATCAAAAGTGTGTATGAGCCCGAAATCCGGCCATTCGATACGATCACTCACAGCCACTCTGGATCGTCATTTCCGATGCTCATGTCATAGCCCCTGCTGCTTGGAAAAAATAATTCGCTGATGTCGTTGTAGAGTCGATAGACAGCAGGACGAGCATGGCGGCGGTTATCGTATCAAGTGGCCGTAAATTGAGTAGCGTTCACATACGATGGTGTGGCTACGCTGCTGACCGGCGGCGTCGTAGCCATAGCGCGTCAGCAAGCCGTCATTGGTCGTGCTCATCTGCCAGTCCGCCGCGTTATAGATGTTGGTGATCGTGTGCGTCTGGACGCCTCCCGTCGCCCTATGCCTGGCGCAGTCAGCGTAGCCATGTCAACTATGTTCGCATTCATGTCGCCCGACAAGTCACCTAACTATCGTTGTGTTCATTCGGTCCGTACCTAGCTGCGAGCTGCGAGCCATCGTCAGGCCGGGGAGGGGGAGAGCTTAGAATGGAATTGCGGTTGTAAGCGCGAAGAGCGCACATATTGCGATGATTGCCGCCGTGATAAGGCCCCAGGCAACCTGACGGCTCCAATGCCAATGCCCTCTTGGTTGTGTCACGAGCACCACAATAGCAAGGATCGCGATGCCTAGCATGACGGTGTCGAAGTGCAGAGTGAGCGCTGGAAGAAAGAAGGGTGGAGGAAGGGTAGAGGCCGCAAATAGTATGGCGAGTGGGATTAGCCCGATGATTACTCCAAGGAGATAGTACAGACCCTTTCGGATGATACGAGCCATGGGTGCGAGAGGATAAATCTTGCGATTATCCACCAATAACACCTGGATTGTTCATCCTAATTCGCATCGATCCTTTCAGTGCGTACGCGACGCTATGTGGCGCGCTGGCCCCTCGCGCCGCGTATACGTCGGTATGCTGGACGAGCATGGATGCAACAGTAACTACTCGCCGTCGACAGATAACAGGGCTTTCACCCCCGATAATCGTAACGGCATATATATAGAACTGTACGTTCCTGTACGCAAAGAGGCCGATGGTCACCGAGTTATCAGTCACTACGTCCTCCTGCCCCGTCACGGGCGGGTTGATCGCCATGTGGCGAAACCCTGTGCTCGGCTGCGCCAGCAACCGCGCGGTGGCGTCATGCGCGTCCACTGCCGTCTTGTAGAGTAAGATGTCATAGTCGCCAATACAACGCGTCTCGCGAGCAGAGAAATAATACTCCTTTACAGCCCCGACTGCGCCCTTGGATGGCGGAAGAGCCCGCGCACTGACATGGTGGGCGGCTAGGTCAACCTCCGGCAGGCGATAGACCGCCAGCGGCGGGAAGACAGGGGCCACTGGCGCGATTCCCCCTCGCTCGCGAGCCATGGGCCAGCAAGCGAACACCTGTACGAGCAAAATTGCCGAAGCTATGATACGCATCAACGACCATTACCTCACGTTATACCAACCGCCTCGGACGCGGCCGTATGGACATTCCCTTTGGCGCATGGCCGCGCCCTCCCCTGGGTCTCGCTTGGAGCACGTTAAGTTATATGTTGATATGTTCTCCGAGCAGAATCATCTCAGTATCGTAGAGATTCCACGGTGTCGCTCCCTGTTTCGGCGAAAATCGCCACAGCGCTCCCGTACCGCTGATGACGCGGCTTCCTCCACAATCGAGGCATTCGATGAGCAGCTCATGCCAGGGGAACTGCGTATGTTCTCTCCCGACGTCGATAGTGCCATGGCCGTTGGGTTGAACGTTGAATACTACCTCATAGTTATATATGATCGACGGCGATGCTGGAACAACGGGAACCCCGCCGCTACCATTGATGTGGATGTCTATGTTGCGACCCCCGAATGCAGCTTGCGTATTCACGCTTGCACGATTAGGATCATTCGCGAATCCATGGTCTTCTCCACCAGGCCATGAAACGAAGCTTTCACCAACGCCAGACAGGTTTTTGACCACCGGATTACTGAGCTGTGGGTTGGTGTCGATCTCGATGTAGTTCCAGATGCGGGAACTTTGTCTCGATTGGCCGATAGGATAATCCCCCATAGTTGGTGGGGCACCCATCCCATTCCAGAATCCTCGTGCGTCGCCATGGAAGGATGCGTCGTCCTTGTGTAAACCGTAGCGGCCACCGCATGGGAACCGGATGGATCGAGGGGCTATGAACGCGGCAGCCCAAATAATGTATTTGTGCAACCCTGTAGGATCAGAATAATCAGCAGGGTCATTATCGACATAGACATAGGTGCGCACGCCATCTTGCTCGCTCGGGTCGGGCTGCAGCCAGCGCATCGCCTCGGGGTCGTAGTACCTCGTCGTCACCCAATAGTAGGTCAGCGCCTCGTCATAGTAGTAGCCGCGGTAGCGCAACTGCTGCGGGACCGTCTCATTGAGGGCGTCACTGGAGGTCTCCTCGCCCCAGCTATCGTAGGCGTAGCGGTCCACCACCGTCCCCGTGATGCTCGTGAGCGCGACCACGCTGCCCAGGCCGTCGAGCGTGTACCAGTAGCGGCTCGTGCCCTTCGGGTCGGTGCGGATCAGCTCGTACGGCTCGCCCGCCGGACCGTAGATGAAGGTGTTCTTGTAGAGCAGCGTGCCCGTGCTGTCGGTGACGGTGGCCGAGGCCAGTACGCCGTCGCGGTAGGCGAAGCGCGTGTCCACCGGGTTGCCCTCGCCCGGTGCCGGCGTGAGCAGGTAGTCCGCGCGCAGCCCGTCGGCGTTGTACCGGAGGGTCGCGGTCAGGGGCGTGGTCGTGCCGTCCTTGTTGCCGACGAGCCGCGTCACGGTGATGGGGCGCGCCGCCGCGTCGTAGCCGAAGCTCTCGTTGAGAGCATATTTCTTGTAGCCCGCGCTCGTCGGGTCAGTCAGCGCCACGGGGTTGGAGATGCTGGTGGTGTCGCCGTGGGCGTCGTAGGCCAGGGCGATGGTGGCCGTCGCGGGCGAGGTGGAGGAGCCGCCCGCCGTCTGCTCGTTGGGCTGGCCGGCGGTGTAGCTGTAGACGTCGGTCACGCCGCTGTCGTCGGTGGCCGTGAGCAGGTTGCCGTTGGCGTCGTAGGTCCAGCGGGCGCAGCCACCCTTGGCGACGACCTGGGGGCCGCAGTCGGCGGTGAGGCGGCCCTGCGCGTCGTGCGTGATGGTGTCCGTGCCGGAGAGGGTCGTCGTGCTGGTGAGCCAGCCCGTCGCGTTGTAGCCGTAGGCGTAGGCGCTGCTCAGGGTCGTCGTCGCCGGGGTTTGCGCCGGACCGGTCGCGGTCACGCTGATCAATTGGCTGTTGGGGTCGTAGCCCATCGACGTGTGGACGCCGTTGGGCATGGTCGTGCTGATGGGTAGGTCGTTGGCGTTGTAGCCGTACGTGCTCGTGTACGGCCCGCTCCCGCCCAGGCCCTCGGCGATGGCGGTGGTACGCCTCTCGACGTCGAGGGTGCTCGTCACCGGCGTCGTGCCGTCCACGATGGTGTGGCTGCGCTGCTGGCCGGCCGCGTCGTAGCCGTAGCTCTCGTACATGGAGTACGTCGCGGCGGTGGTCGCCGGGTCGAGGTTGGATCTCCACGTTGGTGAGTTGGTCGGCGGCGGCGTAGAGGTCGTAGCCGCCGCCATTAGACCGAAGGTGTCAAATGTTGCTGTTGCGGAGTTGAACGCCGATATATATTAAGGTTGCAACGCACCCAAGAGCGACATCGCTTACACATGTCAGCAACAGGGCACGTCCGAACGACCGTGCTTGCCTAAGATAAAGGCATGCTACGGATGCAACGAGCAGACAGACGAGGAGGATGAATGGAAGCCACCCGAGCAGACCTATCGTTGGGGCTAGCACCAGCATCACCACGTACACCAGCAGCGGCACCAGCCCGATGAGGATACCGCGCAGTACCTGATTCTCCAAACCTAATGTCCCCCTCTTTATATCCCCTATAAAATACGTTAGTCTGAGATGGCTTTAGGGCGTGAAGCCATCCCAAGTACAAGATCAGGGAGTTTCTTTGAAGTGACGCGCTCGGCTCGACGCTCATTCGACCCGTGGGTTTGCCATCGGGGTCCCCTCTGGGGAGGCAGTCGCAGGTTTCCGCCGCTTCAAACAAACTCCTCTGAAACAACACTAGCTAACATCTTTGAGGCGATACATCTGGCCCTTGCTCTATTCTAGCGTGCGCCGCGTCCACATAAAAATATAGCGGCCCGCGCAGGAGCGAATACAGCGTACGAACTTAGCCGCACCTACTCAACTACAGCTATCGGCGACCTAAATATCTGGCCGGTGGCATATAGTTATCGATGAGGTCGGTACCCAGTCCAGGCGCGTAGCGACCACTCGGTAGAGAGGTGGGTGCAGTTAGCCCCGCTTGGTGGAGAAAGGTATATGCCACCGAATTGCTATTGCTATCGAGAGGAATGCTGGGATAGGTCAAGTGATAGCTGTTAATCTTACCCGCTATCGACCTGAACTTTGCGTTGTAGCAGGCGCAAGGCTTAGTGTCAGCCTTAATTACCACTTCCAAACGCCTCAGATTTCCGGTATCCCGAAAAGCTATGCCTGCGGCTCCTTTATCCTCGGGCTTCCTAGCCGTAGTAGCAGTCAAGATGCCTCCTTTGTTCTGGCCCTCGAAGACGAGGGTGGTATTCGACGCATTCAACGCTGACCTGGGGATGAACGCGCGCAACGGCCGATGAGTAATGTAATCCGTCGTGTATTGAAAGCTGTTTTCCGTCGTTGTTATGTACGTATTGGTAGGCGTTATTTATGCCGAGCGGACCAAAGCGGATGTTCAACGCCTTGCCGAGTTCCGAGTGGAGTTCGATGAGGCATAGTCCCGATGGATCATAGGCGTCCACGGGGTCGTTGGCGACGTAGGCGTAGGTGCGCACGCCGTCCTGCTCGGAGGGGTCGGGCTGCAGCCAGCGCATCGCCTCGGGGTCGTAGTAGCGCACGCCGACCCAGTAGTAGGTCAGCGCCTCGTCGTCGTAGTAGCCGCGATACCGGAGTTGCTGCGGGACCGTCTCGTTGGTGCGGTCGTCGCCGGTCGGCTCGCCCCAGGCGTCGTAGGCGTAGCGGTCCACCACCGTCCCCGTGATGCTCGTGAGCGCGACCACGCTGCCCAGGCCGTCGAGCGTGTACCAGTAGCGGCTCGTGCCCTTCGGGTCGGTGCGGATCAGCTCGTACGGCTCGCCGTATGCACCAGGGAGGGAGGATCACACAGCACATGCACCTTCGCCGGCCACACGTTGCGCTCTGCGTGCTCACGCTCATGAATGCCGCCGTCCTCATGCCGGGCCTGGGGGGCGCGCGTGCCCGCGCCGCGCACGTCAACTGCTGCCCCGCGTCCCGGATTGACCTCTCCCCAGCCGTGTACACCGTGCGCCAGGGGCGCTGGCAGCGGACCACGTCGCTGACCCACGGCGATGAGGCGCGCTTCACCCTGCTCTTCCACGCCTATGACTCCCCCTATTTCCCAGGAGCAGCCTCCCACTGGGCACCCTCCTCCGCGACTCTCTACATCACCAGAGCGTCACGCGCCGGCGTGGCCCAGGGTCCCGCCCTCTACAGCGTGCCGCTGGCGCGGCACCCGCTCCCGCATGGCGACACCCGCTTCTCGCGGACGCTGCGCCTCCAGAAGCAGGTGGCCGGTCAGCTCCTCGCCTCCTTCATCGTGACAAATACACAGGGAGGGCGCGCGGGAGCAAGCATCCCCTTCACGGTGACACCGGAGCGCCCCTAGCAGCCGCCCCACGTCGCGTGCCGACGCCCCCAGTGCCGCCAGAGTGCCCCATGGCGCAGAGGGGGCGCTAACGCTCCCAACGCTCGCCTACAGCCACCTCAGCCCCACAAGGACGCGCACCGCCACCCCGACTCTCATCAACGGACGCGACACGTACCCCGACAGCGGAGCGGCCCGCTTCCTGTGACCGATTGTGCCGCCATACGTCCTACGTTGATAGATGAGTGTAGAGTGAGGATAGCCTTGTGAACGCGCGGGCAGCGGAGCCTCCGTCGATCAAGAGGATAAGAGGGACGTGATGATGCATCGGGTGTGCGTCGAACTGACCGTGCTCGGCCTGGCGCTGGGACCTCTGTGTGGCTGCGCCGGCGCGCCGTCAGCCCGCCGCGCGTCGGGCACGGCGGCGCGGCCCACGCTATCTCCCGGCCGCGTCCTGGCGCAGGGCATCGACGATCCCGTGGCCCGCCACACGGCGCTCCGCCTCGGTCCCCACAACCCGACAGATGTGCTCGACCTCGACATCGGCCTGCGCGTCGACGCCCCGCCCGGCGCGACGGGGCCGATCACGACGTGGGCGCGCCGCGTCGGCTTCGCCGTGACCGTCATCACGCCCGATCAACTGATCGCGGTGACGGCCCCCGTCGCCCGCGTCGAGCGGGTGCTGCGCGTCCACATCGACGACTACCGGCTGCCCGGCCCCGGCGGGTACGTGTTCCTGGCCAATGATCGGCCGCCCACGGTCCCCGCGGCGCTCACCAGTATCCAAGACATTGGCGGGCTATCCACCTTTCTCCGAGCGCACGTCGGGTAGGAGTCGGTCGAGGTGCGGGACGGTCCCCGTCGTCGCGCGGCGACCCGAACCTCAGTAGGGCGCGCGACATCCCCCGCCTGACAGCCGCCGAGGCGCCACCGTACGGGCACAGCTAGGACACATAGGCCCCTCCAGAGCCCTGTGCCCCGCGTCGATATAGACAGTAGGGGCCTGCCCGCCCCACGACCGCCGACGCCCCCCAGGGCACGGCAACCGGGCTGGCCTAGGACAGAGGGGCCAGGCCGGATAGGACGATGGTCCGGGGGGGGTAAGAGTGAGCCGCCCCCGCCCATCATCGTAGGGGGAGCGCCCCCGCGCGCTCATAGACACAGAACAGACAAGTGGAGGATCGACATGACGACACGACACACACACCACAGAGGTTTCGCGCTCGGGCTGGCCGCCGCGCTGGCCCTCGCCGCCGCCCCCGCCGGCCTGACCGCCCACGCCGCCCCGCCGGCCTGACCGCCCACGCCGCCCCGCCGGCCCACCCGGCCAGCGGCGGCACGCACCATAAGAAGGGCGGGCACGACGCCGGCACGACGCCCCTGCACGCCCACGGGCAGAGGATGCGCCAGTTCCAGGGCACCGTCGCCGCCATCGCCGGCGACGCCGTGACGCTCCAGCTCCAGGGCCACCAGGACGTCACCGCCACCGTGACCATCTCCGAAACCCTCACCCCCGGCGCCCTGGCGGCGCTCGCACCCGGCGAGCGCGTCCACATCGCCGCCGTCGCCACCGGCCCCGCGGGCGATGCGTACGTCGCCGTGCGCGTCGTCATCGGCCGCCGCGCCTTCGGCGACACGGATAAGAAGACGCGCTAATCACACGCGCGGCCGTCCGGCCCCGAGGATGAGGGCCGCCAAGAAGGTGAGTTTTACATCAGGCAGACGTGGCCCCCACGCCGCTATCCTGATACCGGATAGGGGGTGGCCGCGCCGTTGTGGGGACGCCGGCGCGGCCACCCCTTATGCATAGGCAACCTGGGGATGTGACGATCAGGTGCACACGATTGGACGGTCGCTGTTCATCGACAACACGCCCGTGGACGAGGAGGTGAGAGGGTGTCGTGCGCTGCAACACGCCCCTTGTGCGACGCCAGCGAGAACGTGACGGAGGCCACGTGAGGGGTCGCCTCAGTCCTCGTGGCGACGCGCGGTCACGCCGGCCGGACGCACGCACCCGCCCTCTGTGGTGGCTCCTTGCGCTCCTCGCCGCGCTCCTCGCCACCCCGGTCGCCGCGGGGGGGCGGCCAACGGGCGCGCATGTCGCCGTCTTCGCGACGACGTTCGCGGGCGGCGTCTATCGCCGGGACGGCGACGCGCCGTGGCGGCGGCTGTGGCAATCCCCCGATCCGGATACCGAGGGCTCGCGCGTGTGGAGCTTCGTCGCCACCGATGACGGGCGCCGGCTCTACGTGAGCGGGTACACCGGCACGCTTTGGCGCAGCATCGACGGTGGCCGGATCTGGCGAAGAGCGGACCGGGGCCTGCGCCTCGGGAACGGGCAGGCGGCGACACTCGCCCATTTACAGGCCGATCCACAGGACCCACGCGTGCTCTACGGCGATGGCTTCAGCGGCCTCTACACGACGGCCGACGGCGGCGACACCTGGCGCCGCCTGGACCGCGGCCTCCCCACGTCCCTGGTCTGCCTCATGGCCCTGAACCGGCCGACCGGCAACAGCCTCTGGGCGACGGCCAGCGTGATGGACCCGGACGTCGCCTATCGCCTGTTCCACAGCGCGGACGGCGGCGCGACGTGGCGCGCGGTGCGTGGCCGCGGTCTGCCCGCGTCCGCGGGCGCCGCGTGCGAGGATACCGGCGACCTGAACGTCGCGGTCTCCCCCTTCGGCGCCCGCGTCCTCTACCTCAACGCGGGGAGCCCCGGTGGGGGCGAGGGGGCCGCTCTCTACCGCTCCACCGACGGGGGCGCGCGGTGGGTAGCGCTCCATGCCCGCTACGACACGGGGAGCGAAGCCGGGCCGTCCGGCGCGTTGCGCTTCGACCCCTGGCATCCCCGCCGCCTCTACATCTCCGGCACGGACAGCATGGGCGACACCGTCTACATATCTGAGGATGGCGGCCACACCTGGCGCAAGCCGCCGGGCCTGCCTCCCGACATCCAGGAGGTCGTCCCCGACCCGACCTCCCCCCTCGTCGCCTATGCGCCCGGCGCCCGTGGCGTCTATCGCAGCGTCGACGGCGGGCGTACCTGGCACGACTGGACAGGCCCCACGCTTCCCGTCCGCGACGACAACCAGATCGTCAACTTCCAGGTGGAGATCGTCCAGTGAGGGAAGGCATGACCCGGCGCGCGCCGTCCTCGTCGTGGTCCACACCACGCCCCTCTTTATGGTCTACCGCCTTGATCGCGCCCCCGGCGCGCCCCTACCCGACGCCCCCCTCATCGACTTCGATCAATAGCCCCATCACTAACAGGGTGCGTAGCGGGCATTGTCCGGGGATATCCCCATCGGGGCTGAGGCAAGGTGCGTTACAAGCGCGCTATGTTGAGCAGGCGCACCGTGTTGGAGCGCGCGTTGGCGACGAAGAGATACCCGCGCGAAGCGTCCAGCCCCAGCGCCACATCCCCCACCTGCCCCGGCGTCGTGTGCAGGAGCCGCCCCGTCCGCGCGTCGAGCACCATCAGGGTGGCGTGCTCACGCAGCGCGCCAGTCAGATCGGCAATCGGCTGCATCAGCACGACGATGCGCCCAGTCCGCGCATCGATGACGACCTCGGCAACAAACCCATACGTCTCGACCGGCCCTGCGGTGGTATGCAGCATTCGCCCGCTGCGCGTGTCGACGACGCTGATCGTTTCCGGCCCCCCGCCGCTCATTTGAATGTCGTACGCGTCGGGGCCTTCGACCACCACCGCGCGCCCCGCTGTCACACTCAATGCGAACGCGTTGGTCTCCCAGTATCCGTTCGTCGTGGCGCGGCGCAGGGTCGCCCCCGTCGTCGCATCGAGGAGGGCGACGTGGGACACAAATTGGTCAGGGTCCTGACCGTCGCGTGAGCCTTCCTGCATGGCAACGACGTGGCCGGTCACGTCGTCAGCCGCCATGGCGCGCTGGCCCACCCGTTCGGCGAGCGGGCGCGTCGCCAGCCGGTGCCCCGTCCGCGCGTCGAGCACCTCCAGGCAGCCAAGCTCGGCCTTGTTCGTATCCGTCGGTGCGGGTGGACAGCTCAAGCCCGAGGCCACGAAGAGGCGGCCGGTGCGCGCGCTCACCGCCAGCGCCGTGCCGCTCACGCCGGGCAACCTCCGCACCAAGGCTCCAGTCACGGCGTCGAGCACGCTCGTATCACCGGAACTCTGGCCGTTGGTCGCGCCGGGGTCGTCCGTCAGGGCGAAGACGCGCCCGTGGCGCTCGTCGACTGCCAGCGCGTCGGCGCCGACGCCAACCGGCGTGGTGCGGACGAGGGTACCAGTCGCGGCGTCGAGCACACTCACGCTGCCCCGCTGCGTCGCGTTTCGTTCGCCGTCGAGCGGCCCTCGGTTCAGGACATATAGGCGCTGCGCCGCCACGTCAAGCGCCATCTGCACCGGGCCGACCCCCACTCGCGTCGTGCGCACCAGCGCCCCCGTCGCGGCGTCAAACGTGCTGAGGCTGCCCGTCCCTTGCGGGTTGGGATAGGAGCCCTGCTGGTAGTCTTGCGCGAGCACGAAGACGCGATGCGTACCCTCGTCCACTAGCACAGCAATAGGCCGCGCGGACGTATGCACAGGCCACGCGGGGCGCGCCGCCGTGTGCCACGCACCATCCGCGCGCGGGGCAAGGTACTGCGGTACACCCAACGGGGCGGACACACCGATGCCCGCGACGAGACAAGCAAGGCCCGTCGCAGTGGATAGGTGCCGTAACCGCTGCCGCAACCCCTCTGTGGTCATCCTTTATCATAGTCCTACACGGTCTCGCGGCGACGTGGGCAGAATGACCCACGCCGCCGGGCTGTGTGCCGCACTAGCCCTGATCTACAAGAACCAGGTGTAGCACACGCGAACCCTGTCGAGACCCAGCCATCGACCTAGAGGAGGCTCCTACCCATCTTGGGCCTCGTCGCCGTACAATGCCCGTGTGCAACGTGGTCATTGGCCTAACCTGCGGGCGCTAACGCCTGTGTATCAAACCAACGGCCAAATAGCAGCGATCTCGCAGGCTACGCATACGCTGAGGCAAGGGGTGTTACAGGCGGGTTACGTCGAGCATGCGCACCGTGTCCGAGCGCGCGTTGGCCACGAAAAGATGTCCACGCGCTGCGTCCAGCCCCAGCGCGACATCGCCCGCCTGCCCATGCGTCGTATGCAGGAGCCGGCCCGTGCGGGCGTCGAGCACCGTCAAGGTTGCACGGCCATCCGGCGCGTTCCGCACATCGGACAGGGGCTGCGTCAGCGCGACGACCCGGCCGATCCGCGCGTCGATCACGACGCCGGCGGCGAGACCCGAGGGTCCAACTGCGCGCCCGACCGTGCGCAGCACCCGCCCGCCCCGCGTCTCGACCACGCTAACGTCCGCCCCCCCGCTGTGGTTCTGGATATCGTACCCGTCGGGTCCGACGACCACCGTGGCCCGCCCCGCCGTCACGCTTAGCGCGAACGCATCCGCCTGGCGGCTCCTGCTCGTCTCGGCGCTGTGCAGGAGCGCCCCCGTCGTCGCGTCGAACACGGCGGCATGGGACGCATACTGCGCGTCGACGACGCCGCCCCGCATGCCCTCCTGCATCGCGACGACGCGGCCTGCCGGGTCATCGACCGCCATGGCCCGTAAGCCGACCGTTTGAGAGAGCGGGTGCGTCGCCACCCGCCGCCCCGTCGTCGCGTCGAGCACATCAAGGCAGCCCGGATTGACCTGGTCATCAACCGAGCGGGCGGGGGGACAGCTCAGGGCCGAGGCGACGAAGAGGCGGCCCGTGCGCGCGCTCACCGCCAGTGCCGTGCCGCCGGTGCGCGGGAACGTGCGTATGAGCGCACCCGTCACGGCGTCGAGTACGCTTGTGACACCGGAACTAGGATCGTCGCTCGCCTGCGGTTCCCGCGCGAGGGCGAACACGCGCCCATGCCGCTCGTCGACCGCCAGCGCCACGGCGTTGATGCCCACCCGCGTCGTGCGCACGAGCGCGCCCGTCGTGGCGTCGAGCACGCTCACGCTGCCCGCTCTCACTGGACCCGTCGTGCCCGACTCGAATGGTTCTTGACTCAAGACATAGAGGCGGCCCGCCGTCATATCCAGCACGGCTTGCACCGGGTCCATGCCCACCCGCGTCGTGCGCACGAGCGCGCCCGTCGTGGCGTCGAGCACGCTCACGCTGCCCGGCCCGCTCGGGCTCAGATAATAGGGCTTGCTCGGTGGCCCCTCCCCGACGACGAAGACACGCTGGGTGCGCTCATCTACCGTGATGGCGATGGGGTTGGTAGCTATCCGCATGGGCCACGCGCTGGCTGTGCGCGGCCGCGCCCATTGGACGGCATGCACGGCAAAGGATGACCACGCGTTGAGGGACACGCCGGTGACGACTAAGATGCAGGACACAATGGTGGCCAAGCGCCCCCGATGCGCGTGCCGACAGAACCTATGCCGCACCGCTACACCCCTCTCCGACCTACGCGTTATCCGTATCCGCGCGACCGGCCGATGTCGGTCGCTTTGTCGGACGATTCGGGTGCTCACCCTCTCCGGAGGGGGCACGGCGAGGGCAGGGCGATCGCTCCCCTCGCCGTGCCGTCAGGGGTAAGCCACCGCATCGTTCAAGGGACGGGACAGCGCGCCTCCCCATGTGCTGGGGCGCTGTACCCCGTGCACCACCTACCCTCTATTATAGGCGTGCGGCGTCGAGCACACTCACGGTGTTGTCCCCCCCGTTGGCGACGAAGACGCGCGCGGTCTGCTCGTCTACGCCGACCGCGGGCGGCCCGGCGCCGACCTCCACGCTGCCGCGCCCGCGGCCCGTGCGCGTGTCGAGGACATCGACGCGATCGGGGCCGTAGATAGTCGGCCCGCTGATCGTCACGTCCGCCGAGACGATCACGACCCGCCCGCGCGCCGTGTCGACGGCCTCCACCACCGGCGGGAAGCCCGTCTTGACGGGGGGCAGCCCGCCCGTCCACGCGATGCGCCCGCTGCGCGTGTCCAGCCCGGTCACGCCGATCACACCCCCGCTCGAGCTCAACGGGGACTCCGTGGCGATGTAGCGGCTCGCCCGCGGGTCCATCACGCCCGGACCCACGTCGTCGACGGTGCGCAGCAGGCGCCCCGTCGTCGCGTCCAGCAGGGCCACGCTGTACGCGCGCGTCGTGCTGTCGTAGAGGCTGGCCACGACCCGCCCCGCCGCCATATCCACCGCCAACCCCGGTTCCCCCTCCGGCAAGGACAAGTGCCGCACCACCCGCCCCGTGCGCGCGTCGAGCACCGTGACGCCGTCGCCATCGGCGACAAACAAACGGTCCGTGCGCGCGTCGAGCGCCACGCCCCCGCCGATTTGGCCCAACCCTTGCGTGTGCGCCGTCCACACGACCGCACCGCTGACCTCATCGACCGCGCGGACGGTCGACGACCCGACGGGGACGTTATTGGCGTCGAGGCGGCCCCCAGCGAGGATGAAGAGCCGGCCACGCCGCGCATCCGGCGCCATGGCCCGTGGAGATAACCCGGTCGCAAAGGCGCGGATGACCGCGCCCGTGTGCCCGTCGATGACGTGGACCGCGCCGGGGCCGGTCAATTGGCCATTGTCCCGCCCACTGCGACTCGTCAGGACAAAGAGCCGCCCGGTCCGGGCGTCCACCACTCCGTTGTTGACGAACCCGTGCGCTTCCAGGGCCACGGCGCGTATGGGCGCGCCTGTCGTCCCGTCGAGCATACGCGCGGCAACCCGCATTGACGTGATCGCGGCCCCGCCCTGGGGCTGCGCCGTCAGCACAAAGACACGCCGCGTGGGCGCATCGACGACCACCTGATAGGGGGGCGCGGGCAACCGCACCGTGCGCACAACCGCAGCGGAACGCGCGCCAGCCGCGTGCGCCACGCAGCATCCGACGTTCGGGCGCGCCACCTGGACCAGGCAGAGACAACTCACGACCGCAAGGATGCGCGCGTAGAGCCTGGATCTGGACCTTCTCACCTGACGCAGCATCCCCATGGACATTCTCTTGCACCAGGCATCGCCGTCGGGGTCACGGGCGACAACCTTATCCAAGAACCGACGATCGTCAGGGGACGGCGACACCTCTCTCTACACCTACATACAACGCCGTTACCGTTTATGTGACCCATCGTAGCATGACGCCCTATCGCTGTCAAGGTCTTTAATAAATTGCATAAATGCATGGAGGCGTCGCGCAAAAACGTTAGAACTCATCAGATGTCGCACATCATCAGGCCGATAGACAAACTCGTTCCGATGGGTTGAGGGGGGGATAGGCTCCGGATACAGACGTAAAGGGGGATGTCAGCGGGCGCGCAACTCCAGGCGACGCCCGTCCACTGTAGTGGCCCTGTCTGTCAGCGAATCGACCTTCACGCACTCTTCACGCCCCTCTCACACGCCCGTCATGTAAGGCGTCACGCTCGTTGCGCCTAACGTCACGTTCGCTGCGCCACAAACGTCACGCTCGCTGCGCCATCCTCCTCCCAGCCCCTCGTCCGGCCTCCCCGTCCCTCGTCCTGAGCGTGACCACCGCCTTGCACCACCCCAACGACACCGGTGACGACAGACACATCCCGTGTAGATCGGCGCAGAGACCGTGACGTTTCTGCAGGATCGGCGCAGCGAACCTGACGTTTCCCGCGCACCGAACCTGACGTTTCCTCCCGTGTCACACGGGCGCCTGGCGCAGGGAACGTGACGTCTTACACCGCTGGACGGCGCCCACACACGAGCGTTGGCACAGGGCCGCCGCTCCCCCCAAGTGTGAAATACCGTGGAGATAGCGCCGCTTAAGGCGCCTCGGCAGATCGATCCACCTGCAGACGCCGACGCCCGCCAGGCAGAGCGCCCCCCCCGCCCTGGCCGTCGCGAGCGCGCGCCGATGCGCCCACGGCCGCCAGGAGCCCCACCCCGCCCCCAGGGGCACAGGACCTACCACGCCCCTCAGCGCTCGCCAGCGGCCACCACAACGCCCCAGACGACACCCACAGCCACTACGCCGCGCGTTAATAGGTAAACGGGGTGACGGGGTGCGTATCAGGAACGCGCGCGGGTGGTAAGAGCACCCACAAGAGCGCGGGGTGAACGTGACGCATGTGGAGAACACCGTTCGGATGAAAGCCCGATTGGCCGAAGAA
>JAABUU010003114.1_pt1 | contig 21732 bp, 25 predicted proteins | sample 5559301 | NCBI WGS metagenome assembly JAABUU01 (sample SAMN10711884, study PRJNA513360) | rock metagenome | isolation source: Antarctica rocks | place: Antarctica: Victoria Land, Richard Nunatak white | reverse complement strand
GGGTTCGTTGCAACAGCCATGGACACCTACCCTCAGGTATTTCGGTGCCCGACAACGAATCACGCCGGAGTCGAGCCGTGCAAGCACAAAACGGTCAGCCCCCGTCAGATGTGGGTAATCGAAAGCCTCACCGGACGGATACGTCTCGCCCGGCATCGCTCGGCATCATGTCTCAGCTGGCGCTTCGACTGGCTTGCTCGATGCAATCTTGCTCGATGCAACCTTGACGGTCGGGACCTTTTTCGGGGCAATCTTTTTAACGGCAGGCTTTACGGCCTTCAGAGCTTTCACCTTCGATGCCGGAGCTGTCGCTTTCATGGCTGCCGTCTTCGTCTTCCTTTTTACCAACGGCTTAGCCACGGCGCTCTTTTTCGTCACCGTGAGTTTCTTCGTCACGTCCGGCTGGGGCGTCTTCTGCTTGACGGCCGCGATCTTGGCCGTATCACGCTGATGCTTAAGTTCGTCGCGGATCATCGCCTGAGCCGCTTTTGCCACTGCGGCGCGCGAGGCTGTCGGGATGCTTTCAAGTGCTGCGAAGAACGCTTGGCTGACTGGCTTGGTACCCCGGGGGGAACGGGTGGACATTGTCTCTGCTTGGGCCATGTGGGATGCAACTCCTGTTCGATCATCAATGATCGTGTTGCGCATATAGTGGGCGAAAGGAGTTCTTTCTAGCACTTTCGCAGATCACTGCCCAACACGGCGACGTGCCGTCAGTTATAACGTACTGTGCAAGCGCCTGCGCCGGCGTAAGCCTTGCCCCTATCGTCGTCCGTTGCAGTGCAAGCACGTTGGGCGACATCGCTGTCTGGCCATCATCTGTGCTTCCTTCTTGGTTTACTCCTGTCGTTTGATGAAACTGTCTGATGGTGAGGCGGCACCGGAACACGTGCGCTCGTTCATCCAAGCATCACCGGGCGACACGCCCTCGGCCGGACATCGGGCTCCGGCATAGTCTATCGCGGTAACCGCCGGATCGAGATGGACTTCGGACCGCCGCCACCATGTGCCAAGTCTTCTGACGACAGGGTTCCCAAGGACGCCTCACCAGGATTGCCGACTTGCTCAATGTGGCGCTCGGCGTCGAAGTGGCGGCCTATCGTCCCTACGGACACCGTACCGACGACAAGCGCCAGGACAGCGGACATCGGCAAGCGAGGACGAAGGTCGGCCAAACCGGGGTTTCAGAAGCGCAAGGTTGCGGCGCATGCAAGGCCGACCGCGCTACCAAGAACGACTTCCCGCGGAGTATGTAAGCCAAGGTAAACTCGGCTCGCCAGCACCGTTCCCAGCAGCGCGGAGTTGCTTCGCCAAGACGGTGGCGAGACATCCGTAAACGGTTACGCTGAAGCCCGCGCGACCACTGGGAGATAGCACGTTCAGGGTAGCGTCGCCCCCGCCGGCATAGAAACTAACCTTCAGCGCCACTGTCGCACCCGTAAGCAGATCGACCGCAATCGCAAACCGCCAGGCGGTCAACCTTTGACCGTTCCAGATCATGATGTCGACTGCCGCCAGAGATAGTGGAATTAGAAACGCGCTATCGCCGAAGTGGGTCGCGAGACGGAGCAAATTAGTTGAGATCGATGTCGGCTGGCACCCCGATGTTAGATCGGGTCGGATACCAAACATCCGGCTTCTACCCACGTGAACAATCACGGTTGTTGCTCATTTGCTAAATGGATCAGCAACAACGCAGGGGTGGTTGCGCGCTCATACCTCCAAAGCGCGCAACAACATAGGCAGGTCGAGACGGCGCAGGGCGGATACAGGCACATCGTCCACCAAGTCAGCAAACAGTACGCGCTTTTCCGCCAGTATCTGCGCGATGCGCTGCTCGATGGTGTCCGGACAAAGATAGCTGAAGGTCTGCACCGGCCGCGTCTGGCCGATGCGATGGGTACGGTCTTCGGCCTGCGTCTCCACCGCAGGGTTCCACCAGCGGTCGAAGTGGAAGACGGCGGAGGCGGCGGTGAGGTTGAGCCCGATCCCGCCGGCTCGCAGCGACAGCACCATCACCGACCGTTGCGGGTCGCGCGCGAACGTTGTCAGCGCCGCATCTCGGGAGGCGGCCGACATGCGGCCCGTCAGCAGCACCGGACGGAAGCGGGCCAAATGCCTCTCCAGCATGGCTGTGCCGAACGGCTCGGCGACGAACTGGCTGAACACCAGCGCCTTCTCACCGCCCTGCACCACGCCACTCACACGGCGAAGCAGGTCGTCGCATTTGGCCGAAGCCCCGGTTTGCGGGCAGGCGTTGCAGATCTGCTTGGGCCTTAAAATCAGCTCCAGCACATGGCTGATGGTAATCTCGGTGCCAAGCGAGCGTAACCAGACCCGCCCTTCCCGCTCCGCGCGATCATAGGCGGCCCGCTGCACCGGACCCAACGTCACCTCGACGGGAAAGCCGGTCTTCGGCGGCAGGTTCGGCAGCACGTCGGCGCGGCGGCGGCGCACCTGCAACTCGCCAAGCGTCCGGCGCAGACCAGACATCATCTCTCGCCGATCGAACCGTCCAGGCGCGATGAAGTCGATGATTGATGCCGCATCCTCCGCGCGGTTCTCCACCGGAGTGCCGGTCAATGCCCAGGCGCGGCGGCGGTGGAGCGATTTGAGGACCATCGACAGTTCGGTGTCGTCGTTCTTGATGCGCTGCGCCTCGTCGGCCACCACAATGTCCCACACGCGGCGTCCGGGGCCGAATGGCATCGGCAGCAATCGATCGTTGCGCAGAACCTCGTAGCCGACCAGGTAGACCTGTGCCGGCGATTGCCAGCGCAGGATGCGTTCCTCCCGCGTTCCGGTGACGGTCGCAAGCGATAGCTCCGGCGCCCAGGCACGAAATTGCTGCCGCCATTGCAGCAGCAGCCCCACAGGCACCACGACCAGGGCCGAGTGCATCTCGCCCTGCCGCGCCAGGATGCGCAAGGCCGCGATGGCCTGGATGGTCTTGCCGAGCCCCATCTCGTCCGCCAGCAGAACCGCATCCGACGCCAGCAGGCGGGTCACTCCGTCTACCTGGAAGTCATGCAGCGGGAAGCGCCAGCACATGCCGAAAGTGCCATCCATCGTGGGCACCTTAGCCGATGCGGACGTCATGGTCAGCTCTCGTTGTCCGGTGCCGGAGGTGGCTCGGCCAAATCCTGGGTCTCCGCATAGTTCGGCGCGATGGTGCCGAGTTCGAGGCCGGTTGCACGCCCCTGCAGGCGCAGCACGTCCCATTGCGTGATCCAGCCGCGGATGTGGTGGCGCATGGTGCGGTTGGCGCGGCGCTCTCCCACTGGCAGGGAAGGCGCCTCCCAGCCGTAGGCGCTTGAATAGCTGGAGCGTAGCGTTTCGGCATGGCGCAGCAGGTCAGCCTCGGTCGGCGCGCGCAGCATCGGCGCCGCCTCGATGGCGCGGATCGCGGCCAGGGCCAGTTCGGCCCTTGCCGGCTCGCCTTTAAGGCGCAGCCGATCCGGCAGCTTCTCGTCATCCTGGCGGGCGTTGATGACCTGGGCCGCGAAATCGTCCGTGATCGCGGCGGCCACATGGAGCCCGGCCAGGCGCGCCGCCGTGCCCGTTCCCAGCCAGCGACCCAGTTCGGCGTAGGCTCGGGCACGTTGCAGGGGCGAGTAGCGTCCGATCAGTTCCACCTCGTCGATCAGCACGCACCAGCCGGCAAATCCGGCGGCACGGAACAGCAGCGGCGCGAAACGCTCCCGTTGCAGGGCCAAGGTGGCTTCCGTGATGCCGCCCAGATCGAACATGCCGCGTGCGCCGGCCTGGCTCAGCGCCTGGCGCAACGGCGGTCCGGGAAGCTTGCCGCCAGCCAGGAAAACCTCCATGCGGCGCAGCAGGTCGATCGGCAACTGCCGGCTCAGCAGGTGCAGCATGGCGGCGAAGATCGGCGCCAATCCCGCATCCGGCAGGCTCGCCAGCAACTCCAGTTCCTGCACGGCGCCCGGTCGGCGCTGCAGTTCGGCCAGCGCCACGGTCATGACATCGTCCGTGTGACCCGGCACGATGGTGTCGCGCAGGGCGGCCGTGAACACCGCGAGTGGCGCCGATAGCGGCGTCTCCTTGCTGACCGCTACCGTGCTGACGATGAAGTTCTGCCGTAGCGCCACCTCTCTCAGGAAGCCGAGCAGATGCGACTTGCCTGTGCCGAAACCCCCGGCGAACAGCAACCCGGGAGACGCGGCATCGCTCCAGACCCTGCCGAGACCTGCCTCGAACCGCTCCTCGATCGCGTCCTCGACGCTGCCGAGCAGTAGCACCGCGGCACGGTTGGGCACCCCGGCGCGCAGCGCCTCGAACGCGGTGCGCAGCGCCAGGCGGCCGGGCTGACTGGCTCTCACGCCACGATCCGCACCAGAGGCGCCAGCGGATTGTCGCCGCCTTGCGGCCGCACGTCGTCCCAGACGCGCATCTGCAGGGCGGTGTATTGGCCCAGCGAGCGTCGCGGATCGTCGCTCAGGAGGGCATCGTCGGCGAGGACTGCCACGAACAGCCCCGGAAACTGCCCGGCATCGTCGATCAACTGGCGCAGCACCTCGTAGCAATCCATCACCGCGGCTGGCGTATACACCAGTCCCTCCGATATCTCGCGTCGTTCGCGGTGCAGTTGGCGGATATCCAGCAGCAGCAATACCCCGACCCCGCCGCAGCTTCGCACCCACCGGCACAGCGACATCAGCACCGCGCGGGCATTCTGCCGCCCGATGCGGCGACCGATCGGCGCCTGCCTGAGCTGCCCGACGCTGCGCAGCGTGCCATCCAGCCAGCCCATCACCGCTTCGGCCAATGCCACATCCTCGCCGGTAAGCCGGGACGTCAGGAGGGCAATCATGGCGTTGCGGAAATCCTGGGTCAGCAGTGGGTCCTGCCAGATCTCGCGGCTCAGCGCCTGCACCAGATCGCGCCGCAGCAGGTGTGCGGCAACCCCGTTTGCCTCGGCCAGCGCCGGTAGCAGCAGTGCCGCGCCGGGCTTGGGCCAACGATAGCCGGCACTGGCAACCAGCGCCTCGAGCCGGGTCCGTAGCAGCCGTTCCCAGGGAAGTGCTGCGACGACGGCGAACACGACGTTCTGCAGCATGTGCAGCCGGATGGCGGCGAGATTGATCGGGACAATGTCAAGGCCGCATACGGCGGCACGCTCGCGCAGGTCGTTGACGAGACCTTCAAGCGCGGCGGTCTCGGCCACTATGAACCGGACCGCGCCGCCACCAGCCGGAATGAAGTCAGCAAGATACTCGCGCTCTATCGCATCAAGCCAGACATTGGCCGAAATCGCCATGCTGCCGCTCAGGCCTCCGTGCTGTCGCCGCGAGCGCCGGCTGGGCGGAACGCGATGCCGACATAGACGTGCTCGGCCCCTTGCTCGTCGTACACGACTAGGCGGGAGCGGCCCTTGCTGCCGGTGGACGCCGGCAGGGTGAACAGGTGGCCGTTTTGGGTGCGAGTGTCCGGCGCACGGTCGAGCCGCAACAGATCGACCGCAAACGCCTCGCGTGGGTAGTCCGTGGCGGCACCGGGCCGCAAGGTGAGCAACTCGTAGATGTCGAGCAGTGACACCACCGCCCCAGGACGAGGCTCGTCCGACCTCGCGTCCAGCCGGGTAAGGTGGGTCGCGGCTCTGAACAGCATCCCCAGGAAGGCATCGGCATTGAACGCGCTTTTGTCCTGGGCCTGCTTGAGCAGTCCGGTAAGCACGCCAGGCCGGAGCTGGCGTTCCAGCCTGCGGCCGACCCGGACCGCGGGAATCGCCGGTTCAAGCTTGAGCAACAGCGGGAACGCAGTGATCCGGCCGTCACGTTCGACCAGGACAAGCCCCTTCGCAGTCGCCTCGGCCTGCAGTTCCTGGAGGTATGACCCGCCGTTGAACGCCGCCTCGGCGTCGTAGCCGAAGCTGGCGCCCGCTGTTTGCAAAGCCTCCGCAAGTGGCTCCGCCAAGCCCGGCAGCTGTTCAAGCCGGCGGCTCAGCCCTGCGACGACACCGGTGGCGGCCTGCCGACGCAGCGTGCGCACACCTGCCAGGACCGCTTTGGCCTGTCGCTCAGCCGCGGCAAGTGCGGCATCAAGCTGGTTCAGTTCTTCTTCGAGCCGTGTCGACATCGCCTGTTCCAATCAACCTTGCGATTGACGTTAGATGAGACTTGCGCGGTATGGAACATGGCCATTGGCTAGCCGGCCTATTCGCCGAAAGCCGCCGACGCCGATAGCCTGGCAACAGCCAATTTAGATCGGGTATTCAAGCATGGCTCTTGTCAGGTGGGGGGGGGGGTGGATCGGAGTAGTCGGTCGGTGGGTCTCTGGTGTGATGATGGCGTGAGCAGTCACCTAACTCTCCCGCGGAGAGCTTCTGCCATCATGGCTGCATCTGACCTGGTCAACTTGTCGGGACTGCTGGATGATGCCAAGTGCTTCGCGCTTGTCCGCCAGCATCGCGGGCCAACCGGTGTGCGCTGCCAGTTGTGACAGCAGTGCAGTCATCCACGACGGTCACGACGACACGCAACCGCATCGGCAGCGCTATCGGTGCAAGACGTGCACCGGGCGCTTTGACGATCTCACCGGCACGGTGCTGGCCGGTCACCACCAGCCATTACGGGTGTGGGTGCTGTGCCTCTACTTCATGGGCCTGAACCTCTCGAACCGGCAGATCGCAGCAGAACTGGGCCTGGGCACCTCTGACGTGCAGGCCATGACGGAGCAACTGCGCGGTGGCTTGGTTGCCAAGGTTCCGGCAGTGACGCTGCAGGGTGAGGTGGAAATCGACAAGGTCTACGTCGTGGCCGGGCACAAGGGCCAGTCGGAGGAAGTCGCAAAAAGGGTCGGCCTGGGCGATGCCGCAGGCTGGCAGGAGCGGCGGGCGGAGTTGTCCAAGGCTTCAACGGCGGAGCCATTGAAAAGGCAACGCAGGGCGGGGCAGGCTGGAGAAGGACAAGCCACCCATCCTGGGCCTGATCCAGCGCGGGGGTCAGGTGCTCCTGCACATGCTGGCCAACGTGCAGCAGAAGACGATCAAGCCGATCATCACGGGTGCTATCGCCTCGGGCACCCTGATCAACACCGACGAGTATGGCATCTACGCCCGACTGGAACGCTAGAGTATGGCCATAAGACGGTTTGCCGTGGGCGCGGCGAATACGCCCGCGATGAGGATGGCGATGGGTTCTGCGAGGTCCACGTCAACACGATCGAGGGCTTCTGGTCACTGCTGCGCTCATGGCCTCGCCCACACCGTGGCATCTTGCAGAAGAAGCTGCCGGATTACCCCGGCTTCTTCCAGTTCGTGCACAACGCACGTCGCAGAGGCAGAGCCCTCCTCGGCGCCCTCATCGCATGGCTGGTTGAACGATGTGCCGCTCACCACCCCGGAACCCGACAAGAGCCTCCCGGGGATGCGGTCCCGGTAAGCGGAAGGCAGCTCAACGGGGCTGCGGGAAGGGGCTGGGTGCTGCTGGAACATGCCGAATTAAGACATGAGAAGCAATAATTTGTTGACGCGTCCCGGATTGCAGACTATGACATAAGAAGCAATAACTGGACAGTCTGGTGTGCCGAAGGCGAAGAAGGAGATGGATGTTACGCTCGTCTTCCCGGATGGGCATCTTATGCGGTTGCGGGTCTGGGAAGTGCTAGAGCCTGTCCCGCCAAGCGAGCATCGGTTCAAGTATTCGCTCTTCTATGGCCGACCTGGCGAACGTGTTGTCCTTTACGACAACGAGCGCGGCAAGGGCGATCATCGGCACTACGGCGAGTATGAGGAAGCCTACGTGTTCAAGGACGTTGAAACGCTGCGGTCGGACTTTCTGATCGATGTGCAAAGAGTGAGGAGCGGCGGATGAGCAATAGTCAGGTTCACGTCCACGTCGGAGAAACGATGGAGGAGGTCGGCACGCGCTTCGTTGACGGATGGCACCGGATGGAGCGCGGGGAGGATGTCAGCGAAAAGCACATCTCTTTCGAGACGTTGGAAACGATGGTCAGGGTTTTATCTCCCAAGCGGCTAGAGCTGCTGCGCCATGTTCATCAAAGCCCCGCGAAGAATATCCGCGTCCTCGCCCTCGCCCTCGGCCGGAATTACCGCCGGGTGTATGAGGACGTGGAGGCTCTAGAAGCGGCCGGGCTGCTGGATCGGGACAAGGAAGGCCTACGGGCGGAATACGAAGCCTTCGATGTCGCGATGAGGGTTGCCCTGTAAAGTTGGCGACCGCCCCCTATCCCTCTCAAGGTTCTGTGCAAACGCAACGGTGGCCTGCTTGAGGTGGCTCTGGTGCAATTTGCTCTGCCCATTACCCTCAGGGCTTACGATGAGTTCAATGCAGTACGATGACCGGGTTCCTGGGATTGGACGTACTGTTCGAGGGTCGTCACTTCGATCACGAGCTCATCGTGCTGTGTGTGAGGTGGTATCTCCGTTTCAAGCTCAGCTTCCGGGACCTGGTGGAGATGATGGCCGAGCGCGGCCTGTCGATGGCGCACACCACCATCATGCGCTGGGTGCATCACTATGCTCCCGAGTTTGAGCGGCGCTGGAACCGGTTCGCACGGCCCTCTGGCCGTTCCTGGCGGGTCGACGCGACCTGTGTGAAGATCCGAGGCCGGTGGATGTATTTGTATCGGGCCGTGGATCGCGAGGGCAAAACCGTGGACTTTCGCCTCAGCGCCAGGCGCAATGTCGCCGCGGCGAAGGCGTTTTTCCGCAAGGCGATCAGGAGCCAGGGATCAGCCCCGCGGACCATCACCTTGGACGGTTACGCGGCGTCGCACCGCGCCATTCGCGAGATGAAAGCCGATGGCCAGCTGCCCGAAGACACGAAGCTTCGGTCATCGAAGTATTTGAACAGCCTTGTCGAGCAGGATCACCGCGGAGTGAAGCTGCGGATCGGTCCGATGCTCGGCCTTAAGCGGTTCAGGACCGCGGCAATCACCATCGCCGGTATCGAGTTGCTGCGCAGGATCCACAAGGGCCAATTCAATCTGGGCAGGCTGCGCCTCAAAGGCGGAAGTGCGCCCGCTCTCTGGAACGCGGTGTTGGCAGCGCAATAGGAGGAGTGCTCTCGGGGACTTGCGACGCCCACCGCGCCAAATTACACCAGAACCTCCGAGCCGGGGATAGTCCAATTCAAGCCAAGAGCATCCCGCTCTAGCCGACTGCAACTCGGCGGGAAAAGCGATTCCTTTTAGCCGCCCAGCATATACGTGCGTCCGGCACCTACCGCTCCGCCGCGTTCTCGAGGAACCAGGGGGCTAGACGGCGATACAGGTCGCGGAATTGACGGTATCCCGCGTCATAAATTGCCGCATGGGCGGGATCTGGCTCGACCCGCCTGCCTTGGCGAACGAGAGCGCTCGCCCCCGCCCAATCGGCGCTCGCTCCTGTGCCGATGGCTACAACCCAGGCTGCGCCGAGACAGGAACCGGGGTGCCCTTCCAGCATCTGGATGGGCATTTGGAGAATGTCCGCCGTGATTTGCATCCAGACCGCGCTGCGCGCCCCTCCATCCGACGCCAGCAGGCGCCGCACAGGATAGCCGATTTCGCGAAACACCTCGATATGATGCCGGAATGCGTACGAGGTGCCTTCGAGCGCGGACCGCCATAGGTGGCCGACACCGTGGTTCAGGCTGAGGCCGGAGATCGTGCCGCGTGCCGATGGATCGTGAAGCGGGCTTTTCTCACCCAAAAAATAAGGCAGCAGGAACAGCCCCTCGCTTCCGGCCGGTACGCCCTCCGCCAAACGATCAAGATGGGCGTGCGGATTCAACACGCCCGCCACTTCGCCACTGGCAAAGCCGGCAATGATCCAGTTCAACATCGCGCCAGTCGTCGCCATGCACCCGTTCGGCATGAAACGCCCAGGGATGACATGACGGTCGAGGAACAGCCGAGCATCCGGCCGGGCGACTTCCGCCGCAATCAGGATATCTCCCGCGCCGCCGAACTTCAGCAGCACGTCGCCTTCCGCCACCACGCCGGCGGCATAGGCGGAGGCGACATGGTCGGCGGCCCCGGCAACAACAGGCAGCCCGACCGGCAAGCCGCTCACCCGTGCGGCCTCCGCTGAGACATGGCCGATCACCGCATGGCTTTTGAAGACGGGCGGCAGAGCCTCGGGGGCGATCCCGGCGAGGGCCACCAGGTCCAGGGCGACGCGGCCATCGGCGAGGTCGATGAATCCGGCTTCAAGCGCCCAGTTGTGCTCAATCGCGCGCCTGCCGGTGAGCTTCCAGTTGATGAAATCGTAAGAGCCGAAGACCGTGGCGATTCTGTCGAATATCGCGGGCTCGTGCACCGCGATCCAGCGGAGCTTCGCGGCGACAAGCTGCTGATTGATGCCGTTGCCGGTGCGGCTGAGGAAGGCCGCAGGTTCGATCTCCCGCGCCAGGGCCTCCACCTCGGCCGTGCAGCGGCCGTCGCTCTGCTGGATGCTGCGGCGAAGAACATGGCCGCGATCATCCAGAAGCACGACCGCCGGCACCATGCCGGCCACGCCAATGCCGACGAGCGCATTGGTGAATTCCGGCGCGATTTCGAGCAGCTCGCACGTAATCTCGCAGGTGTTGCGCCACCATTGCTCAGGGTCCTCCTCCGCCCAGCCGGCATGGAGGGAGACCAGTTCGACGGGACGCGAAACCACGGCGACGATCCTGTCGGGCAGATCGATCAGGATGCCGATCGTGGAGGTCGTCCCGATATCGATGCCTATGACGGCGGCCACGGGTCGCCTCAGCGCAGCGTTTCGACCATGTCCATGAACCGCCTCACGCGCGCGGGGTCGATCGCGTTCCAGGTATGAGCATCGACCTTGAAATGGGTTCCAACGACGCAGCCGTCCGCCACGCCCAGCACATCGGCCACGTTGCCGAGGTTGACGCCGGTGTTGGCGAAAATCGGCACGTCCTTCACCGACGCGCAAACCTCGTTGAGATCCGACTGCTCGGTCGCCTGTCCGGTGATCGGGCCGGATACTAGGATGGCATCGGCCAATGACGAGAACACCGCGCTGCGGGCGCGCAAACCCAGTGGGCGGGTATCGAGCGGGGCGGCAAATTCGGCGTTGATGTTGAACAGAAGCTTCAGGTCGCGCACTCCGAGGTCGCGCCGCGCGCGCAGCGCGCCATCGCAGTCGGGTACCCACAGCCCCATGTCGGAGGCATAGACGCCGGTGAAGATCTCACGCACGAAACGCGCGCCCGTCGCCGCCGCGATCGCGATGCTCGCAACAGGGTCCCAGAGGTAATTGACACCGAAGGGCACCCGGATGGCGGGCGTGAGTGCCGAGACGATGGCGCTCATGGCCGCGACGGAGGCAATCGGCGCCTTCAGGGAATATGGCCGGTCGTTCTCGTTGCCAAACATGACCGCGTCGATGCCGCCTGACTGCAGCGCTTCCAGATCTGCGGCAGCGCCGGCGAGCAGCGTCTTCATGCCGCCCTTTTCATCGTAGAGCGGCGTCCCAGGCAGGGCGCCGATATGTACCATGCCGACGACAACCTTCTTTTTTCCGTCGAAGAAGTCGAACATGGCTGGGGCTCTTTCTGCTTGATCGAATGAATGTAACGTGAAAACGGCCGATCAGGCCGCGACGACGATTCGAACGCCTGACCGTTCGGCCGCCTGGCGAATGGCGGCGGGAGGCTCCGCATCCGTCACCAGGCTCTCGATCTTGTCGAAGCCGCCAAAACAAACGAGGGAGCGGCGGCCAAACTTGCTGCTGTCGCACAGCACGGTCACCGCGTCCGACCGCTCCATGAAGGCGGACTTCACTTCGGCTTCCTCTGGGGAGTAGTCGTAGAGTCCATTGTCGTCGATTCCGGCAACGCCTATGAAGACGCGGTTCATCCAATGACCGGCAAGCTGTTGTCGCGTGATGCTGCCGCACAGCGAGCCCTCGCGAGGGCGCAATCGCCCCCCCAACAGGAAGACGTCGGGCAGCACGGGCTGCGGCATAGCGAGAACCGTCTGCAGGCTGTTGGTGACGATCCCGATCCCCTGTCGCGAAGACAGCAGCGATGCAAGGCATGCGACCGTGGATCCGACGTCGAGGCCGATCGCCTCGCCTGACAGCACAAGACCTTCGGCCGTCGCGGCGATCCGTTGTTTTATCGTTCGATTGAGGTCATGCCGCGCGGCGTAGGACGGTTCGGCGGGAATGATCGTCGCAGTCGCGATGACGGCGCCGCCGTGAGAGCGTTGAATGAGGCCCTCACGTTCCAAAACCTCGAGATCCCGGCGAATGGTCATGTCCGAGATGCCGATCTCACGCGCTATGTCCGCCACAGAAACGAACCCACGTTCGCCAATGATACGGTACAGGGCCTGACGCCGCGGCGCCGCCGGACTGGCGGGAGCCACTCGTCGGGTGTTGCCGGACGATGCGGCTATCTTTCTGGTGTTCGTCATTCTTCAGTCCTACCCCGTGTAGACGCGTAGCACAACATAATCGCACAAACTAGCTGATTGAGCCCGTGCGAAAATGTTTGACTGTGAGAATGAGCCGGTTATCAATGCTCGATACGATCATGGTGCGAGGAGCGGCGGCTTCATGGACAAGCTCGGCGGCGACCTGATCGGAAAGACCGCACTTATTACTGGTGGCGCCACCGGAATCGGTCGCGCCATTGCCATGGCCTTGCATAAGCATGGCGTGCGGATCGCGATTGCCGATATCGACCTGGCCGCCGCCGCCGGGACCGCCGCCAGCATCGCGCCTGACGCCATCGCCGTGGAAATGGACGTGAGAAGCCGTGCCAGTGTCGAGGCGGGCTTCGCACGCTCCGTGGCTGAGTTGGGCACGATCGATCGCCTCGTGGCGAATGCCGGTGTGTCCAACATGAAGGCGGCGGTGGATCTGACCGATGAAGACTGGAACTTCAACTTCGACGTGAACGCGCGCGGCGTGTTCCTGACCAATCAAGCAGTCTGTCGCCATTTCCTCGATCGCGATATCAAAGGTGCGATCTGCAATACGGCCTCGCTCGCTGCGAAGGTGGGGGCGCCGCTGCTGGCGCATTATTCCGCCAGCAAGTTCGCGGTGCTCGGGTGGACTCAGGCGCTGGCCCGCGAGATGGCCCCGCGCGGCATCCGCGTCAACGCGGTTTGTCCGGGCTTCGTGCGAACTGGTATGCAATCGCGCGAGATTGTATGGGAAGCGGGGCTGCGCGGCATGACGCCGGAGACCGTGCTGGCCGAATACGTTTCCCTCACGCCGCTGGGGCGCATCGAGGAGCCAGAGGATATAGCCGGCCTTGTCGTCTTCCTGCTGTCGGACGCCGCGCGCTTCATGACCGGGCAGGGCGTGAACGTCACCGGCGGCGTCTACATGGGATGAAGGCGCCGGGGCGTATCCTGCCGCACATCGGCCTTGTGGCGTTCTCGCTGTACATTGCCCTGCCGCTGCTGTGGATCCTGCGCACCAGCTTCGTACCCGAGGCACGCGCCTATTCGCCGGGCCTGTTGCCGGCTGTCACATGGGAGAATTATGCGGCGCTGTTCGCCACCGACAGCGACTTCCCGTCATCCTATCTCAACAGCCTGATGGTCGCCTTCGGCTCCACCCTGGTAGCCTTGCCTTTCGCCGCCATGACGGGTTACGCTTTCGCTCGCTACCGGCTTGGCGGACTGGCCGGGCGCTTCATGGTGCTGGCGACCCAAATGCTGCCGCCGGTGGCCCTCGTCCTCCCGGTGTTCACGTTATTCCGCACCGTGGACCTGACGAATTCCGTCCTCGGGCTGCTCATTGTCCATGCCGCGCTAAACCTGCCGTTCCTGAGTTGGATCCTCATGGGCTTCTTCGAGGGGCTGCCGCCCGACATGGAATTCGCCGCCCTGATCGATGGCGCGACGCCATGGGGCGCGTTCTGGCGGGTCATCATCCCGGTCTCGCTGCCCGGTCTCGCCGCCGCATCGACCCTCGGGTTCATTCTCTCCTGGAACGAGTTCCTGTTCGCCCTCGTGCTGACCGGACCAGGTACGGCAACCGTGCCGGTGACGCTCGCGGCGTTGCAATCCTCCAACGGCGTGGAAATCGCGACGATCTCCGCAGGGGTTGTGCTGGCAGTTCTGCCGCTCGCGATCGGCTCGCGCTTCATCCAGCGCTTCATCGTCCAGGGCCTGACGTTTGGCAGCGTAAAGTGAGGACCGTTCCCACCGTCTCTGCGATCCAACCAATCCCGAAAGGAATCCCGATGACCAGCCGTCTCAAAGCTGCATTGCTGGCGACCACGCTGGCGACGGCGCCCGGCCTCGCTGCCGGGCGTGCCGAAGCCGCCAAGCCCATCGTGCTGCACGCGCTGATGGAGGACGTGCCGGAGACCCATATCATCGAGACAATGCTGCCCGCCTTCGAGAAGGAAACCGGCATCAAGGTCGAGTTCCAGAAGCTCGTCTATTCCGACATGCACGACAAGCTGGTGGCCCAACTCACGGGGTCCAGCAGCTACTACAACGTCCTGGAGGTGGATTTTCTCTGGGCTGGCGAGTTTCCCGCCGCCGGGTGGCTGCAACCCCTGCAACCGATGGTCGACAAGTCGAAATTTGACCTCGTCCCGTTTATTCCTTCCATGATCGACCTCGTCGGGCGCAACGCCGGTACGATGTACATGATCCCGATGTACAACTACTCGATGGGCCTGATCTACCGCACCGATCTGCTCCAGGACCCGAAGCTACAGGCCGCGTACAAGGCGAAGCACAACGCTACCCTAGAGGTGCCGGCCACCCTCGCTGACTACGTCCGAATCGCGACCTTCATGAAGGAGAACGCGGGCGTCGAGGGTGCCGCCATGCAGGGTCAACGCGGCGATCCAAACGCCATGGAATTCTCCAACTTCCTGTTCTCCGCAGGCGGAAGGTACCTCGACGACTCCGGTAAGGTCGTGCTGGACAGCCCCGAAGCGCGCAAGGCCCTCACGCTGTATGTCGATGCCATGCAGCATGCCGCGCAGAAGGGCGCGCTCTCCGCGACGCTCGACGATACGCAGCGGCTGATGTGTTCGGGCCACGCCTTCAGCATGGTGACTTATTGGTGGATGCTGCCGCAAGTGAACGACGCGAAGGCCTGTCCGGCCGTTGCGGGCAAACTCGCGATCGGCGTCATGCCAGGCGGCCACGGTGAAAGCGGCGGTTGGGGCTGGGGCATCCCCAAAAACGAGAGCCCCGCCCTTCAAGACGCCGCCTGGACTTTCATCCAATGGGTCCAAAGCGAGAAGGTCTCGGTCGACCGCGCCATGATGGGCCACGCGCCGGTGCGGAGCGATGTCTACCAGAACGCTGCCGTGCTGCAGAGGTACCCGTACTACAAGGCCGCCGAGGATGTGGTGGCGACCGGCATGGCCTTCCCGGTCTTCACCTATTCGGCGCAATATGAGGATGTGATCGGGACGCAGCTGTCGCTTGCGGCCGGTGGCCAGACGACGGTCGACGCGGCGATTGCATCCTCCGCCAAGGGGCTCGACGAACTGCGGAAGAAGGCGACGCAGTAAGCAACGGGCCGAGGGAAGGTGCGTCATGCGGCTGACCGGCTGGGGCTTCGCCCTTCCTGGTGTAACCTTGATCATCGTCGTGATGGGTTTTCCGCTTGCCTATGCGGGGCTCCTTGCGTTCTCCTCAATGACTTTTCTGCATGCGCGGCTCACACCCTTTGTGGGCCTGCACAATTTCGAGGAGATATTCGCGGATCCCTTGTTCTGGAACTCCCTGCGGCTGACGGTCGGCTATTCTCTTGCCACCGTCTGCGGGGAGTTCCTGCTCGGCCTCGGCGTCGCCATGATGCTCAACAAGGTGGTGCGCCTCAAGGCCGTCTACTTCGCGATCATGACCATCCCGATGGCGATGTCTCCCGTCAGCGTGGGTCTCGTCTGGCACATGCTGCTGCAACCCAACCTCGGCATTGTCAACCTGACGCTCGAAGGCATTGGACTTCCAGGCGTCGACTGGCTCGGCTCGCCGTATCTCGCCTTCTGGACCATTGTTGGCGTAGATGTATGGCAGCAGGTCTCCTTTGTGATCCTGATCCTGGCGGCGGGTCTCGCCTCCCTCCCGCTCGAACCGTTCGAGGCGGCAGCGGTAGACGGCGCGGGCGCCTGGGCGCGCTTCCGTTACATCACCCTTCCCATGCTGCGCCCGGTGGCTGTCATCGCCATCATCATTCAACTCATCAACGAGTTCAGGACCTATGATCTCGTCTATGTCCTGACTCATGGCGGCCCAGGGATTTCGACGGACGTGCTGAGCTTCTTCGCCTATCGGCGGGCCTTCCTCGGACTTGCCGTCAATGAGGGCTCAGCGGCGTCCATCGTCCTGCTACTCATCGTCCTGGCGCTGACGACACTGTTCTTCCTATATACGAACCGTCGCCAAGCCGTCTGAGCCGCCACTTGTGAGATCTGTGCGCGGGTGGCTTGATCCACCGCGGTTTGATCTGATACGCCTGATTAGATTGGCTAACTCTCGACGGATTTCCTGATCGGCGCTGGCGTCATTCGCTGTGCATTGCACCCGATTCGTGGAGGTCATCATGGCGACGCCGATCAAGATCACTCGAGACGACCTGGACCCAGTTGGGCTTCGTCGGGCGGCGCGCCGGGCCAGCAGTGTCGCAGCGGCTCGGCGGATGCTTGCGTTGGGGTTGGTGCTGGAAGGCACGTCGCGCACGGAAGCGGCGCAGGCGGCTGGCATGGATCGGCAAACCCTGCGCGACTGGGTGCATCGCTACAACGAAGCCGGGCGGGCCGGGCTGACCGACCGGCACGGCGAGTTCGGGCCCAAGCGTTTGCTTTCGCCCGAGCAGGAAGCGGAGGTCGCCGAATGGGTCCGTCGCGGCCCCGATCTCGCCGAGCACGGCGTAGTGCGCTGGCGCAGGGCGGATATTGCACGCGTAATTCAGGCCAAGTTCGGCGTCGTTATGGCCGAGCGCAGCATCAGCACCGTGCTGCGTCGGCTCGGTTTCTGGCGGCTAGAGCGGGATGCCCTTGGCTTGAATTGGACTATCCCCGGCTCGGACGTATCTGATTTAGATGGCTGACCCGTTCGGAGGTTGGCTGATGCCGAGGTCCTATTCTTTGGATTTGCGTGAGCGCGCGGTGGCGCGGGTGACAGTGGGCGAGACGGTCCGATCCGTGGCCTTGGTGCTCCAGGTCAGCGTGGCGAGCGTCGTGAAGTGGTCGCAACGCTACCGCCGGACCGGCAGTGCGGCTCCTGGCCCGATGCATGGGCACCGTCCGCGGCTGCTTCTTCCGCATCGTGATTGGCCGATCGCGCGGACGGCGAACGGCCAGGCCTTCACCCTGCGCGGGCTGCGGGACGAGTTGGAGGAGTGTGGGGTGAAGGTGGACTACCGCACGGTGTGGACCTTTGTGCATTCAGAGGGTCTCAGCTTCAAAAAAAAGCGTGCTGCCCCGCGAACAGGACCGGCCTGACATCGCCCGCAAGCGTGCGTTCTGGAAGAAGTATCAAGCGCAGATCGACCCCAGACGGCTGGTGTTCATCGACGGTTGAGCTCCGAAGGAGATCGACGGGACCAAGACCAACATGGAGCCGCTCCGGGGGTGGGCACCGCGCGGCCAGCGCCTCGATGCCCGTGTGCCTCATGGACACTGGAAGACCCTGACCTTCGTTGCCGCGTTGCGATGCGACCGGATCGACGCCCCTTGCGTGTTCGACGGCCCGATCAACGCCGAAAGCTTCCTCGCCTACGTCACCCACAGCCTTGCGCCGACGCTCAAGCCGCGCGACGTGGTCGTGCTGGATAACCTCAGTAGTCACAAGGGCGCGGCAATTCGAAAAGCCGTCCGCGCTGCGGGAGCCAGGCTGCTCTTCCTGCCCGCCTACAGCCCCGACCTCAACCCAATCGAGCAGGTGTTCGCCAAACTCAAGCACCTGATGCGAAAGGCTGCCGAGCAAACCGTCGAAGCAACATGGAAGCGCTCCGGCCAGCTACTCGACTGCTTCCCACCCGACGAGTGCAGCCGATATCTCGCCAACTCAGGATACGCTTCAAGCTAAACCCATCCCGCTCTAATCGCGCGCCGTTGCGACCTCAATCCAACAAGCTGGCGATTCCGTTCCTGATCGACATCAGCTAACAATAATCCACTTAAATTCGTTATTATAGCGTGAAAAACGGTATAAGAGTCTGCTAATAAGCCGGGAGCTTGCGATGTCATCTTCTATCTTGATCATTGACGATAATCAGGACGTGCGTGACGTGCTGATGGAGGCGCTTACCGAAGAGGGCGGCTATACAACTCATACAGCCAAAGACCTCGGAGCTGCGCGGGTTCTAATGGCAAAACTCGGAGAAAGCCTAAATCTTGTCCTGCTTGACGTGCAATTGCCGGACGGCAATGGCATAAGCTTTTGCGCCAGTTTACGTCGCCAAGGAAATGATCTCCCGATCATTGTCTTAAGTGGATATGCCAGTGAGACCGACGTTGAGCGTGCCTTTGCGGCGGGGGCCAGCGATTATCTTATCAAGCCCACACCCATAAGCATCTTGCTTGCTCGTGTCAGCCTGCAACTACGCCATGGCTGTTCAAAACGCATTAGGCGGGTTGTTCCAAGCAACAGACTTATGTCTCTGCCAAGGGCAATACAAATCCAGACGTGACTTTGCGTTAGCCAACTTTTGTCTACTTGAGCAGATTATAACCATCTCCGGTACCGACATAGTCGGTCATATGTAGCTGCCGCCACCAACCGATCAGGGTTGTGCTTTCGGTCTGACGTTGGTAGAAAAATGGCGGCTTGTTCTCTGGCGGCGGGTAACGATGGCGTAGCACTTCCTGCTTTCCGTGGCGGAGCGTTCCAGCGTGGTGCAGGGATCAGGGGTGTGGGCGCGCCGACCCCATCCCCGTCTGAAGTCGTCGAAGGTCAGGGGAGGCGGACATAGCTTGGGCGTCCCAGCTCAAGCATGCGGTCGAGTGCGTGGACAGCGGCAGTCACCTCGGTCGCCGGCGCTTATCCGCGTGTGCATGCAACTCGTCGCCGATCGCCTGCTTCCATCTGTTCATGGTGGCTTCGACCTGGACGTGCTTGTTATATCCAGACGCGTTCTGCCACGCTATGCGCCCGTGCTCGGCAATGTGCTGCAGGTGGCCGTCCCGTTGCATGGGGGCGGTTTCGGCCGTGTCGCTGGGCACCGCAGTCGCATGTGGCGGCACAACCATGGCCGCCTCAGGATGGCGCTCGGCGACGCCGGCGTAGACGCGATCCTGGTCGTAGCCTCCGTCGCCGGTGAACGACGCCACCGCGCCGGCGACCTGGTCGAGCAAGGAACCGGCTTGGGACGCGTCGCCCACGTCCTTGGAGGTCAACACAGCTTCAGGCCCGTGCTGTCCACCAGCAGGTGTATGGGCTCATTGTCGGCACCAGCATTTGTCCGCCCGACCGCAGCCGCGGCACGTCCAGCGTCGCGGCACGCCGGCTGAGCGTGGTGTGGCCCGGTCCACGCAAGCTGAGGCCGAGCAAGCTGACAATGGAACCGATCAGCCCCTCGGCTTGCCGGTAAGCCAGGCGGAACACTGCGCGCAGCGTGAGCGCCGTCAGGATGGCAAGCAGCGAATACCGGGGCTGCCCACCGCGCGTCGTTCATGCCTCGACCGCCCACGCCGCGATCGCTTTGTCGGTAAACCAGATCATCAAGCTGCCGCGTTGACGCAGGCTGGCGTCGTAGACCGGCCAGTTCGTCACCTTGCGCTGCTGCCGTGGAATATCGTGGCGGCGGTCCTGGTTCAGCTTGAATGGCACAACGGGCATCCCAGGGCCAGGAGAGGAGGCGATCTCCTACCCATCCAGCTTCTCAGCGCCGAGCTTGCGATCCTGCACCACACTTCCGCTTGCTTTCGCGTCCTTTACTCGACTGGCACCTACCGGAAGCCTGTCTACAATTATTTACTTAGCCAACGCATATTTTGCGCTAGATTGATTATTGTTTTCGGGAGATACAAATGACAGAAGTCAACACAGAGTTTGAGCCTCGCTACACACGACGCCTAGCTGACCAGTTCACGATTTTGTTCTATAAAGCCTGCAAAGCTCACAAGCTCGGCGCGGCAAAATATTTGATGCTGGGACTTGAACGCGAAGTGGCACGCTCGACAGATCGGGTCGCTGTTGACCAGCGCGAAGACGGCAACGAGGTTGCTGCTGTTCATGCACGGTTTGAGCGAGAAATGTATAGGAAAGGAGATTTGTTGCTAGGTTAGCCCTCATTCATCTTTTCACTTTGGTAGCGGCGAAAGCTTGCGGAACTCGTTCGCATTTGAGCTACGGGGTTCACGCACTTAACTGTTTTGCGGCGATGAGGAAGCCTATTGCCATGGCAACGAACTGTGCCCATCCGGCATGCATGGTCTTCGGTCCTGGGTCACGCGACCTGGATGGCGTCGGGCAGCGCGCGCGCCACAGCCTCACCGTAGCCGCCACCCCGATCGCGTGACACGATGCTGATCCGGGGATGCTGGCGCAGCCACGCTTCGGCAGTCGCCTGTTCGCGGTCGGGCAGCAACGCCACCACGCGCCGACGTTCCAGATCGCAGACGATGGTGCCGTAGCGGTGGTTGCGACGGTAGGCCCAATCATCAATGCCGATCACGGCCAGCGGCTCGGTTCGAGGCAAGGCGCGTCGACGCACGACGCGGAGCAGCGTGTCGTTGCTGACCGGCAGCATGAGCCGTTGGGCGAACCCGGCACCGGGCCTGCCGCCCATCGCCAGGCCGAGATGGTGGACGATCTCCTCAAGCCGCCCGGTGCGTCGGGCTCGTTCGGCTAGCACCGTCGTGTCGAACCGTTCGGCGAACACCTCGCGCAGACAGCCGGCACGCCGCACCGGAACCGCCGCACCAAGAGCCGCAGGCGGACGCGGCGCCCTGCGCAAGGTAAATCCGAGGGTTGGCGGACATAGTGGCTTTGGACGCGATGCGAGACCACGCCACACCACGGGCAAGAAGCTATGGCGGCGTTGCTGCGGGCCATCACGACCAGCGTGTTCTCGCCCTCGGCGACACTGTCTACCTTCAGGCCGAGCGGGATCAGTGACGCAAAACCGAACCGGGACGCCATCGGATGCTCCTGTCATGAAAAACCATGCCAGGTCGCCACAGAACAGCAGCGGAAATGACACTGCTGGCGAAGTCAGGTTGTGGGCTGCGGGGTAGGCGATAAAGTGGCTGCCTCTGGATTAGAGGAGGCTGCCATGTGCCTGCATCCAACATCACCGCCTATCGTACCCGCCGATACGGCTTCGGTCGCTCGGTTGGCCTTTCCCCGCGGAAGCCTGCTGCTGACGCTGCGCGACGGGCTCGGGTCGGTGTTCGACGACGCTCGCTTCGCTCACCTTTTCCCTGCCAAGGGACTGTGTTGCATGAATCGGATGTGCTTGGCGGAGTGGTAGGATAGCGCGGCTAACCTCCCTCTGTCGTCCGAGGTCTATACCGTGCCGTTCAAGGCCAATGCCGATCGCCGCCACCACATTCCGAAGCAGCGATACCGGGCGACCAACTCGGCAGCGTACGATGTCGCCCTGCGCCAGCGTGGCAGCCTGACCGTGTGGTTCACCGAAGAGGCGATCGCGGCCTGGAAGGCCGAACCACGGACTACCCGAGGCGGCCAACCGTGTTACTCGGGCGTGGCGATCGCGACGGCGCTGACGCTTCGTGCAGTGTTCCGCCTGGCCCTGCGCCAGACGGAAGGCTTAATCGGCTCCATCATCGCCCTGCTCGGCCTCGACCTCGCGGTGCCGGA
>JAABUU010003112.1_pt1 | contig 21742 bp, 24 predicted proteins | sample 5559301 | NCBI WGS metagenome assembly JAABUU01 (sample SAMN10711884, study PRJNA513360) | rock metagenome | isolation source: Antarctica rocks | place: Antarctica: Victoria Land, Richard Nunatak white | reverse complement strand
ATGAGATGCTGTTCCATGCCCGCGCCTCCATAGTGCCTCGCAACACCATGATGGCCCGGGTAGGCCACGGGGCCAACCAGCCCCGTGGCCACTTACCCCGCCAAAACTTTGTCCCTAGACCCTAGCAACAACCGCGTGCTGGCGCTGCTGGATGCAAACCGCAGGCTGCTTCGGAAGGAGGAGGGCGGAACTCTGGAGTTCTTCAGGCAGCACGTTGACGACCTTCAAGCCTACCATATCGAGGGTTTGAAGAGTGACGCCTCGCGCTTCCCGGCCGCGATGACCTCGATCCTGGAGAATTGACTGATGGTTGGAAGCATCACGGACTGGGTGGCGAGCAAGATCGATCCGAAAGACGGCCTCACGCTCGTCGGTCGCACACCCGAGGAATTCCTTCTCGTGCAGTTCGAAAGTAATGAACCATTCGCCGTCGCCGCTATCGGTGTAAAAGACATTATAATGCCGGAAAACGTTCAGCCGCTCCTGTCGTACGCGACAAGGCCGCAATTCATTGTGAATGTGCCTTCGAAGACCCTATGGAGCGGCGACGCGATTTCATTGATAAATGCCGCTCCAGCGGCTTTCGGAACACTCGGAGAGATCAGGAAAGCGGCCCATAGCGGCGACGTACCGAGCTATCGCAACAAGAATTGGGAGTTCTTCGAGAACGCGATCATACAGCATGAGAGCGTTTATGCGGTCACTCGCATCTACGACGAGGTGTTCGAAGCGCATCGGCACAGGGGAAGCAGTCGGAAGATCGCGCTGGTGAACGGCTATCACGTAAGTGCCGAGGACGTCCGGAACGCGCGCGACCGATTTGGAAAGTTCGACATCGCGGTCAAGAAGAGTGGCTATGGCTCAGTGACTGACGCCGCCGAGCAAGCCGCCGTTTCGATGGGTGCGCAAGCGGTCACGTTTAAGGGGCTGATGCAGAGCCTCACGGAATGATGCGCGAACGGGTCGTCAAAGCGCTCCTCGATCTCGCTCAGCGCCTTGGGTCGATCCAGGACGGCAGCGAATGGCATCTCTTCGGTTCGGTAGATCGGGACGAACCCGCTGCTTCCGATATCGATCTGCTGATACTGTGCACGAGCGATCAGCAGGCTGATGCCTTGCGCCGCGAAATCGATCCGGATGACCTTCCGCTTCCGCTGGACCTTGGACTGATGACATTCGGCGAAGCGGGCCAAGTCGATGCTGTCCATACCCAGAGCGCGCGCTTAATTCATCCACGTTCAAGCCGCCGAAACACATGAACCGAGCCTCGGATTGGGTACAGCGCATTGACCGCTTAGACAGTGCCAAATTTCGTGATTGAGGAACGGCGAAGGCGAGCTTCAGCTCGAAGGATCGACTGCTTTCGGGATTGACCCCGATTGGCTTGAATGACCCCAAAGCTTCGCTGAACCATTAGCCCGTCGGCCCGTCCGAACGGCGAACGTTCGCTTTCAGGCACAACGCCCATCTCCTCGGATGACCGACATGGGTCGATAGCTGACACTCAAACTGAAACGCGATCGGCAGCCGCGATCGCCGAACCGCGTCAGAGGTGTGCGGCCCCGTCGAAAAGCACTTGGAACGGTGTGCCGGCCCGGTAGAACACCGGCGGCTGGCCGAGGGGCGCGGGAACGGCTGCGTGGGTTCCGCCGGGATGGGATGTGCCGGACCACAGGTGGACCCAGTCCGCGCCAGCCGGCAGGTAGGTCCGCCAGGTTTCGGCGCCAGCGCGATGCACTGGCGCCACCAGCAGGTCCGGCCCATAAAGGTAGGCGTCCTGCACCGCATACGTCGCGCGGTCCGCCTCGAAGTGCAGGAACAGTGGACGCTGCACCGGAAGGCCGCGCGCCGCAGCCTCGGCGATCAGGGTACGCAAATACGGCGCCAGGTGGACGTAGATGCGCGTTATCCGCGCGAAGTGCGCGAGCACCACCGGGTCGCCGTCCACTTGCAGGTTGTCGTCGGGCTTGTTGCCCTCGTGGCTGCGCATGACCGGCGTGAAGGCCGCCATCTCGGCCCAGCGCATCAGCAGCTCCGGCGTGCGCGTCAGGCCGAACAGGCTGGTGTAGCCGCCGATGTCGGAGTGGTGGTAGGCGTTGCCCAGCAGCCCCGCCGACAACGCGCCGCAGATCGCCGTCTGCAGCCCGTCATGGCGCGAAAAGTCCACGCACTGGTCCCCAGCCCACAGCAGCGGGCAATGCCGCTGCACGCCAGTGAACCCCGCCCGCATGAAGAACAGCGCCTCCCCGGTCAGCCCGGCGCGGGCCACGGCATCCGCGTTGACCTCCGCCCACAGCACCGGCCAGGCGTTATGCAGCAGCGTGGCGTCGGCGCCGCTGGCTAGGCGCGCATCCACCGGCAGGTATTCGCCGAAGTCCGCCATCCATCCCGACAGTCCCAAGCCGATCATCTCCTGCCCGATCACCCGGTCGGCGAACCAGCGGCACGCCTCGGGCCGGGTCAGGTCGAGGATGCCGCAGTCGAACTCGCCGAAATCCACGAGATACGTGCCGCCCGCCGCGTCCTGGGCCAGGTATCCGGCCGCCTCCGCCTCCGGGAACAGGGTGCCGTCGTTGCACAGGTATGGGTTCACGTAGCCCAGGAAGCGTATGCCGCGCCCGCGCAGCGCGGCGATGCGCGCCGGCAAGTCCGGATAGCGGCCGGCATCCCACCGCCAGTCCCAGAACAGCCGGCGGCCGAAGCTGGTTTGCCGCACGCCGCACCAGTCCTCGCACCACAGCCCGGCGATGCGGGCGCCCGCGGCCTCCACTGCCTCCAGCCGGTCGAAGCTGCGCGCCCCGTCCTTCAATCCCAGGATCGCCCCGCCCAGCACCCAATCCGGCAGCGGCGGCTGACGGCCGAAGCGGAGGGACAGCGCCTCCACCAGCTCAAGCAGGCTGGGCGCCACCGACAGCTCCAGCCGGTCCGGGATGGCCCAGGCTTCCAGCAGATGATGGTCGCCCGCGGTGAAGTCGAACTCGCAATAAGCGGTGGTTTCCAGGTGGACGGCGACCCGGCGGGAGGTCAGGAACGTCGGTTGAGGGTAGTTGGTGGTGTAGTAGTCGCCGCCGGCCCGTCCCTCGGCGTCGGCCTGCTGGGTGATGGCGGTCGTCTTATCGCGCCCGACGCCGGGCTCGCTGGTCCAGAGCGGAAAGCGGCGCCCGCGCAGGTCCAGGTAGGACATCTGCTCGCCGCAGCCCCAGACATGCTCGTCCGCCGCGGCGGGCAGGCGGAACCATAGCCGGTTGTCGCCGGGGTCAGCGGCGTCGAAGGCGATGGCGGCGCGGGGGCCGTCCAGGGTGACGTGCAGGGTCAGGCGAAGCGGGGTGTCCGGCGCTTGCCGCAGCTCGATCCGCCGGTCCCGCACCGTCGCGTGCGCCAGCGCCACCCGGGACAGCACGGCGCCGTGGATGTCGAAGTTGCCGCGATGCATCCGGAAATCGCCCTCGCCCCGGCCGATCCAGATGCAGGGCGACGCCGCCGTGTGGGACAGCAGGCAGTCCCCGCCGTGCCACACCCCGAAGCCATCCGCCGACGTGCGAAGCTCCATCGCGCTAAGCAAATCCCCGGAGGTCCGTCTAGCTCTTGCTCGTCAGCCGCAGCCCGATCACGCCGCCCACGATGAGCATGGCGCAGGCAATACGCCAGAAGCCGGCCGGCTCACCCAATAGGGCGATCCCGACCGCGAACGTGCCGACCGTCCCGATGCCCGTCCAAACGGCGTAGGCCGTGCCGAGCTGCAAGCCCCGCATCGCGAACGTCAGCAGGAAGAAGCTTACCAGCGATGCCGCGATGGTCACGGCGCCCCAGCCCCAGTTGCTGAAGCCGTCCGACCGCTTGGCGGAATAGGACCACACCATCTCCAGCAGGCCGGCGATCACCAGCATGACCCACGCCATCGCATTTCCTTTCGTTGCCTGGTTGTGCAGCCGGCCGGGGATGATCGAACCGATAGGCATGTTGGGCAACGGCCAATCCAGCCGGGCCGCCGCAATGGTCCGCAATGTGGCAGCTAAGCTGCACTGTTCAGGACCCCATGACGGCAGGGGCGCCCCCATCAGGACGGCAAGGGTTCAGTTCAGCGTCAGCCCGGCATCCACCAGGAAATCCGCCCCGGTGCATCCGGCCGACTCGTCCGAGGCCAGGAACAGCGCCATGCGCGCGACGTGGCTGGCGTCCAGGTGGAGCTTCAGCGCCTGGTCGTCCAGGATGCGCCGGTCCACCTCCGGCGTGCGCCACAGTGCCTGCTGGCGTTCGGTCAGGATGGCGCCGGGGACGATGCAGTTGACGCGGATGCCGTGGCCGCCCAGCTCGCGCGCCAAGGTGCGTGTCATGCCGTGGATCGCCGCCTTGGCGGTGGTGTAGCCGACCATGCCGGGTCGCCCGCGCATCCAGGACACCGACCCCATCAGGATCACCGAGCCGCCGCCGCGCTGCACCATCGCGGGCACGACGGCCTGGGTGGCGAAAAGCTGGTGATTCAGGTTCAGCGCCAGACACTCGTTCCAGTAGTCCGGCTCGACGGACAGGAACGCATGGCGGTCGTCATTGCCGGCGTTGTTGATCAGGACCTCGATGGGCGCAGCCTCCGCCGCGGCGGCGACGGCGGCGCGCAGGGCGGAGATGTCGCGCAGGTCGCAGGGGTGGCATCGGGCGCCGGTCTCGTCCGCCAGCGCCTGCCCAGCCGCCACATCAATGTCGAGCAGTTGCACGATGGCGCCCTGGGCCGCGAAGGCGCGCACCATGTCCGCGCCGATGCCGGAAGCGCCGCCTGTCACCAGGACACCGCGGCCTGCGAGGGAGGCATACCGCGCAGTGCCATATGTCGCGGACGCATTCATGGCTGCGCCATCATCCCAGGCCCATGCGGCCATTGCCCGACCTGGGCAGGCGGAGCGTGCCTGATGGGATGACGCCCGCGGCTGCCTGCTGCCTCCATAAGGTCTGGAGCGCCGGTGCACCCAGCAGATGCCCCAGCCGGATCGGCAGATTCCGCACCCGGACGCCCGTCGCATGACAGACGGCGTTCGCCACGGCTGCATTCAGGCCGACGTTGCCCAACTCGCCCAGGTCCTTGATCCCCAGCTCGTTCACCTCGCTGTCACCCTCGGAGACCATGATCGTCGTGACCTCGCCGATGTCGGCGTTGACCGGGATGAGATACTCCGCCGGGTCGTCGTTGTAGTAGCGCGCATGGCGCTGGTCCAACGCTGTCGCCTCGTGCAGCGCGGCGCTGATGCCCCAGACTTGCCCGCCCATAAGCTGGCTCTTGGCCGCCTTCGGGTTGACGATGGTGCCGGCGGCATAGGCGCGACGATGCGCGGCGCCCGGATTTCCCGCATGCGGGCGTTGACCCGGACCTCGACGAACTGCGCGCCGAAGGCGAACTGCATCCAGTCGAGCAGGGTCGTGCGGATATCAATCGGCAGGGTGTGGCGCTGATCGTTCACCGTGATCTCGGCCTGCGCCGCGCGGCGGGGAGCCGACGGGCTGCAGCGGCTACGCTACGGCGCCGAGCGGCGCCAGGGCGGCGACGGTCGCAATACCGGTCAGCAGGCTGCGCCGGTTCACGGTCATGTCGGATGACGGAGGCATGTCTGGCACTCCAGGTCTGGCGCACGAAGGGCGCGGGGATGCACGGGTTTCAACGGGTTCAGCCTTACGAAAACCGGAAACCCTTAAAAAGGGCTGGTTTGTTTCGGCTTCTGAAATGGCCGGGTGTGCCTGCGGACCGCCCTGGCCAGCCGCGGGCATGCCAGGTATGCCTACGGACCTGCTGCCCAGCTTGTTTTCCAAAAACGATAACTGGCATGGCGTTCACTGCTGAGAGCGCCTCGGTCAATCCGTTGCTGGACGGAGTTCTACCCGTCAATTTCATTGACAGAGTTGGGGGGACAGCCGCTATCGTCAACGCGCTAGGGCCATTGCTATTCGAGGCCGGCCAAGCTGGGACGTCTTGCCACGAATGGCCATCGCCCGTCGGACCACAGGTTCGGAAGGAGCGGTTATGATGATCAGGAACCCGTTGCTGTGGGGAACAGACCAGTTCAGGCCGGGAGCAGCGCCGAAGCCGTCGGTCCTGCCGCGAGAAAGGGTCATGCCGTTATCTGGCCTCAGCGTGGGCCGGATCGGCATGTCGGACCTCAAGGACGTCCTGGCAAAAGGCTGGGACGATTTCGGCGCATGCCGCAGCGATGTCCTGTTCATCTGCGCCGTTTATCCCATCGTTGGGCTTATGCTGGCATGGGTGGCGGCGGGCGATGACCTGCTTCCCCTGCTGTTCCCGATCGCGTCCGGCTTCGCGCTGATCGGACCCTTTGTGGGCGTGGGGCTTTACGAGATCAGCCGTCAGCGCGAGCAGGGAGGTCCTGCCAACTGGGCCACCCCGTTCGGCGTGTTCGCCTCGCCGTCGTTCGGCTCCATCCTGGCGCTTGGGCTGATGCTGGCCGGGATCTACCTCCTGTGGCTGCTGGCGGCGTCGGTGATCTACGCGGTTACGCTCGGGCCGGAGATGCCGGGATCGGCCGGTGCCTTCGTGCACGACGTGTTCCTGACGGCCAGGGGCTGGGCGATGATCGTCACCGGCGTCATCGTCGGCGCCGCCTTTGCGGTGCTGGTGCTGGCGGTCAGCGCCGTGTCGTTCCCGCTGCTGCTCGATCACCAGGTCGGGGTCGAGACGGCAATCAGGACATCGTTCCGTGCCGTGGCCTTGAATCCCAAGCCGATGCTGGCCTGGGGGCTGATCGTCACTGCGGGGTTGGTGGTTGGGTCGCTGCCTTGCTTCGTCGGGCTTGTGGTCGTGCTGCCTGTGCTCGGGCACGCCACCTGGCACCTGTATCGCAGGCTGGTGTCGGCCTGAGCCGAGGCCGGCCTGGAGGCGTCTGCCGGGTTCCGTCCAGGCTGCGCCAGCAGCAGGGATGCCGCGGGGTCCGCCCGCAGCGTACCGGCAGGCCGTCAGTATGAGGCTGCGTGCAGCGCCACCGTGTCGGGAAGCACCCGCGCCGGAGGGTTGTACTGGCCGGTAGGATACGAGGCGCGCGTGTCTTGCTGCGGCGCCCGGGGTGCATAGGGCGGCGTCCCTGCTCCAGGGCTGCTTGCAAGCGCGACGGGTAGCACCCTCACCGGGGGACTATACTGGCTAACAGGATACGCAGCGCGCGGGTCATGCTGCTGGGCCTGAGGTGCGTAGGGCGGCGTCCCTGCACCAGGGCTGCTTGCAAGCTCGATCCGTAGGTCGGTCGGATACTCATAATTCGCGCCTGACATCGCGTCCACTGCGATGCCGATCAGGCCACCGGCAATGACATTGCCGGCGGTCATGACGCTGAACGATGGCGTATGCGTCACGCTGGCTGTTTGGAAGCCGGCCTTTTCACACGTCACCGTCAGGTTATTTTTGCTCTTGTCCACCCACAAGCTGCCCGGCGTCTGCGGGACGACGCCGATGCGCGCACCCGCACGGTCCACGGCGCACATGGCGCCCGGCGGCGACGTTGAGACCGCCACGGCCTGGCTGGTCCCGTTCACGATGGTTGCACAGGCCGGCAACAGCATAACCGGGAGAAGCGGCGCGAACCGGAACGGTGAGCATCTGCGTATGCTCATGCCGCCTAACTACCCGATCCACAGGCCCAGGCACGTCAGGACAAGTAGGGTTTTGAAATGCCGCCGGAACGTCCCAGCGCGGTATGGCATCTTGCCTGCCCTTGTGCCACATAGCTCTGGCCAGTCCGCTGGCCGGCATGACTGCCGAAATTCCGCCCCCAGCGGCCTCAGCCCGCCTTGCTTCCGCCACACGCCTGTCCGCCATTAACCGCTACCCCCCAAGAGGAGCATCTCATGCGTTGGCTGGCCCTCCTGCTAGCCGTCCTCGCTTCCAATGTGGCGCTGGCGGAGCGGGTGACGATCTATGACGGCAGCAACCGCGTCACCGGCTACGACGACTATGATGGCGGACGCATCACCCATTACGACGCCGGCAACCGCCAGACCGGCCGCAGCGAACGTCACGGCAACCGGGTGGACCACTACGACGACGGCAACCGCAGCCTGGGCCACGATGAGCGCAGCGGCGGCCGGGTGGACAGCTACGACAGCGGCAACCGGAGCCTCGGGCACAGCGACCGCAACGGCAGCCGTTTGGAATACTACGACAGCGGCAACCGCAGCCTGGGCCATGATGAGCGCAGCGGCAGCCGGGTGGACAGCTATGACGCAGATAACCGCCATATCGGCACCCGCAGCCGGTGACAAACCCGGGACGACCCGTAAGCCCGGCGCTTGACCTCGGCAGGACCGGCGCGCCACACCCCGCCGCATGATCCCCCGCGTCGCCGTGTATTACGCCCCCGCCCTATCCGACCCGCTCTGGCCCGCGGCCTGCGCCTGGCTGGGCCGCGATCCCGAGACTGCCGCCACCCTGCCGCAGCCCGACGTGCCCGGCATCCATGCGGTCACGGCAGATGCCCGGCTGTACGGCTTCCACTGCACGCTCAAGCCGCCGATGCGCCTGCTCACGCACTACAATGCCTTCCTGGAGGATGCCGACGCGCTGGCTGCAGAGATGCCCGCCTTCGACCTGCCGCCGCTGCACGTCGCCGACCTGTCCGGCTTCCTGGCAGTGCGCGAGGCCGCCCCCTGTCCGCCGGTCCGCGCCCTGGCCGACGCCTGCGTCGCCAGGCTGGACCGCCACCGCGCCCCTCCCACGGAGGCGGAGCTGGGCCGGCGCCGCGCCGCCGCCCTGTCGCCGGCGCGGGAAGCCTACCTGCAGCGCTGGGGCTATCCGCTCGTGTTCGATGAATGGCGCTTCCACATGACCCTCACCCGGCGGCTGACGGAGGACGAGCGGGCCGTGTTCATGCCGGCCGCCGAGGCCAACCTGGCCCCTGCCCTGCCGCATCCGCGCCGGATCATGGACATCTGCATCTTCACCCAGCCGGGCGAAGGCCAGCCCTTCATGCTGGCGGAGCGTCTCCCGCTGCGCGGCTGATCGCCGCCAGCATCCGGCGCACCCCCTGCTCTACCGTGCCATCGTTCACGACCGCCTGCCGGTCCACCGGCAACGGCAGCTCGATGGCGCGGGACAGGCGCCGGGCCACGTCCACGGCGTCCTCCCGCCCGCGGGCCGCCAGGCGCCGGGCCAGCACGTCGGCAGGGGCGGAAACCTCGATCACCGACACCGGGTAGCGCTCCACCGCCTCCCCCACCACGGCGCGGGACACGTTGGCAACCACGACGCGGCCCTCCGCCAGGTCCAGCCCGATGTCGGCGGGAATGCCGTAGTGTAGGCCGTGCGCCCGCCAGGTCAGGGCGAACTCGCCGCCCTTGCGGCGCAGCTCGAACTCCTGCTCGCCGGCGCTGTCGTACGCCTCCTCGCCGATCTGGCCGGGCCGGGTGATGGTCCGGCGGACAAACCGGTAGTGCGGGTTGTCGCCCAGCCGCTGCCGCGCGCCGTTCAGCAGCGTGTCCTTGCCGGCGCCCGAGGGGCCGACGACCAGTATCAGCATGGTGAAATCAGCATGGGCCGGCCCTGTCTTGCGCGGCGGGACCTTGGCGCTAGGGTCGTCCCAGCGCAACCCGCCACAGCACTGGACCCATCTCCGAATGTTCACCACCCGCCCCGAGATCGCCGGCACCTTCGGCGTGGTCGCCACCACGCATTGGCTCGCCTCCGCAGCGGGGATGGCGGTGCTGGAACGCGGCGGTAACGCCTTCGACGCTGCCGCTGCCGCCGGGTTCGTGCTGCAGGTGGCCGAGCCGCACCTGAACGGCCCCGGCGGCGACGCCCCCATCATCGTCCACAGCGCCCGCACCGGAACCCAGCACGTCATCTGCGGCCAGGGCACCTCGCCGGCCGCCGCCACGCTGCCCGCCTTCGCCGCGCTCGGCCTGGACCTGATCCCGGCGACCGGCCTGCTCCCCGCCGTGGTCCCCGGCGCCTTCGACGCCTGGTGCACCATGCTGCGGGACTGGGGCACCTGGGAGCTGGCTGACGTGCTGGCCTTCGCCATCGGCTACGCCCGCGGGGGCGTGCCGCTGGTGCCCCGCGTCCCCGCTACCATCGAGGGCATACGCCCGCTGTTCCAGGCGGAGTGGCCCAGCAGCGCCGCCGTGTTCCTGCCCGGCGGCAACGTCCCCCGCGTGGACGAGCTGTTCGCCCGTCCCGCCCTGGCCGACTTCTGGGAGCGCCTGCTGCTGGAGGCCGCCGGTCCCACCCGCGAGGCGCGGATCGAGGCGGCGCGGAACGTCTGGTACAAGGGCTTCGTCGCCGAGGCTGCCGGACGTTTCTTCGCGGAGAACGAGGTCCTGGACTCCTCCGGCCGGCGCCATCGCGGGCTGCTGACCGCCCAGGACTTCCATGAGTGGCACGCGACGGTCGAGGACCCGGTGTCCTACGACTACCACGGCCATACCGTGCTGAAGTGCGGGCCTTGGACCCAAGGCCCGGTGTTCCTGCAGCAACTCGCCCTGCTGCGCCACCAGGATGTGGGGGCGATGGACCCGCTCGGCCCCGACTTCGTGCATACGGTCGTCGAGTGCGCCAAGCTCGCCTATGCCGACCGGGAGGCCTATTACGGCGACCCCAACTTCGTCGAGGTCCCGCTCAACCACCTGCTGTCGGACAATTACAACCTCGCCCGCAGCACCGAGATCGGCCCGCGGGCGTCGCTGGAGCTGAACCCAGGCGTGATCCCTGGCTACAATCCCGTGGTGGACCATGACGCGCACCTGCGGGCTGGCATGCTGACGCAGGCGCCCGGCGCCGGGGAGCCGACCGTGGCCCGGCTGGGCGTCATCGGCGCCGACACCGTCCACGTGGACGTGATTGACCGCTGGGGCAACATGGTCAGCGCCACGCCCTCCGGCGGCTGGCTGCAATCCTCCCCGGTGATCCCCGACCTGGGCTTCCCCCTCGGCACCCGCGGCCAGATGTTCTGGCTGCGCGAGGGATGGCCGAACAGCCTGGCGCCGCGCAAGCGCCCGCGCACGACCTTGTCCCCCAGCTTCGCCCTGCGGGACAACAAGCCCTGGATGGCGTTCGGCACCCCAGGCGGCGAGCAGCAGGACCAGTGGTCCCTCACGTTCTTCATCCGCATGGTGCACGGCAACCTGGGCATCCAGCAGGCGATAGACATGCCCAGCTTCCATACGGAGCACTGGCCCAGCAGCTTCTGGCCGCGCATTGCCCGGCCGGGCAAGCTGGTGCTGGAGGGCCGCTACCCCGCCGCCGTCCTGGAGGATTTGCGCGCGCGCGGCCACCTGGCCGAGCATGGGGAGGACTGGTCGGAAGGGCGCCTGTCTGGGGCGCGGCTTGAAGGCGGCATTATGTATGCCGGGGCGAACCCGCGGGGGATGCAGGGGTATGCCGTGGGGCGGTGATGTCTGCCTGAGGCGGCAACCAACTGTCCTATCCCTACCCGGCGGCCCATTATCGCACGAGCCTCTTGCGATGCAGCAGTTGGGAGCAAGGACTCCGCTTGCGGCTCCTGGACTGCCCGGGGGCCACATTCCTCGCAAGGCTAACATGGGCAAGGCTGGCATAGGCAAGGCTGGCATGGGACGGAGCAGATCGAAAAACCGTACTTACACTTTGTAATGCAACGCTTCCGGTGCGTTTCCGTTGAGATAGGATCGTTGCATTGCAAGGAGGCCGTCTTATGACCGATCCCCGCACCAAAAACCGCCGCTGGGTCCGCCTGCTGGTGGCCCTGGGCCTGGCCGCTACCCTCGGCGGCTGCATCGTCGTCCCGGTCGGGGGGGGACCCGGCTACTACAGGCCGCATCCCCACTATTATTACTGACGCCGCACCGGCCCGGCGCAGTGGCGGCCGTCCCACCGCCGCCGGGTCGGCCGAGCGCGACGGCCGCATCCTGGACGCTGCCGCCGAGGCATTTCTGCGCGACGGCTTCGCAGCGGCCAGCGTCGAGGGCATCGCAGCCGCTGCCTGCGTGTCCAAGCGCACATTCTACGCCCGCTTCCCGGACAAGCAGACGGCGTTCCTCGCCGTGGTGCGGCACTTGGTCAGCACCTGGCTCATCGGCTTCGACGCCGCGCTGGAAGGCGTGCCGACCTTAGACAACGCCCTGCTGGCAGCCGCGCGCGGCATGCTGGCAGTGGCGTTGACGCCGCAGGCCCTGGCGCTGCATCGCCTGGTGGTGGCGGAGGCCGGGCGCCCGGAAATCGGCGCGGCGCTGCAGGCCGGTGGTTCGCGGTCGGGGGTCGAACGGCTGTGCCGCATCTTGCACGCCCACCGTCCGGACCTGCCGCTGGCCCGCTTGGCGTTCCTGGCGGAGCAGTTCCAGCATCTGGTCCTGGCCGGCCCGCAGGCACGCGCCATCGGCCTCGGGCCGCCAATGGATGGCGACGCCATGGACGCATGGTGCGGGGACAGCGTTGCATTCTTCCTGCGTGCGCTGGGCTGATACCAGCAGCCATCTACCCTGATCCCTACGCAACCGCATCGTCATTGCGAGCCGCCCTTGCGGCGCGGCAATCCAGGGGCCGCCAGCACCGTCGTTGCCGCCTCTGGATTGCCGCGGCGCTACGCGCCTCGCAATGACGGGAAAAGCGGTCAGAGCGGATGGCCACCGGTATGACAGGAGCCGCCCGGGTCGAGGTGATGCGCCGGCTTCATACCGCCAGGCATAAGATCAGTAACCGGCAGCGGGGTTCTGGTATCCAGCGCCACGCTCCATCTCCGTGCCTGACGACGCGCCCATGACGGACGTTGCCGCCACCACCCGGCAGGCCACCACATCGGCGACCGCCTTCAGGAGATAGATGATGAAGACCACTCTTTTGGCCGCAGTGGCGCTGCTCGGACTGGCGCTGGCCCCTGCAATGGCAGGCGAGGGCCAAGGCAACCCCTTCCCCAGCAACTTCGGCACGCTGACCATCCCCCGCAGCCTGCCCCAGGTCGCCGACACTGGCTCCCAGGCATACCCCGATCTCACGGGACGGCCGGGTTCGGACCTTCCCAGCCTGATGGCTGAGGTCCTACCGGCCAACGGCAGCGAGGGCGCAGTGCAGACGGCAAATTCCCTGCCGCGTGGGGCTGAGGAGGGTATGGTTGCTTATGCCCAGGCGCGCAGCGTCAATGCCTGGATGCTGGCGCACTCGGGCCGCAGCGCCCCGGCCTTGGCTGCACGGTAACCCGGCGGTTGATGCCCTCGCACGGCATCCCTGGACGACAGCTCGGGTTTGCCGTGCGGCTGACTCGGCTCCGCTCGACTCGGCTGCGCGTATCGCGCGGTCAGGACGAACTCTTGGGAAGGCCGGGTCCTAGTTTCCACCAGGCTTCACCACTCCCGTTCCCGCCCGCAGTTGCGCGATGGTTGCGCGTGATGTGATCTGCTCCGGGTCCATCCGGAGTTCGATCACCGCCGGCTTGCCGCTGGCGACGGCCCGCTGGAATGCTGGGCCGAACTCGGCTATTGCCGCCACGGTTTCCCCATGTCCGCCGAATGACTCGATCCACTTGCAGAAGTCCGGGTTGGTCAGACCGGTGCCGGAGATCCGGCCGGGGTAGGTCCGCTCCTGATACATCCGGATCGTGCCGTACATCCCATTGTTGAACACCAGCAGGACCGGTGCGGCGCCGTGCTGGAACGCGGTGGCGATCTCCGTCCCCGTCATCAGCATCCCGCCATCGCCCACGAAGCAGATGACCTGCCGCCCGGGATGCGTCACGGCCGCGCCGACTGCCGCCGGTACGCCGTAGCCCATCGCTCCGTTGGTCGGCCCCAGCATCCGCTGGCCCGGCCCGAAGTTGATGAACCGTATAGGCCAGGTGGCGAAGTTGCCTGCGTCCGAGGTGAACACCGCATCCGGCGCCGCCAACCGCTCCAGCTCGCGCATGCAGGCCGCGACGTTGAGCGCGCCGGGGTAATCCGGCACGCTCCGCCCGGCCTCACGCAGCGCTCGCAGCGATGCCGTCCAATCGCCCCAGCGTCCCGCTCCGCCCGGCAGCGCCGCGGCGGCGAGCGCGAAGGCGTTCAGGTCCGAGGTGATCCCCAGTGCCGGGCGGAACACCCGGCCGATCTCCGCGGGATCGGGATGGACGTGGACGATGGCTGGGCCGCCGGCGGTGGGGAATAGTTGGTAGCCCTGCGTCGTCGCCTCCCCCAGCCTGGTGCCGACCGCCAGGATCAGGTCGGATTCCCGTGCCCGATGGACCAGTGCCGGGTCGGAGCCGACGCCGAGGTCGCCGACGAAGGTGGCATGGGTGCCGTCATACGTCGCCTGGCGCCGGAACCCGACCGTGACCGGCAGGTTGCGCCCTTGCAGGAAGGCGTGGATCGCGGCCCGCCCGGCGTCGGACCAGCAAGTCCCACCCAGGATCGCCAGCGGACGCTCCGCCCGGTCCAGCATCGCCGCCATGCGCGCCATCGCCGCCGGGTCTGGCTGCGGACGGGACACCTCGATGGGGCCGAGGTCCGGCACGTCCACCTGGCGCCGCTGCATCTCCTCCGACAGGGCGATCACCACCGGGCCGGGGCGGCCGGTTGTGGCGACGTCCACGGCGTGGGCGACTAGCTCCGGGATGCGGCGGGCGTCGTCCACCTGCGTCACCCACTTGGCGAGCGGGCCGAACATGCGGCGGTAATCCACCTCCTGGAAGGAGTCGCGGTCGGTTTCCTCGAACGGGATCTGGCCCACGAACAGCAGCAGCGGCGTGCTGTCCTGCATGGCGACGTGGACGCCGATGCTGGCGTGGCAGGCGCCAGGGCCGCGCGTCACCATCGCGGCGGCGGGGCGTCCGGTCAACTTGCCATAGGCCTCGGCCATGTGGACCGCCCCGGCCTCGAACCGGCAGGTCACGAGTTCGATGTCGTCCCGCCGGGCATACAGGCCGTCCAGCACGTCGAGGTAGCTTTCGCCGGGGACGGCGAAGACATGGCGTATGCCCTGGGCCACGAGGGCGTCCGCTAGGACACGGCCCCCAGGACGGGTGCCAGGGCGGGAAGTTGTGGCCTGCATGTCCATCGTCCGGGCGCCCTCTGAAGTTTGCGCCCACACTATGCCGCCCGGCCCCGCTGTCCAGACCGGACAGGCCGTGGCACGGTGCGGCGCTGCCGGGAGAGCGATGCGATGCGGGCCATATTCGTCCAGATCAAGTGCGAGATGGGCCGTGCCTATGCTGTGGCGCAACTGGCGGTGGACAGCATCGAGGAGTTGTCGGAGATCTACTCGACCTCCGGGCAGTATGACCTGCTGGGGAAGTTCTACCTGGAGGACGGCCAGGACACCGGGCTGTTCGTGACGGAGCGGGTGCAAACGCTGCCGGGGGTGGCGGACACCTACACGCTGATCACGTTCAACGCCTTCGCCGCGGGGAAGTAGGGTGGCCCTGGTCCATCCTTGGAGCTGGGAACGACGGGCGTGGGCCCTTTCAGCAAATACTGAGGCCGCAAACCGGGTCGGCCCAGCCGGGAGCGCCCGGGCAGGTGGGCAGCCCGCCTCGCGCCTGCCCACCTGGGCAGTAGGAAAGCTGCCGACCCTGCCGCACATCGGTGGTGAAGGAGCAACCCATGCCAGACACAGCCCCCACCGGCCTCCAGGCCCTGTCAGCCTCCCTTGCCGGCCTCGTCGCGGCTGCGGCCCCCGCCGTCGTGGCGGTCGCGTCCCACCACTCGCGCTCCAGCGGCTTCGCCTGGCGGGAGGACCTGGTGGTCACCGCCGACGAGGCGCTGGCCGACGAGGGCGAGGTCACCGTCATGCTGCCCGGCGGCGAGCAGCGCCGCGCCACCATCGTCGGGCGCGACCCCTCCACCGATGTCGCGCTGCTGCGGGTCGAGGGCGGCGGGCTGGCGCCGGCCCCGCTGCATGACGCCCCGCAGCTTACCGGCGCGCTGGCCGTTGCCATCGGCGCCAGCGAGGCCGGTCCAATTGCAGCCCTCGGCATCGTCGGCGCGGCCGGCCCGGCGTGGCAGTCCATGCGCGGCGGCCGCATTGACGCGCGCATAGAACTCGACCTGCGCCTGCCGCGCGGGGCGGAGGGAGGCCTGGCGCTGGATGCCGCCGGGCAGGCGTTCGGCATGGCCGTGCTGGGACCACGGCGCCGGGTCCTGGTCATCCCCGCCGCCACGGTTGAGCGTGTCGCCGCCATGCTGCAGCGGCACGGCCGGGTGCCGCGGGGCTACCTGGGCCTGCGGCTGCAATCCGTGCGGGCGGAGGGTGACGGCGCCGCCGGGGCCATGGTGATGGGAGTTGATCCGGCAGGACCCGGCGCCGCCGCCGGCCTGCGCCAGGGCGACGTGATCACCGGCTGGGCCGGGCAGCCCGTGGCCGGTGCCCAGGCCCTGCTGCGCGCCATCGGGCCGGATAGCGTCGGCAAGGCGTTCGCCGTCGTGGCAATGCGCGCGGGACAGCGGATCGAGCTGACGCTCACGGTGGGCGAGCGGCCGGCAGCCTGACGGTGGCCGGCCCCGGCGGTCCAGCGCCGGACGACCTGCTGGTGGTTGCCGTGCGGATCGGCGACCCCGCCCTGGTCGAGCGGGTGGCGGCCCTGCTCGCAGACGTGCCGGGTCTGCGCTTGGCGATCGGCAGCGAGCCTGCGGACCTGCTGCTGTCCACGGCCTGCGCCGAGCCTCCCGGGGAGGGTAACGCCGGCCTGACAGCGCGTGAGGCCGAGGTGCTGGCGCTGCTCGCCGAGGGCGCGTCGAACAAGGCGATCGCGCGCCGCCTCGGCATTTCCGTGCACACCGCGAAGTTCCATGTCGGCCAGTTGCTCGATAAGCTCGACGCGCCGGGCCGCGCCGGCGCCGTCGCCCATGCGGCGCGGCGCGGGGTCATCCAGCTTTGAGGCGGCCATGCCCGGTGCAGCGGCCGGCCTGCCCGATCCAGACGAGGTCCCGACGCCACGCCAGAATCTGCCTGACGCGCACTCGCGGGTAGTCGCGGGCAAAGCCGGGCGCGTCGGCCAGAGGCTGCGGCTGACGATCCCGCGGGGCGGACGGGTTGGAGGAGGCCGGCGTCACATCGGCGGGACGGTGATCCCTCCGGGCTGCGCCAAGCCATCCCGCCTGGATTCCGGCCCGGCACGCACCATGCCGGCAACGCCGCTGTCCATCCCGATCCGCCCGATCCCTGGCAGCTTGAGGGCCGGCCGGCGCAGGTCCAATCCGGCAACCGCGCCCAGAAGGTTGACCTCCAGGCCCTCCACCCAGCCCAGGATCACGCCGGCATATCCGCCCAGGGTCAGCCGGACCCCGGTGCGGGACGGGGTCCACCCCAACCAGCGCCCGTCAGGAGGGTAGTCCTTCCCGATGGCGGTCGGCGGCAGCGCCGCGCCGATCTCGGGCGCCGCGGCCATGACGGCGGCGATGAACGTATTGGAGTTCGGGCCGGGCCAAGCCCGGTAGTCACCCTGGTTGCGCCAGGCGTAGCCGCGCACGGCGGCTTGCAGGCGGGGGACCAGCGCCTCGGCCGCCGGGCCGTCGGCTGCGAACACCACGTCCGGCACGTGCCCGAACCAGCGCCCATCCGGCTCGAAGCCGTTGACGCGGATCGGCATGCCCCAGGCGGTGTAGTCGTAGCGCGTGTAGCTGGCGGCGCCCGCGGGCTTGAGCACGATCCAGCAGTGGGAGGCGACGATGCCGCGCCAGCGCACGGTGCGGGCCGAGAACACCCGCACCACCGCCCCAGCGTCAGGCGTTGCCGGGGGCAGCAGGCCGGTGCTGGAGCGGTCCGCCGTCTGCCACCCAGCGCCGGTGCCGTTCAGGCGGTAGAGAGCGGCGGAAACCGCGATGGGCAGGACGTAAAAGAGAATGAATGACCAAAGTAGGATTTTGAGCAAAGTCATGATTTGGAATATGGTGCGCCGTGGCTCCAGGCACATAGCGGCAGCGCAGTCCTGGTGACATAATATCAACGGCTATCCGCTCTGACCGTTTTTCCCGTCACTGCGAGGGGCGCAGCGCCGCGGCAATCCAGGGCCGCCAGCACGGCGCTCCCGGCCGCTGGATTGCCACACCGCAAGGGCGGCTCGCAATGACGGTGCGGTTGGATAGGGTCAGGGCAGATGGCTGTTGGCATGAGATCGTAGAACGGGGCGCCTGTTCTAATGCGCTGGGGCGCAATCAGCCACCAGATCGTTCGGGATCGCGTATGGCCGTGACCTCGATCAACCCTGGCCAGCACGGCCTCCGCAACCGCAGACAGCCGATCCATAACAGGCCTATGGTAACAACGTTTCGATCCGGACCGCCTCCCAGGTCGTGCTCGGCCCGTAGGACTGGCCGGCGATCTGCCGCTCGACCGTCTTGAGCGCCACCCCGGTCGCGAGGTCTTTCCACTGGGTGATGATGGAATGGTAGATGTTGCCCTCGATGCCCTCGCGTTCATGCGCCAGGCGCAGCGCCGGCCGGCTTTCGCCGTTCACCGTGACGGATTCGACTCCCTCGTTCGTGTAGCTGTCGGTCCACTGCAAGCCGGGGACTGATCGTGTGATGAAGCTGGTCCGCGTGCCGGCCGGGCCGTGCATCGCGGCGCGGATGGCGGGGTAGGCCAACCCGGCACCGGGCCAGTCCGAACGCCAGACGCCCAGGTAGAAGTCACCCTCGCCATCGCCGCGCCGCATCCGGCACAGCTCCGGCAGGCCGGGCACGGTGCCGAGGTAATCCACTACGCCGCCGGCCGGGCGCACGACGCGGGTTGGATTGGATGGGCACGCCGGGGGCGCCTCCGCCGCGGCGAGTGCCGGCGCAAGCAGCAGGGCGGCACCAAGGATGCAAGATGGGGCAGGGAACATGGCTATATCTTCTACTCCGTGCCTTACGGGCCTGGTAGGCCGGCAGCCTACCATTTGGCAGGCGCATCTGCCCATCGCCAGTCAGACCAGCCGCCTTTTACCCCCACCCTGCCGTCATTGCGAGAAGCGCAGCGCCGCGGCAAGCCAGGGGCCGCAAGCACCGTCCTGCCGATCCGGGGATCGCCGCACCGAAAGCGGCTGGCAGTGGCGGATGACCAGCGGCCGGGCTTGCGGGCGGCTGGCATCGGCCAACTCGGGGGCCGCGCGGCATAGTCCGACCGCATGGGGCGAGCGCGCGCAGGTCCGAAGCAGGCGCGCTCGCCTGCTCCGGCCCGCCGAGCCTACGCCGCCGCCGACGGCACCACGAATTGGAAGTGGGTGGTCCCCGCGGAGTAGAGCGCGGCGGAGGCTCCGGGTATCGGGGCGCCGCCCACATCAATTTCCTTCACATAAAGGTTCCGGTCCGTCGCCGGCGTCCCGCCCCAGGCGTCATTCAGGAATGAAACGCTGAGATCGTGGGACCCAGGGGTCAGCAGCGCGCTCAGGCTTGCCGCCTGCGACTGCCCTGCCCCGTTCAACGCCGTCACAACGCCATCCGCCGTCACCGTCTTGCCGTCAATCGCGACGGAGTAGTGAGCATCCCCCTGCCATGCATCCTCGGCCAGGTGCAGCGTCAAGGCCTGGTTCACCGGGGCAGGCGCGCCCGCCGCTGGCACGGCAAAGCTGGCGACGCCGTTCGACAGCAGCGTTGCGGAGGCTCCGCCCACGGCCGTGCCGTCGTAGCTGATCCCGTTCACGTACAGGTTGCGGTCGGTCGCGGCCGTGCCGCCCCAGGCATCGTTCAGGAAGGCAACGCCGACGCTGTGCGCCCCGGCGCCCCATCCGCCCTTGAGCGAGATGGCCTGGACCGCGCCGGCCGTGTGCGACGCCGTGGCGGTGAACGCCCCCTGCTGCACCCCATCCACCGTGACGGCGAACTGCGCGTCGCCCTGCCACGCGTCCTCGGACACCTGCAGCACGAGCGTGTCGGCGCCGCCGGCGGCCGGGCTGCCGAAGCTGAAGCCGGAGGAGCCGCTTTGCAGCAGGTCCATCTTGCTGCCCGCGACGGTCGTGCCGTCCAGCGTCGCCTTGTCAACGTGCAGGTTGCGGTCCGTCGCCGCGGTGCCGCCCCAGGCGTCGTTCAGGAAATTCACGGACACGCTGTGCGACCCGGTGGCGAAGCTGCCGGCGACGCTGACCGCCTGCGATTGGCCCGCGGCGTGGGAGGCGGTCGCCGTTCGAACGCCGCCGACCTGGCTGCCGTCCACCGTGACGGTGAACTGGGCGTCGCCCTGCCAGGCGTCCTCGGACATCCACAAGACCAGTTGGCCCGGGGCCGCGGGAGCCGGGCTGGCGACCGTCGTGGGCGTGGTCGCCGTTGGAGTGGTCGTCGTTGGCGTCGTCGCTATCGGCGCTGTGGACGTGGTCGTCATGGGCGTCGTCGTAGGCGTGGTCACCGTGGTCACCGTAGGCGTGGTCGCCGTTTGGCTCGACTGCGTGCTGGACGGCGGGACCACGATCAGGAACGGGTGGTCGGTCAGGTCCAGGGCCACGCTCGACACGTTGTGCAGCGTCTGCACCGGCGCCGTGCCCGTTGTCGGGTCATAGACGAGGACCGTGCCGTAGCTCTTGTCCAAGGCAACGCTGGTCGGGAAGTGCTGGACCGGTATCGTGGTCTGGGTGTCGGGGTTCCAGGTCTGCTCCTCGTTCCAGACCGCGATCACGTGCGTCCCGTCGCTCTTCTGCATCAGCATCGTGTTGCCGGTGTAGTTGTAGGGCACGCCGGTCGCGGTGAAGGAGAAGCTGTCCAGCGGGAAGCTGCCGCTGTTTGCCCCGGTGTCGGCCAGCAGGGTGGTCATATTATGGATGGCGGTCGCCGCCAGCTTGGGCGAGCCGTCATTGTGGAACAGCCCGAAGTGGTCTTCCTGGTTGATACCTGCCGGGTCGGCGCCGTCGTCAATCAGGTCATACAGGTAGGTCCGGGACACGCCGGCCACCGCCTCGTCCAGCAGCTCGCCCAGCAGATAGTTGGACTGCACGGACTCCGGCACGCCGCCCCAGCCTACGTTTGACTGCAGGGTGTAGTAGCCGGTTTCGGTGACGACGACCGGCTTGGACGGCGCATCGGTGCGCCCGCCGTCAATGGCCGCGTGAATTACGAAGCACGGCCGCAGCCCGTGCGGCGGGTAGGAGTGGATGTTAGCGAAATCGGTGTAGGCCGACAGGTCGCCGATGGACGGGAAGGCGCCGGGGTCCACGCCGCCGAGCGTGAACATATAGACCGGCGCATGGGACAGCGCCGGGTCGGCCTTCACGGCGGCATACAGGTCCTTTTGCAGCGCCACCGCGGCATCCACGCCGCCGAGGCCGCCATAGGTGATCGGCCAGATCGCTGCCTCGTTCACGCCCTCGATGGCGTTCATGTAGGGCGCTAGCTGCCGGGCCGTCTCCAGGGCGCCGCCCAGGTTCACCGGGCCGCCGCCGTTCACGATCAGGTCGAACTTCGCCCCGAGCTTGCCGAGCGCCTGCATGTTGGCCAGCGAGGCGGCGTCGGTCGGCGAGGTCTGCCGGATGTTGCTGGTCCCGAGGTAGGACAGCATGGACGCAATCCCTGCGGGATTGTTGTAGGGGTCCGAGCCGACGTGAGTATTGACGCCGATTGTATCAAGAAACGCCGTCGCCCGCATCGCCTGTTCCTTGCGCTGATCCGGCTGTTGATCCGGTTTCAGCGCCATCAACACCAGACAAACGGTGCCGAGCAAGGCAAAGGACAATATTTGACTCGGTCGTTTTGTTTTGTTTGCTTTGTTATCTCCTGACATGACTTGCAGCGGGAGACAGATGCGCCCCGCCCTGCCCCGTCGCGATTGCAATGAAGACCCAAAGCAGCAGCCCGATCTCGCCGCTCGTGACGCTCGTGAGCGGAATGGCGGACAGCATGCCGACGATTA